>Ga0306926_10004281_pt1 | contig 14965 bp, 8 predicted proteins | sample flu12Cox44000178_FD_203759 | JGI IMG/M metagenome (GOLD analysis project Ga0306926, IMG submission 203759) | Lab enrichment of tropical soil microbial communities from Luquillo Experimental Forest, Puerto Rico - flux8day.12C.oxic.44.000.178 (v2)... | ecosystem: Environmental > Terrestrial > Soil...
ATCGGAGAGGTAGTCGTGGCTGAAGCCGGCAGGCAGGTTCTTTGTCTGTTGCTCGAGAAAATCTACTGCCTGGCCCATCGTCACTCCGGGCATCGGCACAGCCTGGAATGTCGCAGAGTTTAGCTGGTTATACTGGGTCAGCGAATTCGGCTGCGTATCCATCTCAAGGGACACGAGATTGGATAGAGGCACGGGCTGGCCCGACGGTGTGGTGACGTAGTAGCGCGTCAATGTCTCCGGGGTGAGACGGTCGGCCCGCGGCACTTGCGGTATTACTTCGTATGAGCGGCCGCCGAGATTGAAGCGGTTGACGTAATTCTCGCCGACCAATAATGCCAACGTATCGCCGATCGACTGCATGGTCAGCCCGAGATCGTTGACTTTCGAACGGTCGACTTTGACCTGGATTGTCGGCTGGTTGAAATCGAGATCACTGTCGGTGACGATGAAGAGGCCGCTCTTGCGCGCCGCCGCCTTGATCCTGTCCATTGTCCGATAGAGGTCCTTGTAGTCGCCGGTCGAATAGATCACCATCTGCACCGGCAGGCCCCCAATCGATCCGGGCAATGGCGGCAGCGAGAAGACGAAGGCGTTCATGCCTTCGACAGCCGACGCCTTGCGCTGCATAAGCGGCTTCAGCTGTTGTGCTGAACGCGAGCGTTCGCCCCAAGGTTTGAGAATAGCGCCCGCAATACCCTGGTTCGGCCCGAACCGGCCGTTGACAATGAAACGCAGATCGGTTTCGGGGAACGAGTTGAATGCCCCGTCGAGTTTGTCGGTATAGGCCTCCTGGTAGTCGAGATTGGAATATTGCGGCGCCTTTGTCAGTGCGAACAAGACACCCTGATCTTCTTCGGGGGCCAGCTCGGACTTCGTGTTCATGTACATGAAGACGAGGCTGACAAAGACAGCTGCAGCAAACAGCGCGGTCACCGGGCGATAGTCCAGCGATCGCTCCAGCTTGCGCCCGTACCACGCCGCCAAACGGGAAAAGACGCGGTCGATCAGATGAACAAAACGCCCGCGCAGCATCTCGCGCGACAGCAGCAGCGAGCACATCATCGGCGACAAAGTCACCGCGACTATTCCGGAAATGATTACTGCACCGGCAAGAGTGAAAGCGAATTCCCGGAACAACGCGCCAGTCACCCCGCCGAGAAAGCCGATCGGGGCGTAGACCGCAGCCAAGGTCAGCGTCATCGAGATGACCGGCCCGGCGATTTCACGGGCGCCGATCAGAGCGGCCTGCGCCGGGGTGCGGCCTTCTTCGATGTGGCGGTAAACATTTTCGAGGACGACGATCGCATCGTCGACGACGAGCCCGATCGCCAGCACCATCGCGAGGAGCGTCAACAAATTCAGGCTGAAGCCAAGCGTCGCCATGATGATCCCGGCACCAACCAGCGACAATGGGATCGTCACAACGGGAATCAGCACCGAACGCAAGCTGCCAAGAAACAAGAAAATCACACAGACGACAATGACGACAGCGCTTGCCAGGGTCGCTTTGACTTCGTCTATCGAGGCCTGAATGAATTTGGTCGAATCGTAGGCGACCTGCATCTTGACCGAGGGTGGCAGGTTGCGCTCAATCTCGGGCAACAACGCACGAATACCCGCAACCAGCGACAACGGGTTGCCCGTCGGAGTTGCCTGGACGCCGATGAAGACGGCGTGCTGTCCATTCATCGCAATGCTCGAAGTCCAGCTCTGGGCGTTCAGGTCGACGGTGGCGATGTCTTCCATCCGCACCACCGCGCCGTCCTTCGCCTTGACCACCATTTTGTTGAATTGCCGAGCGTCGGCCAGACCGGTATCGGCATTGACATTGGTGATCGTGAAGTACCCTTTGGCCTGGCCCGGTGCGGACTGATAGTTATTGGCGCGAATCGCGGCGGCGACATCGCTGGCGGAGATCCCGCGCGCCGCCATTCGGTCCGGGTCCAGCCACAACCGCATCGCAAACGTCTGCCCGCCGAGAATATCCGCCGAAGCGACACCGTCCACAGTCGCCAGCAGCGGCTGGACGACGCGCGTCAGGTAATCGGAGATGGCTGCACTCGAGAGTTCTGGACTGGCAAACCCAATATACATGACCGCCGTGGTCTGGCCGGTCGATTTGGTGATGATTGGATCCTGCGAGTCTTTTGGAAGCAGGTATTTGACCTGCTGAACTTTCGACATGATGTCGGTCAGCGCCTGGCTCGGATCGTAGTTGAGCCGGATGTAGGCCGTAACTGTACTGGTTCCCTGGATCGACGAAGCGGTCAGGTAATCAATCCCCTCCGCCGTCGCCACCGCTTGCGAGATCGGTGTCGTGATGAAGCCCTGCATCAGATCGGGCGAGGCGCCGGGATAGATCGTCGTGACGGTAATCGTCGTATTCGAGAGCTTGGGGTATTGACGGATCTGCAGACCGGTCATCGCCTTGAGACCGATCAGCAGGATCAGCAGACTGACCACCAACGCCAGCACCGGCCGGCGGATGAAGATATCAGTGAAGGACATGCAACGCCCCTACGCGTGATCGATAGCCAGTGGAGTCAGCAAATCAGTTCCGCGTCAGAGACGCCGGCGGTTGCGGTGCTGGTTCGTCGCTGATCGCGACCGGCGCGCCGTTCTGGACTTTGACCTGCCCCGCGGCGATGACCCGGTCCCCCGGCTCGAGACCCCGTAGGATGGCCACCTTGCCGCCAACCCGTCCCCCGGTCTTCACCGGGGTGCGCACGGCCTTGAATTTTGGGCGGCCGTTGGCGTCGTTGCCGTCTTCGCGAATGACGTAGACGCTATCGCCGTAGAGCGTGTAGTCGACGGCGGTTTCCGGCAGCACCATGACATCGGGCTGCGGCGGCAGCACCACGGCGGCGTTGATGAACATGCCGGGCAATAGATCGTTTTGGGGATTCGGCATCGTCGCCTGGATCGTCATTGTCCTGGTATTAGCGCTGATCTGTGGCTCGACTGTCGTGATCTCGGCGTCGAAGGTGCGGCCGGCGAACGCGTCGGCAGTGACGTTGACCCGCTGCCCGACCGAGATCTGCGCTCGCATCTGCGACGGCAGCGTAAAATTGACGTAGAGCGTCGACAGATCTGTCAATGTGACGATTGCAGCGCCCGGATTGAGGTATTGTCCAACCTCGACTTGGCGGGTTCCGAGCTGGCCCGAAAACGGGGCGCGGATGAGCTTTTGAGCGATCAGCGCCTCGGTCTTGATGATCATTGCCCGCGCCTGATCAAGCTGGCTCTGCTTCTGATCGACGGTTTCCCGCGCCGCGAACTCACGCTGGGCGAGCTGGCTCGAGCGCTCGAGTGTCGTTTGCGCCCACCGCGCTTGCGCCTCGTAACTTGCTAGATCGCCGCGCTCCGGCCCGTCGTTTAGTTGGACGAGTGGGTCACCGGCCTTTACCGACGCTCCGGGCTCGAAGAAAATTTTTGTGACGCGCCCGCCGACCTCGGGATTGATCGTCACCTGATGGATGGCGGCCACCGAGCCGATTCCGGTGGCAAAGCGCGGCACCGCCTCGGTCTTTACCTCGGCCGCGCTGATTTGCGCGGGAGGCGGCTTGTTGTTCGCGAAATAGGCGGCCATCCCCTGTTCGCGAAGTCGGTTGAAGCCGTAGAGGCCACCGAGCACGACCGCCAGCAAGAGCCCAACGATTAGAAGCCACCGGAATGTTCTCGCCTTGCGTGTCGTCGCGCGTCCGATATTGCTGCGGTCGCGCAGCAGTCCTTCCACCGGTACCATCCGTTCACCGTCCATAGGCCTACTCCACTATGAGGCGGGTGTGAGCTGCAACGGACACTGCGCAGCCGCGGCCAGCGCGGCAGCGATCGCCGTGTCCCGCATGCCGATGCCGCGCAAAATGAACCAGCTCACTTCTTCCACCAAGGCCGTGACTGACCCCTGATAAGGGACAGAGGCGCGGCCGGGCAGCGACACCAGAGCAACCATTGCGGCGACATGATGGCCGAACCAGAAGCGGTTAGCCGAGGCGATCGGCTCCGCCCTGAGATCGCCGGAGGCTGCGGCAGCTTCGATGGAAGCCACGAATAGCGGATGGACCCGCTCGAAGATTGTTTCAAACAGCTCGCGGGCATATTCCCCATCTTCGAGAAGGCTGTGCAGCACCAGGCGGAGGCGCGTATCGAGCTCGGCCTCGTCTACGCCGCCGAGCAGAAAATAACGGACCATAAAGGTAATCATGCGGACGAGCGTTGCCGTCGACGGCTGCAGAGCAGCAAGACGCTCGAGCGCTGGATCGCCTTCGCAACCCAGCCGCAGAATCTCGCCGTAGAGATGCTTCTTGCTCGGAAAGTGCCGAAACAGCAGCGCCTCGGAAATGCCGGCCGCCTCGGCCAGCTCTTTGGTGGTGGTGCCCGCAAACCCTTTCCGCGCAAAGAGCGGAACTGCCGCGGTGACGATCGTCTTTCGCCGCTCGTCGCTGTCCAATCGGGTGGTAGCCATCGCGCGCGAAAAGTAAGCGCTTACTTACTTGCGGGTCAAGCCATCCTGCTCCGCTACCACGAGGACTTGAAGCTGGAGGTCATACTTGCCGATACTCCAACGGGAAAGGACCACTTAAATGAAGCTGTATGGCTATTTCCGCTCCTCAGCGGCATTCAGAGTCCGGATTGCCCTCAATCTGAAGGGACTAACTTACGACACTGCACCGATCCACCTGCGGCGCAACGAACAGAACCAGCCCGATTATCGCAGCGTCAACCCCCAGGGGCTGGTCCCGGCCCTCGAGAATGGCGGGCTCACCCTGATCCAATCGATGGCGATCCTCGAATATCTTGACGAGATACACCCCGAGCCGCCGTTCTTGCCGAAACAGCCGGCTGACCGAGCCCGAGTTCGTGCGCTCGCCGATGTCGTCGCCTGCGACATTCACCCGGTCAATAATCTGCGGGTGCTACGCTATCTGATGCGTGAGCTCGGCCACGACGAGGCGGCGATCGCGCAATGGTACAATCATTGGATCGCCGCTGGGTTTGAGGCCTTAGAGCCGTTGCTCGCGCACGATGCCCGGACCGGCAAGTTCTGTCACGGCGACTCCCCCGGCTTGGCGGACATTGCGCTCGTTCCGCAAGTCGTGAATGCGGAGCGCTACCGACTCGACCTTGCTCAGTTCCCAACTCTGGTTCGGATTTACGAGAACTGCGTGCGGCTCGAACCGTTCACCGCCGCGTACCCGCGCAACCAGCCCGACTACGAGCCTTAGGGCCTCATCCTTTCCGTGCGTCGGCGATCATGTTGCGCAAGGCGTCGAGATCGACGGCGCCGGGCACGATGTGTTTGCCGATGATGAAACCGGGGGTGCCGTGAATGTTGAGCGCGTCGGCGAGCGCGAGATTGGCCTTGAGCGCTTGCTCGATCTCCGGCGCGCTCATATCCTGCTTGAGCCGTTCGACATCGAGCCCTACCGACCCAGCTATCTTATAGACCGTGTCGTCGGTTATCTGACCCTTGGTCGCCATCATTGCGTTATGAAAGGCCTCATATTTGCCCTGCCGTTGGGCCGCGAGCGCGGCATGCGCGGCCGTTACCGATTGCGGGCCGAGGACCGGCAGTTCCTTGTACAGGAAGCGCAGGTTGTGGTCTTCCCTGAGCAAGGCCTGTAACGAGGGAAGCACCTGCTTGCAGTAGGGACAGCGGTAGTCGAAGAATTCGACGATTGTCACATCGCCTCGCGGATTCCCCGCGACCGGCGTCGCGTGGTCTTCAAAAACTTCGCTTTCCCGGTCGTTCAAGACCTTGGCCGCTTTGATATCGGCATCGTGGTTTAGCTTCTCCTCGGCCGCGCGCAGTGCCTCGAGCAAAACATCGGGATTCCGGAGAAGGTAGTCGTGGATGACCCCCTCGATGGCCTCGCGTTGCGCTGGCGCCAGATCCGGTGCTGCCGACCCGAGAGTTGGCGCGGCGGCGACAAGCGCTCCGCCCAGCGCCAAGGGGACTATCCGCACAAGGAGGGACATGGCGACCCAAACTCCTGCAACAAAAGGGGATAGGAGAGCCAAATTACTCGGAATTCTCGATCTTCTCCGCCTCACGCTGAACCGATTCGGCGCGATTGTAGGCGGCGGAGTTCTTGGGCAACAGCGCCTTGGCGCGGATGGCCTGCTGGGTCGCGTCCTTTTTTTTCCCGGCGGAGAGTCCTTCCTCGGCCAAAGCGAGAGCGGCCATGCCAAACTGGTTGTCGCGGCCATAGGCCGTCGCCAGCAGATGCCAGCCGGTGGTCTCCTTGTCTTCGGTGCGCAATGCGTCGTTGAGATAGGCAATGGCGCGCTTGTTCACCTTCGGATCACTCGATTCGACGTAGACTTGCGCGAGCGAAATCCTCAGCAGCGGCGCCCCGGGAGCGAGGCGCACCGCTTCCTCGTAGGGCTGCGCCGCTTCGGCAATTCGCCCGTTCTCGAATAGCATCTGACCCTTGAGCTCGCGAAAATAGGCGTCGTTGGGATAATCGCGTATCAGTCCATCGATGATCGGCAGCGCCTTTTCGAGCTTCGGGATTCGATAATACGCGATCGCGCGTGCGTAGCGCGCCAGAACGGACTGATCGCTCTCCGGATAAGCGGCCAGCGTCGATGAAGGCGGGGCTGTGAAGGCGCCAAGCTTGACCTTGATGCGTTTCAGCATCTCGACATTGGCCGATGAGTCGGGTACGTCGGAAAAACGCGAATGCTCGACGTGATTGCGGACGTACTCGATTCTCTGGGAGGTCAGAGGGTGCGTGCGCAGATAGGGATCCTGTCGCACCCCGGAGAGCAGCTCCTCTCCCTGAAGGATCTGGAAAAACTGCAGCAGCCCGCGCGAGGATTGACCGGCGCGGTCGAGAAAGGTCAATGCCGCCTGGTCTGCGGACGCCTCTTGCGTCACTGAATATTGCATGAAGGCTCGTTGGGCGACACCTTCGGCCCCCAACAAGGCCGCGCCATTCCTGCCGACCACAGAAGCGGCAGCACCGAGGACCATCGCGATAATCCCCTCGATGCTGGCGTTACGCACCGCCTCCTGAGCGCGTGTCAGATGCCCGCCCGCGATATGGCCGGTCTCGTGGGCCAACACTCCAAGCAGCTGATTCGGCGTTTCAGCGCGCATGATCAGGCCGCTATTGATGAACTCGTTCTGGCCGCCGGCAACAAAAGAATTGAGCTGCTTGTCCTCGATCAGATAGACGTGGAGCGCGCTCGGCTCGAGCCCCGCAGCCTTCCAGATTGGCGTCACCATTGTCCGAATATCGGCTTCGATCTCGGTGTCGCGGATGAAGTTTTCGGCGGCAGCACTGTGTTGCACAAAAACGAGCGCCACAATCGCAGCAATTGTTTTACTCCGAAGAGCCGGTATCACCCGCACGCTCCCGCGAAGTCAGCAGACCGTGATCGTTCGCAGCTCCCGCCGGCGCTAGGATTGGATCAGCCGCTGCCACCAGCCGCGACGTGGGTTTGCCGGCTTTTCGGTCACGGCCTCCACCGGATGCGCCGGCTCCGGCATGTGCTGCCGCTCCAGCTTGGCGGACGCCGGTGCGAGCTCCGGTTGGGCCTCGCCCCCGTACGGAACTCCCTGCTCGGCCTCTGCGGTTGGGAGCGACGCAGATCTATCCACCCCCGCCCTATTAGGCATTTCCCTTGGCGGCTCGGGACTCGGTGTTTCAGACCCGTCCCTCTCGTGGGGTTCCCCTTTGCCCATTTCACTGAGCTCGACCGCAGGGATACCGCCGGTGTTCGCCGGACCATCGCCGGCAAGAGCCGGCAAGCTTGCTGTTTCGATCGCCACGACGCCGACCTCTTCGGGCCAACTCACGTGCGCCTGCGCCAGAGACGGCGCGCCTTCTACGAGTTCTGGTGTTGGCAGGATCTCGACGGTGTCCACTGCCGGTCGTGGTTCTTCAAAACCGGCTTCCGTGCTGCCCTCCCGCCGTGCGCGTCTTCTTCCACCCCGCCGTCCGCGCCGACGGCGGCGCCGCTCGGCCTCACTTTCCTCGTCGCCATCGGCCTCGTCGCCATCAACCCGACCGACGGCGCGGGCGAGAGCAGCTTCGTCCTCCGCCGGCTCCCCGTCGTCATGCGCCGACGATGGAGAGGCAGGTTCGTCCTCGTGACGGCGCCGACGCCGCCGACGGCGGCGGCTGCGGCCGTACCCCTCCCCGCTCTCCTGCTCGGTCTCGGCGGCCTCCGCAGCGTCCTCGTCCTCTTCGTCTTCCTCGTCCGAGATCGGGGCTTGGGTGAGAGGTACCGCCGGCAAATCCGCGGGCTCTTCCGTGACATAAGCGCGCAGCCGCTCCAGTCTAAAGGCCGGCGGGATCAGCGCATCGTCTCGCGCGACCAATACACGAATCGCGTAACGTGCTTCCAATTGCACCAGCGAATCCCGTTTCTGGTTCAGTATGTAAAGCGCAACGGTGGTGGGAACATGCACACATATTTCGGCTGAGCGCCGCCGCATTCCTTCCTCCTCGATCGACCGCAGCACATAAAGTGCCGTCGACTCGGTCGAACGGATCAAGCCCGTGCCACCACAATGCGGACAAGGCAGCGTCGAGGTCTCGACGAGGGAAGGCCGCAGCCGTTGACGTGACATCTCCAAGAGGCCGAATGCACTGATCCGACCCACCTGGATGCGCGCGCGGTCGTTTTTCAAAGCATCCTTGAGGCGCCGCTCGACTGCCGATTGATTGCGGTGCTCCTCCATATCGATGAAATCGATCACGATGAGCCCGGCAAGATCACGCAACCTCAACTGCCGCGCGATTTCCTCAGCCGCTTCCAGGTTGGTCCGGACCGCCGTTTCTTCGATATTGCGCTCGCGGGTCGAGCGGCCGGAATTGACGTCAATCGCAACCAACGCCTCGGTCTGGTTGATCACGACATACCCACCGGAACGCAGCTGAACGATCGGCGAGTGGATCGCATCGATCTGACTTTCGACTTGAAACCGGTGAAACAGGCCGATCTGAGGATCACGATAAGGCTGGACCCGCTTGGCATGGCTCGGCATCAGCATCTTCATGAACGCCTTTGCCGTGCGGTAGCCGTCTTCGCCCTCGACCAGGACCTCGTCGATGTCGCGGGTGTACAGGTCGCGGATCGACCGCTTGATCAGGTCACCTTCTTCATAAATCAGCGCGGGCGCGGTCGAGCGCAGGGTCAGATCTCGGATTTCGTTCCACAGCCGCAGCAGGTACTCATAGTCTCGCTTGATCTCAGCCTTCGAGCGCTCGGCGCCGGCGGTGCGCACGATCACCCCCATGCCTTCGGGGATATCCAGCTCCTCGAGGATGTCCTTCAGCCGGCGGCGGTCGGTGATGCTGGTGATTTTGCGCGACACTCCGCCGCCGCGAGCGGTGTTTGGCATCAGCACGCAATAGCGACCGGCCAGCGAAAGGTATGTTGTCAGCGCGGCGCCCTTGTTGCCGCGCTCTTCCTTGGTGACTTGGACGAGCATGATCTGCCGCCGCTTGATCACTTCTTGGATCTTGTAGTGCCTTATCGTGCGCGAGCGCTGGTGTTCGGCTTCTTCGAACTCGTCGCCGCCAAGCGTCTCGACCGCCTCGACGATCTCGCCCTCAGTCTCGAGAAGAGCGACGGGCGCGCCCTGATCGGGTGCGGCAAACGTGTCCGGCGGCGCCGGCTCCGACTGGAATTCGCCAGCTGGCGCGATAACCTCGTCGACCCCGACCGAGGCTGTCGCGATCGGGACCGCGTTCGCCGGGGCCGTTTCAAAGGTCGAGTTGCCCTTTGCTTCGCCATCGGGCTCGCCGGGCATCGCGGCCGGGTCGTTCCAGTTGTCCGAAGCGCCGAGGAGCGGGATCGCCGTTGTCGTATCCTTCTCGGCAGCCTCGGGCTGGAGAGGCGCCGTTTCCCAAGGCATCTCGGGCGGGGCGTCGTCAATGAAAGGAGTTTCCGGAAACACCCCAACCGCGGGCGGCTCGTTGCCGCCGATCGCCTCGACCTCGTGCGGCGATGGATCCGGGCGTTCTAGCGCCTCCGCCTCCGCGGCCTCCAGTGGCTCGTCTTCGTTGCCGTCGGGGGTGGCCGGAAGCGGCACCGGCTCCGGCAGTGCCGCCACCAGGGAGACGCCGTCCTCCCCCGCGGCTTCAGTTTCGGCTTCTTGGGTCTCGACCTCGTCGTTTACCGAATCGGCGCTGTTCGGTTCTCGATCGCCGACTGGGATTTTGTAGTAATCGGGATGAATTTCGCTAAACGCCAGGAAACCGTGCCGATGGTTGCTGTAATCTACAAATGCGGCCTGTAGCGAGGGTTCAACACGGGTAACTTTGGCTAAATAGATATTACCCTTTACCTGCTTTTTTGTTGACGATTCAAAATCGAACTCTTCGAGTCGATTGCCGTTGAGTACCACCACCCGGGTCTCTTCCGGATGGGTGGCATCGATGAGCATCCGTTTCGCCATTCTGGCATAACTCCGAGGCGCACACCCGCAGCCGTGCGAAACTCGGCCGGAGGCGCGCTCTGTCTGCAAGGAAGCCACAGGCGCCTGAAGCTGGTCCATTATGCGATGAGGAGAAATCGGCCATGGTCTCGTCAGGCAGCCTTTGGCGGCTTCGGTTTTCTACGATCCTATCGCCGGGCGCTCCGAGCCGGTTCGGCAGCGGCCGATCCCGCGGGTTCGTGTCGCATTGCCCCACCGGGCGCGGCGCCCGGTCGGCGAACGGCGGTTTTCGCAGCCTTACTGTATAGTGTAAACCCTCCTGCCACAATCGTTTCGTCCCTGCGCGCTCCACGGCCCTCGGTAACGAGAGGATGCCGAACCTTCACTGGCAAAACTTACTTGGAATGATGTCGCCAATAGCGCATATGAAAGCGCTGCCGCACGGGCTCGCGACATAACGCTAGCCCGGCGGACATTTGTACGGTGATAAGCGCAGACCGCAGCAGCATGGTTAAGATCTTTCGTTTTCTGTTTGTCTGCGCAGTCATGCTAGCGATTGCCGCCTGTGGATTCGTCGGAATCACATTGTGGTATTTCGGGCGTGACCTACCGGATTACCAGCAGCTTGCGCATTATCAGCCGCCGATCATGACCCGGGTCCAAGCCGGCGACGGGCGGCTCCTCGCCGAATACGCAACAGAGCGGCGGATCTTTGTGCCGATACAGGCGATCCCGACCTCCGTGATCAATGCGTTTTTGTCCGCCGAGGACAAAAACTTCTACAATCATCACGGGGTCGACCCGGTCTCGATCCTGCGTGCCGCCATCACCGATGTGAGCCGGTTTCGCGCCAATCGCCGTCCGGTCGGCGCCTCGACGATCACCCAGCAAGTCGCCAAAAACATGCTGCTGTCGAGCGAGATTTCGATTGAGCGCAAGGTCAAGGAGATCCTTCTAGCAACACGCATTGAGGCTGCGCTGCCAAAGGAACGCATCCTCGAATTGTACCTGAACGAGATCTACCTCGGCTCCGGCGCCTATGGTGTTGCGGCTGCCGCGCTCATTTATTTCGACAAATCCCTCGACGAACTGACCCTCGGCGAGGCCGGTTTCCTCGCCGGGCTGCCGAAGGCGCCGAACCGCTACAGCCCGACACGCTTCCCGCAGACCGCCAAGGCTCGGCGCGATTGGGTCCTCGACCGCATGGTCGAAGACGGCGCGGCTACCCAGGCGGAGGCGGCGCAAGCTGAGGTGCAGCCCCTTGAGCCTCGGCATCGCCAAGAAGCAGAAGAGGTCAAGGCCCCCTATTTCGCCGAGGAGGTGAGGCGCGAGCTGCTGGCCCGCTACGGCGAGAAGATATTGTATGGGTCTGGCCTCTCGGTACGCGCCAGCCTCGACGCGCGGCTGCAGGCAGCTTCGGACAAGGCGTTGCGCACGGGGCTGATCGCCTATGAGCACAGTCACGGCGGATGGCGCGGCGCCATTGCACGGATCGACCCAAAGGGAGATTGGGCGACGCATCTCGCTGCCGTGCCGGTGCCGGGCGTCGTCACCGATGTCGGGTGGCAGCTCGCGATGGTGGTCCGCAGCGAACCGGACGGCGCCGCGATCGGCTTTGCCAATGGCGGCAGCGGGCGTATCCCGTTTTCCGAAATGCGCTGGGCGCGGCCGCGTCACGAAAACGGAACCTTTGGTCCCTATCCGCGCGGCGCTAACGATGTCGTCAAGTCGGGCGATGTCGTGATGGTCGACCCGATCGGCGCTTCCAAGGCCGAAGCCGGCGGCAAGGCGGGTGGCCTTTACACCCTATGCCAAGTGCCTGAGGTGTCCGGCGCGCTCGTGGCGATGGATCCGCACACTGGGCGTGTTCTCGCGGTCAGCGGCGGGTTCAGCTTCGCGACGAGCCAATTCGATCGCGCCACACAGGCCAAGCGCCAGCCGGGCTCGTCGATCAAGCCCTTCGTCTATCTGACCGCGCTCGATCACGGCTTTACGCCGTCGACATTGGTCGTCGACGGCCCGATATCGCTTCCGCAAGGTCCGGGGCTGCCGATGTGGTCACCGACAAATTACACGAAGCGCGGCCAAGAGGTGAGGTGGCACGGCCCGACACCGTTGCGCGTCGCGCTCGAACTGTCGCTCAATGCGGTGACCGCCAGGGTCGCCTCCATTGTCGGCATGGAGCCGATCGCCGAGACGATCGAGCGCTTCGGCATCATGGACCATACGCCGCGCGAATATTCGATGGCGCTCGGCGCCGGCGAGACGACGTTGCTGCGGCACACTGCGGCCTATGCGATGCTGGTCAATGGCGGCAAGCGCGTCACGCCGACCTTTATCGATCGGGTGCAGGATCGCAATGGCGCGACTATCTTTCGCGCCGATCAACGATCATGCCGTGACTGTAGCGATGTCGAATGGGGTCGCCAGTCGGTGCCGATCATTCCAGACACGCGTGAGCAGGTGGCCGATCCTGGCTCGGCGTTCCAGATCGTGACGATGTTGCAAGGCGTCGTAGAGAGGGGTACCGGCAAAGCCGTGCAGGCAGTCGGCAAGCCGATCGCCGGGAAGACCGGTACAACCAATGACTGGCGCGACGCCTGGTTCGTCGGTTTTACACCTGATCTCGTCGCGGGCGTCTATATTGGATTTGACGATCCAGACAGCCTTGGCGACGACGAGACCGGCGGCCATATCGCCGCACCGGTCTTTCGCGACTTTATGATCGCCGCGCTCAAGGACGCCCCGGCAACCGCGTTCCGCACGCCACCCGGCATGCGGCTTTATCGCGTCAGCGCCGTGACCGGATTACCCGTGGGTTCCGGGCAGCCCGCCATCTACGAAGCCTACAAGCCTGGCACCGAACCCGGCCACAACCGCAATCTGGGACTACGGCATGAGCCTGCCGAGGACGAAGAGGAAATGCCGGTCGCCTCGAGCAGAGAACCGGAGAGCGAGCCGCGCCCGATGCCGATGCGCGGGGCTCCGGCGAGCGGGACCGGCGGCTTATATTAAGCACGTCGCCACAGACAATGCGGCCACAGACAACACGGAGTGAACATGCGCGCCGAAATTCAAGCGGCCGCCGACGACATCAACAGGTCGTTGGCGCTGCTGAGGAGGCATCTTTGACTGGGACACCGCAACCCGCCGCCTTGCGGAGCTGAACGCCCAGGCCGAGAACCCGCGGCTGTGGGACGATCCCTCCGCGGCTCAAAAGCTGTTGCGGGAGCGCACGAGGCTCGACCAGGCGATCGGTAGCTACCGGCGAATCGAGCGCGAGATCGGCGAAACCTTAGAGCTGATAGAATTGGGTGAAGCCGAAGGGGAGGCCAGCGTCGTGGCCGATGCCGAAGCCGCCCTAGACAGATTGCGCGCCGAGGCGGCGCGCCGTGAGCTCGAGAGCCTGCTCTCCGGCGAGGCCGACGGGAATGACTGCTACCTCGAAGTGCATGCCGGCGCGGGCGGCACCGAGGCGCAGGACTGGGCCGAGATGCTATTGCGGATGTATGTGCGGTGGGCCGAGGCGCACGGCTACCAGACCGAGTGGCTCGAAGAGAGCGGCGGCGAGGAGGCCGGGATCAAATCGGCGACGGTCAGGGTGGGCGGCGCCGACGCCTATGGCTGGCTGAAGACCGAAAGCGGCGTGCACCGCCTGGTGCGCATCTCGCCCTTTGACTCAAACGCCCGTCGGCACACGAGTTTTGCGTCGGTCTGGGTCTACCCGGTCGTCGACGACAAGATCGAGGTCGAAATCAACGACAAGGATTTGCGCATCGACACTTACCGCTCCTCGGGCGCCGGCGGCCAGCACGTCAACAAGACCGACAGCGCGGTGCGCATCACGCATATGCCGAGCGGCATTGTCGTGCAGTGCCAGAGCGAGCGCTCGCAGCACCAGAACCGTGCCCACGCCTTTGCGATGCTGCGCGCCCGGCTCTATGAGGCCGAGTTGCAGCGCCGCGAAGCCGCGACCGACGCGATGAATGCGACCAAGACCGACATCGGCTGGGGCCACCAGATCCGCTCTTATGTGCTGCAGCCCTACCAGATGGTGAAGGACCTGCGCACCGGCGTCGAAACCTCGAACACCGGCGCGGTGCTCGACGGCGACCTCGACCGCTTCCTGGCCGCCGCCCTCGCCGCCCGCATCGAAGGCGCCGACGCGGTCACGGCTTGATCGCAGGCCAACCGGTCGGTTACCGCATTCTGGCGAGGCACCAACTGTTCCGGGCAGCAGCGTTATCGCGGTGACGCCATGGCGAAATCCGTGCTTGACGTCAGCTCGCCGGTTGCAAAGGCAAGTGCCGCTGCGTTGATTAGCGACTGCGCGTGAGCGCGTGCTACCGCAGTGCGCGCCGTGGCGAGCCCCGTCTGCGCGGAGGTCGCGTCGGTCAATGTACCGACGCCGTGCGCATAAGAATCGCTGGCGCTGCGGAAGGCGGCCTCGGATGCCGTCTGCAGGGCGATGGCGGCATCGTACTGCTGCAGCCCTGTGTCGACCTGATCGTAGGCGAGCGCTACCTCGCGCAAAGCCTGGTTGGTGCGCTCCTTCAACGCGGCCGCCGT
>Ga0306926_10004286_pt1 | contig 14953 bp, 12 predicted proteins | sample flu12Cox44000178_FD_203759 | JGI IMG/M metagenome (GOLD analysis project Ga0306926, IMG submission 203759) | Lab enrichment of tropical soil microbial communities from Luquillo Experimental Forest, Puerto Rico - flux8day.12C.oxic.44.000.178 (v2)... | ecosystem: Environmental > Terrestrial >...
CATCACGATCGAGGCGATGTAGGAATAGAAACCGACGCCGAGGATGCTCATGCCGAGGGCCAGCAGCCACGGCCGCCGCTGCTCCCGGTACCGAAGGAGGCACAGCAACCACGCCAGAATGAACGGGACCGGATAGAGATAGTCCATTCCGTAGCGGGCATGGATGAAGTGCGCCGGAGTCAAGGCCAGCAGGACGGCGGCGACAATGCCGAACAGCTCGCTCGCCAGCAATTGCCGCGCGACAAAATAGATGAGAACGACGTCCAGGACGGCAATGCCGACGGTCGGCACGCGGATTGAGGACTCCGACAGCGGCGCGACCTTCAGCACCAGCGCGGTGAGGTAGATGATCGCCGGCTGGTACCAGGACGTGGCACCGACGGGAAAGTACAACGGGAACGACTCGCCGCGAACATCGTGGCCGGTTGAAGCCATCGAGTGCGCATCGAGTGCGATGAGGACCTCGTCGACCTCGAGATGCGGCGGCGCATAGTCGAGACGGCGGCCGTAGAGCGTGGCAGCCGAAACTATCAGCAGCGCCACCGTCACAAGAGTTCTGCGAGAGCGCGACATCTCTATTCTCATCGGTACAGACCGCGAACCTGGACGAGAACATACGAGGCGATCGCCAGGCCGACCGCGGCTTCAACGACAGGCCTGGTTTCCAGCGTTGGGACAAAACCGTTCAGTCGTGAGTTCAACAACACGATCCAGAGCGTCTGAACGAGCACCACGATCCGCGATAGCACCAGCAGGCGCCACGCCGTTGCGTGCCGCTGAAACAATCCAGGCAACGCGACCGACATGCAGGTCAGCTCCGCGACGGTCGCGACGGTGACAGGGTCATTCCAGCTGCGGGGCACAGCCACAGCATACGCGGCCGGCGGCAGCCAGAGACCCAGTAGGGCGATCACGATCCAGGGAAGATGCTCCGCCCACCACTCCCGCGCCGAACCGTTCATCCCCGTAGCGCGACGCGAACGCCCTGCGCAAAAAGAAGCCGGAAGCCCGCGTATTGAAACTGGAAGAACATCAAGGGCCACAGCGCGCAAACGCTCAACCGGTGCCTGCCGATGCTGATCACTCCATCCCGGAAGCTGTCGGCCACGACCTCTCGCGTGATCACGAGGAGCATCGGCGTGCTGACGATCACGAACACTCTGGTGAAGTCGTACGAGGCGGCGGCCAGCGTGAGCGCAGCCGCGAACAGCACCGGACGCACGGGATGCCTGAACATCCTTGTCGAGGCGTACAACCAGAACGGTCCCAGCGTCGCGGCGAGGTGCAGGAACGGATGGGACCGGAAAATCGTCCACAGTTCGGCGGCGTGAGCCATGGCGTATGTCACCCGCGAATCGGGTGACGGCGAAAGCAGAAGATGCGTGTAGGTGAACACCGCGGCCTCTCCGGCGATCACTCCCAGCGCGATCGCCACCGTGCGCTTTCGCGTCAAGCACCAATCGACGCCCAGCACTACGGCGCCCATCTCAGCGTGACACGTGATCATCAACCCGGCCAGGATGACTTGTGCAACGCGCGACTCGCTCAGCGTGAACATGAAGTAGAACGCCAGCAGGTAGGCGTCGCTCTTTCCGATCCAGGAGAGCATGACGAACAGCAGCGGAGACGTGAAGAGCACGAGAGCGGCGGCCGAGCGATTGACGAAGCGCTCGGTCGCCAGCAGCCTGGACAACGACCCGAAAAAGGCCGCCAACCCCAGGGCGTTGACCACGAAGAACGCCCATGCGTAGTCGAGCCCGTGATGCTGGTAGTACGACCCCACGAAGAAGGTGAACGGAGAACTGTACAGATACTGGTCCTGAGGCGGCAGGTTCAGGGCGAACGGTGCGGCGGAAATCGTTCGAAACTCAGCCTCGCCGCTCGTGCGAACGCCGTACGCCCACGCAAACAGGGCAATCGCGATCCAGGCGTGCCGGCAGACGAACCCCGACGCACGGCGGAGCATCGTCATGCGGGCTGGCGCGGGATCCACAGCAACCCCACCGCAACGACGGTGAGCGCGAACCCGACGGCTGCGAGCCGAATGCCCTGCACCAGGCTCGGAGGATCGAAGGTCAAGTCGATGCGGTGCGTTCCCGCATCGACACGGCATCCCAGAAAATCGCCATTCACCCTCACCGTTTCAAGGAGATGATCGTCCTCGTAGGCGCGCCAGCCGGCATGAAAACGTTCGGTCGTGACCAGCAGCTGCCCGCCGTCCGCCGTCGTGTCGACGACCATATGGCCGGGGCGATCGCCAAGGATGCGCGCCGAACCCGGCGCCCCTTCGAGACTCTGCACGGGACCGCTGACGACCGCCGCGCGCGCGATATCGATGCGGGTCAGGGCAACGCGGATGGCTTTGCTGTCGTCGGCGCGCGTCACCGCCGACACGAGACGAACCCGCGGCATGGGATCTGGAATTCTCGTCCAGGATCCGCCCGTGTTGTGCCACGTCACTCCGGCGACGCGCATCGCAAGCTCGTCACCAAGCAGAACCGACGAAGGTTTGATCCCCATGTAGCCGATCGAGATCCGCAAATCGCGGAGCACGCCGAGGTTCTCGGCCGGACCATTCCCCGTCGCCGTCGGTTCGTACAGCTCGGCAGCCCGGGCACCGGGTGGGACCGGCGCGACGGTGACGAGCTCCGCGATGGTGCGAAGGCCGCCACCCTCGTAGAGGTAGCTGTATCCCCAGATTCCGAGATCCGCCGCGGTCACGACGGCCAGCAGCGGCAGCGCCCAGCGCGCGCCGCGCGCCGCCATGACCATCAGCAGTGTCGTGATGATCAGCGCAATGCACCATGGCGCCGCCAGGCGAAGACCCGACAGGAGGAATCCGTGGTCAGCAGCCACTGGTGAGGTCGCGGCGATCGCCGCACCGGCCGTGGTGGCGACGCTCACGCCCACAAGCGCCGCCAGAGGCCACAATCGCGGGATCGCGATGCGGCCGTCGCCGCGGGCCAGGGCGGCCAGATCATCGAACACGATCGCCGCCAGCGCGCTCAAAGACAGCTGGAACAACACCAGGAACCGCGCGGGCGCGCGAAAGGTGCTCACGCCTGGCAAGGCAGACACGAACGGATAAACGCCGCCGAACCGGCCCAGCGCCATCAGCAGGCCGAATGCGGCCAGGCCCAGACACCCGATCGTCAGCCATCTATGGCCCATCGAACCCCATCGCGCGACGATCCATGCGAGGGCGACGGAGCAGAACGCGCCGTTGTACACGCTGAACTCGTGAACGGCACCCTCACCTGGCAGCGTGTACGCACGGGTCGCGAAGGCGTAAGGTGACCACAACTGAATCAGGTTGAGCGGCGACAGCGAGTACGACGTTCGAAACGCCATCGACGGTGCTGAACGCACCGATGACCCGATGGCGTCGAGCGTCGGCAGCCATTGAATCGCGCCCATGCAGAGCCCCAGGATCGCAGCGCCGGCGACCATCGCAAGCCGCCGCGTATTCGCGCCAGCCATCGTCAAGCCCAGCGCCAGGAATGCGACCGGCACGAGCGAAATGACGACGTATTGCGGGTGCCCGACGAGCAGCGCGGACGCCAGCAACAGCGAGAAGGCGCCGAACGCGAAGGCTCGCGCCCGGTGGTCTCGAGACGTGACCAGCAAATGGGTCGCCCACAGCAGCCACGGAGTGTGCGCGATGACGGCGACCGCGTTCAGGTGCATGAGATGCAGGAGATTGAAGCCGCTGAACGCGAACACCATCGCGCCGAACCAGGACGCTTGCGCCGAGAGATTCAACCTGCGGAGCAGCAGCCGCATCCCGAGGAGGGCCGCTACGTAGGTCGTGACGGTCTCGAGGTTGAAAGCGACGTCGAGCGGAAGAAACCGGTACAGCGTCAGGTGAAGCGGGTGGGCCATTCCGGCTTCGCCTTCGGCGAACAGGTAGAGCCCGGAATGGAAAGACGACGACCAGAGGATGGAGTCGCCGGCACGAAGGGCAGCTGCATACAGATAGCGAAACGGCAGGTGAATGGCGGTCAGGTCGTTGATGGTCAGGACGCGGCGAACGCAAAGGGGAATCAGCAGCGGTACGTACAACGCGCCGATGCAGACGAGAATGACCGGAATGTCCATTCGGGAGCGCGCGGATTATATCGGCTATCGGCGCCGATTGTCGGATCAACCGTCCGGGATATCATGTCCGAGTTGAACGCCCGTTCACGCGTCCTCCCACTCCTGATCGCGCTCGTCACAGCGCTGCTGTACCTTCCAGGCCTGAGCAACTCCCCCATTTATCTGGCTCAGGACGAAGTCGTTGTGGCCGTGAACGCGCGGTCGATCGCGACCACTGGAAGAGATCTCTACTCGGATCGCGTGCTGCCCCTCTACATCCACTACAACCTTCCGTACGTGACCAAGGTCGGAAAGCAGGGCGTTCGATCCGGATGGCTTCCACCGGGCATCTTCTATGCGGTTGCGCTCGCCGTGAAGGTGCTTCCCTTCTCGGAGGCCACCGTTCGCCTGCCGACCGCGATCGTCGGCATCCTCGACGTCGTGCTGATGTTCTTCATCGGCCGGCGACTATTCCGAAGCGACGTGCTCGCGGCTCTTTCCGCTCTTCTGCTCGCGCTCACACCCAGTCATTTCATCCACAGCCGATTCGCGCTGGACTATCTCTATCCGGTGCCGTTCATGCTCGCCTGGCTCTGGTGTTTTCTGATCGACTTCGACGACAACCGGCCCTGGGTGCTTTTCGCCGGCACGTTGTGCCTGGGTCTCGGGTTGTACAGCTACATCGCCGGGGCACTCGTCATGCCCTTGTACCTGCTCTTGACCCTGATGGCCTTATGGCGAGCCCGACGCCCGCCGCGCGTCTTCTTCCTGGCGGTCGCGGGGTTCGCGGTCCCGGCCCTGCTGGCGCTGCCGTGGCTGATGGCGCATCCGACGATGATCGGCGATATCTTCCGGAAGTACGACCTGAACGACGGGAGCCAGTCCGGCATGCTCGACAGCGTACGGACGTTCTTCACTTATCACCGGCTCGCGGATCAGGCGTCGCTGTACTGGGGCTTTTTCAACCCGCGATTTCTGTTCTTCGACGGGCCCATGGAGCCGATGTTCTCCACGCGGCAGGTCGGCGTGTTCCTGCTGCCCGTCGGCGCCGCCCTGATCGCCGGCTTGATCACCGCGTTCCGCAGTCCGATCGGCACGCCGGCCCTGATCCTGCTGCTCGGGTTCTTCACGGCGCCCCTCGCAGCAACCCTCGTCAACATCAACGACGCGATCTATCGCGCCCTCGAGATGCTGCCGTTCGCCGTGCTGATCAGCGTGATCGGCATTCAACATCTGTGGTCGTGGGTGATCAAGACGCCACCGCGCCGCCTGTTGACAGGCGCCGGTGCCCTAGGCGTGATCGCCGGCGCTGCCTACGCGGCGGTCGTCGCAGCGACCCAGTCGCGCCTGCCGGGTGCTGCGCTGCCGCTCATGGCGTTCGGCGCCGCGCTGCTCGGAGCCGCCGCGATCGCCGACCGCGTGCGCGGCGGCCAGCTCGCCGTGATGGTCTTGCTTGCGCTCGTGCCGGTGCAGTTCGCGCTCTTTTATTACGACTACTTCCACGACTATCGACGGCGCACCGCAATCGTGTACTCGGGCAACATCCGGGGGGTCTTCGAGGAGGTCATCAGGCGGGACGAATCAGCGCGCATCCCGGCCGTCTACATCGGTGAGATCGGCGGCTTCGGGTATGGCCCGCTCTATTGGCGGTTCTACCTGATCAAGGAACGGCACGAGGAACTCGGCGCGCGCGCGATCGAAGCCTACTACTTCAACAGGGACGCGGTGATGAAGCTGCCGGCGCGAAGCCTCGTCGTCACGAGCGCGGGGGACGCGGCGACCGATGCCGTGATCGACGGCCTGGTCCAGCGTGGAGAGTTCAAGAAGAGCCTCGTCACCGAACCAGACGGCACGCCGACCTATCAGATCCTGGAGCGTACTCCCGCTCCCTGAAGAAACCGCAAGACCATCGCGTCGAAGGTTTCTGCCGAGCGGTCGGCGGCGACACCGCCGTTCCCCGGATCAGAGCCTCACGATCGCTTGCGAGGCGTGCTGTTTCAACGCGTTGCGTGTGTCGACGATCAGGGCGGCGCGCTTCACGATGGTGTCGTAATCGAACACATCGTGGTTGGTGCAGATGACGTAGCAATCGGCCGACTGCGCCAGCGCATCCTCGGTCGTCGCGGAGCGAAGCGTCTGATCCCCGTGAACGAGGGACTCGACGTAGGGGTCGGTGTAGGTCACGACAGCGCCCTGCCGGATCAACAGTTCGAGGATGTCGAGCGCCGGAGATTCCCGCACGTCACCGACATTCGGTTTGTAGGCCATGCCGAAGATGTGCACGCGGGATCCGTTGAGGGCCTTGCGCCGTGTGTTCAGCGCCTCGACGATCAAGTGCACCACGTACTCCGGCATCGCCCCGTTGACCTGACCTGCCAGCTCGATGAAGCGGCACTCGAAACCGCTCTGCCTCGCCTTCCATGACAGATAGAACGGATCGATCGGAATGCAGTGACCGCCGAGACCGGGGCCGGGATAGAACGGCATGAAGCCGAACGGCTTCGTCTTCGCGGCGTCGATGACCTCCCACACATCGATGTTCATCTTGTGGCACATCAACGCGATTTCGTTGACGAGGCCGATGTTCACCGCACGGAAGGTATTCTCGAGCAGCTTGACCATCTCCGCGACGCGCGTCGAGCTGACCGGGATGACGTGCTGCACGGTCGCGGCATAGAGCGCGGCCGCGATTTCGGTGCTGGCGGGACCAACGCCGCCGACAATCTTCGGAATGTTCTTGGTGTTGAACTGCGGATTGCCCGGATCCACGCGTTCGGGCGAGAAGGCCAGGAAGAAGTCGACGTCGGCCTTGAACTCCTTCGCGACGAGCATCGGCTGGACCACCTCGTCGGTCGTCCCCGGATAGGTCGTCGATTCCAGTATCACCAGTTGACCGCGCTTCAGCGTCGCCGCCACCGCTTCGACGGCGTGGACGACGTAAGACAGGTCTGGATCCTTGGTCTTGCGCAGCGGCGTCGGAACGCAGATGTCGATGGCGTCCATCTCGCCGAGCAGGCTCATATCGGTCGTCGCCCGGACCTTGCCGGCCCGGACACAGGACGCCAGATCCGCTTCGGCGACATCCGGGATGTAACTGCGGCCGGCGTTGATCTGCTCCGTCTTTGAGGCGTCGACGTCGAAGCCCGTGACGTCGAACCCGGCGCGGGCGAATTCCACGACGAGCGGCAGTCCCACGTATCCCAGGCCGATCACGCCCACGCGGGCCTGGCGGGCGCGAATGCGCTCGAGGGTTGATGCAGTGTTCGGTGAATTCACGGATCGATTCAGAAGGCCGACAGCCGATGCGTCGGCTGGGGCTCGCTCGCGACGCGAGCGAGGTCGGCGTCCACCATCATCTTGACGAGGCCCGTGAAGCTGACGGTCGGCTGCCAGCCAAGCGCCTGGCGCGCCTTCGTGTTGTCGCCGATGAGATGTTCCACTTCAGCCGGACGAATCAACTTCGGGTCGAGTTTCACATGCCGGTTCCAGTCCAGGCCGACGTGGGCGAACGCCGTCTCCACCAGCTCGCGGACGGAGTGGCTGATACCGGTCGCGATCACATAGTCATCGGCGTGCGGCTGCTGCAGCATCATCCACATCGCCTCGACGTAGTCGCCGGCGAAACCCCAGTCGCGCTGCGCGTCGAGGTTGCCGAGCATCAGCGTGTCGGTGAGACCGAGCTTGATGCGCGCGACGCCGTCGGTGACTTTGCGCGTGACGAACTCGAGACCGCGCCGCGGCGATTCGTGATTGAACAGCATGCCGGACACGGCGAACAGATCGTAGCTCTCGCGATAGTTGACCGTGATGTAGTGCGCGAACACCTTCGAGACGCCGTACGGGCTGCGCGGATAGAAAGGCGTGAGCTCGGTCTGCGGAATCTGGCGTACTTTCCCGAACATCTCGCTCGAAGAGGCCTGGTAGAGCTTGATCGACGGATCGACCTGGCGAATCGCTTCGAGCACGCGCGTCACGCCCTGCGCGTTGAATTCGCCGGTCAACATCGGCTGATCCCACGACGCCGGCACGAACGACATCGCCGCGAGGTTGTAGAACTCGTTCGGCCGGACCTCGTCCACCAGGCGGATGATCGACAACTGATCGAGAAGGTCAGCCGGCCGGATCGTGATGCGATCGAGCAGATGCTGAATCCGCCAGTTGTTCGGCGCGCTGGAACGGCGCGCGGTGCCGACAACCTCGTACCCTTTCGAAAGCAGCAACTCCGCAAGGTACGAGCCGTCCTGCCCGGTGATGCCCGTGATGATGGCCCGTTTAGACATGATCCTTCCATACTAGCATGAGGAGACCGCGGCCGAAACGCGGCAGCCCGGTCAGTTTCGAGGCCATGGACCGTGCCTGAAGTGCGAACTTGACCTCGTCGTGCGCGAGATGGATTGGAGCCTCGCCCAGCCGCGACGTGAAGACTGCTGCGGTCGCGAGCCGCAACGCCAGGCGATGATGGTCGTTTTGACGTTCACGTCGCGCACCGTATCGGACGAGACCGCTCAGCGGGTACCTGGGACGCGACACGGTGCCGTCGTGACACTTCAGAATACTGGACCGAATGGGCATGAGCAATTTCGCTAGGATATTGGCATGACAGGCGACGAGCTCGAGACGCTCGGCGAGCAGCGTCGCGACGCCGACGGCCGCTACAACGCCGCCCTCACAGCGCTCGATCAGGCAGTCGTCGCGGTTGGCCGTCTTCACTCGATCGGCCCCGAGCACTGCGAGCGTCTGGGAACGGCGCTGATGCAGTTCCTCCAGCAGATCACCGGATTCGTCGAGACCAAGGATCGCGAGCTGGCGGCCGTCGCCGCGGCGCGAATCGATCACGTCACGCGCGAGATCAACGCGCTCGGCGAGCTTCGTACCCACATCGGTGTCCTTCAGCGCGCCACCGAGATGCTGAAGCGATCTGCCGCCAGTTTCGCGCCGGTAGCGAATAGTCCCGCGGTCGCCTCAAGCCCGCAGGCCCCGGCCTCGACGCTCGACGACTACAAGTACGTCGGATTCGAGGACGCCTTTCGCGGCAGCGACGCGGTGATCGAAGAGCGTCTGCGCGCCTACGTGCCGCTGTTCCACGGCCGGAGCCGTGTGCTCGACGTCGGGTGCGGACGGGGCGAAATGTTGTCGGCGCTCAAGGCCGCGGGGATCGGCGCCCGCGGGATCGATCTCAATGCGGATATGGTGGCGGTCGCCCAGGAGCGCGGCCTCGACGCCGCATCCGGCGATGCGCTGGGTCATCTTTCGTCGCTGCCGGACGAGTCGCTGGACGGCCTGATCGCCACGCAGGTCCTCGAACATCTCGAGCCTGGGTACCTGATGCGGCTGCTCGACGCGGCGGCCCGCAAGCTTCAGCCAGGGTCCCCGATCGTCCTCGAGACCATCAACCCCGCCTGCTGGCTGGCCTTCTTCAGCAGCTACATCCGCGACTTCACGCACGTCCGACCGGTGCATCCTGAAACATTGCAATACCTTCTGCGTGCGAGCGGCTTCGAGCGCGTCGACATTCGCTTCAGCGCCCCGGTTCCCGATCACGTGAAGATGAAGGCGGTGAACCTCCCCGCCGAAGTGCACGCCTCGTCGGATCCCGCGTCGAAGGCAATGGTACAGATCGCGCACACGATCAACGCAAACGCCGCGATCCTCAACAGCCTGCTCTTCACGTATCTCGACTACGCCGCGATCGGCTACCGGACCTGACTTCGTGGAGCATATCGACGTCGCCGTGATTGGGGCCGGCGTAACCGGCCTGGCATCCGCGCGCGCGATCGGAGCAACCGGTGCGTCGGTGTGCGTGCTTGAACGGCATCCGCGGCCGGGGATGGATACCAGTACACACAATAGCGGGGTCGTTCACGCGGGCCTTTACTATCCAGCAGGCTCGTTGAAGGCGCAGCTGTGCGTGCGCGGCCGTCACCTGATGTACGAGTTCTGCGCACGCTACGGCGTGCCACACGAGAAAACAGGAAAGCTCGTCGTGGCGCACGACCCGCACGAGGTCCGCGAGCTCGAGGCGCTTCAGCAGCGAGGCACACAGAACGGCGTCACCGGGCTCGAGATCGTCGAGCGCGCCTTCATCGTGTCGCGCGAGCCTGCGGTCAATGCATCGTTTGCGTTGTGGTCGCCCGACACTGGCATCGTGAACGCCGAGGAGTACGTGAAGACACTCCTGCGTACTGGATCCGACGCCGGCGTCCTGTTTCTGCCCGGCACAAAGCTGCTCGGCGCCGGCACCCGCACAGACGGGATCGTGCTCACCACCGAGCGCGAATCCATCCTCGCGCGGGTCGTCGTCAACGCGGCCGGATTGTATGCGGACGAAGTGTCGCGGATGCTGGGGGGCGAAACGTTCACGATTTATCCATGCCGCGGTGAGTACGCGGAGTTCACGCGCGCCAGGCGCGGACTCGTCAAAGCGCTCGTCTACCCGATGCCGCACAGCTCGGGTCATGGCCTCGGCGTGCACCTCGTGCGGACGACGGGCGGCCAGGTATGGCTCGGACCGACGATTCGATACCAGAATGGGAAGGATGACTACGAGAACGACCGCGAACCGCTGGAGTCGTTCGCCGAGGCGGCACGGCACTTGATCGATGGTGTGACGGTCGACGACCTCCGGTTATCCGGAAGCGGCATCCGCGCGAAGCTGCATCCGCCGACGGAATCGTTCGCGGATTTCATGATCCGGCGCGACCGCGTGAACCCTGCGGTGGTGCAGGCCTCAGGCATGGACTCGCCCGGCCTGACGTCGTCATTGGCGGTCGGCGATCTCGTGCGCGACCTCGTGACCGAGGCTCTCTAGATACGTCTTCAGTGAATCCTGCCACCTCGGCATCTCGATGCCCAGGTGGCGCAGCTTGTCGTTCGAAAGCGCGCAGAACATCGGCCGTGACGCGGGCAGTTTCATGTCGGCCATGCGCACCTGAGCGAACCGTGGCTCGAGACCGAGGAGACGCGCCATCTCGCGAGCAAACTCGACCCACGTGCACTGACCCGTGTTGACGCAGTGATACAAGCCGACAGGCGCCTTCGATTCCACCAGCTGGCGGGTCGCACGTGTGATGTCGAGGAGATACGACGGCGTGATCGTCCGGTCCTCGAACACCTTCGGCGTACCGCCGGCCTTGAGCGTGTTCATGATGCCGGCGGCGCTGCCTTTCGGTGGACCCCCGCCCGGTGCCTGTCCGAACAGGCTCTCGACCCGCAGCACGTACGCACGGGGCGCATCCATGGCGAACCACTCGCCCAGCAGCTTCGACGCCGCATAGACGCTGCGCGGGCCCGGCGGATCCTCTTCGGTGTAAGGCGACGACGCGTTGCCGTCGAACACGAAGTCGGTGCTGTAGTGAACCAGGGTCGCGCCATGGGCTTGCGCCAGGCGCGCGAGCGCTCGGACGCCAAATGCGTTGCTCTCGAGCGCTTCGACCGGGCGCTCCTCGCACGCGTCGACATCCGTGAACGCGGCCGCGTTCAGAATGAGCTCGGGGTTCACGGGAGACAGAAGCGCGTTCACCTTCGCATCGTCGCTGATGTCGAGTTCCGCGCGGCCGAAGGCGGCGACGATCTGATGCGCCTGTGCGAACTCGTGAACCAGTGCGGCTCCGAGCTGTCCTCTCGCGCCAGTGACCGCGATGCGCATCACGCGGCCCTGGATTCGATGCCGCCGGCGAACGCGCGCATCCGCTCGTCGTCGAACACGCCTTCCCAGCGAGCCACGACCGCAGTGGCGATGCAATTGCCCATCACGTTCACCGCCGTCCGCCCCATGTCCATGATCTGATCGATCGCCAACAGGATGGCGGCGCCTTCCAGCGGGAGGTTGAACGTGGCGAGCGTCGCCGCAAGAACCACGAGCGCCGCGCGCGGCACGCCGGCCACGCCTTTGCTCGTCAACATCAGCGTCAGCATCATGATCAATTGCTGACCGAATGTCATGTGGACGCCGGCCATCTGCGCCACGAACACGCTGCACAACGACAGGTACAGCGTCGATCCATCGAGGTTGAAGCTGTATCCGGTCGGCAGCACGAACCCCACGATGTTCTTGGGAACGCCGAAGCGCTCCATGATCTCGAGTGCCTTGGGCAGGGCCGCTTCTGAGCTCGCGGTGGTGAAAGCAATCAGCATCGGCTCGCGAATGGCCTTCACGAATGTGAGGAACGGCACGCGGATCAGATACGAGACGATGCCAAGGACGATCAGCGCGAAAATGACGAGTCCGAAGTACATGAGGCCGACCAGCTTGCCCAGCGTCAACAGGATGCCGAGACCTTTGCTGCCGACGGTGGCGGCGATCGCCGCGAAGACGCCCACGGGCGCGAACGCCATCACGTAGCCAGTGAAGGTGAACATCGCCTGGGCGGTGCTCTCCATCAGCTCCAGCACGGGCCGTCCCTTGGCGCCAATCGCCGCAACCGCGATGCCGAAGAACATCGAGAAGATCACGACCTGAAGGATGTCGCCGCGGGCCATCGAATCGATCACCGATGTCGGAAACATGTGCAGCAGGATGTCCCAGGCGTGCTGCTGGTTCTGCACCATGGCCGCGGCCGCCTTGGTATCGGCGTTCATCGGCAGCGTCATGCCGACGCCGGGCTGAAAGAGATTGACGAGTCCCAGCCCCAGGAACAGCGCGATCGTCGTGGCGATCTCGAAATAGAGAATCGCCTTGAGTCCGATCCGTCCCATCGTCTTCATGTCGCCGGTGCCCGCGATGCCGACGACGAGCGTCGAGAACAGCAGCGGCGCGATGATCATCTTGATCATGCGCAGGAAGACGTCGGCCAGCGGCTTCACCTGCTCGGCGAATCCGGCCACGTGCACGCCGTTGGCGTCCGACGACGGAAAGATATAACCGACGAGAATGCCGAGAACGAGCCCGGCGAGAATCTGCGTCGTGTTGGAGCGGGTCGGGCCGGGCCTGGTCGTCATTGCCCCGCGCTCGCGGGAACGCGTTGCTGGATGAACTGACCGATGGCTGACACGACCGTCTCCTGCTGATCGAGTGTCAGCTCGCCGTACACGGGAATCGCGAGGCTCTCTTGCGCTGCCCGCTCCGCGTGCGGGAACGCCCCGTGCGGATAGCCAAGGTTCGCAAAACAGGGCTGCAGGTGGAACGGCACGGGATAGTAAATCTCGTTCCCGATGCCCTGCTGATCGAGGTGACGCTTGAGCCCGTCGCGATCGGCGGTGCGAATCACGAACTGGTTGAAGATGTGCGACCGATCTGGCGGCTCAGTCGGCAGTTTCACCGCCTCTTCGAGACCCGACGCGCGAAACAGCGCGCGATAGCGCGCGGCGTTTGCGCGGCGCCCTTCGGTCCAGCCTGCCAGGTGCGGCGCCTTGACGCGGAGCACGGCCGCCTGCAGCGCATCCATGCGGAAGTTCGCCCCGACGACGTGATGGTAGTACTTCGGTTTCATCCCGTGCGTGCGCAGCAGCGTCGCACGGGCGGCGAGCTCGTCGTCTTCTGTTGTCAGCAGACCGGCGTCGCCAAAGGCGCCAAGATTCTTGCTCGGAAAGAACGAGAAGCAGCCGAACGCGCCGATCGTGCCGAGAGGCCGCGACTTGTACGTGGACCCGATGGCCTGCGCGGCATCTTCGATGACAGGAATGCCGGCGCGATCGGCAGCCGCCATGATCGGATCCATGTCGGCGCTCAACCCGAAGAGATGCACCGGCATGATCGCCCGGGTCCGGGACGTGATCGCGGCGGCGGTCTGCTCGGGATCGATGTTGAAGGTTGCAGGATCGATGTCCACGAGCACCGGCGTGGCGCCGACCCGGACGATCGCGCCAGCCGTCGCGAAGAACGAAAAGGTGGTCGTGATCACCTCGTCGCCGGCCTTGATGCCCAGCGCCATGAGCGCCAGCAACAGAGCGTCGGTACCCGACGAGACGGCAATGGCGTGCTTCACGCCGAGCATGGCACTCAGCTCACGCTCGAGAGCGTCGATCTCGGGGCCCATGATGTAGCGCTGGCTGTCGCACACGCGGGTCACCGCCGCCAGCAGTTCATCGCGCAGCGGCCGGTATTGAGCGTCGAGGTCGAGAAGGGGAACCGGCATGGGCCTATTCTACCTGCCGCGTGATTTCACTGCGGCCCGCGTCTCGCGATCCGTCTCGCGCTTCTTGATCGTCTCGCGCTTGTCGTAGTCCTTCTTGCCTTTGGCGATGCTGACCGCCACCTTCACGCGCCCATCCTTGAAATAGAGTCGCGTCGGCACGAGCGTCATCCCCTTCTCGACGGTTTTGCCAATCAGCTTGCGGATCTCGGAACGGTGCAGCAGCAGCTTGCGGCGCCGCAGCGGCTCGTGATCCGCGTACCCGCGATGGCTGTACGGGGAGATGTGAACGTTGTAAATGAAGGCCTCACCGCCTTCCACACGCGCGAAGCTGTCGCGAAGGTTGACGCGGCCTTCGCGGATCGCTTTCACCTCGGTGCCGAGAAGAACAAGGCCCGCCTCGAACGTCTCCAGCAGATGGAAATCGTGAAACGCCTTGCGGTTCTCGGCGATGTTGCTCTGCGCTTTTTCGCGTTCGCTCAGTTCAGCCACAGTGTCCCAACGAGATTTCAGAGGTCAGATTTCAGATTTCAGAATCTTGGGATCGCCAATTGTAGATTGAGCGAGCCGTGCGGCGAGCAAGACCGCCGCGATCATGCTTTCCGGATCGGCCACGCCCTTCCCGGCAATGTCGAATGCGGTTCCGTGATCGACCGACGTCCGGATGATCGGGAGCCCAAGCGTCACATTCACCGCCTGCCCGAAGGCGAGCAGCTTGACCGGGATCAACCCCTGATCGTGATAGCAGGCGATGACGACGTCGAAATCGCCACGTTTGGCGCGCACGAAAACGGTATCTCCTGGAT
>Ga0306926_10004287_pt1 | contig 14950 bp, 12 predicted proteins | sample flu12Cox44000178_FD_203759 | JGI IMG/M metagenome (GOLD analysis project Ga0306926, IMG submission 203759) | Lab enrichment of tropical soil microbial communities from Luquillo Experimental Forest, Puerto Rico - flux8day.12C.oxic.44.000.178 (v2)... | ecosystem: Environmental > Terrestrial >...
TTGTTTGCAGGTTTGTGCGTTTGTGGACTCAGAAGAGCGGAACCGGAACAAATCCGGCAGTTCGTCTCAAAGAGCCGACGGCATAAATCCCGTCGGCTCTTTGTTTTTGGGGGTGTTCGGCCCCTCAGCACGTAGGACGGATTATCTTACCTCAGCGTAATCCGCCGGATGGCGGTGGGTTACGGCGCGCGCAAGACGTGCGCGCAGGGGCGGGTCTGTGACCCGGTCTGTGACCCGCCCGTCCACGAACGCAGTGCATGCCGGACGAAATCAACCACTATGCGGCGATGCGGCGCATGTCGTCCTCGACCATGCGCAGATGGATGCGCAGGCGCTGGAGATCGACCTCGAAGGGGCGCGCGACGCGCAGCGCCTCTACGGCGGATGCGATGCCGGCGATCTCTTTCTGATATTCGAGCAGGCGGGAGCGCTCGGCGTTCCCCGCCAGCGAGCGCTCGATGATTCCCAGCGCCCGGTGCAGCCGGTCGATGCGACGGAGATTGAGCCACCGGTAGAGCGGGCGCGCGAAGCCGACGAGCGGGATCAGCGCGGCGATCACCGGGATGACGAAGAACACGATGCGGTTGAGCAGGGAGGTGAGCCAGAACGACGTGTAGCGCTGCCAGAAAGTCGGGCCCGAGCGATAGAAGGCCTCGGCCGTCGGCGAGAGCGGCAGGTCGTTGGGCTGCTCGGCGGGGAACTCGCCGAGCCGGTTGAAGCGGCCGGCCGGCCAGTGCACCTCGCGCATGGCCTCGAGCAGCAGATACTGCAGCGCCGGGTGCAGGTCCCTGCGCACCAGCACCCGGTTGCGCGAGGCGAGCACGTCGACGTCGGAATCGGGAATATCGCGGTCGAGGCTCACGAGCCCGCGCCACAGCACCACGTGCTTGAGCCCGGGCACGATCTTGGCGATCGCCTCCGCCTGCGCCACGTTCATGAGCCGGATGCCCGGGGTATCGAGCGCGCGCCGCAGCACGTTTCCCTCGAAGTCGTCAGGAAAGACCGCCACGTCGACGTCGCCCGCAATCAAGGCATCGAGCGGCTGGCCATAATCCAGATCGACGAGACGGGTGGAGGCATCAAGCGCGCCGGTCGCTTCCAGCACCTGAGAGAGGAGGGAGCGCAGCGCGGTGCCCGGCATGCCGATGGAAAGACGCCTGCCGCGCACTTGGGCAAACTGCGTGATCGGCTCGGCGCCCCGGTAGAAGATGAAGATCGCCGCATCGAAAATGCCGCCCAGCGAATATAGTGTGTCCGCATCGCGCGGCTCGCCGACGCCGAAGGTGGTCAGCGCCGCCTGCACGCCGGAGGATGGGTTGCGCAGCAATGCCAGATCCTCGAGCGCGCCGACCGCGTTGCGGACGGTGAGCTCGACACCGTTGCGCGCGAGTATCCGCGCGTATTGCCGCGCGATCCGCTCGTAGCCCGACCCCGCCGCGGCGGCCGCGATAACGAAACGACGCGGCGGCAGCGGATCGACGAGGCGGAAGATGGCGTAGAGAACGGCCAGCACGACTGCCGCCGCGGCGAGCACGATCGCTGCAGGTTTTACGAGCCTACCCCGCACGGGTGCTTACAGCTTCTGACATGGGCTATCGTGGCCGGGGATACGGGTTTAGCCCGTGTGTTGTACAGTGAGTGGGCGGCATGAGCGACACCTACGAGACCATTGGCCTCGAGCGCGCGGGCGAGGTTGCGCTCCTCACCCTGGCACGGCCGCAGCGGCTCAATGCCATCAACCGGCAGATGCTCGGCGAGCTTCAGGAGGCCCTCGACGAGGTGGAGCGCGACGACGCGCTTCGCGTGCTCATGGTCAAGGGCGCAGGCGGCAATTTTTCCTCCGGCTTCGATCTCAAGGAGCAGATGGAGGCACGGCCGAGCGGCGAGCAGGCCTGGCGCGAGATCCTCGACCGGGACTTCGCCGGCATCATGCGCTTCTGGCACCTCAGGAAGCCGACCATTGCCGCCGTCGAGGGCTATTGTCTCGCCGGGGGCTGCGAGCTTGCGCTGTGCTGCGACATCACGATTGCGGCAGAGGACGCGATCTTCGGCGAGCCGGAGCTGAAGTTCGGCGCCGGCATCGTGGTCATGATGCTGCCCTTTTTGGTCGGTCCCAAGCGCGCGAAGGAGATCATCCTCACCGGCGCCGACCGCATCCCGGCACCGGAGGCAGCGCGCATCGGGCTCATCAACCGCGTGGTCCCCGCCGAGCGGCTGGAAGCGTCTGCCCTTGCGCTTGCTCGCCACATCGCCGTGATCGATCCGCAGCTCGTGAGCGAGACCAAGCGCGCGATCAACCAGTGCTTCGAGACCATGGGGCTCGTCGAGGCGCTCAATGCCGCGCTCGACATCGATCTTGCCATCGAGGGCAAGGGCAGTGACGACAAGCGCGCCTTCATGGAGATCGCGCGCAAGGACGGGCTGCGCAAGGCGATCGAATGGCGCGATGCCCGTTTTGGCGCAGCCGGCAATGGATAATCTCGGCCGTCTCCTGCTGAAAAGCGCCGCGCAATTTGCCGACGCGCCTGCACTGATCGATGCCCGTGGGAGCTTGAGCTACCGCGAGCTTGCGGCGGCGGGCAGCGCGGTCGCACAGGCGTTGCGCGCCAATGGCCTTGCGCCCGACGAGCCGGTGCTGGTGCCGGTCGCCAACGAGGCGCGCGATTTGGCGGCGCTTGCGGGCGTCTGGCTCGCGGGCGGCGTCGCGGTGCCGGTGGTGCGCCATGCTCCGGCGCCTGCGGTCGAAGCCGTACGCGCCGCGACCGGCGTAAGATTCTCGGTGACGAACGACGCTGCGCGCGTCACCGAGACTGGAGACAGGCCGCCGCCGAAGCGCGCGCTGCTCAAGGGAGCAGCGCTCATCGTGTTCACATCGGGCTCGACCGGGCGGCCGAAAGGGGTGGTGCTGAGCCAGCGCGCCTTTGCGGGAAAGCTTGAGGCCATCGACAGCGTGCTCGACTTCACGCAGCGCACGCGCGCGCTGGTAGTGTTGCAGATCACCTTCATTTTCGGCATGTGGGTCATGCTGCTCACCCTGCTCAAGGGAGGCACCGCGTGCCTGCATGCGCGCTTCGAGGCGGCGGCGATCCTCGCCGCGCTGAAGGAGCAGCGCATCTCGGACGCGGCTTTCGTGCCCACCATGCTGCGCCGTTTTCTCTCCCTCGACGAGACGGTGGCGGGACCGCTGCTCACCGGCGGCACGCTACAAAGGATTCTCACCGGCGGCGAGCCGTTCGGCCGCGAGCTCGGCGCGCACCTCGCGCAGCTGATGCCCGAAGTGCAGGTGGTTGACATCTACGGGCTCACCGAGACGTGCAGCTCCGATTTCTTCCTTCGCGCCGGCGAGCGCGCAGAACTTGCCGGCACGATCGGCCGCCCCGGCCCAGGGGTGGAGTTCCGCATCGCGGATGAGGAGGGGCGGGAGCTGTCGGTCGCTGCCCCCGGCGAGCTGCAGATCCGCTCGCCCTTTGTCATGAACGGCTATCTCGACGAGCCGGAGCTTACACGCACGGCCTTTGCCGAAGGATATTTCCGCACCGGCGATCTCGCGCGCAGGCGCGGTGACGGGGCCGTCGAGCTCGCCGGGCGGATCAAGGAGGTCATCGTCCGCGGCGGCGCCAAGGTCTCGCCGCTCGAGCTCGACCAGGCGCTGGCGCAGCATCCCGGCGTTGCCGCTGCGCTGACCACGGGGGTGCCCGACCCGATCATGGGAGAGCGCATCCACGCGCTCATTGTGCCGCGCGCGAACGCTGGCATCGACGAACAGGAGCTGCGCGGATGGATTGCCGGGCGCATCGAGCGGTTCAAGTGTCCGGACGTCTATCATTTCGCAGCCGAGCTGCCGACCGGCCGCACCGGCAAGATCGATCGCAATGCGCTGCGCGAGCAGGTCCTGCGCGGGTATCCGTTAATGGTGGGCTAACCACGCCGGCAACAAATGATTCGATATCTTTCAATTTCTTGAGACGTCGCCTGACTAATAGTCGGGCAGTTACGCTCAGGGATCCTGCATGGACAGGCCGCAGCAACCGCCATTGCTCCAGCTCGCGCTGCTGGCCGCGGTGATCACGGCCTGCTCGCTCGCCAGCTGGGCCAGCGCCGGGCGCAGCCTCGATCATTTGCAGGCCCCGGCAGGGGGCGCCGGGCTCCTGGCCGCCGTCGCAATCGCGCTGCTGTCCCTCGCCTGGTACCGCCAGAACCGCCAGCTGCGATGGCGCAAGGCCGAGCTGCGCGCGCAAAATCTGCGGCTCGACGCTGCCGTCAACAATATCACCCAGGCGCTCCTGATGTTCGATGCGCAGGCGCGGCTGATCCTGTGCAACGACCGCTACCGCGAGATGTACGGATTATCCGAGCAGGATGCGTGTGCGGGCACGCCGCTTCGCACCCTGCTTGAACACCGCGCGCGGCTCGGAAACTTCCACGGCGATCCCGTGCAGTATTGTGCGGAGATCCTCGCCGACGTCACCACCGGCAAGACCACCGGCAAGACCATGGAGCTCTCCGACGGGCGCGTGATCGCGCTCATCAACCAGCCGCTTGCCGGCGGCGGCTGGGTGTGTACCCACCAGGACGTCACCGAGCTCAAGCGGCGCGAGCACGAGCTCAACGTGCAGAACATGCGCTTTGTCGCCGCGCTCGAGAACATGTCGCACGGGCTTGCAATGTTCGACCGCGAGCGGCGGCTGGTGATCTGCAACGAGCGTTTCGTCGCGCTCTATGGCCTGCCGCCCGAGCTTTCCCGGCCCGGCACCACGCTCGAGCAGATCCTGCAGCATCGGCTCGCCAGCGGCTCGCACGTCGGCGAGGGACAGGACTTCGTGCAGAGCCGGCTCGCCATGGTGGCGCGCGGGGAGCACCGTGCGACAGCGTGCTGCGGCTGCGCAATGATCGTTTCATCATTGTCGGGCACCGCCCGATGCCGGACGGCGGCTGGGTGTCGACGCACGAGGACGTCACCGATCGGCGGCGCTCGGAGGAGCGCATCGCCTATCTCGCGCGACACGACACGCTCACCGGGCTCGCCAACCGGATGCTGTTCCGCGAGTCCATGGAAGGCGCGCTCGCCCGCGTGATGCAGGGCGAGATGCTGGCGCTGCACTGCATCGATCTCGACCAGTTCAAGGGCATCAACGACGTGCTCGGCCATGCCGTGGGCGATACCCTGCTCAAGGAGGTGGCGGGCCGCATCCGCAGCTGCGTGAAGGATACGGACCTCGTCGCCCGCTTCGGCGGCGACGAGTTCGCCGTGGTGCAGGTCTCGCTGCACAGCGCCAAGGAGGCGGCAAGCCTCGCGACCCGCATCGTGCGCGAGCTCAGCCGGCCCTACGATTGCGATGGCCACCGCTCTCCCATCAGCGCCAGCATCGGGGTGGCAATCGCGCCCTCCGACGGGGGCGACACCGATACGCTCCTGCGCAAGGCGGACATCGCCATGTACCGCGCCAAGGCGGACGGACGGCGCACTTTCTGCCTGTTCATGCCGGAGATGGATGCGGAACTGCAGGCGCGCCGGCTGCTCACGCTTGATCTCGACCAGGCGCTCAAGCGCCACGAGTTCGCGCTGTTCTACCAGCCCATGGTCGACGTTCAGAGCGGGCAGGTGACCGGCTTCGAGGCGCTGTTGCGCTGGCATCACTCCGAGCGCGGACTGATCCTGCCCTCCGACTTCATCCCGCTCGCGGAGGAGAGCGGGCTTATCGTGGAGCTCGGCGAATGGATCCTGCGCCGCGCCTGCAGCGACGCCGCCTCGTGGCCGGAGGAGCTCAGCGTCGCGATCAACCTCTCGCCGCTGCAGCTGCGCAGCCGGGGCCTGGTGCGCACGGTCGTGCACGCGCTCGCCGAATCCGGGCTCCCCGTCGGCCGGCTCGAGCTCGAGATCACCGAGAGCGTGCTGTTGCAGGAGGAGCCGGAGAGTCGCGCCAACCTGGCGCAGCTGAAAAATCTCGGCGTGGCAATTGCCATGGACGACTTCGGCACCGGCTATTCGAGCCTGAGCTCGCTGCATCGCTTCTCGTTCGACAAGATCAAGATCGACCGCTCGTTCGTCTCCGACCTCGCCGACGGCTCCGGCGCGCTTGCCATCGTGCGCGCGGTGACAAGCCTCGCCAGCAGCCTCGGCATGGTGGTCATCGCCGAAGGGGTGGAGACGGCGGAGCAGCTCACGCGCCTGCGCGCGGAAGGCTGCCACGAGGTGCAGGGCTATCTGTTCGGCCCGCCGCGCCCGGCCGGCGACGTGGTCGACGCGCTCGCCCGCTGCCGCCAGCTGATCGCCCGTGCGGCGTAGATTAGAGCGTTGTCGTTCCGGGTCGAGGCCCTGAAGGGGCCGAGAACCCGGGATCCATAACCTCGGCCTGTGGTTATCGATGCCGGGTCTCGCCACTACAGCCAAGTTTACGCAGGCTGCTCAAGCTTGCCTGCGTGGCTCGCCCGGAATGACACTGATGAATGGGACGTCAGAGACACCACAGCGACAAAGGAATTGCCTTTTCCAAAATTGGAGCTATATGACTACGGCATTGGAGTGACGCATGCCGGTGGCTCCCCGCTATCCCGCCAGCCGTTACGAGCCTTCGCCGCTTGTCGATCTTTCCTCGAAATCCGAGCGCGAGCGCCTCGGGCCTTCCGCGGTCAGGGCCTTCCTCAACATCATGGCGCGCTGGGGGGTGCGGGACCAGGATGCGCGCATTCTTCTCGGCGGCATGTCCAACGGCCACTTCTATGAGATGAAGAAGAAGCCGGCGCGCACGCTCGACGCCGACACACTCACCCGCATCTCGTATCTCGTCGGCATCTTCAAGGCGCTCAATATTCTCTACTCCGAGAAGCTTGCCGACGCCTGGGTCACGCGGCCCAACTCCAATCGCATCTTCGCCGGCGCAACCCCGCTTGCCTACATGATGAAGGGCGGTCTTGCGGCAATGGGCGTGGTGCGCCGCCTGCTCGATGCGCGCCGGGGCGGGATGTGAAGCTGCCGCCGGTGCGGCTTATCCGCCGCAACGATACCCATCGTCTCATTCCCTCCAAATACGCGGCCGAGAGCGTGCTCGCCCGCATTGCCGACGATGACGCGCATCTCGCCGACATCTTCGACCTCGACAATGCCACCAATGACCGCCTGCTTGCCGAGAACAACCTGCTGCCCGGCATCGGCATCCATGAGCTGGTGTTCGATCTGCCTTATTTCCGCATCGTGAACGCCGCGTTCTGTCACGCGCATCCGCTCGGCAGCCGATTCAACGGGCCCGACCGCGGCGCCTGGTATGCCGGATTCGAGATAAGGACCGCGCAGGCCGAGGTCGCGTTCCACAAGTCGGTCGAGCTTGCCGAGACCGGCTGGCTCGACGAGGACATTACGTATGACGATTACCTTGCCGACTTCAGCGCCGAGTTTCACGACATCCGCGCCGAGCGGCAGTTTGCGGCGCTGCTCGACCCGGACAGCTATCTCGCATCGCAGGAGCTTGCGCGGCAAATGCTCGAAGCCGGCTCGCTCGGCATCGTCTATCCGAGCGTTCGCCGGCGCGGCGGCACCTGCCTTGCGTGCCTGCGGCCAGCGCTGGTGATGAATGTGCGCAAGGCGGCAACCTGGCGCTTTGTCTGGAAGGGCGGCAAGGGGCCGCGGGTCTCGGAGGTCAGCGCTTAATACGACTTTGGCTGGCGCATTAACGAGGGACGTTTTTGTAGGGGCGACGCATGCATCGCCCCTACAGGCGACAGACCAGCGTTCAATCGAGCTTGAAGCGTTCAATCGAGCTTGAAGCCTTGGCGGCGCACGAAGGCGCCAAAATCGGCGCGCTCGAGCCGCGCATATTGGCGCGCCTTGTCCTCGGACCAGGAGTACCGCGCATGCTCGCCGAAGCGTTCGGGCGCGCGCTGGCGCGCATAGGGCACAAGCTGCCGCCGCCGCTCGTCGTATTCCTCGACGAGCTCGCGCCAGCGCGCATCGTCGAAGCGGCCGTGGTGGACGGTTGCGTCAAGCGCCAGGCGCGGGCGCAGCGCCGCCGGCGCGGCCGGCCAGCCCACCGCAAGCCCTGCCACCGGGAAGACATGCGCCGGCAGCCCGAGAAGCTCGCTGGTCTCGGCAACCGCGTTGCGCAAGGTGCTTAGCGGGCAGCAGCCGAGCCCGACTGCCTCCGCCGCGGCAACGAAGGCCGCAAGCGCAATCGCCGCATCAACCGCGGCGTTGAAGAACGCATCGAGATGATCATTGGCGAACGGGTGCCCGCGCAGCGCATGCAGCTGGCGCTGCCGACGATTGTTGCCGCAGAACACGAGCAGGGCAGGGGCGCCGCGCAGCCAGTCCTCCGCGACGATGGCATCGAGCCGCTCGCGCACGGCGCGGTCCTCGACAATCACGATGTCGCGCTGCTGGAGGTCGCTCTTGGTCGGCGCGGCGAGCGCAACCGCGCACAAGATGCGCAGAAGCCTGGCCTCGATCGGCCGCGGCAGGAATCTGCGCTGGCTCCCGCGTCCCGCCATCGCGGCGAGCGCGGGAGCGTCGAAGGCAGCCTCGGGCGCGGCGAGCTCCTCGCCGAAACGCTCCGCCAGGAGGTGCAGCAGGCGTTGCATGGGTTCGCTCATTGAGGAATTTCCTGCCGTCGTAGACTGGTATCGGTAGCCCGCATTGAGCTCCTGCGAAATGCGGGGAGCGAGTGACAACTCAGCTCCCGGATTTCGCTGACGCTTAATCCGGGCTACTCCTTGCTCGAGCTCCGCCGCTCATTTCCAGGCAGCACGCGTTCAACGCGCGCTGCAGGAGGCGCCCCCGAGCACGCAGAAGCGCGCGCAGTTGGGATGATTGAGGGCAACCGTGCGCGGGGCGGCCGAGAGCGTTGCGCCGAGCTCGAAGCGTGCGTCGTAAGGGAGCAGCGTGCAGGCGACCACCACCGGGTGCGCGCTGCCCTTGTGCTTGACGATCATGCGCGAGCTTGCGCACATCACGTCGGACGGCGACTTGCCGAGCTTGTCCCAGCAGGCCTCGGTGATCTCCGACACGTCGGCGGTGGCATCGATCTCGGGGAACAGCACCAGCTCGCGCGGGGAGAACGCATCGACGGGGATGGCGTGCTCGGCGAACAGCCGTGCATAGCCGGCGCGCTCCGCGCCCTCGTCGTCGCCCCACATGGTGCGGCCGGCGACGGCGAGGCGAAAACCGTTGCGCGCGAGCCAGACGAGGCCGTCGAGCGTGGGCTTGAACGTGCGCGGGCCGCGCTCGTCCTCGTGGCGCTCGGGCGTGAAATGATCGAGCGAGACGCGCATGGTCAGCCGCTCGCCGAACCGCTCCCGGATCGCGATCAGGCGCGCGCGGGTGCGCTGCATGGGCCGCATGGCATTGGTAAGGACGAGCACGCGAAACCCGCGGGCCAGCGTGTCCTCCAGCATGTCGAGGAAGTCCGGGTTCATGAACGGCTCGCCGCCGGTGAAGCCGATCTCGCCCGTTGCCATCCTCGCTCGCGCGATTTCGTCGAGATATGTCGCGACCTCCGCGCGCGTGAGATAGACGAGGCGGTCGTTGCGCGGGCTCGATTCGATGTAGCAGTTGCGGCAGGCGATGTTGCAGAGCGTGCCGGTATTGAACCAGAGCGTGGCAAGGGTCTCCAGGCTCACCTGCGCGCGTGGCTCCCCGGTCGCGGTGCGCTCTGCGTCCCTGAACTTCTTCGGCGCGAGGCTGGTCTTTGTGTCGCGCTCGCCGAGTGGCCAGAGCGGCGTGGCAATGCAGGCACGTGCGCGCCGGCGCTTGCCCGCGTCGCTCCCGGAATACGGCCACAGCGCGCGTCCGGGGGCGAGCGGCACGCCGCGCGCGCGAATCTCCGCAAGCGGCAGCACCTCACAGCTCGGCCACAGCCCGGTGGCCAGCGCGGTTGCATATTCCTGCGGCAGCCCCGCGCGCCGCATGGCAGCGGCCGCGCTCTGCCAGTCGTAGTCGAGCGCGCGATGCTCAATCGAGATGCCGCCCGCTTCGGTGGCGAGAATGCTCAGCCATATCCGCGCGGTGCCGTCGTTGGCGGGCATGCCGATTGCGCCCGCATTGTGCCAGAGCCTCCCCTCGATCGCTTGCGTAAACGGCAGCCCGCAATGGCCGGCGATGATGCCGTCGGCGCCGCTGCGCTCGATCTCCTCGCGCTTGCTCGTGGACGCAGTCGAAGCAAAGATGAAGCGGTTCATCACATCCACGCCGCCGTGGATCACCGCGAGCCGCGCGCCGCCGAGCTCGAGATCGATGCGCGGCGGCAGTGCGGCCATCCAGGCGCGCGCGTCGCCATCGAGAGCGTGCGCAGCGTGCGCGAACCAGGCCGCGGAAAGCCGCTCGCAGCTGCTGCCGGCGGGAAAGCCGCAGCCGCAATCGGCTGCGGCGGAAGCGAGGCTTGCCTCGCAGTTGCCCATCACGATGTGCGCGACCGTCTCGCGCACTAGCGCGACCGTGGCCGCAGGGTCGGCGCCATAGGCCACCACGTCGCCGGTGCAGATGATGCGCTCGCGGGGAATTTTCAGCCGCGCCGCTTCGGCGAGCGCGGCGCGGGTGGCTTCTAGGTTGCTGTACGGCCCGCCCAGCACCATGACCGGGCCGCGGGCGTGAACAGTGGGAATGGCTGGCGGCATGGGCCTTTTCTAACGCTCCGGGCTGTCGCGTCCAGACAGGCCACCGGGAGCGTGCAGCGCCTCGAGCCAGGCGCGGCTCTCCGCCGGGGGCGCCCTGCCGAGCAGCGACACCACGATCAGGGTCGCAAATCCCGCTGCCAGCCCGAGAATGCCACAGGCGGCGGGGTCGATATTGAGCCAGCCCACATTGCCCGCGAGCGGATTTGCGGCGCTTGCCGGCACATCGGCAAGCCATCCGGGATCGGCGAGCACGCGCTGCGCATCGACCAGGGCGCGTCCGCTTATGGGATCAAGGAGCGCCGACATGCCGAACAGCCGGATGGCGGCCTGCGGGAAATAGCGGCTGACCACCAGATAGAGCACGCAAAGCGCAAATCCCGCCACCATGCCGGCCGCCGCGCCGGCTGCGCTTGCGCGCCGCCACCAGATGCCGAGCACCAGCGCCGGGAATAAGCCGGCAGCCGAAAGCGAGAACGCGCAAGCCAGCATGATGCGCGGCTCCAAAGCCTGCTTCTGCGCCGCATAAGCGGCAAGCACGGCGGCAATGAGCATGAGGGGGCGCAGACCGCTCATGCGCCGTGCCCCGACCGCTTCCGTCGGCGCTCTCCATGCTGGCAGCGCACGCCAGAGATCGTGATCGAGCGAGCTTGCCAGCGTGAGGAGAAGCGCGCTCGTGCCGGCAAGCATGGCTGAGAGAAAGATTACCCCAAGCAGGCCTGAGAACAGGCCGGCATTGTCGGGCGCGAGCGTAGCCTGGGCGGGCAGCACCATCGCGAGCATGATGACGAACAGAAGCGACCAGGTTGCCGACGCACGCGCCTGCCGCATGCCCCGTGTGATCATCGAATGGATAAGCATGTGCGGAAGCGAGGCCGTGCCGGTCATCAGGCAGAGCATCAGCTCGCCGTTGTCGAACAGCTCGGCCGCGGGGAGGGCAACGCCCGCTGCCGGAGAGAGGCCGACCGTCTCGCTTGCGGCAATCCCGCCATGCGCCGCGATGACCGGCACCCCTTGTGGGGCGTCAGCAGACATCAGCAAAGCCGCAAGCGCTCCGACCAGGAGCACGGCGTACTCGGCAACCTGCGTGGCGGTGACGCCGGCCATGCCGCCGGGAAGCACGCACACGATAAGCATTGCGAGCATCGCAGCGCGCGCAATCTTCTCAGGGAACGGGAGGGTGCCGGCGGCGGCCGCCACGGCGGCCTTGATGAAAGCGGTCAGGAGGAGAAGGGCGCAGACGGTGAGCACGGCGACGGCAAGGAGCCGCACCAGACCTCCATAGCGCGCGCCAAGGAACTCGGGCAGCGTCCGCGCGCACGAGTTGCGCAGGAAGGGAGCGATCAGGACCGCGGCCAGCACGTAGCCGCCGGTGAGCGCCATCAGCATGGGCGGCCCGCCATAGGCCGCAAACGCCGGCGCGGCAGGCGCGCCCAGGATGAAAGCAGCCGCGCTCCACTGTGCTGCGGCAGCCATGCCGGCAAACGCGCCCGCAACCCGCGAGCCGGCCGTCGCAAGCTCGGCGGAATCGGATGTGGAGGACGCAAGCCCCAGGCCGGCGTAAAGCGCGAATGGGACCGCGATCGTCATCCAGGCGACGAGCTGTCCTCCCACGCCCGCTCCTTCCAGGAGCGCCAGGGCAAGAATGCAGAGCGCAAATGCGAGCGCAGCGCCGGCAGCAATGCGCCCAAGCCGATGAGGAGCGGTGAGCGCCATCAGCATTCCAGGAGGAAGTGATCGCGATCGATGCCGTCCTGCCGGCGCGCGAACACGAGCAGCATGACGAGGAAGAGGATCGGCACCACCTGCTCCGTCACGAACAGGCCGAGGGGCGCATCGAAGTAGGGAATGCTGATCGCGTCAAGCGGCGCAGCGAGGAGAGGAAGGCCGATCGACAGCAGCGCCCAGAGCGCCAGCATTGCACCCATCAGCTTCCTGGTTCGCACCCCGTGCGCCTGCGCGTTGCTGAGCTGCATGTGGCGTTTCCTGGTGCGGGGGAAGTATAATGAGCGGCGTAGGGTGGGCAAAGGCGCGCAAACCGCAACCGTGCCCCAAGCGTCATCCGATTGTGCGCGACGTGCCCACGCCTCGCAGCCACCGCGTGGGCACGGCGCCGCGACGAGTGTCCTGTTTGGATCGAGGGGCGTGCCGGCGCCTTTGCCCACCCTACAAACGATTCACGTTCGATGCCGAGCAGGCAAAGCAGATGAAGCGGGTGCGGGGAGAGACACGGCTCCTGATTGCGGACGATCATCCGCTGTTTCGCGGCGCCCTGCGCGAGGCAGTATCCGGCCTGTTCGAGAGGCCCGACATTGCCGAGGCCGGTGCGTTCGAGGAGGTCACCCGCGAGCTTGATCGCGACGCGGAAATCGACCTGATCCTGCTCGACCTGTCCATGCCGGGAGTGCGCGGATTCTCAGGGCTGATGTACCTGCGCGCGCAATATCCGAGCGTTCCCATCATCGTGGTCTCGGCCAACGACGACCCGGCCGTGATCCGCCGCTGCATGGATTTCGGGGCCTCCGGGTTCATCCCCAAGACGCTCGGGATCGAGGCCATCCGGGCGGCGATTGCGCGGGTGCTGGAGGGCGGCCTGTGGACCCCTCCCGGGATCGACATCGGCGCGGTCTCCGAGGCGGCCGGTCTCGTCACGCGGCTTGCTTCGCTGACCCCGCAGCAGGTGCGGGTGTTGATGATGCTGTCGGAGGGGCTGCTCAACAAGCAGATCGCCTACGAGCTTGGCGTATCCGAGGCCACCATCAAGGCGCATGTCTCGGCCATTCTGGAGAAGCTTGGGGTTGAGAGCCGCACCCAGGCGGTGATTGCCGCAGCCAAGATTGAATCCGGCCAGTGGCCGCAATCGGCGCCGTAAGCCCTTCATCCCTTCTCGAAGGCCTGCGGCGAGGGCGTTCGCCCAGCATTCCACCCTACGAAGGTCGTAAAGCCGCAGGGCCGCATCGCGATGGCAAGCACTCGCGAACTCGTATAGTCAGGCATCTTCAAACCATTATCCGCTGTCCGGCGCCAAGACGAGCGGGGGAGGAGAACCATGGCTGCCAATCGCGTTCCGCCAAATTTCAGACGGGTTATCACCGCCGCGGCGGGTGGCAACGTCATCGAGTGGTATGACTTCTATATCTTCGGCGCGCTCGCCACGATCCTGGCGGTCAAGTTCTTCGACAAGACCCATCCGGTGGCGGCCCTGCTGAGCACCATCGCCCTGTTCACCGCGGGCTTCCTCATCCGCCCACTGGGGGCATTCCTGTTCGGCTGGATGGGGGACCGCATCGGCCGCAAATACACGTTCCTGGTCACGCTCAGCGGCATGGCGCTCGGCACCGGGGCGATCGGCCTGGTCCCGAGCATCGAGAGCATCGGAGTAGCCGCCGCGATCATTCTCTTTTGCCTGCGGATGATCCAGGGCCTCTGCCTGGGTGGCCAGTACGGCGGGGCCATCACCTATGTCGCCGAGCATGTGTCGGACGAGCGCCGCGGCTACTACACCGGCTGGCTGCAGACCTCGCCCACGCTTGGGATCGTGCTCTCGCTCCTGGTCATCATTGCCACGCGCTCCTACCTCGGCGAGGCCGCGTTTCTCGACTGGGGCTGGCGCATCCCGTTCCTGTTCTCCTTCCTGTTGATGGGGATTGCCTACTACATCCGGGTCAATTTCCAGGAGTCGCCGATCTTCGAGGAGATCAAGGCCAAGGGGGCGATGACCAAGAACCCGTGGAAGGAAGCCTTCGGCAGCGCCAATATCAAATATGTGCTGATCGCGACCATCATCGTTCTGGGCGAGGGCGTGGTCTGGTACAGCGGCCAGTTCTGGGCGCTCTACTTCCTCCAGACGGTGCAGAAGATCGACCAGCTGACCGCCTCCTACATCGTCGGAGCCGGACTGATCATCGGAACGCCGACGCTGATTCTGTGCGGCTGGCTTTCCGACAACATCGGCCGCAAGCCGGTGATATTGGCCGGCTTCCTGCTGGCGGCGGTCACCTATTATCCGCTCTACATGTGGCTGGGATCCGCCGCGCAACCCGGACATATCAACTATCCCATCGCCATCATCATTGTCGCCATCCTGGTCGCCTATGTGGGAATGGTGTACGGGCCGATCGGTGCCTTCCTCGCCGAATATTTTCCGGCCAGGATTCGCTACACATCGGTGTCCGTGCCCTATCACATCGGCAATGGCTGGGGCGGCGGGCTGGTGCCGTTCATCACCACCGCGATGTATGCCGCGTACGGCAGCATCGGCTACGCGCTGCTCTATCCGATCATCGTTCCCGCGATTGCCTTCGTGCTGGGCCTGTTCCTAATGCCCGAAACCCACAAGATGAGCATCTGG
>Ga0306926_10004288_pt1 | contig 14950 bp, 13 predicted proteins | sample flu12Cox44000178_FD_203759 | JGI IMG/M metagenome (GOLD analysis project Ga0306926, IMG submission 203759) | Lab enrichment of tropical soil microbial communities from Luquillo Experimental Forest, Puerto Rico - flux8day.12C.oxic.44.000.178 (v2)... | ecosystem: Environmental > Terrestrial >...
TTTCGACGCTGGAGAAGCACGATATTATAAAAATCAAAATAAATCACTTGTTTCTATCTCAGCCAGTTCAGCCATCGACGATTCACACAGTAATCGATGTTATTTGGGACAGGAGTTTGACGCTTTGAAGACGGAAGATCGCGCTGCATCCTGCCTGTCCAGCGCCCCAACCATTCAGCTTAAATTTGGCCACGTCTTCAAAAGGTTCAGAGAACGCGCGCCATCGCAAAAGATATCAGAGAAGTGGTTGTCGTTTGCCGTTATCGCATTTTATGAATTGACAATTCATACCAAAGCTGATAATAACTTGCCGCGCTGAATTTGATTTGGAGAGCTTGATGGCATTGGGTTTAAGTAATTTGACGGTATCGGGAAAGGCGTCCGCCGGAGCGCTGGTCGGTACCCTCTCTCTGCTGAACGCCTCGGGCGTGACAATGCAAGCCAATTTTATGTTGGACGATGACTGCGCCGGATTTTTTGGTGTTTCCGGAAACAACCTCATCACGATGAACGCGTCGCTTCCGCCGGGTAATTATTCGGTGTCCGTCACTGCGGTAGGCACGAAAACCTATTGGGAAGCCGATGGGTGCTTCACGATCACGGTAACGCCTACCTAAGGCCTATGGGAGGCGGAGCAGGGTAGAGAAACCCGACTCCGTCCTCTCTTTGCTTCATTGGAGGAGTTGGCGAGCAGTCCGATTATTGGCGAGACGAATTGTAAACTGTTTCAGTCGTACAAGGTCCATCATCCTGCGGCCCGGAGCAGACTATGGACACGTCTCGCGTCACTGGTTACGTTCTCGAGAATAAATCGCACCACACCGTCACCGGTTGGCTCAATGAAGGCGCCATATCCACGGTAATTGCTTTTGCCAAATGGCAGGAGGAAAATCACGTATTTGGGGATGTCGCCGAAATTGGCGTCCACCACGGAAAATTCTTTATTCTTTTGGCCAATTTGAGACGCGACGGCGAGCGAGCCTTTGCCGTCGACGTCTTCGACGATCAACATCTCAATCCCGATCGCTCGGGATGCGGAGACCTCGCACGCTTTAATCATAACCTCGGCCTTTATGCCGACAGAGCCGGCGTGGAGATCATCAAAAAAGATAGCACGCAGCTAACTCGCAGTGATTTCTACCGAGGTAGAAAAGGGGCTATCCGCCTCTTCAGTGTCGATGGATCTCACACTTCGATGCATACATTCTCAGATTTGACCTTCGCATCTCAACTCTTGAGCCCTGACGGCATAATTTGTCTAGATGATTTTTACAATCCGGAGTGGCCCGGGGTGCAGGAAGGGTTTTATCGGTTTTTAGCTGGGTCTCCCGATATCGCCGCTTTCGCCTACGGGAATCAAAAGCTCTATCTTTGTAGGACCGAAGCCCACAGCAGATACTTACGGCTGGTCGAAGATGACCTACGGCCATTTCTGGTTCGATACAAAAGTGTCGAAATCGGACGCTTTCCCGTTGCTTGCATGTCACTTCCAGCGCCCGAATTGGTCTTTGGGCATGACCTGAGGCCTGTGCCGAACGTCTTTTCCTTGCGCGAACAGATGATCTCGCCCAGGCTAACTTTCGGCAGCGGTTGGGCTGCGCCACAAGCCAACGGCGTTTGGACTGTCGGGCCGCGTTCCAGTCTGCAATTGGCACTGCAGGCAGAGTCCTACCAAGCGCCGGCGCTAGCGATTGAAGCCGAGCCTTTTTTGCATCGGACCCGCCCGTCCCGGCGCCTGTCGATTCGATTGAACGGCTGCAATCTCGGGGAATTCGTTTGTGATAAAACAAGCCCCAAGACACTGGAGCTCGCGGTGCCAATAAAACTATTGCAGTATGGTTGTGACCTGCATTTCGATATAGAGAACCCAGATCCTCCCTCTGAGACTATCGGAACAAAGGATGAGCGTCCTCTCGGATTTTTCTTCCGCCAAATCCGGGTTATAGAGCGAGCGGTCGAGAACGAGCGGACGAGCTTCGCGGATCCCGTAACGGGTTCGGTTATGCGGCCATAAACAGCCGGATCGCCTCAGGCAGGCGCTGCTGGGTCGATTCCCGTAGACGGGCCGATATGTCCCGGATCGACTGACGGGTTTCGTCCGCCTCGGCTACCTTGACAACCTCCAGAAACCGATCTCGCTCTAGCGAATACCGGGGGATAGCCAATTGAGACAGGTCATTTTCGAGGCAGAAACATTGCGTTTTCCGTGTTCCAGCGATGTTGACGAAAGGAACGCCTTGATTGACCGCAAACATGATCCCGTGAAATTTCATCGAGATCACGAGATCGAACTGGCTGACTACCCCCAGCGCCTGTGCCATCGACAGAGGCTCCGCGACAAACGAGATATGATCTCGCGCTCTCATACGCCGAAAGATGTCCAAGCTGACCTTGTGGTCGTTGATCGATTCAGTCGTCGAAAACGCAACGAAGCATATGTTGTAGAACTCACTCAGCAAATCGAGAATGGACGCCAACTCCCATTTGAAATACTCATAATATAGGTAATCTTTGCTTTCTCTTCTCTCGAATGTTGGACTTATCTCGTCACTCAAAAAGACACCTAATCCCTTTTTAGTATTATTAAACACCTGGTGGTATTTTTCTGATTCCTTGATGTAAAATGTGAGATCAGGGCAATATCGTGCGTTTACGTGTTTCGTATGAGCCAGCTCTACGTCTTTGAGGTTCCGAAATAAGGCGAATGGGATGTTGGCCTTTGCTAATAATTCGATCTCACTCTCATAACCGAGACCGACGCCGAGCGGAAAGATTTTTACTTCCGGCGGGATCTTCTCCAAATAAAAGGGGCGGATCACGTCGCCGCCTCCTAAGATCACTTTATCGGGCAGCGGCGATTTCAGCGCGCTGAACGGGGTGTGAAAGGAGATCGTTGCTGAAGGGTCAACATCTCTCAAAGCGGCTCTGAAGACATCCTTAAACGCCTCGTCGCCGACATTCTTTTGGTGATACCAACCCAAAACCGGAATGTTTGTCATTGGTCGCTAACTCGCCAGGGTTACCGGATTGGCCGGCCGCGCAACGCATGGTCTCGATCCTCCGAGCTAACGGAAGTAGTCCGTTGTGGTGCTGCGAGCGCGCCTTCCAGCGCGGCTACACGGCGCTCGAGGTCAGTGTATGCGGTGCCGCACCACTCCGGCACCGACAGCAGGGTCAGGCGGGCGAGGCTCTCGATGTTGTCGAGACGCTCCATCGTCTCGATCATCCGGCGACGCATCAGGCCGAGGGCTGCCAAGACGCCGAGCGGCTCTTCCGGCAGATGGACGGCATCGACGTCGATCTCCGCGATCTCCGCGCTGAGGCTGAAGAGGCCATATCGGCGCGCTTCGTCGCTGGTCGCCAGCTCGCGCAGCGCGGCAAGCCGCTGCGCCGGCGGGCCGTCGAGCCGCGCCCCGTAGAAAGCTTCTCCATCCGGGTCGGGATCGCGCCCGAGGAGAATGTTGTAGGTCAGCATCACCGCGGCGCCGGGCAGGCAGCGCTCGCACATTTCCGACAGCGACTGGAGCAGCAGGAGCTTGGCCGCGCCGTCCTCGATCATGTCAGGGCCTCGCACGCGATGATCCGAAGCGGCACCTCGATCTCCTCAGAGGGCATTTCGGTCAACGGCATCTCGATGTAGGGGAGCAAGCGGGCAGCAACGCGAAACGACACCGAGGCGCTACCTCGCTCGCGCAAAACGTCCGGCACCCGGCCGTCGAAAGCTCGGTCGCCGATCGCGATTGGCCGGCTCATCACGGTCATCGGCAGCAACACAAACAGCAGCACATCGAACCGCTCGATCCCGAGCTCTTCGAGGACGTAGTCGATATTGCAGACCTGCAAGTCGACTGAGCTGACCACCAGCGCGGCTTTGCGTACCCGGCCGCGAGCGGGCTCCGGGTCTTGCGCCCGATTGCGCCGCTTTGGCGATTTGTCGCGATGGGGGTCGATGACGAGCGACACATACTCCGCCCGGCAGGCTTCCGAGATTGCTACGACCGCCTTGTTGATCAGCAAGGCGTCGCCGATGCGCTCCGCGAGGTCCTCCGGCGTCCCGATCGGCTCGTCCAACCGAATCTGGTTCGTCTGCGAGGCAATGCAGGACAGCAGCTCGCCTGCCAGATCCCTGAACAGATTACTTGCTCGGGGCATTTCCCGGCTGACGGTGCGGATTGCCTCGACGAGGCCCGAGACCGATCGGTCGAGTGATGCGTGCTCGATCGCCCAGTTCCGCGCGGCAGCTGCGCGCTCATCGTATTTCTTCCGGTTCGCGCAAAAATCGAGCAGCAGATCGCCAAGACGGCGCGCCGTGTCGCCGGTCAGCGGAAGCTTAGTGACGTGATCGGGGGCAAACTCGGAAAACGCCTCGTGATCGAGAACGACCGAGGGCACTCCCAGCCCCAATGCCCGCGTCAAGGTGCCGGAAGTTTCACCGACCGAGGGAAAGCGCAGCGCGACGTGGAGATCGCTCGCGCACATCAGACCGCGCATATCGGGTTCCGACAGATATCCCGTAACCAGCACGCTCTCGGGGGGCAAGTCGCGGATCACCTCTGGAATTCTGGTATCGGGATGCGCTTTGCCGCCGAGTATCAGTGCGATGTCGGCGCCCGCTGCAAGGGCGCTACGCGTCGCTTCGACGAGCCAGTCGATGCGTTTCGGCGGTGTCAGGAAGCCGAAAGTCGCAATCTTCACGCGGCTCGCATTTTCTCTCAGAAAATCGACGACCCTTGGATTGGCGATCGCGGCGCCCTCGCGCGCGCGAAACTCCTCGGCGAGATGATGATTGAGGCGAAACAAGTGGTGGGGCCGATGCCGCCGTCGGATCAGCGATTCGACGTATTCCGAATGGACGACGACGCCCAGCGAGCTGTCTGTGATCAGCCCCAGATTGCGCAGCAGAAAATCCTGCCAGCCGAAGATCTCGAAGCGCTCGCGCGCCTCGATGAACCGATCCGCATGGACGCCGAGATCGTATTCGGCAAAACGCCGAAAGGCCGGCCACAATCGGGGGTTCGACAACAGCAGCCCGGTCAGTGACGCGTCGTGAATTGCGCAGAGCCCGGGGTATCCGAGTGCTCGTTCGAGGATCCCGGTATGAAACCGATTATTACCGAGATGGTAAAAGTCGATCCCGCGCGAGGATCGCTTCCGCAGATCGCGCCATACCTCGACGGGTATAGTCGGCAATAGCAAAGCATCGGCGGCGACTCGGCATTCGCCGTCATCGACGATCACGATGTCGAAGTGGTTCTTCAGCCGCGCCAAGATTTCGAAGGCATAGTCGGCGATGCCCGTCTCGGCCGGCGGCAGCGGTGAATGAAAATAGAGCAGGCTCATTGAAAGCCGCGCCGAGGGATGCTCCGTGGATCCTTAAACTGCGGAACCTCAGGCTGCCCTAAACCGGTAAAGAAACCGTGCGCGCGGACGTGTTTCATGTTGTCGTGGAAATCGCTGCGAGGCGTTCTAGGTAGCGGGCGCCGACCACGGAGGGGTCGTAGAGTTCGCAGATGCGGGTCCGCCCGGCGCGGCCGAGCCGCTCGGTAAGGCTGGGGTCGCCGGCGATCCTGCGCATTGCGGCGGCGGCTTCCCCGATATCGGGCTCCGCCCACATCTGGCCCACGGCGCCGGGGTATTCATGCTCGCCCACCGGAACCAGCCCGCAGCCCAGAAGCAGAGCGGTCTGCGGCGTCGCGAAATCGCGGGTGCCGGAATAGTCGGTCGCGATCACCGGCTTGCCGAGCAGCATCGCCTCGGCAGGGCCGCGGCCAAAGCCCTCCGAGCGGTGCAGCGACACGAAGCAATCGGACAGCGCCAGCAGCGCGATCGCGCGAGGCCTGGCGAGCTCCTGGTCGATGACAAAGATCCGGGGGTCGCCGCGGATCGCCTCGGTCAGCCCATCGCGGTCCTCGGGCTTCCAGTCGGAGCCAATCGTCTTCAGCACCAGGCCAACCGGGGTGTCGCGGCGCGGAAAGGCGCGGCGAAACGCGGCGAGCGTTGCGAGCGGGTTTTTGCGGCTGACATAGGAGCGGAAATCAAAGCTGAAATAAAACAGGAACCTGTCGTCGGGCAGCCCGAAATCGGCGCGTTGCCGGCCGGGTTCGGGCGCCGGAATCGCGACCGCCGGCGGCATCAGAAACACCGGCTTTGTCGCCGCCGGCGCGATCGCCTCAGAGGTGAACCGGCTGGCCACCCAGATTTCCTGCACGAACTCGAAGGAGGATCGCCACTCATCGGGAAATTTGACCAGTTCCCAGGCCCAACAGCCGATCGTGTAGGCCCGCTCGATGCCGCGCTCCCGCAAAAACAGGTAATCGAAAAAGGCGGTATCAGCGTTCAGATGCATCAAGTTGATCCGGGGCGGCGTGGCAAACGCGCTCAGCCGTCGGCCGTCCTCCAACGTGATTTCGCCGTTGAGACGATCCAGCGCCGCCCATTGGCGGCCATGTCGGCTCAGCGCGAGCGCGCTCATGCGCAAATCCTCGGCCCGCCCGGAGACGAGGCCGGCATATCCGATAAGGCACAGATCGCGCGTCATCGCCGGCGCCGCGCCGGGCCTTGCCGCGCACTCCGGGACGCGACGGACTGATGGCGCAGCGCGGTCCTGCAATTCGTATTCCTCGCTGCCCTCGCCGCTCCGCCAGTCAAGCAGCGCCGATCGGCCCTCATGCGTGTGCAGGTCGCAGCGCGCTTTCAAATCCGCACGCAGGGCCCACAGCCCGATGGCGAGATTGTCAAGCGGCAGGAAAGCATCAGCCGACTTCGGTGCGACGCGTGACAGCCATTCCAGCGGACGGTGGATGAAGCTCCGCGGCCAGCCATGCCGCCGGCGCAGCACACCGCATGCCCATATCGCCACACAAAGCCGAGCCGGCCGCGTATGCGGGAATTGCCGGGCGACATCGGCGTGTGGTCCGTCATAGAGCGGCGCCATAATCCGCATCAGCCGGGTTACCGGGGGCCAGTCGGCGCCGCCCTCGAGTTCCGGCTCGGATGTATCGAGAAACCCAGCGAGCACGGGCTCGATCAGCCCGATCGCAACGCATCCGTCCCGAACACCCTGTGTCAGGCACCAGCCGATATAGTCGAGAACCTCGGCCGGCGTCTGGTTGGCGAAATGCAGGCGGACGTCTGCTCTCAGCTCCCAGAGCAGCGCTAGCGCCCGCGGCATCGGAATCCCCCCCGGAAGGGCCCCGAAATCCCATGCGATCGGCTTCGCCAGCGAGGCATCGACCGTCGCGTCGGAGGGCGATGCCGCTTTCGAAGCTTGCGGTGGCCAGCGCGGCGCCGGGCGCAGTAGCGAATTCCCTCGCCGCAGGAGGCGCATGGCGGCCGCAACCGAGGCTTCGTCGAGGCCGATCGCGCCGCCCTCCCGGCCGAGCCATAGCGCAAAATCGCGGCGGTGCAGCGGTTTTGCGAGGTCGAAGCTCGACCGCACTCGCGAGTCGGTCCGCCACAATTCGACCATCAACCGGGTGACGGCGGGAGGTCCCAAGATCGCGAGAGCGGGCTCAGGCTCGTCGAAGTAGGAAGCGCCGAGCGCCGGAAAATCGACTTCCGACCGCCCGCCAGCGTCGACCGCTCGCCGCCAATACCGCTCCATCAGCGGATGGATGCGGCGCCCGTCAGCAAACCGATCTACGGTCAAGAAGTCTTCACCAGCGGTCCCCCGTCTTCGCCCTGGGCCGGTCGGGTTCAGTCTGCAGCCGATTCCTTCATTCATCATTAACGCTAGGTGCCGATAATGAGCCCGGATAAACCGCGGCCCTATCGTCACGCTTGGCGCAGCCGATTAAACTTTTCCTCAGCTCGACGATCTGGCGGCAAGGCGGACCCAACTTCACCTACGGTCAGCCGCATTATTCTTACGATATTGCGCGGCGTAAGTTTACGGCAGCGCTGCGGCGCCTGCAGCTCGAGCTTCACGACGTCCCGAGGCCCGAGATCTACGCCGCGCCGGTCTCTCGGACGTTCCTCGACGAAACCTCGTGCCACCTGATCTTCAAGCCCCCCGAAAATATCCGGCTCATAAAGGGAATACGAAATATTGCCTGGGTCACCTGGGATTTCGAAAAACTGACCGGTCGTGGAAAATCAGTCCCGCAGCACCCGTTCCAGGACATGCGGCGCATGCTGACGGTTCCCGACGAGATCTGGACCCCGTGCGAGTTTACTCGGCAGGTCTTTCGTTCGGAGGGGGTTCCAAACGTCCACCGCATCCCCGCGCCGATGGCGGTTGCGAAAATACCGGCGCCGGTTCGGTTTCCCGATATCCCGCCGGATCTGGACAAGATACCCTGGATCAATCTGCGCGTCGGTTTTGGCCGCTACGAGGACATCAACCGGTCATTCCCGAGCCGCCCGCACCGGCTCAGCGACATCATGCTGGCTTTTTACGGCGGCCGGCAGCCGCTGGTGATCAGCTCGATATTGAGACCTCATGAGCCGCGCAAGAACCTCACCGCCCTGATCGGCGGGTTTCTAGAGTTCCACAGCGAACATCCGGCCTCACTGCTCCTGCTCAAACTGGTCGTCACCAACGCGAGCGATCGCCTCGACAATGTACTGACCGGCCTTCTGCGGTCGTGCATCTCGGATTACGAGCTGATCGACAGCAATGCGGTATGGCTGGCCACCGACTATCTCGCGGAGCCGGTATTGGCCGATCTCTACCGGTTTTCCTCCGCCTATCTGTGCAGCTCAATGGCAGAGGGCCAAAAACCGCCATTGCAGGAAGCAATGGCCTGTGGCGTGGTGCCGATCACTCCCCGGCACACGGCGATGCGCGACTATATCTGCGAAGACAATGCAATAATCGTCAGCTCGCAACAGCATCCGATCGACCGGCCCGACACAGCTATGGGGCCCGAGCGGGATGCCGGCTGGCACGTCTGCCGGAGCGGCGATGTCGCGCGCGCATTGCGGCAGTTTGCCGGGCTCGGCGAGGCCGACCGGCGCGAGCTAGGCGCGCGGGCGCACGCCGCGATCGCCGGCGATTTTTCGGTCGCCGCCGTCGCTCGCCTGGTCCGCAGCCGGCTCCGCTACCGGCAATGACGCATACTGTATTTGTTGAGGTCGGTCCATTGCAGGAGCTCCGCTATTCGGGCATCCCGAATGTGACGTTGAACCTCTGCCGCTATTGGCTGCAGCAACCCGTCGAGGCCAGTCGGTTCTTTTTGGGGCCATACCTGATCGACCGCAGTGCCATCGAAGCGGTCGTCGCGGCGCGCAGCGGCGCACTGTTTCAGACGATGCTGGTGAACAAACAGGCGGTCTGCGGTCTCGTCGCCAACGAGGTCAGACGTTGCCCTACACCCGCTGCGCTCTTCCCAAACGTCCAGTCGATCGATGGCGTTTTCGACCTGTGTTTTCAGATTGTGCACGACCTCTCGTTCCTGCTGAGCCCGGAATTCCATCATCCTGACACGCTCACTTACCATGGCCTGACGATCCTTCGAGACCTCGGCACCAATGCGCGCACTTTCTGCGTGTCGCAGGCGACGGCAGACGATTTGATGGCCTATCTCGACCTGCCCAAGGATCGCATTACCGTTTGTCACCCCGGGGCCGACCCGCCGCCTGAGGTCGAACAGTACTGGCAAAGTCTGCCTGACGGTGAACCGACGCGGCCCTACATCCTGGTGCCGGGGACGATCGAGCCGCGCAAGAATATCGATCTCGTATTGCTCGGTCTGCAGCGCATGCCGGAATTGCTGGCGCGCTACGACTGGGTGTTCATCGGCAGCCCGGGGTGGCTGATCGCGTTCGATGATCGCATATCGCAATACGGGCTCGGCGCGCACTACCGCCATGGCGCCATCAAATGGCTCGGTTATGTCGACGAGTACCAGAAAGCCTTTCTCTATCACCACGCCGAACTCGCGATTTATCCGTCTTTCTTCGAGGGGTTCGGCATTCCGGTCGCCGAAGCCATGTATTTCGGCTGCCCGGTCGTCTGCTCCTATTCCTCCGGAATCCCCGAGGCTGGCGGCAACGCCGTGTTTTATTTCGACCCGACATCCCTGCCGAGCTTCGAGCGGACGTTACTGTCGGCCCTGCGGCGATTGCCGCTCGAGCGCGCCAGCTTGCGCGCGGCCAGCCAGCGCCAAGCCGCAGAATTTACCTGGCACGATTTCGCCCGCCGGATCGACCGGGAAATCGCTCGAACGATCGGCGAAAATGCCAAGAAAGACCGGTGTTGAATACCGGCGATATTATCGGCTTTCCACCGCAGCACGCGGAAGCACGGTTTGAGCTGATTGCCGAACTGCAGTGGCAACAACACGCAGAGGTCGCGAGACTTACCGAGATCGCGGTTCGGCTGTTAGCACGGTTTGGCGCCGAGACGGTGGTCGGGTTTCTCTTTTACGAGATCCTCGGGCGACCACCCGATCACCCGGAACTGCTCGATTACGCCGCGCGCCTTCACCGGACATCGTCGATTGCGCCGTTTATCGTAGAAGAGTTCCTTGCCTTTGCCGCTCACAGCAATGAGCGCAGCAGCTTGAGATAGGTCGGCAGAGTGACGGTATTCACATCGTAGCGTTCGACGATTGCCTGTCGTGCCGCTGTCCGAATTGCGTCGCCGGCACCGTCGGCATTCGTCGCGAGGGCGGTCGTGATCTGATCGGCTAGCGCTTCCATATCGAAAAAATCGACCAATCGACCATTCTCACCGTCGCGCAGCACTTCCTCGGCCGGCGGTGTGCGTGAGCCGATGACGAGGCAGCCGGCCGACATGGCCTCCAGCAACGACCAGGAGAGCACGAACGGGTATGTCAGATAGACGTGAACCGCCGAGATCTGCAGCACGGTCAGGTACTGCTGGTAGGGAAGAAGCCCCAGAAAATGCACGCGCCGCAGGTCGAGCCTGCCGGCCAGTTCCTCAAGCATTGCCGCCCGCCAACTGGGGGCCCCTTCCGGCGGACGCCCATAGCTGACACCGTCACGGCCGACGATCAGCACCTGCGCGGCCGGCCGTCGTTCGAGCACCGTTGGCAGCACCCTCATGAACGCGTGAAAGCCGCGATAGGGTTCGAGGTCGCGCGCGCTGTACGTGACGATCTCGTCCGCTCGCGACAGGCAGCGGCCACTGCTCAGCCAAAGTCGCGCGGTCAGGTCCGGCCTGACGAGGCTCGTGTCGACTCCTTCATGCACGACCGTGATCCGCTCCCGATAGCGTTTCGGATACTGTGACCGCTGCCATTCGGTCGGGCTTTGGCCCCAATCGACGGCGTCGAGGCCCAGCAGGTTCAGCGCATTGCGGGTCCGCAGCCGCTGGGCGGCATCCAGCTCGGGCGGGAATTCCGGATCAAAATCGACATCCGATCCGCTCGCTCGGTAAAAGAATTCGAAATAGCCGAGCAAACGGGTTCGCGGCAATACGTCCTTGACGTAGAGAATTTCTCCCCAGCCGTTGTGACCGATCACGATGTCAGGGACAAACCCGTCGCGGGAGAGCCATTCGCAAATTCGGGCCACCTCGAGCCCATTTGCAACACCGCCTTCCAACTCGCGGGTGTATGCCTGCGCGTCGCCGGGCGGCGCTGCCGGTTGGTATTCGAGCTTGCGGACGCCGGCGATCTGGGCGGCGCGCGGTTGGGTAATGAAGGCGACCTCGTGTCCGGAGTGCGCGAGGTGTCGCGCTATGTGTACATACTGGCCCGGCATGTTCTGGTGGATGAACAGTACCTTCATCGGTTCAGCCTCGCCCTGGCTTATAACCGGTCGCCCACAGATCGAACGAAGTGCCCTGGTGCATCACGACTTCGACAAATCCTGCTTCGGTCAGGAGCTTGTACAAGGTGCGCGCGGTAAATCCGGTGCGGTGCGCCATGAAGGAACTGCCGAGCGCCAGGGAGGCGGTGTACCCGAAGATCATATCGAGCGCTGTGATCGGGCCACTCTGGGAGATGTACGCGCTGTCCTCGAGCCGGTCCTCGACCACCAGCCGGGCCACCTGTTGCAGGTCTGGCAGGGTCAGCAGCAGTAGGCCGCGCGGTTTGAGCACCCGGATAAACTCGGTTAGCGCCAGCGGTACTTCATGGCGCTGCAGATGCTCGAGATTGTGCGACGACCAGACGGCGTCGACGGAGTTGGCGGCGACCGGGCTCATGTCGGTGATCGAGCAAACAATGTCAGGCTGCACCGCCGGGTCGAGATCGAGCCTGACTTCGCGCCAGTCGGGCCCGTGAAAGTGCCGGTGCAGCTTCTGCCGCAACGGGTAACCGCAGCCGACATTCAACACGGTCTTGATCACGACCGGAGCCCGTTAGGCGTGCATAGATCGGGCATCGTTAGCTATCGCGGCTGGCCGGCGATTGCCTGACGACGGGTCGACTTTATCTTTGAGACCGCCGGATCAGGCGCACATTGATCGCCTCTAACGGATCGTCGGGAATGGTCGGAGCGCAGAGCTCGCCGTTGCGGCAAGTGCCTACTACGCCGCTTTCAAAAAAGGCGCCCTGGTAGACGACCTCGAACTTCTCGGCGGCATTCGGCGCCAAACGGATGGCGAACCCAGTCAATGGCAGCGCCTGCCCGCGCGTGCCGCAGAGTTTGGCGTCGGTGACCCACGGAGTTTGCCGCCCATTCGGGCCCAAGGCCTTAAATTCGATGTCGCGCGCCAGCAAGGTGCCGACCGGACGAATGCTAAATGCTTCTATCCGCAGCTTCTTGCCGCGATTGCCGACCCAACCTTCGCCCGGAAAGCGCCGGTCGCCGAGCCGCTCCATATGAAGAACGATCTCGCAAAGGATTTCCTCCGGCTCGCGGGCCAGATCGACAGATCGGCGTGCCGTGTCATTTGACCCGAGGCGACTGAGCCGCTGTACCTGGACATCCGGGACGGGGACGCGTTGCGCTGGAAGACCATAGGTGGTGACGAGCACATGCGCGCCACCCGCCGGCGATTTGATGACAACCGTGCCGCCCTCGGGGCCGAGCCAGGTATCGCTGCGCCCGGATTTGCCAATGATCTCGGCACTACGATCCTGCTTATCCGGCGGCGCCGAGACTTGCACTGCCGGCAATTGCAAGCCGGGTACCGCTCTCTGCACGCATTGGATCTCACCAATTTCCAAGACGTAAAGACCTTGCTCGAGCGCGATCAGGCTGGCCATTGCCGAAGGCTGATCCAAGCTCGCGAGCGTCATCTCTGCTTTTGTTTCGGTCGGCTCGAAGCGGCCGGTCTGGACTGTCTGGATCACAATTTGCTCGTGCGAATGTTGTAATCGGATCTCAATCAGAGCGGGGTCTCAATTATCGTACAAACCTGACGCCTTTATTAATCCAGCTGCAGCTAAGTCCAAGACTGATCCAAGACAAATTTAACAAATGCCAAATGGATCCTTGCTATTTAAATAGATTTCGAAACATTTCTGGTTGTCACAGCTTGAGACAATCTGCGATAAAAGGTTGCGCCACAAAATTAGGGTCAACCTCAGATGAGCGCCGCGACGACGATTGTTTTTGCGCGAGAGGATTTGTCGATACCGGGGGCTGCGGAGGCTGGAGCGTCCGGTCGCGATCGCCCGGAAACCGTCCAAACGCGCTTCTTCGATCTGATCAGCCGCAGCTGTCCCGATGTAATCGTTCTCGATCTCAGCCGAACGCCGATCGGGGGTACCGACACAATCCTCACCGTAAGGCGTCGGACCGAAATTCCAATCCTAGTGGTGTGCAATTCCGGGCAACAGCAGATCGAAGACTTCCGCATCGCTGGTGCTGCGGATTGTATTATGGCGCCGGTCGACATCGTCAGTTTGAACCAGACGATACAACGGATCGTTCGGGTCAGAGGCCGCGGCAAACCTGTGTCCATCAGAACTCACGAAAATTTTCTTTTTGCCGGCATCAGCTTTTTTGCGCGGCGCAATGTGCTTGCCGGGCCGTTCGGGCCGTCGGTCGATTTGACCACTTCGGAAGCGCGACTGCTGACGCATTTCGTTTCGCGACCGTGGACCCTATGCACTCGCAGCGAAATCGCAGAACTGCTTTACGGACCCGAAAGCTCGGTTGGCGACCGTGCGATCGACGTCGTGGTCAATCGGCTTCGCAAGAAGCTGATCTTGGCCGGCGGCGGCGAGGCGGAGCAGCTGATCAAGACCGAGTTCCGCCGCGGCTATCTCCTAGTGGCAGACGTGGCGAGATTGCCGCACGAACCATCAGTGCGGCCAACTGCACTCGCGGAACCGCAATACTCATGACCATGATCGAGGGACAACAAGACTGGGCTCGGGCTCCCACCGCAGGAGCCTCGCTACTCGGGGCGCTGGTGATCGCGGCACGGCACCGCGGGATCCATCTCAGCCAGGCGCAGCTGCGGCGTGATCACCGGATCGGCGCGGATGGCCCGGCGCCCGAAGAGCTACTGCGGCTTGCGCAAGTCAGTGGGCTGAGGGCACTGGCTACACGGCTCGATTTCGACGATCTGATGCGACTGGGGCGAGCTTTGCCGGCGGTTCTGTTGCTGAAGAACGGCAACGCCATGGTTGTCCGCCGCGCCGAAGCCAAGGCCCAACCCCCGCATGTTGTCTTGGAAGATCCAGCGGCGAATGAGGATGCGCTCCTGACGCTCGACTCGCAGCGCCTCGCTTTGGCATGGTCGGGGGAAACCATCCTCATCAAGCGTGACTATCGCCTTCGCGACGAAGATCAGCCGTTCGGGTTGCGGCTGATCGCGGCACAGCTGTTCCGCGACCGCCGCGTGGTTCGCGACATTGGCGTGGCGGCTATCATGCTGAGCCTTCTGGCGCTCGGCCCGATCATGTTCTGGCGATTGCTGATCGACCGGGTGGTCTATTTGCACAGCCTCGACACGCTCGCCGTCTTGTGCGTCACGATGCTGGTGCTGATCGTCTTCGAGACAGCCTTTGGCTATATGCGTCGCTTTCTCGTCCTCCACATCACTGCGCGGGTCGACGCGCAGCTGTCCACCTACATGTTCAAC
>Ga0306926_10004290_pt1 | contig 14948 bp, 22 predicted proteins | sample flu12Cox44000178_FD_203759 | JGI IMG/M metagenome (GOLD analysis project Ga0306926, IMG submission 203759) | Lab enrichment of tropical soil microbial communities from Luquillo Experimental Forest, Puerto Rico - flux8day.12C.oxic.44.000.178 (v2)... | ecosystem: Environmental > Terrestrial >...
GGCGTTTTCATGACTCAGATCCTGCCCTTCGCCGACCATAAAGCCGTTGCCCTCTACGGTGAGTTTGAGAGCGGCATCTATGGCGGGCTCAAGGCGGCGTAACCCGACCAAGCGCCGGCGCTCAATCTGTGCCGTCGCTCGGGCGATGGGCCCCCTTCGTCCGCCTCGAAGGGGTCCCGGCGCTGCCTTTCGCCGAGCCCCTCCCCGTAGAGCTCGATCACTTCGTCGGCGCGCTCTGACGCCGACCCCTGTAAAAGAGGGGAAAGCAGGGTGAATTATCGATTCGGCGTTGAAATTTGCCCGAGTAATCCTCGAGAAAGCCATCTACATCAGATGCTTAGAAGACAGGCTCCGGTGTGCACTAACAGGGGTCCCAAGCGTACCCATCAGGGGGCGTAATCGGTCCATCAGGGGGCGAACAGGGCAGGAGCGTTGGGCACAATCATATTGCCATATTGACAATTGCGGCCAACGCTGATATATGGCGCAAGCTCCGAGAGGGAACCCATCGTCGAGGGACAGAGAACACCAGCAAACGGGCTCGCGGAATGACGACGGCCGAGACATATAGCCGCGCGAATGCAAGGCACTGCTGCGTGCCGATTTTGCTAGCTTCGCAGCACGCCGCTGTTTCCGTAAGCTCAACCCGCGGACCCCATTCGCGCTGAGCTGATCCTCTGCCTCACCCCCAAGTTTTAACGGCGGCGGTCGGTCGCGACCGTAGGGGGGGTCAGGACCTCGCCGACAAATTGTCGCGCGATTGGCGCGGATCGTCGCGACTGACTGATACCGGCAAGTCTTTGCGACGCCGCGTCCCCAGATTTACACCGGAATCGGCGAGCATAATTTCGCCGGCCAACAGCAGATATCCTCGCCGTAGGGCGGCGGGCTCGTCAAGGCGGCATGGTTCAGGAGTTACGCGCCAAACGAATGGTCGGAGAAATTTGATCGCCTCGTGCAGAGCTGGTACACCGCCAACAAGGCTACCGAGCTCAGCCATTTCAGCGTGCGCACCAGCTGGGGATCAAGGGCAAGGATCACCATCTGTTACTTTGGTGTAACAGCGTATTTGCAATGGGTTATCGTCATTCCCGCGAAAGCGACGCCAAAGCGGGGGTCCAGAGCCTGCCTCTGGCTTGAACAGGGGGCAACCGCTTCAGTCCTCGGCCCTTGATTTCCCGCTTTCGCGGGAATGAAGAATAAACTACTGCATTCCTAGATTCATTATCGGTCGGCCCGTTGGCTATCGCGAATTCGCGCACCGCCATCTGCTTTTATCGCGGGGACCTGTTCCGATCGAAAGGACGAGGACTCCAATGACTCGCACGCGCTTCGCCGAAGGCCAAATTCTCTTTAGAGAGGGAGATCCATCGGACGGTGTTTTTCGCCTATCCAGCGGTACCGTCGACGTATTCCGAGAACTCGATGGCGACCCGATCAGTCTCGGCACGGTCGGCGCAGGCCAGTTTATCGGGGAAATGGGCGTTGTGGAAAACCGCCCGCGCAGTGCGACCGCTAGAGCCACCAGCGAGGTCGAGGCGGAATTCCTCAACCCGACCGAGTTCCTCGATCAGATCGCTGGATCGCCGCGGACCGCTCGCGAGTTGATACAACGCCTCAGTCACCGGCTCCGCGAGGCCGACGATCGCATCGTCCATGATGAAAAGCGAAGCAACCGAGCGCTTGCGATCTGGAAGGACGTCGACGATCAAACGGCCGTTTCGTCAGTCAGCAACGCCTATCTCGCTGCCAAGAGTCCGTGGTTGCAGCGACAGTTCCACACTCCGTATGGGCTCGACGATCTGCCGTTCGTCGTTGGTCGGCGCACGGTAGCAGGAGAAGGGCCGCCGCTGTGGGAGCCAGACCTCAAGCTTGATGATGCCGTGCCGTTCAGGCTATCGCGCAACCACTTCATCATCGAAAAGCGCGATGGAAGTTATCATGTGCGTGACCTCTGCAGCACCCTTGGAACGATCGTCAACGGCGAACCCATCGGCGATCATTTCCGCACCGATGATGCGCCTCTGCGAGCTGGAGAGAATGAAGTGATTGCCGGCGGCGTGGATTCACCTTTTGTCTTCTCCGTGGTCATCGGGTCGCCTTCCCGAACGTAATCCAGCCCAACCCGGCGTCCGCGTCCAGCACGACGACGACAGCAATACGGCCAAAGGCTCTGAGCTCCTGGAGAAATCAGGACGGGCGGCATCCCAACGCGCACCGTGAGGGCTCCAGGGGCAAAGCGTGCGGAAACACGTGCGTAAGCCGCCAGGCGTCACCGTTCTGCGGGGGTCTCCGCCGCGGAATTGACCGCGGCGACGCCTTCCCGTCCAGCACCATGTCCGTCGGCGCCTTAGCATCCTCCGACGCCCAAAGTGGGCTCGGTCAGCGTTGATTCATTAGGCTGGCGATCAGAAGGCCATTGGCCCTCGCCGCCATCTGTCGCGTCTTATCTGCATCCAAGGCGCTTAGCTAACGGAGAAGCGAGTAACCAAAGACACGCGTCTACGCGGACCCGGGAGAATAATAGTCGGCTAATACTAGTTGAGGTTTGTGCGTCCTCGCGCGTACATGCGCGTGTCCGGCCGGATCGACGGACGTTCACGCCCGCAATTAGTGGGGAGCGTCCAAAAACTGAAACGAAAGTGTGCTCACATCTGGAAAACGCATGAGGAAGGAGATGATGCGCAGCGTTACGATCCGGCTACGCGCCGCTGAGTTTTCTGCTTCGATGACGGCTATCGGTCGATGGCTTGAGGCCAATCGACACGAGCCCATACGGTACAAATACGATCATAACGAACATGCTGTCCTCGTGACGGTTGACCTTTGGAACGGAATTGGCTGCCGAGGTGTTTGCGAGGCGCTTTGACAGCGTCCATGACTCATCTCCGCATTCTGTATCGCCCGACGGCTCGCGCCGATCCACCACGTAATCGGCAAAAGGCTCGTCGGCTGGCCTGAGGCGCGTTCGGCCCAACCGCGACACGCAGTCGCATTCGGTATACACGGGATAGAAGAGCATACTGCGACGGGTCTCTTTTCAGAAGCAAAGATATCGGATAAGGAGAAGCTGATGCCGAGGCCATTTGAGAATGCTCTCGCCTTCCTTGATAAGCTGGAGGCGGATCGGCGGGCTGCTATCGCGTTAAGCGAACAAAAAGCCGAAGAAGCCAAGCTGATCCAAGCTCGGCAGGAAGGGTTCCAAGCAGCGATGGAGATGCTTCGCTGCTCAATTCCTGTCGCCGACGCCGACGCGGATCCCAAAAAGCCTGGGCGACGAAGGATCCGCCGCCCCATACCGGAGCTCATCTTGCGCGAATTGTCGTTTTCCGGGGAACCTATGACGACAACCCAGATTGCCAAAGCAATCGACTACAACTCGGAACGAACGGGAACGGTATTAGCGCGCTTGGAAACATCCGGGAAGGTACTACGGAATAGCGGCGGTCGCTGGACAGGAGTTATCGGGGCGATGGCTCAACCCGACTTGCGTGCTGTCACCGGCAGGAACGACGCCCCATCGGCGCCTCAGGCGCTCGGCGGCCGGGCCTCTGAAGAGGGCTTAGAGCAGCCAACTGTGGCGCCGCCTGTCACCAATCAAGCTATGATTGACAGGGCCTTGAGCGCGAAGGGGCCCATCTCGGCGGACGCGGCGACGGTGACGAAACTTCGGCGCAGCTCGTGCATCGACGCCTTGATCCCGGTCGCCGCGACAACGGCGGCCAACCCTACCTTCGGCTCGCTGAGGTAGCCGCTTCGGGAGTTCGAAGGAAATACAAACGGGCCGTCGCGGCCGATAGCACAGCGCGCGACGAGTCGGTCGCGCCCGACGTCAGACATCGGTAGGTCGAGCTTCCTCTTGGTCTTCGTTTGAGCTGCCGGAATGCCGACCATGCCGAGCCCAAAGTCCGCATCGTCCAGAGGGGCGACGCCGCCTCGGCCCGGCGGAGGCCGGTGAAGAGGAGTTTACATGTGCTGCGCAAGCGCATGGAATATCCCAAGATGACGCGCGGTGCGCGAGCAGCGTGAGGCGTTCGAGGTGAGGGTGGTCCTGATCGAGGACAAGGCCTCGGGTACTCGGCTGATCCACGAGCTGGTTGCCGACGGCCTCCGCGCGGTGACCGCAGCCGAACAAGATCATGTGCATGCAGGCCAGACGAGGGTTCGGCTCGACCTGGTCGCCCCCGGGCGCCCAATCGTCTTCTATGGAGTTCTCGATATTATCAAAAGCTATTTTTCACGGAGAGAAAGGCGGCGATATTGGGGCGCAAAAGGGCACCAACTTGATTTCGTCCCGAGCCGGTGCCTGCGCCCCCGCCGTGTTTCAGCAAGGGTTCTGGTTTACTCCACAGGCGGACCCCGAGGTTTGGAACCAAAGGAACGACCCGCTCTCGATCGTCGCTGCTGATATCGGGTTGCCGGAATTGTCCAGCATCGTTATCTGCTCCAGTGTCCCGACCTGAGGATTGCCGCCCATCGAATAGGTCGTTGGGTTCGGGTCCGCGTAATTCCACGCGACACCCTCGGCCCATGGCGCGGTGATGTAGTTGGTCAGGTTGGCGAGGGTCGAGCCGAGGGTGGGACGCTCGACGACCCACTCGACGCTAGAGCCATAAACGACAGTTCCCGCAGGCGCCGTAAGCGCATATTCGGCCGACACGTCGGTCGAGTAGTCGTAGAAATAGGCGTAACCCTGGGTCGGGCTCACGCTCCACACTTCGATAAAGACCAAGTCGCCGGGATTGATCGTAGGTGACGTCACCCGCGTCTCGGAGTAAGGATACCACTCGATCCAGGGATAATATTCGGTCTGTGTCACGTTGTTTCCGGCGCAGAACGCATTGACATCGACACCGGCCTGGAGGACATCGCCGCCGCCAGAGCCTCCATTTCCATCGATGCCAGGCCAGAGAGATGCTTAAACCCAACCGTCTGCACACTGGCCGAGCGCTTGGTGTGCCGTGGGGACGACGAACAGAGCCGTCACGGCCTCGAGGTTAGCGGTTGTGCCATTCACAACCGAGGTACCGCTCCAGTTTAGCGTGTCGGCCTCGGATGTATCGTTCGCCTGATTGGTCGCGGCCCGTGATTTGTTCTTGGCTGGCCCATGGAAGACCGCCGTCTGCTGTATCGTCGCAGCCTCACGGTTCCACCCCGCCCGAACCGCGTGACGCCACGCATCGTGGGTTCGGGGTACCTTCGCGGCGCCGGGCTCCGGTGGCAACGCGAATTGCGCATTGACCCCGGCTGATGTTGCCTCGGGGTCATATCCTGCAGGTGGCGGCTCGACCACCGAGACACTGTTTATCGGTGGCTTAGCTTAGGCCGGGACGCAACACCCGGTTGCCAGGATGGTGGCCAAGATTGCTGTCTTTTTCATTCGCCAAACTCCCCGCGTTAATTATTCGGTAAGCACGGTAAACGCGCCCCAGATAGTTAATGTGTGAACTACCTCACAGATCCGATAAATTTTAGGTGAGTTCGATTATTAATGTCGAGGAAATATTAACGAAAGCTTAATACATGAAGTTGCTCGTAAAGGTCACCAGCACCGACACGCAGTCGATCTCGAGGATGACGTCCCATACAAAACGGCCAGAACTACGAACGGCCCATTTTGGGGTTCGGCACCACGAACGGACGGCAGCGAAAGATCACCAAGCGCGAGGCGTTCGTCGCTCAGCTGGTCGACAAAATCCGCCGCCGCCGATTCGCGCGCGACCAAGACGCTTATCGACATGCTGGAGGACAACGAGACCTGCCCGCTCGACACGGAGTTGGGTGGCACTCATTTACCCGGCCGTGAGACGAGGCATTGCACCTCTGAGAGCCGGGCGCTGGCGACCCTCGAGCACATCCGCCGGAATTCCCTGGGTGTATCCCGGGGATCGGCGAATAACCCCTGGACGCTTCGTTCCGGGGGGCGCGAGCCAATACCAGCGGGCCCCTCGCCGCAACCCGACGGCATGGTCATGGCATGGTTCAAGACCTACGTGGCGAACGAACCGCCGGAAACGGGGGGATGTTGGCGGGCTGCCGCAGAAGCTGCGGCCGCTTAATCCCGCTCACTTCCGACCTCGGCGCTCGCCGGATGGACAGCACTTTGTACCACCCTCTTACGGTAAGGCCACGTCGGCCGCGGCGTTCATGCCGCCACGGGCGCCGCTGGCATTGCCGGTCCAGCGATAGCCGACGAAGCCGTCCGCCTCGTCATAGATCAGGTCGAAGCCGCCTAGGAAATGTCGCCTCGTATTCAGTAACACCGCCGAGCCATTAACCATGACCACGTCGTCGGGCCGCAACGGATTGTCGCTCTGGCCAACAACGAAGCTGTACACAGCCACGGGCGCGGACTGGTCGGGCAGATAGAGCGTAACGACGGTGCCGTTCGGAGCGCATTGGCGAAGTCCGGTGCTCGGACAGGCGGCGAGCGGCCCGACCGAGCTGCCGACGGGCGGCGTGAGATAAGCGATGCCGACGCCGGTGTCCATCAGCACGGTGCCGGTACCGCTTACCCCGTTAACTGACACGGTCATCGGCGCGGGCATCCACTCTGGCAAAGTCGGCGTGGAATAGGCAGGGTTCGGCCGCAATTTGACGAAGCCGGCATGCTGGGTGTTGGCACCGTCGAGGCCGAGATAGACGCCGCTCGCGGTGACCACGTAACCATTGCGCCAGCCGCCCGGCAGCGGCTGCGGCGCGCCGCCGGAGGTGGCCACACTGGTGAGGTTCAGGAAGGCGTTGTAGGCCGGCTTGCCGCGCGGCTGTTGCCGGCTTTCCCGCGCGAAGCCGATGCCCATGAGGGCGACGCCGGTTGGATGCTTGCTCGGTCTGCAAGAGCGCGCATTCGGTGCGCACGCGCGCGAGGTGACCTGCAGCACCGGTACATCGGCCGTAGCGACGAGCCTACCGCTGGCGTCGTAGATATTTTCCTTGCTCGACCACCAAGTGCCTTTCGCGATGTTGCCGCTGCTGCTGAAGTATTGCTGCCCGGGACCGAGGTTCTGCGCCTCGGGGGCGGGCTGGAAGGCGTCCTGCGTGGCGACGATGCCAACCGAGCCGGTATCCATAGTGAACGGCGTGTAGCGGCCGCTGCTGTTGAACCCGACATTGATCGAGGGCGAAGCCGCCAAGTTGGGGTTAGTCGCGGCGTTGGCATAGGGCACGAATACGGTCCCCGTCCCGCCAAACGTGTTCTATGACCAGGCGGGGACGGGCGCTGCCACCCCCAGCGCCATGCCAGCCCAGACCAGGATTTGCAGGAAGGAGAGGGAGAAGCGGCCCATCGTCAAAATGGATCGGCCGTTGTGTTCCGACATTCCCCGAATACTCGCTATCGATCTACCCAGATGGCCCCGCCGTCGTACGGCGCAATCCCGTCATGGGCGGCATTTTCCGAAGAAAAATCGTTTAAGCTTGGCAAGGAGGTCGCACGACCAGCTGCTCCTGATGCCAACCGCCGTTATAGCGGAGAGAACTTTTTGAGAGCGGCACCGCTAGATTTTGGCCGTCGGGCGTGCAGCTGCCGAAGCACCGCCCTCGGCTGCTGATTCTGCTGCCGGTGACGAGCCGGTGCGAGATGGCGGCGTTGTTGTCGATATCGGCAGGTGTATCCTTGCCCAGAAGTCCGCTAAGAGGTAGCCGGGCTCGATCTCGACCGCAGACGGAGCGAGACCTCCTCTAACCGGCGAGGGAACAGAGCGATGTTCAGCGCGGCGAACCGGCCGCGGCCGCAGGGCTGGTATGCTTCATGCGGCATCTCGAGCCATTGCCGATGCTCGGCCGAGGGCTCACTTTTGAATAAGTCTAAACAATGAGCGGGGCCGTCCCCGAGGAGGCTGCGATGAACCGCAGCAAACTTTCACTCAAAGCGATCATGTTGATGAGCGGTATCGGATTGGCAGCGGCTGCGTTGGGCGGATCTCAACCGGCTGCAGCGCAGTCTTATTCCGACGACTACAGCTGCTCTGCGGGTTACGTATACGACCCGAGCTATGGTTGCACCCTGCCGGGTTACGCCGATGACTCCTATGACTACGGATATTCACCCTATTACGGAGGCTACGGATCCTACTATGCGGGCCCGCACAGCGATTTCGGCCACGGCTTCACTCATGGCATGGGCGGCTTGACCCATGATTTCGGCGGCGGCGGCGGGCATGGCGCAGGCTTCGCTCACGCCGGCGGTGGCGGCTTCGCGCATGGCGGGGGCGGCGGACATCGCTAGAGCAGTCCGCTGAAAAAGGCCCAGATCGCCGTCATTCCGGGACCGAAGCGCAGCGACGGAACCCGGAACCCATGAACACCGGCTCGAGGAACACGGGCTCGTCCTGTGCTCCTGGGCTCCGCCCTGGAGGGTCCCCCGGTCCGGAATAACAACCGAATTTTCCCGTACCCCGCCAGAGCAGTCGGCGACTGAGTCTCTCCCGCGATGTTGGCTTGGAAGCCGAGCTCAAGGCGGCCCATGGTCACCGTATGCTCGCACGGCGCGATCCCGAAAACGTTAGTGCGCCGTCCAAGCAAGTCCGCGGTCCGACCGGCGGTCTAGCGCTCGATGCGCCGGTCGAGAGTGTGGTGTGCAAAGGGCCACCGATGATCGCGAGCAGCTACCTCGAGCAGCTACCTATAGGCCTATAGGCAAAGGAAATGGCTGACGTCGAATGGCACCCGCTGCCTCCCCTTGTGGCCCGAACTCGCCGTTAGGACCGATGTCGGGGAGTTAATGTCGTTGGTGTACACGCAGGACGGTGTGCCAACAACGGAGATCAGCGGTAAGGCTAAAGCGGGTAACAGTCGCACGATCTGATCGCCAACGACACTGCCGGCACATTCGAGGCGGCAAGGCCAGCCGCACTCTTCAAAGCAAAGGCGCAGTCCTCAGAATGAGGTGCACCGTCATCCAGCAGGACCTAGGAGCGTGACATCCCTGCCCGGCACGGTCGGTAACGTTTCTATCCGTGATCTACACAATTTTGACGCATAACCCCTTTTCTGGAGAATCAGGAGTGATAGAGACCTTTGCACCAGCCATCGACTATCCCCAATTCGTCGGTGTCGGCAGTCGTGCCGTCAATGACTTTGTCTGGTAGTGTTGGTGAGAAATAGGCGAAAAAGGTTTTGTATCCTGTGTAACCGCCCATCCGATTCTTGCCGTTGATTTTGCCGCACATGAACCAGCCAAACTCTCTCGCGCTGTTAGAAGCGGTCCAGCTTCCTTGTACCGGCCGCAATGGGAACTGGTATCGCGCGGCTTCGGCGTCAAATAGCACTGCCGCGAAGTAGTCCTTCACGGCCTGTTCCGCTGCTTCTTCGCTGCTTGGTTTTGGAGCGGCCTGCATCATTGCAATTTCAGCAGGGGTTGGCGGCGATGGCGCACATGAGGCGAGCAAAGCAAACATGGCGGCGGCGAAGGTGTGTTTCATGGTCCCCCTGTTTTCATATCTTGTGTTTGTTGCCCGTTCCGGGAAGTCGCGCAAGTCCCAGCCATTGAGATCACGGCGTACCCTCTGCCTCGAATCCGAAACTGTTTTCGAGGAGGGGTTAAGATTCGCTATATCTTGTGGTTCTTGCTCCTTCCGGGTCGACTGTCAAAGTCGTGAAATGGATGTTCTAGAAAATCTGGTGTCGAGGGACCACCTCTCTGCCATGAGATCGACGACGCTGCGCCGCTTCGTCTACAAGTGTACCGTGGACGACGGTGGAGCACCGTGCAGTGACGACGGCCTGCTCACGTTAACTATTTGCAAGCCCAATATTCGTAGAACGGCCAAAGAAGGTGACTTGATTTTTGCATTCGGCTCTAACAACGAATCACCGGCCAATCGCCTTGTTTATATTGCCGAAGTCAGCCGACTGGTGCCGGGTGGAAAATATTTTGAGGACGACGAATTCAAACCGCGCCAAGATTGCATCTATGAACGAGTCGATGGGCGCTTGCAGCAGCGTAGTAACGCAAAATTTCACGATGATGAAAAAGCGCGCATCAGCGAGCTTGGAGCAGAGCCGTCCTATCCAAACGCAATCGCCATTGTCGCCAAAGATTTTCGATATTTTGGAAAGCGCGGCATGGCTGATTGGAAAGCGGATGCGCCAAAGCTTTGCGAGTTGCTAGATAGACTGCAACAAAATCATCGAGTCAATTTCACGCCCGATTTACTTTCTGAACTGGTTGCATTCAAAAACCGTATTTGGCAGGACCACCCCCATAAAAAGGTTTTGGGAACGCCGCTTCAGCCGCCGGACAAACACATTGATGACGATGCAGACGATATTGTGAAGGTTTGCAACTCACGTTGCTACTGCATCCCGCCGAAGCAACGCCGACCACACAAAAACACATCTTCCGGGGGATGCAGTGACGAGCCATGAAAAATTATGCTTCGGACAGTACAGCATTTGCGCTGTCTACTTCGCGATTAGCAAGGTTCCGCAAATTGCATACCATAGCGGCGCGTTCATTTAGGCGGTCTGAAATACCGCTTACGAAAGCGGCCCCGGACAGTGCGCGAAAGCGGTCAATTTCCGCTTCCAATGTCAAAAACGGCGTCGCGATCTCTTGATCAAGAATTCCGATTTTTTCCCGCAATGATTGAAACCCGGGTTTACCGATTCCTTGTCGGATCGAGTTTGCAAGGGGTTCGTCAATGTGCCCGTTGGGTGGCCCACAAAAAAATGTCCTTACCCTGGCGATATCGTCCGCGATTACCCCCATGAGGCGTCAAGCATTCGTGCCACCTGTAGACGCTCACGCGCCAGTCGGTGACGATCTGCGCGCTTCAAATACTTATTCTGTTGTTTGACTGCGTTTGCTTGAACCCGGCCACTGCGGTACGCCAGTATCCCCGCAATCAGTGTAAACCCGCCGCCGGTGAAACTGCCCCAATCGCGCAGCAATTTGTAGAAGCGAAGGTCTGCGGGCCATCCCATATCCCAAGACGCGTCTCCCTCTTGGCTTGCGCAGCAGTCGCGTTGCACGGGGAGAAGATAGTAAAGCAGGGGCGGGTTTCTAGATGTAGTAGCTTGGGGCCTCGCGCGCCACTCTGCGGCGGTCGCATAACCCGCATTGTGACTATTATTTTTGAAGTGTTCGCCAAGTCTATGTTTTATTCTTTAAGTCTTCTGCGCCAACCGTGGGGTTTCTGGTTGGTTTTGGCGGTTGCCCGGTTGGCACGAATACTTGTCTCATCGGCTTTTGCTTCGGGACAGCCCGCCACAAGATGACAAGATATAGCATCGCTCGGCGCCCAAACCGCCGGGCGGCTGCTGCGTCCGGCCGAGCGAGACCGCAGACATCGTCGTCGCCAAGCCTCGGTAAATGGGGCCGGTCGGCCCCGGTATGGAGTGCCATGAGGCGACGCCGGACCCGACCACCAGCCAATTGATCCAATTGATGTTATAGAAAGTGGTGGCGGAGCAAGGCTCCGCCTTTCGGCAGCGCGCTAGGGAACCCAGCGCCCGAGCTTGGCGCACCTCTGCGATGCGAAAGGGGGTGGCGGCGCGCGTCAGCGAATCGGGTAAGGGTGCCACCGCCGAGTCGGTTGCGCAAATCTTGTGCATTCCTGATACGCGCGATGCCCGCTTGTCCGGCAAGCTCCGCTCCGGCTACACGTCGCGTTTTGCGCGGGGGCATATTGCTCGATCAACCCACCTCTCGACAGGATCTCGACGAGCGCCCGTCGACAATAACGGACTCGGCGCGGCGATTGGTGCTGGCCGCCGTGATGATGGCGATCTTCATGGCGGCAATCGATATCTCGATCGTCGCCACGGCGATGCCGACAATCGTTGCCGCGCTCGGCGGGTTTCAGCTGTTCAGCTGGACCTTCGCCGCCTACCTCCTGGCTCAGGCGGTGACGATCCCGATCTACGGGCGGCTCGCCGACCTCTATGGCCGCAAACATGTCTTCTTCGCTGGGGCGAGCCTGTTCCTGCTTGGCTCGACCTTGTGCGGATTCGCCTGGGGCATGGTGCCGCTGATCCTGTTCCGCGCATTGCAGGGGGCCGGTGCCGGCGCGATTCAGCCGATTGCCACGACCATCGTCGGCGACATCTATGGGCCAGCCGAGCGCGCCCGGATCCAGGGCTACATCTCGGGCGTCTGGGGTGTCGCCGCAATCATCGGCCCGATACTCGGCGCATTTCTCGTCCAGCACGTCAGTTGGTCGTTCGTTTTCTGGATCAATTTGCCGATCGGTGCTGCGACCTTCGTGATGTTTAGCCGTTTCCTGCACGAGCACCAGCAGCGGCACCGGCATCGCATCGACTATCTCGGCTCGGTTTTGATGGTGCTGGGCGCCGGCGGGATCATGCTGGCGCTGATGCAGGTCGGGAATTCGGGCGAGGTGGTGACGATCGCTGGGCTCGTCTTGGTCGGTGCGATTGCCCTGACGGCGCTCGCCGCCCACGAGAGGAGCGCGCCGGAGCCGCTTTTGCCGCTCAATCTCTGGCGCAACCGGGTTGTCGTGATCGGCTGCCTCGCTGGCTTTACCAACGGCGCGCTGATGATGTCGCTTTCCGCCTTTCTGCCGACCTATGTGCAAGGGGCAATGGGGCGAAGCCCGACGGCTGCCGGCATCGCGCTCGCGGCGTCCTCGGTCAGCTGGACATTTGCCAGCATCGCCTCGGGCCGGCTGATGATCCGTACCTCCTATCGCTTGGCGGCGGGGATCGGCGGCGTCTGCCTGGTAGCCGGCAGCCTGGTGCTGATGACCCTGAATCCTTCGGACAGCCTGCTGTGGGTCGGTACTGGTGCGCTGTTGAACGGGATCGGCATGGGCTTTTGCAATACCGCCTTCATCGTCTCGACTCAGGCGAGCGTCGGCTGGAACGAGCGCGGCATGGCCACCTCGTCGATGATGTTCATGCGCATGGTCGGTTCGTCGGTCGGTGCCGCGGTATTCGGGGCGATCGTCAATTTCGGCATCCATCGCCAGCTGCCGGAAGCCGGCGATGCGGTGAACCGGCTGATGCAGCCGGCGGCGCGTCAGATGCTCGATGCCGGCGAGCTCACCCGCCTGACTGAGGCGATCGCCAGCTCGGTGCACATCGTCTACGTGATTGCTGCGCTCGTGGCGGTCCTGAGCTTCGGCCTGGCACTGGCTCTTCCGGCTAGGCTCAGCCCGACGCGACATGCTTCGTTTACAGACCCGACGGGTGGTCGTCAGTCGCCATCGTCAGCAGGACGCAAATCGTAGAACTGCGTCCCGACGCCTTCCGCGGCGCGGCGGCCATCGGCGCGATCGGGCGTCGCGGTCCGCCACCGAGCGGGATCGATGAGCCGTCCTTTTTCTTTGATCCAGTCGACCAGGGGCTGTTGGCCGTCTTCTCCGAAGACGCGCCGCAGGCCGGGGCTCCCGTCGCCGACCAGCGCGAAACGGACGCGATGGTCTTCGACCAGGCGCGCGAAGCCGTCGACGGTAAGGATCGGGTCCCGGCCCGTAAAACCGCCCAATGCGATGACCGGATCACCGGTCTGCGATGATGATCGGTGCCGCCTGGCGGGCATTGACCGCGGCCAGCAGATACGCCTCGCTTTGATGATTTCCCTGCAGAAGGGCAAGAGCTTGGGGTCGCCGCCGAGCGCGCCGGCGACCAGCGACCAGCGACCAGCGCCTGCGCTGGGTCTCGGCCGCTTCGTTCAGAAAGGGCGGTCGCGCGGCCGGGAAGCCGGTATTGCCCTTGACCAGGATGGTGCCCACCGACCAGGCCGTCGGCATTGCAAGCAAATTCGCTATGGCGAGCCCGCCGAGTAGGATGGCCGGCGTGCGTAACGGCGGCCGCATCACGAGCAATCCAACCGCCGCCAGTCCGGTTGCGCCAAGCAGCGCCGGAACCAGCCATTTCTCGCCGATCGCAAGGTATCCGGTGACGTATCCGTTGACTACGTACCCTGCCACAGGGCAGCAGCGATCAGGTTTGCCGGAAGGACCAGCGATGCGGCTCCGCCGGCAGCGTCGAGCGACCACAGGGCGACCAGCCCGATCCCGGCCAACGCGGACAACGCCGGCGCCATCACCACCAGGTAATAGGCATGAAAAAGACCGCCTGCTGCACTGAATAGATTCCGTAGCACAACGCCCAGCCTGCCCATAAACTGAACGACAGGTGTTCGCGGGCCAGCGGCCGGAATGGACGGATGCGCGCCCAGGCAGCGATCCCGCCGATCAATGCCAGCGGGAATAGCCAGCCCGTCTGAGCCGCCAGGTGGGGTGACGCGAGGCGCAGCGCTCCGGCAGGCATAGTCCCGGCTCGGGGGTAACCTGGCCCGTGGCGGGGCCGGAGGATCCGGGACGCCTCCCGTAGATGTGGCGGAGGCGGCGGTGTCGATGGGGCATCCGGCAAATTACGAGCCCGGCGAACGAAACGCTGAATGCCATTGTGGCCTACGACCAGCTCGAGCATCGAGTTGGTTCGGGTGCTGTCGACAAAGGGGCGGAAGAACGAACCCGCTCGCGCGGGATGGGGCACGCGTCGCGGTCGGCAGATTTTAACGGGGTGATGTGCGGTAGCGCGTGACGGTCGGGGCATCTGATCCCGAGCATCGAAGGTCCAGCAACCTTCAGCTCGGGAGAGACCCCCGATGACCTCCGATACTCCACTCCGGCCCGTCAGCCCATTGCGGGCGCGCATGATCGAAGACATGGCGGTGCGCGGTTTCAATGAGCACACGCGCCGCGATTATGTCCGCCAGGTGCGATCATTCGCGGCCTTCATCGGCCGCTCGCCCGACACGGCGACGGCGGAAGACCTGCGTCTGTTCCAACTGCACCAGACGCGGATCGGCATGCAGCCGCCGAGCATCAACGCCTCGGTCTCGGCCTTGCGCTTCTTCTTCACGGTGACGCTCGACCGGCCGGATCTGTCGCGCCGGCTCACCGTCGTGCCGCAGCCGCGGCGGATACCGGCGGTGCTCAGCGTCGAGGAGGTGACACTGCTGCTGCGCGCGGCAT
>Ga0306926_10004293_pt1 | contig 14947 bp, 11 predicted proteins | sample flu12Cox44000178_FD_203759 | JGI IMG/M metagenome (GOLD analysis project Ga0306926, IMG submission 203759) | Lab enrichment of tropical soil microbial communities from Luquillo Experimental Forest, Puerto Rico - flux8day.12C.oxic.44.000.178 (v2)... | ecosystem: Environmental > Terrestrial >...
TCCGGTGAATATGGCGAGTTCACCTCGCCGCTGCAGGGCGTCAAACCGGGAGCCTGGATCGACCACCGCCGCGACCCGCGCGACCGCGTTCTCGCCGACGACGAGGTGCGCCGCGTCTGGCACGCCGCCGCGCAAATGGAATACCCGTGGGGGCCGTGCATCCGGCTCTTGATGCTGACCGGCCAGCGGCTGCGCGAAATCGCGGACCTGTCCTGGCAGGAGATCGACCTCGGCGACAAGGTGATCACGATCCCGGCCCAGCGCATGAAGGGCAAGGCGGCGCACGAGGTGCCGCTAGCACCGCAGGCGCTGGCGCTGCTCCAGAGCCTGCCACGTTTCGCCGGGCCGTTCGTGTTCTCGCTCAAGGGCGGCATGCGCCCGGTCGGCGGCTTCGACCGGCCCAAGCTGCGGCTCGACGAAGCGAGCGGCGTCACCGGCTGGCGGCTGCACGATCTGCGCAGGACGGCGCGCACCGGCTTTTCCCGCTTTCCCGGTTTTGAGGATGTGCATCGCGAGGCGGTGCTCGACCACCGCCGCAGCGGCATCGCGCGGGTCTACGATCTGCACAAGTACTACCCCGAGAAGCTGGCTCTGCTGACCGCCTGGGAGGCGCGGTTGCGCGCCATCGTCCCACCTGCGAACCGACCGAGACTGCGGCATGAGCGGTCCTGATCCTCGCCCTGGCGTTGGGTTCCCCGCGGTCGGCACTGCCGAACCGTTTCTACACGGAGCCCCCTTTGTCCACACCCCAGATCTGGCCGAGATCGACCATCCCATGCCACAGATGGCCGTCGAGCTCACCGGCGCGCGCACCCGTCTGGCCGTACCGTTGCGTAAAGGCAATGGACTGCTCGGCATTATCACAGCCGTGCGTCAGGAGGTGCGTCCGTTCACCGACATGCAGATCGGGCTGCTGCAGAATTTCGCGGCGCAGGCGGTCATCGCGATGGAGAATGCAAGATTGCTCGGTGAATTGCGTCAGCGCACGGAGGAGATTGCTGCACTGAACCGTGGTCTCGAAGCGCGGGTCGCTGCGCAGGTTGAAGAATTGGGCCGCGTCGGACGGCTGAAACGGTTTCTCGCGCCGCAATTGGCCGAATTGATCGTCTCGCAGGGCGACGAGAAGATCCTCGAAAGCCACCGCCGCGAAATCGTCGTCGTATTCTGCGATTTACGCGGTTACACCGCCTTCACCGAGACCGCTGAACCGGAGGAGGTACTCGATTTCCCGCGAGAGTACCATGGCGCGCTGGGCCCGCTCGTCAGCCAGTTCGAGGGGACGCTCGACCAGTTCTCAGGCGACGGGATCATGGTGTTCTTCAACGATCCTGTGCCGATCCCCGACCCGGCCGAGCGCGCGGTCAGGATGGCGATAGCGATGCGTGAGGCCGCCGGGGCGCTAATCGCCGACTGGCGCCGCCGCGATCGTGAGTTGGGCTTTGGCGCGGGCATCGCGCAAGGCTATGCGACGCTGGGCCAGATCGGCTTTGCCGAGCGCTCCGGCTACACCGCTATCGGCACCGTGTGCAACCTGGCCGCTCGGCTCTGTGCTGAGGCGAAGGATGGTCAGATCCTGATCGCCGGTCGCGTCGCCGCAGCCGTAGAGAAAGTAATCGCACTCGAAGACCTCGGCAGCCTGGCATTAAAAGGTCTCACCCAGCCGGTATCCGCCTTCAATGTGCCGCTCGCGGCTCCCCCACCGGCCCTCCGTGTCATCGAAGGAGGCCCACAGAGCGTTGACGGTCGTTGCACGCCGTCGTCGGGCAGCCTTCCAACTGCGGAAATGGGGCATGAGGTTGCGTTCCCGCCCCCAAGGCTGAGCGTCCGCTGTCGGTTCAGTCAAAGGACCTTCGCGGGGACGCGGGGCAACGGCCGACATGCGCCGATTCCAGACCTTCCCGCCCGCGCCCCGGAATGGGGAAGTTCGACCCGAAGCGGCCGCTCCAACGCCCACCCGATTTATCCCCGCCAATCCGAACCGGAGGATACCGCAGCCGCGGATCCTTGGTGCAAGCTTGTCCTGAGGCAGACAAACGCTCTTCCACTCACGATAGGTAAGCAAATCAGCACCGGCAGAGCCGTGCGAGACTGATCCCCGCCTACGCTCTACCGAAGTACCTCCGAATAAACGATGTTTCAAAGGAACGGGTGCCCAGGCTGCGCGGGGCCGGAACGATTTACAAGAGCCGAAGGCGCAAGATTTCCTATTACGGTCACTATGGACGGATCAGTAATACCGTCAATCATGATGGCTGGATTGGCAGCACCGAGGATAAGATTGTCCTGTACGATGATGTTCGAACTAACGTTGAGGTCATCTCCTACCAAGACTCCAACCGGATGTTGTGCGGCGGGCAGGTCAATCAAATTTGCTACAGCAGAGCAATTCATGCTCCTGTAGATTACCAACGCGCTCACGTAGTTTTGCGAGTCGTGAGCGCCGACGTATATCGTATTGCCATTGACCGACACCTTATCACAATGAGCGATTTTGATCCCGGTGAAGGTCCGCTGAGCGTGCACGGTGTTTCCGTGAATCGATCCAACCGTGCAGTTGGAGAGGAAGATCGGAAGAGTGTCGTGGCTCGGAAAGCCATTTTGAATTAGGGGATTCAGGTTCCTGATCAGATTCCCCGAAATCTGCATGTGGCTATTCGCGTCGAAGTGCTGTGTTTCGCTGTAGCTGTAGTTCTGTATGCCCATCATACAGTTGTCGATCACATTCCCAACAATACACCATCCTTGAGTGTGCCGGCCTATGTCTACTGCACGCTGCAGGTTTCTGAACACATTTCCGGAAATCGTAATATCCTGAGTAATTGTGTCGTAACCTGCGAACTCGACTCCTTCCGAGGCGGAGTCACCGTCGAAGGTGCACCCGGTCACGGATGCGCCCTTCGATTCCGGAAGCAAGGAGTCGCCTCTTTCCTGCTTGATGTGATGATTACCGTGGCTATTGAGGAAGTGACAGCCAGTGATCGCGAGATTGGTAAAACTATGGGCATGAACATGAACTCGTTCTCCTTCGGAGAACAGGCAACCGGAAATCACTGTATCTGTGCAATTTCCTTGAAGATTACCGTGGAGATAAATCGAGTCGCCCATGTTGTCCCGGAAAGCGACATTCTGGATGACGGTTCCCGAACATACGTCCAGGAACAGTCCATGCTGTTGTTCGCATGACCCCTCCCCACAATCGGCGATGGTCTGCCCAAGCTTATTACCGTCGATCGTCAAATCCCTAATCGTAATTCCCGATCGAGAATCAGCGCTTAAAATGCGAGCCCATTTGTTTTGCCTGGGTGCCAGCTTCAATATTGTTGCTCCGCGTCCGCTTCCCCGAAGCATCACTTTGTCTGGCAGATTCAAACACCAAGCGTTGAGACCGTCCCTCGAGACCAGATAGGTCCCTCGCGGAAAATAAACCTCTCCTCCGCCGGGTGGGACGCATGAGAGTGCATGTCTGATGGGCTCCGAATCGTCGGATGTACCGTCTCCCGTAGCGCCCCAATCCTTCACATCGAACATCTGGCACCTCCGGCGCGTTTATATCGATGCCTCCGCGGAGATCTGTTCTTCACGCTATCACGTGGGCGAAATTGAGCGGCCGCGGGTGCTCCCAAGAGCGCTCCGCCGAGTAATCTCCAATCGCCCCCGACATTGGGCATCCAACTCATGTGATACACCATGAAGTCGAGGCCACGAGCGAATATGTCAAACCCAGATGCCGTGGGCAATATGACGGGCAGGCTGGTAAAACCGCCCCGAGTTCCTCCCAATCGGTCCAGCTCGAACCGTCCCACGCCCGGTGCACCATCCCCTGGTCGAGACCAATCCCGAACAGATCGTTGCCAGCTGTCGATGCGGCCACCGGGGTGCTGGTGAGATTTCCACCCAAGTTCTCCCAGTCCGAAGACCAGGAATTACTGTCGGCGCAAGATAGAAATGGCACCGGGCGCGCAAAGTAGAAATGACACCGCGCTGTGGTCGGGTTCGGGCGGCGGGCGGGCGCGAAGCCCCCGGCGTAGCGCAGCGCCCGACCGACGCCCGATGCTGAGGAGCCTGAAATCGCACCCGTTGTCTACCGAGTGAGCGCTAGCACGCTCGGCTCGTAGACCCGCTCAGTCCGACTGCCTTGGGTCGCGGCCGCGGCAGCAGCGTGGCGTGGCACCCGCCCCTTCGACGGCAAACCCGGCGCCTCCAGGTTGTTCGGCGGCCGCTGGCGAGCAACATGCCCGCGTTGCTGACGCGCCGAGTAGGCGGCCTGCTGCGCCTTTACCTGCTCGAGCACGGCCGACAGTCGTTTATTGTCGACGATCGCACCGGGCTGCACCGTTTGGATCTTGTCGAACACCCTGAAACCGAGCGCCGTTCCGTTGAACTGAACCGCGAACCGCCCGTCCCGGGTAATTCACTACCTCCACCTTCTTGCGCACCAAGCCGCGGGCCAGCGGTGTCGGGTCCAGGAGCAGCATCATCCGGTCGTAGTGCAGGGTCAGGTTGCGGGTGACGGTGCGCTCCTCCCGCCAGGCCAGGGTCTCATCCAGATCATCCGTTTGCGCCAGCGGCCGATGCAGGTCCTTGGCATTCGCCGGGTTCCGGCCAAAGCGCGCGTTGTGGGCGATGAGGAACCCAGGCAGCCATGCGTTCGCCGCGGCAATCGACGATATCCCCGCTAGCCGCAGCTCCTTGACCATCCGGTCCTGCAACGTGCCAAATGCGCGTTCGATGCGTCCTTTCGCCTGCGGGCTGTTGGCGCAGATTATATCGATGTTCAGCGCCAACAGTGCGCGGCCAAACTGCGTGATGCCATCACCGCCGGCCGCATCCTTGGCGTTCACCCGAAAGATGCCGTGCTTGTCGCTATAGAATGCGACCGGTTTGCCATGCTGTTCCAGATAGGCCCGGGTGGTGCGGAAGTAATCGAATGCCGATTCCGAGGTGACGAACCGCAGCTGCATCAATCGGCTCGTCGCATCATCGATAAAGCCGAGCAGTGTGCACGGTGGCCCACGATCCTCGAACCAGGCGTGCTCCGAGCCGTCGATCTGCACCAGTTCGCCCAAGCAATCGCGCCGCCGGCGCGGCTGATGGGGCAAGAGGAGACGATGGCGACGGTCCTGCCACAGCCCATCGGCGATCATCCAGCCGCGCAAGGTCTCGCGTGACACTGAACAGCCGTGATGCTCAACCAGCTTCTCTGCCGCCAGGGTCGGACCAAAGTCGGCATACCGCTCGCGCACAATCGACAGCGCCAGGGCACGAACTTCGATCGGCAGCCGATGATTGCTGGGCTTGCCGCGATGCTTGGAAACCAGGCTCGCGGCACCGTCCTGCTTGAGGCCGCGCAGCAGACGAAACACCTGGCGCCGTCGTAAACCGATTAACTCGCAAGCGTCAGCTATCCGCAAACGGCCAGACTCCACCCGCAGTAATACCTCAAGACGGTCGAACTCCTGCTTGCTCATCGACACCACCGCCACAGCGCACCTCGCGGGACCCCACAACCCGCGGGAGTGTCACCTCTATCTTGCAGAGGGGTGTCATTTTTATATTGCTCCTACACGAAGGCCTCGGATAACTGTTCTTCGGGAAACTCGGCGAGCGGGGCGTAAACGTCGAAGACCCCGGCATTGCCGACAAAGATGTCAAGGCGGCCAAAGGCGCCGACCGTTTCGGCGACGGCGCGCTGGTTGTCGGCAAGTCGGACCACATCGCCGGCACTGGTGACTACAGCATTGCCGAATTCCGCCCGCAATTCGTCGGCTCTGGCCGCGACGCGATCCAGCACTCCGACGCGCGCACCCTCCTCGACAAACCGCGCCACCACCGCCCGGCCGATGCCCGAGCCGCCGCCCGTCACCAGCGCCACCTGCCCCTCGAGCCAACCCATGTTCAGGTCCTCCCTTCGGGCGCCGGCCGCGCGACATGTCGCTGCTGACGGCCGCGACTAGGCTATAGCATGTCGCTCACCGGGAGATCCAACAGGGCGCGTTGGCGCCGGGGCCGGTGGTGAGCGTCAGAGCTTGGGCGCCAGCATTTGCCGGATCAAGTCCGGCCATCCGATTTGATCGGGGTTTAGCTTCTTTTCTTTGTCTAGGCCTTTGAGGATTTCCAAGGCCTCCTGCAGGACGCGCTTGCGCTCAGGCCCGTCCTCTACGCTGGCGAGCTGATAGAGGTTGATGACAAGGTCCGTCTGTCGTTGGGTATTGGTGGGATCGGCAACCAAGAGATGTCGGATGATCGTCAGCCCCTCCGTATAAAAACCGCGGGCCGCCGGTGTGTCGCCGAGACTCAGCTTCGAGTCGCCTAACTTTTTCAAGGTGAACCAAAGGTCCCACTGCCACTGGGCATTGGCGGAGTCGCGGGCTGCGAGGTGTCGTGCGACCACCGAGGATTCGCTATAGCTCGCCGCCGCGGCGCTGGCGTCACCGTTCTGCAATTTTGCGTCGCCGAGCTTGTTCAAGGTAACGCTCAGATCCCGCGCCCATATCGTGTTCTCGGCATCGTGATCGGTCAGGCGGCGAACATCGACCAGTGCCTGCTCGTAGTTCGCTACCGCTCCGTCGACGTCGCCGGCGCGCAGGCGACCGTCGCCGACGTTGTTGAGGCTCATCGCGACGTCGCGCACCCACCCCAAATTGTCCGGGTCGCGTTCGGCGAGCCGTGCGACGATCGTCAGTCCCTCGGCATAGGCGGCGAGGGCTCCGTCCCCATCGTTCTTCTGCAGCTTGACATCGCCGACCTTATTCAGGCTCACCGAAAGATCGCGCTGCCAGGCGGAGTTGTCGGGGTAGCGCTGGACCAGGGCGCGCATGATCGTCAGCCCGTCCTCGTAAAGGCGGACACGTGCCTCTTGGTCGGCGATATCGAGCTTGACGTCGCCGATCTTGCACAGGCCCTGCGCCATATCCAACAGCAGCGACGGGTTGTCCGGGTCGAGGGTGGCCAGGCGGCGGGCGATGCCGACTGCGTCACCATAGGAGGTGGCGGCCGCCACCCGGTCTCCTGCTTGCGCCTTCAGATCGCCGATCTTGGTCAGGGAGAAAAAAACGTCGCGCTGCCACTGCGTGTTCTTTGGGCTTTGCTTGACGAGGACGCGGGTGATTGCCAATGCCTCCTCGTAATTGGCTGCGGCTGCGGCAATGTTGCCCGTGCCCAGCTTGATGTCGCCGGTCTCGTTAAGCCGGACCGCCAATTCCCGCTGTAGAGGCAAATTGGCGGGTTCGCGCTGGCTCAGGCTTCGGATGATCGCCAGCCCCTCGTCATAAGCGGCAAGCGCGTTGCGGGTGTCGCCGGTCTGCGACCTGACATCGCCGATGCCGCTGAGACTGCTCGCCAAGTCCTGACCCCATTTCGTATTCGAGGGGTCTCGTTTGGTAAGGCGGCGCATGATGTCGAGCGCCTCCTCGCCGTATTTCACGGCTTCCGAAACCTCGCCGCTGCTGAGGGCGATGGAGCCGAGCCTGCCGAGCGTAACCGCGATGTCACGCTGCCACACGGGGTCGTCGGGGTAACGTTCGGCGAGCCTTCGGCTCAGCGCGAGCGCGGTCGTCGCGGATTTGCGCGCCTGTGCGATATCGCCGGCGGTCTGGTAGGTGGTCGCGAACTGGTCCAGCAATTCGAGGTAAAGCTGCTGGAGTGCGAGATTGTCCGGGGCGAAGCGAGTTAACCATTCGACTGTATGCTCGACCCTCTCGAGGACGGTCCGGATGGTCGCGATGCGGACTCCCTCGACGTTGCGCAACCCTTCGGCGATATCGACGACGATGACTCTGACGGCGTCTCTCGCCGCATCCAGGCTCCGCTCTCCGCGCTGCTCCTGGTGCTGAGCAAAGAGGCCAGCGCCAGTCGCGGCGATAGCGACAACGGCGAAGAGAATGGCGGCTGCGGTGGTGAGCCGTTGGCGCATCCGCGCGCGCCGCCCCGATGCGGCAACGAACTCCCGCGTTGCCGGCGACAGTTCGTCCCCGAACCGCTTCACGATCGATTCCGCTCTCGCTAGCGGCAACCCGGGGGAGATCAGCAGATCACGGCTGTGGCCCTCATCGTTCCATCGCCGCCGCTCGTTCTCGACGTCCTCGCGGATGCTGAAGAACCGTATGCTGGCGGCGACGAGTTGGCGTGCTCGGACCCAATCGGTAAGCACCCGCTGGTGGGCGAGCCGGATGCCCGCGGTCGCACCGTCGCCGATCGTCGACAGGATACGGGCCTCGATTAGCGCGGCGGCGAGGCGGCGAGACGGCGCATCACATCCGGCATCGTCCAGCGGCACCGTGCGGACCGTCAGACTACCCGGCGCCGCGCTGGCTGCGGCGACGTCGAGTTCGCCGATCGCCGCGAGCTGCCGCAACAGCCTCGGCAATCGCGCGATTTCGGCTTCGCCGAGCCCGCTCATCGCCCGTTCGGCTTCGCGGTCGATGATGCCGGCGAGCCCGCCCAGGCTTTCATATGCGCCAACGGTCAGGATCGCCCCGCCCGCTGCCGGGACCCTGCCCTCGAACAGGCGGTTCAGCGCCAGTTGCAGCAGGGGTAGCATGTCGGTCCGATCCGCCTCGCGCAGCAGGCGCTCGTCGAGCCGCTCGCCGGTCTGTGCATCGGCTTCGAAGACGAGCCCGGCGGCCTCGGCCGGCCTTCTTACGATCTCGGTAAGCTCGGCCGGACCCGGGGGTGTCAGATCATATGCCGCACCGGCGCTTTTTAGCGCGAGCAGAGCCGGTTCGGCGAGGAACCGTTCATAAAGATCGGCACGCAGGGTAGCCAGCAGCCAAACCTGCCCGGTTCCGGCAAGAACCGCCAGCAGCTGCGCAAACGCTGCCCGTTGCTCCGGTGACACGTCGGGACCGAACAACTCGTCGAGCTGGTCGACTAGGATCAGCAATTGGGCGCGGAGCTGGCGTTCGTAACCTTGGCGAATGCGCTCGGTTTCGGCGGCGCGCTCAAGCGCATGCATCACCGGCGCGCTTGCCGCCGACCCAGCCTCGCCAAACAGCCTCGCGAGCTCCTCGGGAGCGCAGTAGTCGCTCTTGGCGATTTCCGGCAGAGCCGGAGGCAGGCCCTGCTCTTCCTCGGGAATGTCCTGCTCGGCGGTGAAGAGGCTCGCCGCCAAGCTCATGATCGGACCGCCCGAGGTCGCGCTCGGGTGCATCACGGCGACGCGCCACAAATCGACATTCGAGACCACACCCGGCACGATCACTCGCGGCACCAGCCCGGCGCGCGCCAGGGATGACTTGCCGGAGCCGCTCGCGCCGACCAGAAGCAGGAACGGCGTGCCGCGCGCCGCCGCCTCTTTCCATGCATCCACCGCTCGTGTGATGTCGTGCGAACGTCCAAAGAAGACTGGTGCGTGTTTTGCACCAAAAGCCGCAAGACCGCGAAAGGGCGAGCCGTTGACGGCGATCGGCCACGGTACCGTCCGTCCACGCAGTACCTTGTCTTCCAGCCAGCTCCGCAGCAGCCGTTCGAGCCGCACCTCGAAATCGTCGATCGTCGCGAAAGTTTGAAAGGCAGCCTTGAATTCGCCGTCGGCGGCGACGAACCAAGTGTCGAAGAACGCCTTCAGGCGCTGCCATTGCTGCTGCGTCCGCTCCGCTTCCGGATCGTCCAGCTGCACCATCGGCGGCTGCGGACAACGGAACACATAAACGTCGGGGTGGCCGTCCCTGCGGCAAGCCTCGATTGCCGACAACACCTCATAGGCCGTGCCGCTCGGGTAGGGGTTGCCGTCAGGGAGGTGGGCAAAGCTCGAAGGCAGCTCGGTGCCGATCCGATGCCGGAAGATCGCGACCACGATGTCGCATTCGGCAGCTTCCGGGATTTGCGCCTGAAAGGTGGTATGCGCGCCATAGAACTCGGTCTCCCAACGGACCGTCTCGAGCCGCGCGGTCTCGGCAAATTCGCCGTTCAGCCGTTCGACCACACGGTCGACGCGCGCGCGCTCGTGAGTCGTGTCCCCGGGCGAGGAGACGAAGACTCGAATGCGCCGAATCCCGGCCGGCTCACCTCCGGAAATCGCAATCTCCGCCGGCGAGCCGGCATCGGCATCGCGTACGGTCGAAACCGATCTCGACAGAGGCGCGGGGCGGGCAAATGGTGCGACCACGGCGGCTTCCCCATTTCTCGGACGGGGCGGTTGGTAAATATCTTAAGGTTAAGGCTTTCCCGAGGCCATAACTGTGATCTTCCTCACACATGACGCTGCCGACGATGCTTCGTTTTCAGGCGAATCGACGAAAAAGCTCAGTCCGAGGCGGTTTCGGCGCGCCCAACTCTCGCTACAGGGTCATATTATCTACGAAGCTGAAGGTATCATCGGTTGTGCTAAAAGGGGTGCAAGAGCAACAGAACTCCGTTAAATTTAACCAAATCAGCGTCGTGGCTGACCAATAAAAGCACGCTCGGTCGCGGTCGATGCGGTACCGGGCACGAACCCGAGAGGGATCATGATGGCGGCAGTCCCATTTATGGCGCGCGTTCTATGGCGAGTTCGTGCTGTCGGGATCGGGCTCACCCTTTCGGCCGTGTTCACCCAGCTGGGTCAGGCTCAGACGACTCTTCCGGCTTATTCGGACATCTTCCCCGGCTCGTCGAATTTGACGGGGCTGCCCGGACAAAACCTCGCGCAGCAGAAGATGGGGCAGTCCATCAACAATTTTTGCCCGACCGTCGCTTCCATCGCGATGCCTACGCCAGGTCAAAACGCCCTCGCAGGCCTGTGCGGGGCGATGATCGGAAATGCCCTACAAGTGCAGGGGCAGCCCAACCCACTGGGGTTGAGTTCGTTCGGTCTCGATGCGAACGGGTTGAACGGCGCCTTGTCGCAATTAAACGGCGGTGCCGAGTTGCTGGTCCCGACCAGCCAGGCCTCGGTGGTGCAGACCACCCAGACGAGCAGGCAAACGGGCGCAATCGAGAAGAGACTGCAAGAGCTGCGAAATTGGCCGAATGGCACCGTGGTGGCGGGCGTTGAGCCGCCGCGGGCCGGGCAAGTCGCGGCACTGGGCACGCCAGAACCGGTTGGCCAAACTCTTCTCGCACAGAACCAGCCTCTCGAATTCAGCTATTCGACTGGCCCGTTCGGGGTGTTTGTGAGCGGGCTTGGCCAGTTTGGGAGCAGGGATCAGACAACGAGCGAGAACGGCTATTCGTTCAACAACGCCGGTTTCATCGCCGGCGCCGATTATCGCTTTACGCCGCAGCTGATCGCGGGGTTCGCGTTCGGCTATACGCAATCAAACACAAATTTCGACACCAGCGCGCTGAGCGCGTCCGGTCAATCCTTGAACGGCAATCTATTGCAAGGGAACCTCTATGCCACTTATTCCGTGACGGATGCGTTATATGTGAACGGTATTGGCTTTATCGGCGGCGGCAACAACAATTCGCAACGCCATATCGTATTGCCCAATGCTACTAATCTGGTAGGTGATGGGATCGCAACAGGAAGCTTTGGCAGCCGCATTGCGGGGTTCACTTTCGCGGGTGGTTATGACTTGCCGTTCGGCCCCCTCGTCGTGACACCGATCGCTCGTTTCCTCTACCAGCATACCGGCGTCGACGCGTTCAGCGAAGAGGGTGCGCTGGGGGCCGACTTGCAATACGGCAGCTCCTCTGTCAACACGGTTCTGACTTTCCTTGGGGCTGATGCACAATATACGTTGCCCACATGGTTCGGCGTCCTTTTTCCGATTGCTCGGTTTCACTGGGCGCACCAATACAATCCGGGCAATACGGCCGTTTCTGTCGCATACACTAATGACCCGACTTCGGTCCTTTCGAGCTTCATTTTGCCGGGGACCCCGACCTCCAGGAATTATTTCGACCTTGGAGTCGGCGTCTCGTTGCCGTTTTCCAGCAATGGTTCGGCCTACATCAATTACGATGTGATTCTCGGGATAAACAGCACCACTTACAACAGCTTTACCGCTGGGGTTCGCTTCACCTTTTAGGCGAGCCGGCGAGCCTTCGACCGGGCTTTGGGGCGGACCTGTCTCCAGGACCGGCGCCTGCTGCGCGGAACACCGAAAGACACAGCCGCGATGTCGCCGAATGGCGCCGAACGGCGTTTTCCTTTGAGAGTGGCGATTTCGCATGCAACGGGAGCCAGTCACGAGCGACGAGAACACCAAGCTCGGCGGACCGGACTTTGCTATGGGGGTTGCCGGCGCAGATCTTGCCGAATGCGGCATGATCTTGGGCCAGGTCGCGGGGGAAGCGGTGCTGCTGGCACGCAGCGGTGGGGCGGTGTTCGCGATCGGCGCCGAGTGCAGCCATTACCATGGTCCGCTGGCCGAGGGGGTGCTCGTGGCGGATACGGTCCGCTGCCCATGGCACCACGCCTGCTTCAGCCTGCGCACAGGAGAGGCGTTGCGGGCTCCGGCACTCGACCCGGTCCCTCGTTGGCAGGTCGAGCAGCGCGACGGAAACCATCTATGTCCGCGAGAAGCTCGCGCCGGCCGCGCGACAGGCGCGGGCGGCCGTGCAAGCGGCGCCCGAATCGGTCGTCATCATCGGCGGCGGCGCCGCGGGAAACGCCGCGGTCGAGATGCTGCGGCATGAGTGCTATGCCCGCCCGGTCACGATGCTGAGCGCGGACGATGACGGGCCTTACGATCGGCCCAATTTGTCGAAGGACTATCTCGCCGGCAACGCACCCGAGGAATGGATACCGCTGCGCCCGCCCGAGTTTTACGCGGATCACCGGATCGAGCTGAAGCTCGGCGCCCATGTGGCGGCGATTGACACCAATGCTCGCGAAGTCCGGCTCGCCGACGGCAGACGGCATTAATACGGCGCGCTGCTTCTCGCGACCGGCGCTGCACCGGTCCGCCTCGGGATTCCGGGCGCCGACCTGCCGCATATCCATTACCTGCGCACCCTCGCCGACAGCCGGGCGAATAGTAGCCGCGGCGAGTGCGGCGCGCCGTGCGGTCGTCATCGGTGCGAGCTTTATCGGGCTCGAGGTCGCGGCGTCATTGCGGGCGCGGGGGCTCGAGGTTCACGTCGTCGCCCCCGAAATGCACCCGATGGAGCGCGTGCTCGGACGCAAAGTCGGCGACCTCGTGCGCCAGGTCCACGCGGAGCACGGCGTCGTCTTCCATCTTGGCACCACGCCAGCTTCATTCGAATCGAGCCATGTCACGTTGCAAAATGGCCAGCGGCTCGACACGGACTTCGTCGTCGTCGGCATCGGCGTGCGGCCGGAGACGGCTCGCCGAGCAGGCGGGTATCGCGGTCGATCGCGGTGTCACGGTCGATGCCTATCTCCAAACCAGTGCTGCCGGGATTTGGGCCGCCGGCGACATCGCGAGGTGGCCCGACCGGCTGACCGGCGAGAAGATCCGCATCGAGCACTGGGTCGTCGCCGAGCGGCAGGGCCAGACCGCCGCCCGCAACATGCTGGGCGATGTTGCGCGTCGCCACCTTGACGGCGAGCCGGTGGTCGGCGTCGTAGCCGTGCCTTGCCATCAGCTTGCGTGCCTCGACCCGGTTGGCCGCGACATCGGGGCTATAGCCTGGAAGGGTCGTAAGAATCTCAGGTGGCAGCCCCCACAGCCCGGCGGGCGGCGCCTGCATCGCGCCGTTTATGTCCCCTTCTCCCTCGGCGATGATGTCGAGAAAGCTCTTGCGGTCGATCGTCAGCTGCATCGCCCGCCGGATCTCGGCGTCGTTGAACGGTGCCGCGTCCCGGTTGACGAGCAGGTTCATCGCCACCGGTGTCGGCGTTATCTCGCAGATCGCATTCGGCGCCTGGTTCCGGATGTCGCGCATCGAATGCAAGGTGACCTCGTAGGGGAAGCTCATGTCGAACTTGCCGGCGATAAAAGCAAGCGTCTGGGTCGACCGGTTCGGGATGATCGTCCACTCGATGCCATCGAGGTAGGGCCGGCCGGGCTTCCAGTAGTCTGGGTTCTTGACCACCCGGATGAATTCGTTCGGCTTGAACGCGGCGAATTTAAAGGGCCCCGTGCCCATTGGATGGGTGCGCATGTTGCGCGGCGGGACGTGGCATGGGTAAACCGGCGACATGCCGCTCGCCAGCAGCATCAGAAAGGCCGGCTGCGAGCGCTTCAGCACGAACGTCACCGCGTGTTCGGCAGCCGGTACCACGTCTGCGAGGTTGCGGTACCACGCCTTGCGCGGGTTGAGCCGCAGCTTCTCCTGCGATTTGCCGGTCAGCAGGTCCCAGGTGCATTTGACGTCGGCGGCGGTGAAGGGCTTGCCGTCATGCCATTTGATACCCGGAAAAGTGAGCTTATCGCGTACTTGGTCGCGTACCCGACTGACGCATATCCCTCCTGGCTCGGCCAGGGCTTCGAGCCGCGCTGCGACGTTGACCTCGTCACCATAAATGTCGCGCCCGTCCCTGATAATGTCGCCGACATTGATGCCCATGCGAAACTCGATATGGCGATCAGATGGCACATCGGTGTTCCGACCCGCCATCTCGCGCTGCACTTCCACGGCGCACCGCACCGCGTCAGCGACGCTGGCAAAGTTGCGCACCGGGCGAATGTCGATAGTATAGTCGGAACCGGGAGAGACCGGCCTTGGCTATTGGACAAAGGACGAGGTGATGCGCGCAGTTGGACTATTCACTCATGGAGGTCCTGAAGTTCTCAAGCTCGTCGAATTGCCCGAAGTTCACGCCGGCCCAGAGCAGGTGCGGATCCGGATCCATGCAGCGACGGTCAACCCAACCGACGTAGGGGTCCGTAACGGCACGCGCGCCGAACAGCAGAAGGCTGATCCGCCGCCCTACGTGCCAGGAATGGAGGCGGCGGGGATCGTCGATGAGGTTGGAAGCGGCGTTCCTAACAGACTCAAGGCTGGCGACGCCGTCATGGCGATCGTGGTGCCGAAAGGCAGCCATGGCGCGTATCGCGAGCAAATTGTGCTCGATGCCCTATCGGTCGTGCGCGCCCCTACCGGAAAGACCCACCCT
>Ga0306926_10004295_pt1 | contig 14942 bp, 19 predicted proteins | sample flu12Cox44000178_FD_203759 | JGI IMG/M metagenome (GOLD analysis project Ga0306926, IMG submission 203759) | Lab enrichment of tropical soil microbial communities from Luquillo Experimental Forest, Puerto Rico - flux8day.12C.oxic.44.000.178 (v2)... | ecosystem: Environmental > Terrestrial >...
TGACAACTTTCACGGAATCGATAGTCTAGTTAGGCAAATTTTGTTTCGTCTGTATTTCCTCGGAGACCATGGCTCACCCGGGAATCCCACCCCCGGCCTCCGAGGGCTCGCGCGGCCCCAGGGGCGTTGCGTTTTCCCTGGGGCCTGCCCGCACAGGCGACGGAGGAAGACCATGGCGCTCATCCCATTAAAGTCATGGACGGGAGTTGCCGCGCTCACCTTCGCAGCGACGGTGGCGACGCCGTCAGCGGAGATCGCTTGAGCAAAAGCCGCGGGTAGCTAAGGTATGACCGATATCTCGTTGGTGATCTTCGCAATTGGGCTATTTTTTGGATTCGCGGTCGGATATGCCGTTCGTGCGGCTATTTCCTTGCGACCTCGGCGAGCCGCAATGAAGCGACGCTACCTTCTATAGCCGGGGGATGAACTTTCTTCCTGGCCTGATCTTGGCTGGCGGTGGCCTTCTCGCCTGGTGGCGACGGCGGAGACGTCCGTCGAGCGCGTATTGCGTGAACGCCGGGTATCGGCACGTCCGCCTACGTTAACGTCCGATGCATGTGTTTTGGCATCCGGATAACTGAGCTTTGCACGCGGCAATACACTTTCCCGGGCTTAATAGTGGGCACCTCCGTATGCACGCATCGTATCCCGAATCACATTTATTAGTGCATTGTTCACGCGACTCCTGCGCCAACCGGATTTTGGGCGTTAGCATTCCCGCATCGCTCGATGTCACTCCCGACAGCCACACAAGAAAGATTACTGCGTATCTCATGTCTAAGCTCACCCATTTTTCGCCAGATCAAGCCCAATCTCTTTCGTTTCCGCGGCGGGCGGGCTAGGACAAGTAACCGGTCGGATTCACGACGACACAATAACGAAGCCGGCTACTATCCCAAGGCACAAATCAGGCAAGGTGCGGATCGCGATAAGCGCCCCTGATTGGCCCCCACTGAGTGGTCCAGGTGGAATGTTAGTTTAAGGCTGGCCGTTGCGCCAGCGTGGCCGGCGGAGCCGGTCGGCGTAGCGCAGCCGGCCACGCGGCGAAGGCAGGGACGAATACCTCCGGTGCTGGCGGCTTGTATCCGAGCGATGCGTGCGGCCTGATCGTGTTGGCGTGGCGCCGCCAGCTCTCGATGACGATCTGGGCCTCGCGGAGAGTGTAGAAGATTTCGCCGTCGAGCAGCTCGTCGCGCAGGCGAGCGTTGAAGCTCTCGATGTAGCCGTTCTCCCAGGGGCTGCCCCGCTCGATGTAGGCGGTCTTGGCACCGACAACCGCGATCCATTCCTGTACCGCCTTGGCGACGAACTCCGGTCCGTTGTCGGACCGGATGTAAGCGGGAATGCCCTGCAGGATGAAGAGGTCGGACAGAACGTCGATCACATCGATCGCCTTGAGCTTGCGGGCGACACGGATCGCCAGACATTCATGGCTGAACTCGTCGAGCACGTTGAGCATCCGATACTTACGTCCATCGTGGGTGCGGTCCTCGACAAAGTCGTAGGACCAGACATGATTGCGCTGCTGCGGCCGCAGCCGAATGCAAGATCCGTCGGCCAGCCAGAGCCTGCCGCGCTTGGGCTGCTTATGGGGAACCTTCAGCCCCTCACGTTGCCAGATACGCTCGACCCGCTTGTCGTTGATTGTCCAGCCCGCCTGGCGCAGCAGCGCAGCGACCTTGCGATAGCCATAGCGGCCGTATTGCCGGGCAAGCTCGATAATATCGGCGGTGAGACGCCGCTCGTCGTCACGACCGCGCGGGACCTTGCGTTGCGTCGAGCGATGCTGCCCGAGCGCCGCACAGGCGCGACGCTCGGAGACATGCAGCTGCGCTCGCACCTGCTCAATGCAGGCACGGCGACGCGCGGGGCCTAGAAGTTTCCCCGGGCGGCCTCCTGCAGAATGAGCTTGTCCAGCGTCAGATCGGAGACCGCCTTGCGCAGCCGGCTGTTCTCGAGCTCAAGGTCCTTCAGGCGCTTCACCTGCTCGCTCTTCAGCCCGCCGAACTCCTGGCGCCACCGATAATACGTCACCTCGCTCACCCCAATCTGGCGGATGGCGTCCGCCATGGGTTGCCCCTGCGAGACCAGAACGTCGACCTGCCGCAGCTTCGCAATGATCTCTTCAGGCTTGTATCGCTTCCTTGCCATTGCAGTCCTCCTTGATGTCAAAGACATACCTCAAGTCGAACCACTTCAATGGGGGTGGATCACGAGGGCGTGCGCGCCTTTGCCCGTTTCGACCTCGACAAATGATCGGGTCGTTCACGACTCTCCTGCCAAAAAATGTGATTTCGAGGGGAAACGGATGGAACGCGTCGAGTGTATGACGACAAAAGGCTCGATTTCACGCCATCAGTTGTCATACGCCGTCAAGTTCACGAACTGATAAGCAAAGTAGTGTTTCTTAGCAAGTTGCTGCGGTTCAGCCGCGCGAAAGGGCCGACGAGTCGCCGAGGGGAAATTCCGTTACCACCGAACCCCGATGGGCGGAATCCGCTTAGGATCCCAGTACCGCCGGATCGCGGGATGGGCGCTCGTTAGGGCAGCCCGCGCTTTGCGGGTTCGCCCCTTCGGTCCCAGGTCCCTGATGGCGCGCGACGCTCGAACCAACTCGCGTTTCGGTTTGGCGTTGCAGTCGACGAACACGCCGAAACATAGCGAAAGCAAATAAAGCAGCTGCCGATCGCCCTCTATTTGGCGAGTGCGACAGCCCTGGGCTCCAAGAAATGTTCGAGCTCGATTGCGCGCTTTCTCGACCCTCCTTGCTTTAGCCCAGCCGGGCGGTTCCGGCGGCAACGGCTTGTCAAACGTGTTGTAAGGCGAGTCTTCCCACGGTGGGATATCACGCTTAAAGTTCTTCTTGGCTGACATGCTCAGAACTTTCTTTTGATTAATCAATTGGACCCTACGAAAGTTGATCAAAGTCATTTTACAAGAACGCTGTCGCGCGCTTTTAAGCGGGATTTTTGATTAAAATCACAAACTGATAAGCAAAGTGCCTCAATATGCCGGCGGGACACTGGTCTCAACCCGGCCTCACCGTTGGCCTCGGCAATTCGCGTACAGGTCCGCGCAGGCATTGATCCCACCTCTTTTCTTCATGAACGTCTTCAGCGGTGTTCGCTTCTTGACCCGAGCCGTATACCGTAACGCCCTTGACCACTTGCTGACGGTCTTGCGATCTAGCTGTTGGTCGCAAGTACATCGAATAACAACGGCAAAAGGGTCGGCATTCATATCAACGGCCAACCCCGCAAATTTGAAAGCACGGCGTATGAGTTTTTTAGGCCGGCCTTTCCACCGGTAATGCTGGACAATCGAGAATACAGCTCTCAAATATCCGTAGACTGCGTCCCGATCACGGGTCTCGCGAAATTCGTCCCAAGCATTACAAACGTCTGCAAGCCTCCGCCGGAGCCGTTTCTTTTTCGGCGTCTCTTTGCTGGGCGAACCAGTTCCGGCTTTCGCATTTCGCGAAGTTAGTACGTTGTTGACCTCGGCTACCTGGGGCAAGCTTCTCGGGGCAATTGGGATCTGCGCTACCTTTGCAACATCATTTGCCTCGGGCGTGGTGGGCCCGCGTGAATTAGAGGCAGCGGCGATACGGTTCTCCTGTGCCTCTTCCTCTTTGACCTGACGCAGCCATTTCTGAACATCAAAGTTTTCTCTGCCTTCCCGGGCCAACGCCTCTACCCATTTCTTTGTGCGGCCGGTATACATTTCTAGCCTCGCCTTGTTATTCATTGTGCGACGATAACCAGTGTCGCTTCGACAGCAAATTAGTATCTGACGAATAAAACGCTCAAACCAGAAAACACGAAAACAGGTCCAAAAGACCTATTTTCCCCCGATCGCCCGAGGCGAAAAAATTCCGTTTTAAATTCCGCGTTATTTTTCCAAAATTACGGATATCATGGCCTTTTCCCGGAGCCCAACATGCCCAAAATCAATCTCGCAAAAATGTCTGTCGAAGCACTTCTGCAGCTTCGCACGGACATCGAAGTTGCCCTTCGCCGCAAGGCAAAAGAATTAGCGAGGCAACTTTCTAGGCTGAACTATGACGCTGACCTCAGAAAAGAGCGCCGAGACAGCGCGCTAAAAGGTCGAAAAATTCCTGCCAAGTATCGTGATCGTTCAGGGAACACGTGGGCGGGCCGAGGCGCGATGCCCGTCTGGCTGCGCGATAAAATAAAGGCTGGTGCCAAGCTCCAGGATTTTGCTGTCGATAAGAAAGCCCGAGGTGCACGCGAAAAAGCCAGGAAGCGCCGCAGAGCGAAACGCTGAGCGCTGACGTAGTTTTTCACTGAAGTTTCGAAGAGCGCCCGAGGCTACGGATTTTCTTGCTTTCGAATATCAGACTGGGGTGGACTGTGCTCGGCCTTGGCGCCAAGGTGTCGGCTGTTGCTTTTGCATCGCGACTCTTGCGTCGACGAACGCCTCCTTGAGATCATTCGTTGCCGATTCCGGACCTTGAAACGTGATTGTTCCGGTCGATTTCCACCAGTTCAACACAGCCCCAGTCGTGGCACGGTATTGATGGCGATTTTCGCCCTCGCGCCACCCTCCGGCAATGCCCGTGAGCGCCATCACCTGTTGAAGGTTCCGGTAATTTCCACGAAATGTCAGCTTCATAATACGATTCCTTTTGCGAGTATCAGACGACAGCTTGATTGCGTCGTGCTGCGAATCATTTACAGGAATACGATCCGGCAAATTAAGGGCTTGAAATGCGGTGATTCAGGCTAAAAACCCCCTCCTCAAACGACGGAAGCTGCGGTCGGAATCACTTTCGAGTCGCCACGGCAATGATCAGCCCTGTTCGTCCAATATACTATGGTGAACTCACACACGATCGTTGCGTGACCAAAGAGGTGCGCCATGAGCAATCCAAAAGAGCGTCTAGTATTGGATTTGGGCAAAAGAGTTTTCAGCGAAGACCCACCACTGATCGTAAGACCGAGTCTACGCGGTGATCTTACCGGCTTTTCGACGGTTGACGACCTTATCGGCAAGCTGTCAAGAGATAGGCGGCCGGCATTTCCATATGAACGGGAATTGGCTCTGTATCTGCTTTTGATCGCTTCCATTTGGCCAGGCGATCGTGAGCGTTTACTCGCCGCCGCGCGAATTTTTTCCGGCGCCTTAAACTTTCATTTTTCACGCGCTCAGGAAGATGCGGCTTCCAGCGCCAGCCGCCGTTACCTTGCACTTAGGCAGAAATTATCACCTAGCGAGATCAACTCGTACAACGAGAACTTCTTTGTTAAGTTTGGTGGCCCTCAGAGCCTTTTGTTTTCTCCCAGCGTCGAGGCCTTTCACCGAGATCTCTGGAAGCGAATAGCGGAGCTGACCCTAATTCACGACTTCGCCGAATATATTTTCAAGAGCTCCATTTTGTCGAAGCGGATTAGCTCTGCGACCTTCGGCTATCACGCGATCGCCAACAATATCTTTGCTAGGGAAGGTGGTTACGGGGTTGCAGGAGGGCCGAAGAGAAAGCGCGGGCAAACTACTGCTGTGAAGACAGCAGAATCGGTTCGTGCGAAATGTAAGTCCGTTCCGGCCACCGTGATTCTGAGTTTCATCATGACCCGATGGTACGGAGTACATCTCTTCGATCCAGCCCATTCGCAGTTCCTCATCACCCTGTTCAGGCATGAAGGAACAACTAGTTCCGGTCTAAGGATTGCCATGTCCATAATTCGAGACCGGCTGCTCAAAGGTAGATCAAAACTGAACAGGTCACTAATTAAGTGGGCCGGTGTCGACTCCCCCCGCTACGAAAGCCGGCACGTCTGTACACACTCAGTGCGGAGGAACTCGAACGGGCGTTTGAGATTAGCGAAAAGGTATTCAAGAAGCCAATGAGCCAGGAAGAGCGGGACACCGCTCGCAAAAAACGCGACACCTGGTTGAGACAAATACCAGATACACACGGTCCGGCCTAATCCCTTTAATCCGGCATTCTCGGGCGCACATAGCGCGTCAGAATCGCGGGATGGATGATGGATCATATTTCGAGCCCCCTTGTCGCTGAAACTCTCGGCGATGAGCAGTGGTACGGCGACGACGCACCCAGGTGGGAGAAGGCCCCCACCTCAAACCAAGCTAGGCATCGGCGGCGCTGTTGCGTGAAACGCATTCGGCGCCTCGGTAAAGGCCAGCACGACGCGGAAAACCTTGCGGATCTTCTGGACGAGTGCGTGCCTGGCAACCGCTGCATGAGCGGTGCTTGTCCAGAGTGCTCGCGTGCTATCCAGCGCTGGTTCGTCGCAAACGTCAGGAGGCTGATCCATGCCCCTGATCGGCACAGCTCGCACGAACCCGCAGCGACCAGCGTCGTCTTTCCCGACAGTTCTGTAGACCCTGACGACCTTGACAAGCTTGCCGTTACCAACATCCGCCGTCGCTTCACAGAAGTCGTCAAGGCCATCGGCGGCACCGATTGGCTCGTTGGAGGGTTCGATATCAGCCTAAACGACGACACCGCCAAAGGCCTGGGCATTTGCTGGCAGCTACAACTCTACGGGGTGGCCAAAGTCCACAAACGCATTTCGTTATCCGAAGGGCTGCGAACCCACTATCTCCCCTGCCCCCGAGTCAGACGTCCGGTTCAGACCAAGATCAGCGATGGCTCGCGATCTGCCATCTCCTACGGGTTCAAGACGGACTTTGTTCGTCGGGTCACCTACTGGGGAGCGGTTGGGGCAAAGGGCAAACCTCGGAAATGCTGGCGGACCCGCAAAGTCTCGCTCAAGCCAAGAGAGCACCTCGAACTGCTCCTGTGGCTCCACAAAACTGGCCTCGCTGGACGGCTTTATTTACTAGGCGTGCGGATGACGAGGACCCGGAACGGTGTCGCACTAGTCGAAATTAGGAGGTGCGAATAATCCAGTATCAGTGAATTGCCTCGCTATCGCTTCTGGACCGGTCAAGATGCCCTAAAGGGGGCCGAAATCGGCAAGTTGGAAAGAAGAAATAGCAACACTGCAAACGTCAGCGAATGCGCTGTCGCTGACTTTCAGGCCTAAGCCAATATGCCTTCAACCACGTGTGCACCCCGTGCACGCGACCGGTGCTGCACATGCTGCACGCCGATTTATAGGACAACGACAATGACCAAGAAGCACAAAGATCCGAAACCTGCGATCCATAAGCTCGCCCGTATCAAAGACAAGGCGACAAGCACCTACGTGGAGGTGATCAAGTTCCGTGTGTCCGAATGCGAACACGGTACGCTCGAATTACCACCTTCGATCGTCAATGACATGCACCTCCTCGAAAAGCGGCTCCGTGACGCCGGCGCAATCTTGCCAAAAGACGATAGCAAGTTGGAGGAGCTGCTCGTTGCTGTGGCCAAGTCTGACCCGCCTGAGGAGCGAGTATACGAAGCCCATACGGGCTTTCGAGGGCGGGAAAGCGTTCGTTACTGTCGACGGAATTTTCGGTGAGGCGTCCATCAACATCGTAGGTGTCAACCGATCGAACGCAATCGATTACGAAAGTGGTAAGCTGTCGGCACGCGGGACGTGGAAGGGCTGGCGGAGCGGTGTCGGCGAGCCGGCTCGCCTCTCCTCAATCATGATGTTCGCCATCTCTGTGGCCTTTGCCGCCCCGCTTCTTGCCCTCGTAAAATGGCCCTCGTTCGCAATTTGCCTTTCCGCCAGAACGAGGGCCGGAAAATCGATCACGACGCTCATGGCGGCGTCCGTGCCGGGTATTGGTGGCATCGACGACCTGATCACTTGGAATATCAAGGACGCTCGCCTCGAGCAGCGCCTGGCCGAGTACAACGACACAATCTTCCCAATTGACGACCTCATGGGTATGGCTGGCGGAGACAAAGAAAAGTATCTGCGGATACGAGACCTTGCTTACAAATTCGCACAGGGCTGGGCCACCGGCCGGCATGATTCATTTACACAGACTCATGGCGGAGTTCACGAGCGTTGGCGCTGCATCGTGCTAACCTCGCACGAAAAACCAATTAGTGACCTCGCGCGAGCAGCAGGGCTCGAATGGCAACACGGCGAGGCCCTACGCCTGATCGACGTACCAGCAACTTTTGAAGGCCTAGATCATGCCTTCGATCGGTTGCCGGCTAGTCTCGCCACCGGCAATTTTCAGAACTGGAAAAATGACACGTTCAAGAAGATCGCTGATGCCTGCTATTACAATCACGGGAAGGCATTCAGGAAGTACATCAAGACTCTCATCGCTAATCCCAATTTGGAAGAATACATCCATTCGAAAATTATGTATTTCGTGAACAAAGCCCGCGATGAGTTCGACGGGGGCGTGGCTCGCGATGTCGCTGAAAAATTTGGCTTGATTTATGCCGGTGGAAGGCTAGGCATCCGATGCGGGCTGTTGCCCTGGGACAAGGGCGAACTCCTCGACGCTGTTATGAAATGCCACGTCGGCGCCCGGAAGCTGTTGCCGGACGAAGGCATAGCATTGCGTGAGGGTATAGCGGCCTTACGGGCGCGGCTTCGCGAGCTGTTGGTGATGCCCGCAACGTCGCAGCAGACGAACATGACGGCCAATTTCGACGAGGTCGATGGCTATCGGCGACGGCAGAAGAAATGTACCCGCTACATTATCAAGCGCGAAGCATTCAACGCTGTATTCACGAGCAGGACCCAAAAGACTCTGGTCATCGGCTGGCTCATTGAAAACCAGCGCATCACCCGGGCGGTCCCCAACGCATCCGCAGGGGCTGACGAACTCAAGCCGAAGGGGCAATTCTTCTGGCCCGACGGGGTGAGGCGGCGCTCCTACGAAATCTTTTGGCCACGAAAGCGAAGGGCCAAGAAGGCTTCTGCCAGAAAACCCGGCCGAAGTGTTTGAGCTGGCCCTTCGCAGACAAACAGCGAATAATTCCGACATCGAGGGTGAACCATGAGGCATCACCGATCTGCTATTCTGCCGGACTCCTGTCCTCCGCGTGGCTTGTCCCGAGTCGAGTCAGCCGCGTATGTCGGAGTCTCACCTTGCCTCTTCGACGAGATGGTGAGGGATGGTAGGATGCCTCACCCTAAACTCATCAACTCACGAACCGTTTGGGACCGGCATCAACTCGATCTCGCTTTCCAAGCGCTGCCCGAAAAGGATGGCGAGACGCCTCGGCCGATAAACGAATGGGACGGTATGGATTGAGGGCCTACCCGTGAAAATCAGACTCAGTGATGGCAGCGGCACGATCGATCTCAAATACCTGTACGAGGATGTCGATCGGCACGGCAGAGTTCGGGTGTACTTTCGCCGCAAGGGGCAAAGGAAAACCAACCTCCGCGCGCCCATCGGAACCGACGAGTTCCTGCACCAGTACCGGCAGGCGTATGCCGGAGAGCCAACGCACGCTTCTGTACCCGATGCACCGAGGCAAGCGCCAGCAAAGCCGGGATCGCTCCGGTCGTTGATCGAGCAATATTACCAGTCTGCAGAGTTTATGAGTCTTGCTGAGAGGACCCGGTATGTCCGCCGCCTGATCCTTGATGGATTATGCGCCGAGCCTCTCAACGCTGAAGATCCAAAGACACCAACCATAGGCGCCGCACGCTTCAGCCTGATGGAGCCAAAGCATGTCCGCAAAATTCGCGACCGCAAAGCGAAAACTTCGGAGGCCGCCAACTCCCGCGTGAAAGCACTGCGCCAAGTCTTCAAGTGGGCGATCGACGTCGGCCACTCCAAGGTCAATCCCGCAAGAGACGTTCCTTACCTCCGTTCGGGATCGCAAGGCTTCCATACCTGGACGATCGAGGAAGTTCAACAGTTCGCGGCGCACCACCCGGTCGGAACGAAGGCGGGGCTCGCTTTTGCATTGCTGCTTCTGACCGGGCAACGCCGCTCCGACGTGGTATTGTTCGGAAAGCAGCATGTGCGCGACCCAAAGAGCGTTGCGAAAAGCCTGCGCGACATTCATCCGGGCAAGTGGTTGCACTTCACCCAGCAGAAGAACCGAAGCCGGAAGCCAGTCACATTGATGATCCCGCTCCTCCCCGAACTCGAGGAGATCATCGCTGCTTCGCCTCACGGGGACCTCACGTTTCTCGTAACTGCTTTCGGCAAGCCGTTCACCTCGGCCGGATTCGGCAACTGGTTCCGTGACCGGTGCAACGAGGCCGGTTTCCTCATTGCACCGCACACGGATTGCGTAAAGCAGGTGCGACGATCGCAGCCGAGAACGGCGCCAGCGAGCGGCAGCTCATGGCCATCTTTGGATGGCAGACGAGCAAGCAGGCCGTGCTCTACACGCGCGCCGCCGAGCAGAAGGTGCTCGCTGGTGGCGCGATGGCCTTGCTTTCGATCAATCGCAAATGACGACGCGGTCGGGCTCGTGGAGCACGCAAAGCGAACAAAACTGCCCAACCTTCGTGGAGCGTCGCAATCGGTTGGGCAATTTCGTCAACTAACTGATTGAAATTTTGAGACCCCAGAAAGCCGGTGGTGCCCAGGGGCGGGCTGGCACAATCGAAGAAAACCAATGACTTAAGCGTTCCTGGGACACCGGAATCTTCCCGCACGATCACTAGACTTTCTGCCGCGAGTGTCCAACCACAAGACGGCGCTGACCCCACCATTTTTTAATGGATCCGGGTCTGCGGACGAAATCAACGCTTCGGAATAGAAATTTCGGAATAAACAGCAAAGGGACGAACAGCGCCGACAAGTAAACAGTTTGATCCACGACACTTAGGCTGGCTGGGGGCGTGAGGGAGGGCGACTTCGGAATAGCAGAATCAAAATCCAAGTGGTTTGCATTATTTATCAACGCGCGTTCCGAAAAATCGCGAAAATTCGACCTCAATCCGTTCAAGAGGTTAGCAGCTATTTCGGAATGCCGGGATGCTCTTCGCGCACCTCGCTCTGACGTGCCCCCTGAGGCAGAGGTCGTGAGTTCGAATCTCGCCGGGCGCGCCAATAAAATCAGGCACTTCTTGCATTTCGGCCAGCCCGCCCCGAGGCCATAGCTAGCAGATAGCTAGCAGTACGAAAGCGAATCGCCCCGCATCTCGCCCCTCGTTTCGGGGAATTGGAGTTGCGGTCGCTTCGCAAATCGTGGTCGCGCTCGGCTATACGGAGTAAGGAAATCGCGATCGCATTGCAGTGTCTTCGCCCGGGCCACCGACACCGACCCACAGGGGACTTTTTACTCATCGGTCTCCGAAAGCCAAAGGGCCACGCGGCGTGGACCGGCAAGAAAAATCTTGACGTCAGACCTGTCCATGGGGAATTCGTAGTTACGCTGCGATTGGCATCTGAAACAGACCGCGGCAATGGTACCGCCAAGCGTAGTGGTCAAGGACGGCATGGGCGGGTAGCGGTTTGCCAGATCGTTCTCCTGGAGTGCTGCCACTGAGCGACGGGTGAACGCGATTTTCGTTGTAATAAACTCTGAACTCTTCCAGCTTTCGCTCCAGATCGATTGCATTCCAGATTAGCACGTGATCAAGAAACTCTCGTCGAACCGTCCCGATCAGCCGTTCCACGAACGGATGGGACACGGGTACGTACGGGATCGACTTGATCTCTTCGACCTCGAGTATGCGCGAGTTGGCGAGCCAACGATGGAAGCGAAATAGTGGGTCGTGGTCGGAACTCAGGTGCCGAGGAAGCGACTTTCCCGCGATGATCCGGTTGAACATCCGACAAACCGACACGCCACAGGGATCAGCGCGCTCAACGCCAAAGCCGATGATCCGGCGTGTGAACACGTCCATCACCACCATGACCCAGTGGCTGCGCAGGAGTATCGATTCGCAGCGGAACAGATCGACGCTCCACAGGCTGTCCTTGACATGTCCGATAAAGCTCAGCCAGGACGGGTGTCGCTTCCGAAAACTAGATTCGAGCATAGCGGTGGTGTAGTCCGCCAAGGACCGGATACGCGACAATGTCGCCGAACCGTTCGACGGGCCGTCTGCAGGGCGCATCCTTCCCGAGCGAAACGTGGGTCCGAACCTCATTGTAATAGGTCGCGTATTTCGCGAGGATTCGCCGAAGGTGCTCGGCGTTGAACACCAGCAAATGGTCCGTGCACTCGCGCCGGATCGAGCCGATCAAGCGTTCAACATATCCGTTTTGCCAAGGGGAACGGAATGACGTGGGTCTGTCCCGGATCCCCATCGCTCGTACATGAGCTTTGAACACAGCGCCGAACACTCTGTCGTTGTCGCGAATGAGATATTTTGGCGCGCGGTCCCACGGAAATGCTTCAGTGATTTGACGTGCCAACCACTCCGCCGTCGGATTGCGGGTCACCGCAAACCACAGCAACCCTCGCCGCTCGTGGCCGTGAACAAGAAATGCAAAGAGCTGCTGAAACGCAATCGTCGGAACCACGAACAGATCAATCGACGCAATCCCCTCCATATGATTGCGAAGGAAGGTCTTCCAAGTCTGCAATGGCCGATCCCGCCGCGGTACCATGTAGACGGAAACCGTGGACTGGGCGACCACGATGCCGAGTTTGAGCAGTTCGCCGTGAATCTTGGTCGCGCCCCACAGCGAGTTCTCAAAACTCATTCTTCGGATCAGGTCGCGCACCTCCCGGGCGATCCGCGGTCGGCCCCCAGACGACCGGGATTTCCATCGCCAGTAAGCGGCAAAACCCATGCGATGCCAACGCAAGATGGTCTCGGGCCTAACGATGGTGATGGCGCGAAGGACGCGAGGGCAGCGACGATACAGCCAGATGAATGGAGCACGATCGACCCAACGCAAATGCGGCCGGCGTGGCGCTCGCCGCTGTAGGAGGTTAAGCTGATGCCGCAGGATCACGATCTCGGCTTCCAGCTGCGGTCGCGACTTGAAGTAGTCGCACAGCATGCGGACGAATAGGAGACCGATTGCAATCATGCGGCGATCATGTTCTGATTCGCTGCTGACCGCGAGTCAATCGGATGGAGTTTTCGGAAGCGACAGCCCCTTAACGCCACGCCACCCCAGGGTAGCTCGCCAACAGCCATTGGCGTCACCGAAGCTACCCATCGGCATAGATGCCCGTGCGTAATTGCCCCAACGCTGTACGCAAGAGTTACCGGACTGACCACAAATAAATCGCAGTCAAGACAGCTCCGACGAATGAGACAGCCATGAGGCCAATGTAACCCTCCGGTTGATACCAATATGATCTTGGTTCCGACTGCACACCCAATCCTTCACGCTCCTCTGCACTGAAGTAGGTCCTGTAAACCCAATCCAGGCGAGTTCTAAACTTCTCGATCGTGCGTTGAAATACGTGCAACATGCCCCAGTGGATAATAAATGTAGCAATTGTAAGTACGCCAAGCCAATTTCGTGCAACGTCAGTTCGACTAAAATAGTAAGCGGAGACTACGAAAATAGCCGCATATAAAAGGAGGGCATAGTTGGTCGCTAGCCACTGCTGCCTTTTCAGAAAGAGTATGTTGTCCACTGCCTCCTTATACGCTGCCCCTACGTACTCGGGCATTTGCTGAGCGGCGTTTGCCATCGATGCCTCCCTCAACCGTCGCTCCGCCAACCATACATCGTTTTCTGCTGTCGTTACACTGTTTGGCCAACGGCCCTCCCAATTCCTCACTACCACGCGCGCGTCCTGCCGCACCCGCCTGATCGAATTTTGAAGATAGAGGTGGTTCTGCGCCGCGTAACGCAACTCATCAATTCAATCAAAGTTCAGCATCGCCAACCGCTGGGCGATGAAATCACTAATCGCTTGCCAAAATGAAGCCTCTCGCGGTCTAAGCTCGGCTTCTAGAACGACGGCATTGTTGAGCTGCTCTAACGAAGCGCGTAGCGCGGTAGAACTTGATGCTGCTGGGGCAAGAAATTCCTTAATTCGCAGCTCCGCTGTCATCAGTCTAGTTGCTTCCAGTTCGGATGATCGAGCCAGGACCCGCAACGCTTCAATGCATGTATCGAGGCTACTGCTCATGACGAGGCTCAATGGCGCCTTCACGCATGCATTATACATACCTTGAAAAATACATGCCTTGAAAATCTTCTCACAGAATTTGCGCACACTGTCGCTTCCGAAAACTAGATTCGAGCATAGCGATGGCGTAGTCCGCCAAGGACCGGATACGCGACAATGTCGCCGAACCGTAGAACGCGGTGGGGATCATTCCACGCTCCGAGTCGCGCAAAACTAGCAATAACATTATCCAGAAAGGACTGGCATTCGGCCGCGATTGGAGCGGTACTGTCGTCAATCCCGAGCACCCCAAGGGCGCTCCGAGATCCTGCCCCGCCGGCTCCATGGCCGAGGTGGGGCTTTGGTGGTGCGGCGCGACGCCGCCATCAACCGAAACGGAGGATCTCGATGTCAACGTCTGCGAAGAAGCGATCACCTCGGCTAGCACACACGGAAGCGACTGCCGCAAAGCCGTCGCCGCTGGCAATGGCCAATCCCTGTCCTTGCTCAAATCTCCACAAGGCTGAGAAGCACTGGAGATTTTCGCGGGCCAGCCGTACCGTGACGGCATGGTGACGATTCTCTCCGCCGTTGTTTCGATCTTCGCCTTCCGTTTTCGCAGCCGCGCCTCGCTGGAACTTAAGCTTATTGCCCTACAACATCAGTTGGCCGTCCTGCGCCGACAGCGGCCCGGTCGGCCTCAGCTTTCCTCTCTCGACCGGCTCCTGTGGGTGTGGCTCTACCGGATTTGGCCGCAGGTCATCGACACGATGATATTGGTCAAGCCGGCGACCGTGGTCCAATGGCATCGCAAGGGCTTTCGGCACCATTGGCGCCGGCGATCACGCCGGCCGGGACGACCGAAGATCGGCACAGAAATCCGCGCTTTGATCCGCCGTATGAGCAGGGCCAACCCGTTGTGGGGGGCGCCCCGCATCCACGGGGAATTGCTCAAGCTTGGCATCAAGATCAGCCAAGCCACGGTTGGAAGATGGATGCCGTGGCGGCCGAGGGTCCCCTCCCCGACCTGGCGGAGCTT
>Ga0306926_10004297_pt1 | contig 14941 bp, 8 predicted proteins | sample flu12Cox44000178_FD_203759 | JGI IMG/M metagenome (GOLD analysis project Ga0306926, IMG submission 203759) | Lab enrichment of tropical soil microbial communities from Luquillo Experimental Forest, Puerto Rico - flux8day.12C.oxic.44.000.178 (v2)... | ecosystem: Environmental > Terrestrial > Soil...
ACTGAAAGTAGGATCGAACATCCACTTCCAGGCGAAGGTCGAAAGCACCGTCGGGATGATGAACGGTAGCAGGATGAACGCCCGGGTAAGTGCCTTGCCCTTGAAGTGACGGTTCAAGAGCATGGCGAGCCACAGGCCGAGCGCCAGTTTGAAGATGGTGGTGACGATCGTGTAGACGAACGTGTTGCGCACCGCGACGCGGAAGATCGAGTCATTCCACAGCCGCTCGAAGTTCTCGAACCCGACGAAGTGCCCCGGCACACCGACCTTGGCGTCGGTCACGGACAAGAGCACGCCCTCGACGAACGGATAGGCGATGAACAAACCGAGCAGGACCACGGTCGGCAGCAGGAGAACGACGGCGAGCCAGCGCTCGTCCTCCAGCAGCCGGGTGATAGGCCCGCGCGCGGGCGTGCCCGCGTAGGTTCTCGGAGCGACGGCGTAGCTCACGGCCATGCGTTCAACTCCCCACTAGCCTGCGCGGGCGGACGCGCTCAGGCGTGCACCTTCTTGACTTCCTCGTGCGCCCACTTCACCGCCTCTTCCGCCGGCATGCCCTGCACCGCTTTGGCGTACATGTCGGTGATGATGTATTTGCTCAACACCTCCGCCGCCTTGCGATCGGCCGGCCCGGCGTAGCCCGGGAAGCGGCCGGCCGCCGCCGCCACGCGGAATGGCAGCATCACCGGATCCTTCTGCCACAGCGGGTCGTTCTCCCAAACCTTGGTGGCGCCGACCGAATACCCCTGCTGCGAGTTGAACCAGGTCTGATAGACGTCCTTCGAGCTGATCCAGCGTAGGAAGTCTTTCGCCGCCTTCTGGTTCTTGGAATAGCCCATCAGCATGTTCGACATCGGCAGGTGATAGCCGAACTGCCCGGCGGCGCCCTTGGGCAGCGGGGCATGCGCGATGTCGTCCTTCATCGGCGTGCCCTTCTCGGTCTGATACGTGTCGGGCTTCTGCTTGGTCAGCAAATAGATCGAGGCGCCGTTGAGCGTGGAGCTGATGGTTCCTGACAGGAACGCCCGGTTGTTGCTGGTGTCGTCCCAGGCGAGGCCGCCCTCGTCGTGGGCCTCCTTCCAGAAGGCGGTCATGAACTTGACCGAGTCGACTGCCGCCTTGCTGTCGAGCACGACGGTGTTGCCGTCCGCCTCCACTTCCTTGCCGCCCCACGACCACAGGTACGGATAGCTGAAGGTCGGTGCGTCGCCGAAGGTGTGGCCGAGCGTCTGCCCGACCGGATGGCCGGCCGCCTTGAGCTTCTTGCCCGCCTCCCGATACTCCTCCCAGGTCTGTGGGAATTTGCCGTCGGGGTAGCCGACCTCGGCCAACCAGGATTTGCGATAGGCGATCAGCGCCCCGAGGACACACCACGGCAGCGAGACCCATTTCTTGCCGTCGTTGGCGACCGCCCGCGACTCCTCGTAATAGCCGCCCTGCGCCTTGCCGATCTCCTCGGCGAGATCGCTCACGTCGACGATGCTTTCGGCGTAGAGCCGCGGCCAGTTGTTCAGCCCGCAGATCACATCCGGCCCCGACCCTGACTGGATTGCCGAGGTGGTGCGGGCCTGGATATCGTTGCCGTTGATGGTCTCGAGGTTGAGTGTGATGCCGAGCGCCTTCTTGCACTCGGGGATGATCTGTTTGCGCAGCACTTCGTCGGAGGCGGGAATAAAGTCGTTCCAGCGCAGCCAGTGAACCGTGGCTTCCTGCGCGAATGCGGGCGCACGGCCGGCTGCGAGAATCGCCGCCATACCGCCGGTGCCCTGGAGAATTGTGCGTCGACTGATGCGGGTCATAACTTCCTCCCTGGCCGGTTTCTTCTTTAGCGCAAATCTATAGAGGCAAGGCCCAGCGGGTACAAGATCGGGTACCGGCGCGGTGCGGGGGACGCGAAGCAATCCAGGGTCGTCCGCGTGGCACCGGTGGCTGGAAAAATCCCGGCAATGAAGACGGCGAGATGCATCAACAAGGCGACCGGGGTGAATGGGGGATTCCAAAGCCTGAACCGTGGGTGCTGGCGTCGACCCCACGCTGTATGCGAGGCTGACGAAGCGAACGTGGATGCTTGTGGCGTGCAGCGTTCAGGCGGCAGCACGTGCAGCCGATACACGGGCTGCATTGGACTTACAAATTTCGAGCGCCACCAAGGCAAGATACAATTCGGTTTGAGTTTTGACATTGGAGTTGTTCGCCGATGAGGGGTGGTACCTCATCTCGTCGCGTTACGTAGGCGCAAACGTAGGCTGTAGACGATAAATCATCTCGTGAAAACTTAGGACGCGAAAATGGGACGTTCGCGCAATCGACTTTCCGCAACGTTGGTCAGGTCCGCGCCGGCGACGGTGGTGGCCTCTATTTGCAGTGCGTTCGCGGGAACGACGATTCCAGCATCCGCCGTCACTGGATCTTTCGCTTCGCAGTGAACGGGCGCGATCGACAGATGGGACTCGGGTCACGCTTCCCGTCGCTTGTTGCACCTGGACGAAACTGGAGTTGGTTACAAAGTTTTCGCTCACGTCCTTTCCCTGGAATTTGGTGTAGCGGTATTCGCCGCGCAGACTCCAGCGGGGCGCGATCTGCCGTTCCCAGCCGCCGCCGACGGTGGCGCCGTTGAGCCCGAAACTATCTCCGCCGCTGCGGCGGAGCACAGCGTTGGGGAATTGGGTGAACCCGGTTACCGGGGCGAATAGTGGCGCTTGTCCGGCGATTCCGATGGGGCTGTTCAAGGTCTCGAGCCGGGCGTAGGTGTAGCCGCCCAGGAGGTAGACATAATCCACCGGGTCGACGCGCACGCCGCCGCGGCCGAGCAGCGACACCATCCAGCGATTGTCGAGGCTGTCGGTCGCGTTAAAGGTGCTGCTGGACACGGATGTACTTACGCCGAAGGGTAGGCCGGGCGGCGTCTAAAGCGAAGTCGAGTTGGTAGTGCTGGATCCGGTTCCAGCAAGGTTCACGCGGATGTTCGAGATGCCGCCCTCGACCTGCCCGCCGATAACGACGGTGCGCGTGGCGAGGAAATTATAGCCGAGATACAGATTGCCGATCGCCCCGGCATTTCGGCCGCCGTCACCTACCCGAGAAACCCGCGGCGCAAGAAGAACTGCGCAAGTGTGATATCCTTCGCAGATACGGGCAAATCGACCCATCTATACACTTGGCCGCGAGCAAGCGCCGAGATGGGCCTCACTCGCTGGGACACGAATGGGCCGTGGCGTCGGGCCGGGCCTGAGACGTATGCGGAGAGCGTCGTTTGGTGGACGAGCGGGTAGAGCGACGGCTCACGGCCATCCTGGCGGCCGACGTCGCCGGCTACAGCCGGCTCGTCGAGGTCGACGAGGAAGGCACGCTCGCGCAGTGGAAGGCGCATTGGAGCGACGTCATCGAGCCGAAGATCAAAGGGCACCGTGGCCGCATCGCCCGGGTCACCGGCGACGGAATAGTGGCGGAGTTTGCCAGCGTCATCGACGCCCTGCGTTGCGGCGTCGAGATTCAGCGCGGCATGGCGGAGCGCAACGCCGGTGTACCGCGCGATAGGCGCATCGAGTTCCGTGTCGGCATCAACTTCGGGGAACTTGTCATTGAAGGGGGGGATCTCTGGGGAGACGGCGTAAATATTGCCGCGGGCCTGGAGGCACTCGCGGAGCCGGGGGGCATCTGCGTCTCCGGCCGGGTGCAGGAGGACACGCAGGGAAAGGTCGACATCGGTTTCGAGGACACGGGCGAGCAGCATCTCAAAGACATTGCGCGGCCGGTGCGCATCTATCGCGTCCGTTTCGCAGGGGTGACCAAATCGATGCCGGCGCTGCCGTTGCCCAGCAAGCCATCGATCGTCGTCCTGCCTTTCGACAACATGAGCCGCGACCCGGACGAGGACTACTTCGCCGACGGCGTGGTGGAGGAAATCACCACGGCTCTATCGCGCATCCGTTCGCTGTTCGTGATCGCGCGCAATTCGAGCTTCACCTACAAGGGCCGGGCCGTCGACGTGAAACAAGTCAGTCGCGAGTTGGGCGTGCGTTACGCGCTCGAGGGCAGCGTTCGCAAGGCGGCGAACCGGGTGCGGGTCCACGCGCAGCTCATCGACGGCGTCACCGGGCATCATGTGTGGGCGGAACGCTATGACTGGGAACTGGCCGATATTTTCGCCCTGCAAGACGAGATTACCGAACGGGTCGTGGCAGCAGTCGAGCCTCAGCTTTATGCCGCCGAGGGCGTACGAGCCAGGCGCAAGCAGCCGGAAAACCTGGATGCCTGGGAATGCGTTGTGCGTGCGCTCTCCTGCGTCAACACGCGCTCGCAGGACGACTATGCCATCGCGCGCGGCTTGCTCGAGCGGGCGATCGAGCTCGACCCAGCATACGCGCAAGCCCATGCGCTGTTGGCATACGTCAGCTCGCTGGAAATTATGTACGGCTGGCAACCACGCGAAACGGCGCTGGCAGGCGCGTTTGACGCCGCTCAGAAGGCCATCGTTCTCGACAGCGACGATGCCTGGGCGCATTGCGCCCTCGGGTTTGTGTACGGAATGACCCGAAGGCCCGAGCAAGCGCTGATTGAGCAGGAAAAGGCACTTTCGCTCAATCCGAACTTTGCCCTCGCCTATACGTATTCCGGAGCAGCGCTGGCTTATTTGGGCCGCGGCAATGATGCATTGGTAAAGATCGGCGCGGCTGAGCGCCTCAACCCGAAAGGACTGTTCCGGGGAGTCAACAATGTCGCGCGTGCGGCGGCCTATTTCGCCGAAGGCCAATACGCTGATGGGATCTCTTGTGCGCGGAAATCCATTTTGGAGAGCCCGGGCATTGTCACCGGGTATCGCATGCTCGTCGTGAATTGCGCCCTCGCCGGCGAGATCGAAGAGGCGCGAAGGGCCCTCGAGACCATGAAACGTCTGCAACCTGACGTGTCGCTGAGATGGGTTGCGGAATTTGTGCCGTACGCGGGGGAGCGGCAGCGGCAAGATTTCATCGAAGCCTTTCGTCTCGCCGGGCTGAAGTGATTGTAGGGATAAACCCCCCAGCATTTCCCTACTCAACTCTTGCATCGACCGTTAGCCGCGCGACTAAAGCGACCTTATACTCCTGCCGCGACCGATCCTGAGGCTGAGGGCGCCCAGTGGCAGGCGAGCACATCGAGCGACGGCTCACGGCCATCCTGGCGGCCGACGTCGCCGGCTACAGCCGGCTCGTCGAGGTCGACGAGGAAGGCACGCTCGCGCAGTGGAGGGCGCATTGGAGCGACGTCATCGAGCCGAAGATCAAGGAGCACCGCGGCCGAATCGCCCGAGTCACCGGTGACGGAATCCTCGCGGAGTTCGCCAGCGTCATCGACGCGGTACGCTGCAGCGTCGAGGTTCAGCGCCGCGTGGCGGAGCGCAATGCGCCCGTGCCGCACGACAAACGGATCGAGTTCCGCATGGGCATCAACTTCGGGGAACTGATCATTCAAGGCGGCGATTTCTGGGGGGACGGCGTGAACATCGCGGCACGCCTGGAGGCGCTCGCGGAACCGGGCGGCATCTGTGTCTCCGGCCGAGTCCAGGAAGACACGCAAGGAAAAGTCGACATCGGGTTCGAGGACACGGGCGAGCAGCAGCTCAAGAATATTGCGCGGCCGGTGCGCGTCTACCGCGTCCGCCTCGACGGGGTTGCCAAATCCGCGCCGGCGCTGCCGCTGCCCAGCAAGCCGTCGATCGCGGTCCTGCCCTTTGAGGACATGAGCGGCGATCCGGGCGAGGACCACTTTGCCGACGGCGTGGTGGAGGAAATCACCACCGCTCTATCCCGTATCCGATGGCTATTCGTGATCGCGCGCAATTCGACTTTCACCTACAAGGGCCGCGCGGTCGACGTGAAACAAGTCAGTCGCGAGCTGGGCGTGCGCTATGCCCTGGAAGGCAGCGTCCGCAAGGCGGCGAACCGGTTGCGCGTGACAGCGCAGCTTATCGACGCCGTCACCGGCCATCATGTGTGGGCGGAACGTTATGACCGGGAACTGGCCGACATCTTCGCGCTGCAAGACGAGATTACCGAGCAGGTCGTGGCCGCGGTCGAGCCTCAGCTTTATGCCGCCGAGGGCGTGCGAGCCAGGCGCAAGCTGCCGGAAAGCCTGGACGCCTGGGAGTGCGTGGTGCGCGCTCTCTCTTATGTCAACACGCGCTCGCAGAAAGACTATGCCATCGCTCGCGACCTGCTGGAGCGGGCGATCGCGCTCGACCCAGCTTACGCGCAAGCCTACGCGCTGTTTGCCTACGTCACAACCTTAGAGGCCACCTACGGCTGGCAGCCGCGCGGCCCGGCGTTGTCGCGCGCGCTCGATGCGGCGCAAAAGGCCATTGAACTCGACAGCGATGATGCCTGGGCGTACTTCGCGTTGGGTTTTGTCCACGGCATGAGCCGAAGGGTCGATGAAGCCGTGGTCGAGCTTGAGAAAGCACTTGCTCTCAATCCGAATTTTGCGGTCGCCTATACATATCTCGGATTCTTCCTTGCCTACCTGGGACGCGGCAGGGAAGCATTGCAAAAAACTGATGCGGCCGAGCGCCTCAACCCGCGCGGCTTATTCCCGGGCGTCAACAGTCTGTGCCGAGCGGTAGCCCACTTTTCGGCTCGAGAATACGTCGACGCGGTCTCTTGCGCCCGGAAAGCGGTGTTAGAGAGTCCCGGTATCGTTACTGGCTATCGCATGCTGGTCGTGAATTGCGCGCTCGCCGGCGAGATCGACCAGGCGCGAACGGCACTCGAAGCGGTCAAGCGCCTGCAACCCGATGTGTCGCTGCGGTGGGTTTCCGAATACGCGCCGTTCGCGGACACACGGCAGCGTCAGGAGTACATCGAAGCGTTTCGCCGGGCGGGGCTGGAATGAGCGAAGACCGATATTGCTGATCGAACCGCGCGACAAGCCACGCGTCGTGCCGGCGCGCGGGCAACGCACCGGCTCGGAATTCTCAAGGCCGCGAACGCTTCCGAGCTAATATTTCTTGAGTTCGTCGATCGCGCGGCTGACTTCTTTGACTCGCGCCTCGAGTTCTTTCTTGCGCGCCTCTAAGGACTTCTGCAGCGCTTTCTTCTCCTTGGCGGACAATTTATCGAAATCGAAGCAATTGGCGACAAAGCCGCACATCGATAGCCCCCTATGCTCGGATGACAGATAGTTTCAATCATATGAAAGGGCTAGTCAAGCCGGCGGGTTGCGCGTGGCGCCTGCCGTCATGCAAACTCGGCGAGCCGGCCGAGTGACTGCTTGGGATTGCCGGCCGCTTTCGCCAGGATTGACCCGTAATCCCCAATCCACCGCCGGACCATGCTTGGCTTGAGCAGATCGCGCTTGTACCTGCACGAGGCGGTAATCCCCGCCAGCGTCTCCCTGAGAGTCATCCGCAGCCAAGTGCGATCGACCGGCATGACCACCGATTGCCCTTCCCGATGACCGAATGGTCGTACTGAGACATCGTGAAGATTGACCATTCGTCGAGCCGCAACTTGAAGCACAAAATAAAATTGAACGAGCGATGCGGCATCCAGGCCGTCTTCCTCCGCCAGTCGCGCGGCAATGACATCGAAGGGGAGTTCCTGGTTGGCGTGCGCATCCACGACCGAGTCACGAACGCGGACGAGTGCTTCCTCAAAATTAAGCTCTAAGTCGATGCGGGTGCGGATCACCGCCGTGTTGGCGAAAGGTCCGATCACGCGTTCCGTTCCCGCGCGCGAGCGGTTCGCCATCATGGTGGCGACGCAAATATCGTTCCGCCCGCTGCGGAGCATCAGCAACGTCTTGAAGCCGGCCAACAAAGCCATGAACAGGGTTGCGCCGGCGTCGTGAGCCAAGGCGCTCAGGCGCGCGACCAAATCATTCGCCAGATCGAATCGTTCATACGCAATGGGCGCGGTCAGCTCGGCGGCAACGTCACTATCGGCAAAGGGAGGTGCGGCGTCCCGCAGGCGTGCCTTCCAGTATTCGAACTGCCGCGTCGCCGCAGTGCCGCTCGACCACTGCCGCTGCCAGCGGCTGAACTCGGAAAATTGCAGCAGCGGTTCGGCTAACTGCGCCTCGCTGCCGGGTGTGAAAGCGGCGTAGAGCGCGGCAAGCTCCTCCATGACGATCCGCATCGACCAGCCGTCGATGATGAGGTCATGCACGATCAGAAGCAAAATGTGGTCATCGGCGTCGAGCCGCAAAAGGCGCGCGCGCAACAGGGGCGCCTTCGTCATTTCGATGGGCGTCCAACATTCCTGCTCGACTTTCAGCTCCGCTTTTCGCAGCAGGAGAGCGTTGACCCGCGCAGTCCCGGCAGACGCGGAAGCCCTGAGATCTTCCACGATCAGCGCCGATTCGACGTCGCTGGCCGGAGTGACGACGGCGTCCGGCTGCTCGCCCCGCCAGCCAAATCCGGTACGCAGGGCTTCGTGCCGGCGCACGACTTCGGCAACGCTCCGTGCGAGAGCGGGGATGTTCAGCGGGCCTTGCAGCCGGTAGGCGAACGGCAGGTTGAACTGGGGTAGTCCAGGAAGCTCGCGTTCGATCCGCAGCATACGCTCCTGCACGATTGCCATCGTATGAGCGCTGTCTCCTTCGCTGACGGCCGCATCGACCGGCGCAGCACCGGACCTGGGGGCGAACCCCTTTTCGGACTCGAGCCGAGCCGCAAGAGCCGCCACGGTCGGCGCGGCGAAAATATCCTTAAATGACAAATCCACGCCAAAAAGCTCCCGCAGACGCGAAATCATCTGCATGATCGTGATCGAGTCCACACCGAGCGCGAAGACGTCCTGGTCGACGGCAATCTGCTCGAAGCCCAGCAGGCCAGCCCACATGCTCGCGAGTTTTTGCTGCAGGCCCGAGACGGGCGAAGCTCGCGTTCCTGCGACCGGCGCCGTCATCGAGAGCGCTGCCGCGAGTTCGCTCCGCTTGATCTTCCCGCCCGATCCCTTCGGGATCTCCGCGACGATTTGGATCAGCCCCGGCACTTTGAAATCGGCAAGGCGTTCGCGGGCGAAATCGCGCAACTTCTGTACACTCACGTTTGCGTCCGAACGCACGACGACGGCTGCGCCGACATCGGCACCAAGGCGCTCGTGCGGAACGGAGAAAACGGCGGCTTCGATCACATCCGGGTGGCTCACCAACACTTCTTCGACCTCGGCGGGCGCGATCTTCTGCCCAGCGCGATTGATGACCTCCTTGAGGCGGCCGACAACGAACAAAAAGCCCTCGCCGTCGAGATAGCCGAGGTCGCCGGTTCGGAACCATCCGTTCTGAAAGGAGGCCCGGGTAGCCGCGGCATCGTTGTCGTATCCCCTCGTGATGGTTGGACCGCGCAGCGCGATCTCGCCATGCTCGTCCCGCGCGAGAGCTCGACCCTCAGGGTCCAGGATTGCGATTTCGGCCCCGGCAGATTTTCCAACGGAGCCAAGCTTTCGTCGTCCGACCGGATTCGCGGCAATCTGCGTTGCCGCTTCAGTCATGCCGAAGGTGTCGATGACCGGGATACCAAACATATCCTCCAGCTCACAAACGAGGCGCGGCGGTAAAGTCGAAGATGCCGAACGGATCACCCGGAGCGAGGACTGTCGCGCGTTCTCCTGGTGTCCATATGCCGCCGACAACACCGCCTGGTGGATCGTCGGCACCGCCGTGTACCAGGTGGGTCGGAACTTACTGAGCAAATCAAAGAACGAGCCCGCATCGAAACCGAAGGTGCAGACCACGCTCGAGCCGGCGGAGAGCGCAGCGATGATCCCCGAGATCAAACCGTGCCCATGATACAGCGGCAGCACGCTCAGCAATCGGTCGCCGGGTTCGAGCCCCAGGACCGCACCCACGTTGTAGGCCGATCGGCAAACGGCCGCATGGGTGAGCGGGACCAACTTCGGCCGCGAGGTGCTGCCGGACGTCAGGAGGATAAAAGCGTCATCGTCGCCGGATGCAAACGGATCTTCGCGGTCGCGCCGCGCTGTCGGCCCGGTGATGCTCAACGAGCCGGTCCCGCCGCGCGGCGGTGTGACCACATCCACGACAGGTATGCCGAGCGCAGCCGCGACCGATCGGCCGCGCGATTCCATCTCAGGACATGTTACCAGCGCGGCAGCACGCAGTTCGCCCAAATAACGGCGCCATTCGTCGGCGGTAAAGCGCGGGTTGATCGGCACGCACACCGCACCGGCCGCAACCGACGTCATCGTCACCGCGCTGTCCGGTCCGTCCGGCAATGCCACCGCCACGCGGTCACGCCGGCCCACACCGAGGCTGCGCAATCCGCGGATCGTTTCTTTCGACCGCGCCAAGAGCGCGCGGTAAGTCAATGGCGCGCGCCCAGGGGCCAGGATCGCGTCGCGACCGGGCGCGGTCCGCCCATGGAAGGCAAGAAGATCCCCGAGGCAGGAAAAAAACTGACTCTCGGTTGTCTTGTTTTTCGGTTCGGGATTTTTCCGTTTGGGAAGATTCGGCACGCGCGCCCCTGATGCCATTCGTTATCCCGGACTAATTTCGCCAGAACAACAGCCGCTTGTCACGGCGGAGACATCGCTGCTGTCTCCCTAGACCGATCCGAACCCCTCTCTCTACAAGAATAGTTCAAAGTCGTTCGTTGGTCGACTGCCGCTTCGGGTGAACAGGCGCAAGTCCGCTTATCCTCCAATTGCCGACATTCGAGCGGACATCGTGGACGGCAGAGAAGTGCCGCCCGGTATGATGCTCCGGCTTGCGCTTTGCAGGGAAAACGTGATGCTCTGGTCACAGGGCGTCACCACCACCGTAGGAGATCGACATGAGCCGCAGGATGGGACGGCGAGAGTTTCTTGCCGGCTCCGCGGCCTTGGGGGGCACCGCCGCCGGATGCTTTTCGTGCGTTGAGTTCGCCTAGCGAACGCTTGATCAACTACTTCGACCACGAACCGGAGCTTTCGTTTGCACCGCCACGTTGACTTGGGTGCCGGCGGCCCGGTCATGGCCGGCAAGCCGCGCCCCGCCGCGCAAAGTGGCAAAGGGGCGGCGGCCGACGATTTGCGGCTTCGCCTTGAAGCGCCTGATCACGCCTCACCCGTAAATCTTCACCAGCTCCGCATGCGCGGCCTTGACGGTGTCCGCGGCCGGCATCCCCTGCACCGCCTTGGCGTACATGTCGGTGAGGATGTACTTGGTGAGCACTTCGGCGGCCTTGCGGTTGGACGGCCCCGCGTAGCCTGCGAACCGCCCGGTGCGCGCCGCCGACCTGAACGGCAGCATGACCGGATCGTCGTTCCACAGTTTGTGCTTCTCCCATTCGGTCGTGGCGCCGACCGAGAAACCCTTCTGCGACACGAACCACGGCTCGTAGACCTGCCGCGAGGTGATCCAGCGCAGGAAATCTTTGGCCGGCTTTTCGTTCTTTGAATAACGCATCAGCATGTTCGAGAACGGCACGTGGAAGCTGAACGACCCCGCTGGCCCTTTCGGCAGCGGCGCGTGCAAAATGTCATCCTTGAGCGGCGTTCCCTTCTCGGTCTGGTAGGCGTCGGGCTTCTTGAGCGCCTCGATGTAAATCGACGCGCCGTTGTTGGTGGCGCTGCAGGTGCCGGCGAGGAACGCGCGATTGTTGCTCGAGTCGTCCCAGGCGAGGCCACCCTCGTCGTGCGCTTCTTTCCAGAAGTCGACCATGAACTTGACCGACTCGACCGTTTCTTTGCTGTCGAGCACGACCTTGCCGTCTGCGTCGACCTCCTTGCCGCCCCATGACCACAAATACGGATAGGTGAACGCCGGCGCGTCGCCGAAGGTGTGGCCGAGGGTCTGGCCGAGCGGGCGTCCTTTGGCTTTGAGCTTCTTGCCGGCCTCGCGCAGTTCCTCCCAGGTCGCCGGGAACTTGCCGCCCTCGTAGCCGACCTCGGCAAACCACGATTTGCGATAGGCGATCTGCAGGCCGACGATGCACCACGGCAGCGCGATCCAGCGCTTGCCGTCGTTGGCGACGGCCTTCGAGGTTTCGTAGAAGCCGCCCTGCGCCTTGCCGAGTTCATCGGCGAGATCGCTCACGTCGACCGTGCTCTCGGCGTAGAGCTGCGGCCAATTGTTGAGCGCGCAGACGATGTCCGGGCCCGATCCCGACTGCACCGCCGAGGTGATGCGGGCCTGGATGTCGTTGCCGTTGATGGTTTCGATGTTGAGCCGGATGCCGAGCGCCTTCTGGCACTCCGCCGTGATTTCCTTGCGCAGCAACTGGTCCGAAGCCGGGACGAAATCGTTCCAGCGCAGCCAGTGGAGCGTGGCGCCTTGGGCGTAGGCGGGCGCGCCGCCGGCGGCGAGGATACCCGCCATCCCGCCGGTTGCCGCGACGGCGCCGGCGCCGGAAAGCTTGAGCAATTTTCTGCGATCGATGCGTGCCATGATTTGTCCTCCCGCTGGTCGCTCGCGCCGAATTTCTTCTTGTTAATGAGGAACCTAGATGCAAACCTGATTGCCCACAAGTCGTAGCTCGCATGGAACGAAGCCGCATGCTGGATCTCGGATTGAGCTACGCTCCATCCGGGCTACGTGCTCAGACCGATAAATCGGAGACGAGCAATGACTCGCCGAAGCGTGTTGCGCATGACGAACGCCGTCGCCGGATTGGCGCTCGCGCCGGCGCGGGCGGGCGCCGCAGGCTCCGGTCCGAGCCCGGCTATGGCGGCGCTCTCGGCCTATATGAGCGAGGCGGGTTCCCGCGCGCTTCCGGCCGAGGTGGCAGAGCAGGCGAAGCACCACCTCATCGATACGCTCGCCGCTATGATCTCCGGCTCGCGGCTGCCGCCCGGGGAGGCGGCCGCGCGTCACGTCAAAGCGCATGCGGGCAAGGGCGGCGCGACCGTTGCGGGAACCGCGCTCACCGCGGCACCGCTCGACGCCGCGCTCGCCAACGGCGTGCTGGCGCACGCGGACGAGACCGACGATTCGCACGGACCCTCGCGGTCGCATCCGGGCTGCGCGATCGTGCCGGCGGCGCTTGCCGCCGCCGAGGAACTTGGCGCCGAAGGCGCACGCCTGCTGCGCGCCGTCACCCTCGGCTACGACGTCGGCCCGCGCGTGCTCATGGCCATGGGCGGCGCCGAGTTCAGTTACGCGAGCAGCCTCTCGACCCACAGCATCGGTGGCACCTTCGGGGCCGCGGCCGCGGCTTCGTGCATCGCCGGTCTCGACGCGCGGCAGATGCGCTGGGCGCTCGACTACACGGCACAGCAATCCTCAGGCATCATCGCCTGGCGCCGTGACACCGATCATATCGAGAAGGCGTTCGTCTTCGGCGGCATGCCGGCGCGCAACGGCGTCACCTCGGCGCTGCTGGTGAAATCCGGCTGGAACGGCGTCGACGACATTTTCTCCGGCCCGGACAATTTCTTTGAGGCCTATGCGCCCAAGGCCAATCCCGAGCGGCTCGTCGATAAGCTCGCCGAGCGTTATGAGATCGCGCAGACCGACATCAAGAAATGGACCGTGGGCTCGCCTATCCAGGGTCCTCTTGACGCACTCGAACGGATCCGCAGTCGTCAACCATTCGAGGCGGATCAGGTTCGCAGCGTCAGCGTGCGGCTGGCGCCGTCGGTCGGCAAGGTGGTCGACAACCGCGACATCCCGGATATTTGTTTGCAGCACATGATGGCCGTGATGCTCATCGACAAGACCGTCTCGTTCCATGCCGCCCATGACAAGGCGCGCATGCACGACGCCGCGACGCTGAGCGAGCGCGCCAAGGTGAGCCTCGTGCCGGACGAGGAGCTCGCGAAGCTGCTGCCGGTGCGGGTCGCCGTGGTCGAGGTGGAACTGGCGGACGGCTCGCGTCTCTCCGAACGCGTAACCGCCGTGCGTGGCACGCCGCGCAACCCGATGTCGCGGGGGGAGGTGGTCGCGAAGGCGCGCGATCTGACGGCGCCGGTGCTGGGGCCTGAGAAAGCGGACCGCTTGATCGAGGCCGTCTACGCCATCGACCGCCTGAGCGACGTGCGCAGCCTGCGGCCGCTGTTGCAGACTTCGTAATGACCATGCGCACGCAGGTCGGGATCGTAGGGGCGGGGCCGGCGGGCCTGTTGTTGGCGCACCTGCTCGACCGCGCCGGCATCGATTGCGTCGTGTTGGAGGCGCGAAGCCGTGCGTACTGCGAGGAACGTCAGCGCGCGGGTCTCCTTGAGCAAGGCACGGTCGACTTGCTTAACGAGCTTGGCGTCCGCGACCGGCTCGCCCACGAGGGCCTCGTGCACCGCGGCCTTGCGCTGCGGTTCGAGGGGGTGAGCCACCGCATCCCGCTCTCGGACCTGACGGGCGGCAAGAGCGTTGTCATCTACGGCCAGACCGAGGTGGTGAAGGACCTCATCGCGGCGCGGCTCGAGCAGGGCCACGACATTCGCTTCGAGGCGGAAGCATTCGCGCTTGAAGGGCTCGACACGTCGTCACCGGTGATCAGCTTTCGCGAAGGCGGCCGCGAACGGACGCTGACGTGCGACTTCGTCGCCGGCTGCGACGGCTTCCACGGCATCTGCCGTCCCGCGATTCGCGCGTCGGCTCTGTCAATTTACGAGCGCGATTATCCGTTCGGCTGGATCGGCATCCTGAGTGAATCTCCGCCGGTTTCCGACGAACTGATCTACGTCAACCACGAGCGCGGGTTTGCGCTCTTCACCATGCGCACGCCGCACGTGAGCCGGCTCTATCTGCAGTGCGAGTCCGACGAACACATCGCCAATTGGCCCGACGATCGCATCTGGGAGGAACTGCGCGTTCGCCTCGGCAAGGAGCCCGCGCTGCCGCAAGGCGCGGTCACGCAAAAGAACGTCACGCCGATGCGCAGCTTCGTCGCCGCGCCCATGCGCCACGGCGCGTTGTTTCTTGCCGGGGACGCCGCCCATATCGTGCCGCCCACCGGTGCCAAGGGGCTCAACCTCGCGGCCGCGGACGTACGCATGCTCTCGCGGGCGCTGATCGCGTTCTATACGGA
>Ga0306926_10004300_pt1 | contig 14930 bp, 8 predicted proteins | sample flu12Cox44000178_FD_203759 | JGI IMG/M metagenome (GOLD analysis project Ga0306926, IMG submission 203759) | Lab enrichment of tropical soil microbial communities from Luquillo Experimental Forest, Puerto Rico - flux8day.12C.oxic.44.000.178 (v2)... | ecosystem: Environmental > Terrestrial > Soil...
TCTGGGCGTGCGTACTCGTTCCCCGGTGGCTGCACCGGTCCCACGAGACTCCATCAGAGCAGGAACTAGCCTCCGAGCAGGAAGAGGCCGCGGATCACGCCGACGCCGACGGCCCCGAGGAACTGGCCACCGCGAGCGAGCCGGGCGCGGGCGCCCCGGAGTACGCCACGCTGCGTGAGCAGGTGGTCGAGGTAACGACGTACGTGGAGTGGGAGGCCCCGGCCACGCCGGCCCGCCTGGCCAAGACCGCTGCACCCGCGCGAAGCAGCCAGGAGCAGCAGCCAGAACGGACAGGCCGGGCGCGTCCGGGCCGCCGCCCAGCGGCCGGCCGCGCCCACGTCCTGCGGGCGCGGCGACGGATGCTGACCATACTGGTCACGCTGGCCGTGGCGGTCGCCGCAGCTACCCTGGTCGGCCTGATCCGCTGGTGGGCCGTCATCCCGCCCGCCGGATTGCTGGGCCTGTACCTGCTGCTGCTGCACGAGGCGGCGAGTTCTGACGCCGAGAACGACCGCCGGAGGGCCGAGGCCCATGCCCGCGCCGCACTGGCGGCCCGGGAGCGCGCCGCGCTGGCGGCCCGGGAGCGCGCCCGCCAGGCCCGCGAGATCTTGGTGCAGCCGACCGCGGAGATCATCGACATCTCGGCGCGGGCCACCCAGGGCCGTGACCAGCCCTACGACCAGTACGCCGACGCCGAGGTCCGCGCGGTCGGCGACTAGCCAACCCCAGCCTGCGGCTCGCGCCGCTCAACGCGCCCGCCCTGCCCTGGCCCGCCGCGCGGCACCCCCGGGCGGCACGCCTCAGGGGTCACCCGGAGCGAAGAGGTCTCCGCGTTTGCTACGCTGACTGGCGGTCTTGGGGCTGTAGCGCAGTCCGGTAGCGCACCTCGTTCGCATCGAGGGGGTCAGGGGTTCAAATCCCCTCAGCTCCACCCAGTTATTGCAGATCAGGGCCCTGTTCGATTTTCCGAGGGCTTGATGTGGGAGCCATTGTGGGAGCCAAGTTGTAGGCTTCCCGTATGGCTGAGGTATTGGCTGAGGTATGGCTGAGGCCGTATGGCTGAGGCGAAGCGCCGCGGCTACGGCGAAGACGGCATCTACTTCGATCATCGCGGTGACTGCCGTGATGGCGTCCATCACAAGACCTGCGCGGGGCGCTGGCGCGGGGTGGTCTCGCTCGGCTTCGACGCGAACGGGAAGCGGATCCGCAGGAAGGTCAGCGGCCAGACCAAGGCCGAGGTCAAGGACAAGCTCAAGACGCTGCACTCGGAACTGGACGCAGGGATCCGGACCACCGCGGCCTATACGGTTGAGAAGGCTGTGACCGACTGGCTCGACGAAGGCCTCCCCGGGCGGGCCGCCAAGACGGTCGAGGTCAACCGCGACTCGCTGCGGCCGCTGCTCGCCGTGATCGGCACGATTCCGCTGCGGGATCTGACCGTGCAGGACGTGCGGACCGCGCTGGCGAAGATGGCGGCCACACACGCTACGCGGACGCTGCAGAAGGCGCATAACTGCCTGACGCGGGCGCTGCGGCACGCGGAGGGGCAGGACCTTGTCCGGCGGAACGTCTCGGCGCTGGTGGACACTCCGCGCGGGCGGGAAGGACGGCCGTCGCAGTCGCTGACGCTGGCTCAGGCGGCCGCCTTGCTGCAGGCGGCGGAGGACTCGAGACTGCACGCGTACATAGTCCTGTGCCTGCTAACGGGTGTCCGGTCCGAGGAGGCCCGGGCGCTGACGTGGGAACGCGTGGACCTGGAAGCCGGGACCGTCTCGGTCTGGCGATCTGTCCGCGCTCACGGCGACACCAAGACCGAGCGCTCGCGCCGGACGCTGAAGCTTCCTGAGATTGCCGTCGAGGCGCTGCGCGCGCAGAGGCGGCGCCAGGCTGACGAGCGCGCGAGGGCCGGGGAGCTGTGGCAGAAGCACGGCCTGGTGTTTACCACCACCGTGGGGACGCCGTATGAGTCGCATAACCTGCGCCGGGACTTCCGCAGGGTCACCAGGGCGGCCGGAATCGGAGCGCGGTGGGTGCCGAAGGAGCTGCGGACGTCGTTCGTCAGCATGATGAGTTACCAGGGCGTGCCGGTCGAGGAGATCGCGCGCCTGGCCGGGCACGCCAGTTCGCGGACTACCGAAGTCATTTACCGGCGCGAGCTACGCCCGGTGATCACGACTGGGGCTGAGGTGATGGACCAGATCTTCCGGTCTAAGCAACCGCGAGCGCAACAGGCGGGCTAGGAAGAGCAAGCGGGTTAGGCTTGCACCAGTGCGTCGCTCATCGTAAGGAGGCGGGATGACCACCAATAGCGCTGGCTATGCGGGAGAGTCGCCGGAAACCCGCCCCGAGTCCATCGATGAGCAGGTGGAGCGCAAGGGCATCCGGCCCGTTGAGTCGGTGGAGGACATGGCGCAGGACGGCGTTTTCGAGTCGGATGAGGAACTGGAACAGTTCCTCGCGCACGTCTACGCCGCCCGTCACGGCGACCTTGCCTGACCGGGCCGATGCGCTACGTCGTCCTCGATACGGACGTGGCGTCGCGGGCGATCAAGGGGCAGCTCGTTGACCCGCTGGCCGCGAGGCTGACCGGCATGGCCTGGTGCGTGACGTTCGTGACCGTTGGCGAGCTGTGGCAGTGGGCGACCACGCGGAGCTGGGGACCGCGGACCCGTGAGGAGCTGGAGCAATGGCTCGGCCGCGTGGTGGTGCTGAACTCAGATGACGCAACCTCGCGAGCCTGGGGCAGGATCTCGGCGGCGGCCCGGCGCCGGGGACGTCCGCGGCCGGCCAACGATAGCTGGATTGCGGCATGCTGCCTGGCGCGCCAGTTCCCCCTGGCGACCCTTAACGTCAAGGACTTCGAGGACTTCGCCGAGCATGACGGCCTGCGCCTCATCACACCGTAAGGTCCTCACGGGCGGCACCCCGGACGCGCTGGCGCTGGCCGTTAATCCGTTGCCTCCTGGTCGGCGTCGCGGTCGATGACCTGCTGGAGGATCTGCGCGGACGGCCGGATTTCCGGCTTGGGAGGCAGCAAGATCGCGTCCCTGCCTGGCCCGGCCCAGGCGGGGAACGCCTGTCCCAGGTCGCCGTGGTCGGGATCCTCAGCCGGAATCGTCAAGCTCTGCCGGTCCGCGAGGCGGTCGGCGAACGTCCGGCGCGCGGCGGCCAGGCCCTTGATCCACTGGCTCATTTCGTGGGGGTGCTCTCCTGCGCTGAGAGCGAGCTCGTCGTTTTGGGCTTGGGAAGCGGGCTCGGGCTCGGCCGACCGCAGCGGCGCGAACCGCTGGCCGGGGTGGCGGCGGCGTAGTTCGGCATCGGCGGCGATGGCCAGGTGCCGTTGCTGGCGGGTGGCGGCGTCCCAGTCGGCGCGGTCGGCCATGGTGGCGGCGAACACGGCCTCCCGCTGCCGGTAGGCCTCGTGCAGCGCCTGGTAGCTGTCCGCCAGCTCCTCTTTACGGACGGCTTTGACGTAGTCGCCGCGGCGCCGAGCGGCGCGGGCCTCACCGTCGGCACGGCAGCCGGCCAGCCGGGCCTGCCATGCGCCGAGGCGGACCTGACGCAGCTCATCGCCGACCCACTGGGGTGCCCAGGCGGTTTCGGTCGGGTAGGTGTCGCGCAGGTGCAGCAGCAACCCGTCCGGCATGCCGCGCACATCGGGCCCGTCGATGGGGCCGACGGCGGCGGAGGCCTCGTGCCAGGCCGCGCGCAGGTCTGGGGCAGCCGTGGCCGGCTCGGAACCGATCGGGTCGGCGGAGTGGTCAAAGCCCGATAGCTCTCGCCAGGCGCCGATCGAGGCCGCGCGGTGCTGCCAGTCCAGCCGGTCCAGCGGGTGCCCAGGTACCGGCCCAAGGGCGGTCACCGCCCAGTTAGGCGCATGCTCGGCGGCGTGCTCGCCGATCCGGTCCTTGCGCGCGTCCATCATCATCGCGAGCTGCGTGACGTATTCGCGGCGTTCGGGGTCGGTAATGCCGCGGACCTGCGAGGACCACGGGCCGGCTGGGGGCGGGACCAGGGAATTGACCCGGTTCCGGAGGCGCGCGTCGATAACGCTGGCCACATCGCGGGCCCCGGCCAGGTCCCGTTCGCCGATCGCTTCAGCCAGAAGCTGCCGGGCGTCCAACCCGGCCAGTTCGGCGGCGTGCAGGGTCCGCCACAGCCATCGGGCCTGGTGGCCCAGTTCGGCGCGGTGGCCAGCCGGCAAGGCAGTCATCAGCAGGTCCTTGTACCGCTGCTCACGGGCATGGGCGGTCTCGGCTGACCAGATCGCGTACAGGATGGCCAAGTGGTCGGCGTCAGCGAGGGCCTGATTGCGGGTCTGGGTGGCCGATAGCTGTTGGCCGTCGCGGTCCAGCACCCCGGCCAGCACGGCGAGTGCCTCCCCAATCCCGGTAGCGGAAACAAGCTGACCGCCGTGTGCGGCAGTGAGGCGGTCGTAGCGGGCTAGCTCGGGGGCCGGGCGCAGGCCGGGGGTTGGGTCGGCGCGCTTCGGGGACGCGGTGAACACGTACGCAGTGTTGACATCGGTGCCGCGGGTCAGCGCGACGTAGGCGTGCTGGCGGTCTTCGGTGCCGGTGATCACTGCTAGGCCGGTGTGTACCGTACGTCCTTGGGCAGCGTGATCAGTGACCGCATAGCCCAGTTCGGCATTTTCGTGATCGGCGAGCAGAAATCGACGGTTCGTCCAGCGCCGCTGGCCGGTACGCGCGTCCGGGTCCAGGGCGCGGCGGACGACCAGCCCGTCACGGGTGACGGCGTCGATGCGCAACAGGTCGCCGTTGGCCAGGGTCCGCCCGGACTCGCCGGCCTCGATCGCGTGGTCGTTGCGGGTGCATACGATCAGGTCGCCGGGGCTGGCACAGGCGCCGTCCGCGATGCGGACCGCAGGGCCACCTCGGACGACGCCGAGGCCGATCAATTCGTCACGGATGCGGCGGGACAGTTCGCGGCGCAGCGCGTGGTCGGCGGCCATCAGCAGCGCGTCGGTGCCGCTTGCGGTGAGGGCCACGTAGGCGTCCGCGGCGGTGTCGATCATCTGCTCCGGGTCCCCGCCGAGGATGCGGCCGTGCTGGTCGTAGTCGGCCAGGACGGTGGGGTCGCCGTCACGCAGCCGCAGGCTGGCGTCTTGTTCCCACCGATTACGGAACCGGACCGGTGCGGCGAGCCGGGCGTAGCCGAGGGCGCCCGTGAGCAGGGACATGCCGCCGCCGTTCTCCACCGCCTGTAGCTGGCTGGTGTCCCCGGCCAGGACGATCTTGGCGCCGCGGGCCTCTGCGTAGGCAATCAGGTCGGCCAAGTCGGGGCCCGACAGCACCGAGGCCTCATCGACCAGCAGGAGGGTACCCGGGGAGATGGGGACAGGGCCACGAGCGCCGCGCCGACTAGGCAGGTGCCCCAGGAACTGTGCGGCGTTGTACGAGACCGGGACCCCGGCGGCCAGGGTGTTACGGGCGGACTGAGATGCGGTGATGCCAATCACCCGTCCCAGCCCGGCGGCGGCCCAGGCACGTGCGGCCTCGGCCAGCACCCGAGTCTTGCCGGACCCGGCGGGAGCGTTGATCACCGAGGCACGCTTGCCGTCAGTCAGGGCCGACCACGCGGCGGCGGCCTGATCCTCGCGCAGCCCGGAGCTCGGGCGCTCATCCTGCGCGGCGTGTGCGCGGCCGTGTAGCACGTCATCCAGTCGCGCAGGGTCGGCGCCAAGCGCGCGCGTGGCCTGCGCGGGGACCAGGCGCGGCGCGCCGCCGGCGCTGGCCTGGGTGAGCATGCGCTCGTCCATGGCCAGCTGGGCCCGGGTGGCATACCGTGGGCCGCCGTGCCGCTGGTAGACGCTGCGCCCGTCGGCACGCAGAAGGCTGCGCGGCAGCTGTACGGCTTCCGGCGCCTCCAGGCATACCACTGGATCGAACTCCGAACCGAGCGCCCGGTCGGCCAGGTCCTCGAGCAGCGCGGCGGCCGCGGCCGGGTCCATTCCGGACCTGGGCAGGACCCGGCCCAGGTACTTGATCACATCGGCGCGCGTCCAGCTGCTCTTTTCCTGCTGCGCCAGCGCGATCGCCTTCTGCGCCGCGCGGGCCAGCTCGAGCTCGCCGCGATCTATAATGGGCGAGCCCTGGCCGCGCGGATGCGTGCCGACGCGGCCGTCGCCGCCGTGCCACACCGATGGCGCTATGGACGCCAGCGAGACGCCCAGGGTGCGCGCCAGCTTGTCCGCCCACCCCGCATGCAACCGCGCGAAGTCCAGCGTGCCTTCCTTCGCCGCGCGTGTCGTGAAGTTGGACGCCTGCGCGAGCTGCGCCAGCTCGCGCTGCGACGGCTTGCGACCATATGTCTGCTCGAATTGCGCCGCGCGCGTACGCAGGTCTGCGGTGATGGACTGACGGCGGGAGGAGAACAGGCGCATCATCTGGCCGCTAATGCCCTTGATCTCATAGCCATGGCCGTCATCGCGCGCTACCCATTCCAGGCCGAACCGGCGGGTGAGCGCTTCCTCCAGATGCTGGGAGACGATCGCGGCGACCGCGCCGACATGCGCGTTGTAGCCCAGCGAGTCCGGTGCCCGCCATTTCCCGTCAATGAGCGTCCTGGCCACGTGGGCGATCTGGGTGTGGACGTGCAGCTGCATGTCGCCGTCGCGGGAGGTGTGCTGCAGCCACTGCGCCACTGTCAGGTCCGCCTCGTGCCACTGGCCGGTCTCCCGGCCATGCACCCGCGTGTTATGCGAGCCGGTGCGGGTGTAACCGGCCTCCCGCTGGAAGTAATCGAACCCGGCCCGGACCGCCTGCCAGATCATCGCGTCGACCTCGGCGACCAAGCTCGACCAGTACCGGTCCCCCGCCGCGTCACCATCCTGGCGGGCCAGGCGGGCGTTCTCGCCCAGAGAGGCATGGAAGATCGAGATCGACTTGGACAGCGACATCGTCAGATCGAAGAACAGCGGGCTTTGGCGGGCCTGGCGGGTGGCTTGGATCCGCAGTTCGTGTCGGCGTTCGGCGGTGGCGTGCGGCTCGGCGGCCAGCAGCCGGGCGTACAGGTCGGCGGCTTTGCGGCCGCTGCCCAGCGGCCTGCCCAGCGCGGTGCCGCCCGGGGTTTTGCGCTCGCCGAACAGCAGATCATATGGCTTGCGCTCGATCGTCTGGCCTGGCTCGAAACCCAAGGCCTTCGCCCCTGGGCCCCACCAGCGGCCGGGCGGCTCACCGCCGATTTCGCTGGCCTGAATGTAATAGCTGGCCGCGTCTTTCGTGGGACCGCGGTCGACCTGCTTCCAGATGTAATCCAGGTCGTAACCCTTGCTCAGCGTAGCCACGACCGCCACTACGCCTCGCGCCTCTGAGACGTCCAGCTGGCAGGACTGACCATGATCATCGGATGGTGCATGGGTGTGGAGCCTGTGCTGAGCCTGTACTAATCACGGCTCAAGGGTGGCAAAACGGCGGATCAAGATCAGAAACAATAAGGGCGCTAAGCGGACATAACAGATATTCGGTACAGGCGAAGATGGCGAAGGTGGGACGAGTTCGAGTTCATGCAGGCACTGCGTCGCGTACGTAAAGCCCGGGCGTGGGGCACAGTACCGAGTGCCGTTCACTGCCGAGGTTCTCGGGCCGGGGCTGCCGTTCGCCAGCGCGCGCCGTGGCCCAGTCGGCCCATGCCTCCCACCAGCTGCCTTGATGTCTCTCGGCACCAGCCAGCCATTGCTCGGGGTCGGCGCCTGGGGTGCTTCCGGTCCAGTAGTGCGCCTTGGGGTTGCCGGGTGGGTTCACCAGGCTGGCGATGTGGCCGGAGTGGCTGAGCACAAAAGTGGACGGACCGCCGAGCAGTTGCGTGGTCTGGTAGCAGCCCTTCCACGGCGTCAGGTGATCGGCGACGGCCCCGGTGACGAAGGTCGGCACGGCGATGTGCTGCAGATGCAGCGGCGTTCCCAGCACGCTGAGCCGTCCGGGCCGGGTCAGGAGGTTGTCCCGGAAGATGTCCAGGAACTGGCCGTGCAGCGCGCCGGGCAGGTTGGTACCGTCGGCGTTCCAGGCCAAGATGTCGAAGGCCGGCGGCTGCTGGCCCATCAGGTAGTTGTTCACCCAGTAGTTGAACACCAGGTCATCTGGGCGCAACCAGGTGAACGCGCTACCCATCTGCCGGCTGGTGATAATGCCCTTGCGCCGGGACCGGCGGCCGGCGAACGCGATCAGGCCACGCCCGGAGAAGGCGGTGATCGGGGCGCGCAGCCCGAAGTCCAGCAGGGTGACGGCATATGACATGGCGTGCACGCGGTGGTCGCCCATGGCGGCCAGGTAGTTGAGCACGGTGGTGGCGATGATGCCGCCGGCGCAAAAGCCGATCAGGTTGACATCCGGGCTGCCGGTGATCTCCCGCACGGTGTCAATGGCCGCCAGCACGGTCTGTGCATAGGTGTCCAGGTCCCAGCTGCCCTGCTCTGGAGTGGGGTTCCGCCAGCTGACCATGAAGGCCTGCAGGCCGCGGCCGACGGCGTACTCGACGAAACTGCGCCCGGACCGCAGGTCCAGGAAATAGAACCGGCCGATGGGCGGCGGGACGACCAGGACCGGGCGGGCGAACACGGTATCTGTGGCCGGGGCGTACTGCAGGACCTCCGCGACCGCGTCCCGGGCGACCACGGCGCCGGGGGTCACTGCCAGGTCCCGGCCTACCTCGAACGCGCCCGGCTCGATCATCGAGGGCATCCCGCCGTTGTGGCGCACGTCATGGACGAAGTTGCGGGCCCCGCGGACGATGCTCATGCCGCCAGTGTCGAACGCGCGCTTGATGGCGGCCGGATTCGTGCCCAGGAAGTTGGTCGGCGCGGCCGCGCTGGTTACGATGCTGGCCGCAAACCGGGCCTGCTCAGCCCGGGTACCGCTGCCGCCGTCGTCCATCGCGGCGATGATCCTGTCCAGCGCGCCGGCGGACGCGAGGTAGCTTTGCTGGATCATCCGGAATACCGGGTTCGACATCCACGCCGGATCGGTGAAACGCCGGTCGCCCCTGGCCGGGGCCACGTCGGACAAGCCCCACGCGATGCGAGTAAGTTCCACGCCCAGCCAACTGGCTTCCCGGGCCACGGTTGTGCCCTGGCTCAAGGCGGCGGCTAGTCCGCTGACTGCATCCCGGAGCGATGGCATACCGACGGCCTCGCCGCCGTTAACCGATTCGAGCGCTTCTCCGGCCGTCAGCTTGGCGTCCGTACTGGTCATGATCACTCCTCGTTTGCGGTCGCAGGCTGTTCAGCCGCGTGGGCGTCCTCGGGCCGGACCGAGCGGACGAGGAGCTGGGCCACGTCGACCACCTCGAGGGTGTCCTTGGCCTCGCCCGAGCCCTTCTTGGCGCTGATCGCGTCGCCGAGCATAACCAGGCAGTACGGGCAGGCGGTGGAGATGGTGTCCGGGGACAGAGCCAGGGCTTCCTCTATGCGCTCGGTGTTGATCCGCTTGCCGATCCGCTCCTCCATCCACATCCGCGCCCCGCCGGCCCCGCAGCAGAACCCGCGGTTCTTGCACCGGTGCATCTCGGCGGCCTCGATGCCGGGAACGTTCTCCATGATCCGCCTGGGCGGGCTGAATACCTTGTTGTGCCGGCCAAGGAAACACGGGTCGTGGTAGGTGACCTTCTCCTCGATGCGCCCGGCCGGGGTCAGCCGTCCCTGCTCGACCAGCCGGGCAAGCAGCTGGGTGTGGTGGATGACCTCGTAGTTGCCGCCGAGCTGCGGGTACTCGTTGGCGATGGTGTTGAAGCAGTGCGGGCAGGACGCCACGATAGTGCGCGCCCCCGCCTCGTTCAGCGTCTCGATGTTCTGCTGGGCCAGCATGGAGAACACGAACTCATTCCCGATCCGGCGGGCCGGATCCCCGGTGCAGGTCTCTGCCGGGCCCAGCACCGCGAACTTCACCCCCGCGGTGTGCAGCAGCGTGGCGATGGCCTTGGTGGTCTTGCGGGCCCGGTCCTCCAGCGCCCCAGCGCAGCCCACCCAGAACAGGTACTCGATCCCGTCGGGGATCTTGCCGCCGACCACGGGCACATCAAAGTCCAGCTCGCCGATCCACTCTGCCCGCCGGGCCTCGCCCATCCCCCACGGGTCGCCCTTGTTCTCCAGGTTCTTCAGCATGCCCGCGGCCTCGATCGGGAACGCCGACTCGATCAGCACCTGGTAGCGCCGTATCCCGTCGATGTGGTCAATGTGCTCGATGTCCACCGGGCACTCCTCCACGCACGCCCCGCAGTTCGTGCACGACCAGATCACGTCCGGGTCGATCACCCCGCCGTCCTTGCCCACCAGCGGCCGCTCCGCCGCTGCTTTGGCCGCGTCGGGCAGCTTGTCCCGTTCGGCGTCGGAGGCAGCCAGCAGCCAGGGGGCCTTGGCGAAGGCGTGGTCGCGCAGGTCCAAGATGACCTGCTTTGGCGACAGCGGCTTGCCGGTGGCCCAGGCGGGACACTGCGACTGGCACCGCCCGCACTCGGTGCAGGTCGCCAGGTCCAGCAGGCCCTTCCAGGACAAATCCTCGATCTTGCCCAGCCCGAACACGTCCGTGTCCGGGTCGGCTTCCTCAAAATCCAGCACCTTGCCGCCCGACCGCATCGGTTCCAGGCCGCGCAGCGCGTTCGGCCGCCGGGAGAACAGCACGTTCACCGGGGCCAGGAAGATATGCAGGTGCTTGGAGTACACCACGACGACCAGGAATACCAGCACGACCCCGACCTGGCAGAGAATGAACGTCGCTTCGAGCACGCTGTTCACCCCGTAGCCGAGCGGGGCCAGCCAGTGCCCGACGATCTGCGACGCGAACGCGCCGTGCGGGTACGGAAACACCCCGGTGTTAATCTGCGCCCCCCGGTACAACAGCAGGGTAACGATGACCAGGAAGATCATGCCCAGCACCAGCCACGCCGCCCGGGTATGCGAGCCGAAGAACCGGGACCCGCGGCCCTCGCGATGCGGGTCGGCGCGCAGCCTGATGACGGTGAACGTGATGATGCCGGCCAGCACCCCGACCGCGAACAGGTCCTCGACGAAACCGATGAACGCCCAGTGCCCGAGCCAGGGCAAGGAGAACGTCCGGCTGAACAGGGCCCCGTACGATTCGATGATCGTCAGTAGCAAGATGGTGAAGCCCCAGAACGTCAGGGCGTGGGCCACCCCCGGCACCGTCCACTTCAGCAGCTTGCGCTGCCCGAGCACCTCGGTGGCCTCGGTGGTGACGTCCCAGCCCGGATGCTTCCGCACGGCCTCGATGCGGTCAGGCGCGGGCTGCCCGGCCCGCGCCAGGCGGCCCAGCCACCACAGACGACGTCCGGCGATCACGAACGCGGCCACGAGCAGGACCAGGCCGACGGTCATCCGCACAGCCACGGGCAGCCTCCTTTACAGGCCAGGGCCGACCTTCATGGCCGGTTCCCGGCGGCCAGGTGAAGCTGGAGTTGGGTTCTGCGGCCACTCGTCATAACCAACGCAGCCTGGGAACGACAGGACCGTTGCTCGTCTGCGACCGTCCTGCCGCGTTTTCGGATTCCATGCGGAGATACCGGCATACGGCCTCGGCGCGATTGGCGGCTCCGAGCTTGCGGAGAATGTGCTTGACGTGCGACTTGACCGTGCCTTCCGAAATGATCAACCGCGCGGCGATGCCGGCGTTGGTCTCGCCGGTTGCCATGAGCCGCAGGACCTCGATCTCGCGTCGAGTCAACGCTGAGTTGGCAGGCGAGTAGTCGGCCACGAACATCGCAGCGGCGCTCCGTGCCTCCGGCACGTTGTCCCGGCCGGTCCGGGCGACCTCCACCTCCGCGTCGACTAGTTCGTCGGTCACCTTGGTGATGTCGATGGTCATCCGACCGACCGTTGCGCGGAGGGCGTGGAGCCGTTCGGACAGCACAGTGCGCTGAAACGCGCATCCGACACCCTGAGCGAACATCCAGAGCACATCGCGGCAAAACTCGTCCACGTGCCGCCGCCGCATGTAGCAGTCGGCGTGCAGGAACCCGATCACCCGTCCTTCAGGCATGATCGGCGCCGCGACGTAGGAACGAGCCCGCGTCTCTGCGACCAGCGTCGGATGCACTCTCGGATCGGTTTGCGCGTCGGGGACGAGGAGGGGGCCTCGCCGACGGACCATCTCCGTCTCGAGAATCATGTGGTTGAGCAGCTGGGGCTCGTCGCGGCCCACCCGCAGGATCTCCCGCGCCCACTCGGGGTCACCCTCGACATAGACAGCCTCCGGAACCCACAGGGACCCGTGGACCCGCGAGATCATGGCCCGGTCGAAGCCGACACGGCATGCCTCTTCGGGAACTCGGTCGATCAGCCGCGAGACAGAGGTGATCCCATGGAGCCGCCCGAGGGCGTCCTGCACGCTCGCGAAGGCCGCAATGCGCTGGGCGAGCCTGGTCTCGCGAAGCCGCCCTTGCGTTTCCTTGAGCTCCAGGAGAAGGTCGACCGTCTCGGCGCTGCCCCACGCAAGGGGGGCGTCCAGCCGATCCTCCCTGAGAGCCTCGGTGACACGCTGCGACGCGGCGGTCAAGGCAGCCTCCGCGGACGGAAAGTCGACGATGGCCAGGACCCGCGGATTGCCGTGTGGTCCACACAGGTCGCTCACGCGGTCGAGCACCGCCAGGACATCACGCATGGTGGCGCTGGGAATCCCAGGGCCATGACCGAGCCACGGCTGCTCGCCATCCCAGGTGCGTGCGGTCTCCGATGGCGGCGTGGCGGCTTTCCCGATCGTGTCTGCTTGTTCGGACTGCCCGATGCTCGTCGACGCGGTGTCACGAGCCACCCTGGAGCTGCCCGCCCGGGCCATCAGCTGGCAGCCGTCGTCCGCGGGCCGGGCGCCGGCTTTTGTGGGGGAATGCGCGATCATCGCGGACAACCAGCTAGCGGTTTACATCGCCCCAAGCTTCTCTTTGATATCCGCGCGCAAGACGTGCTTCTGGACCTTGCCGGTAGCTGTCATGGGCAGGGCTGACACGACCTCGAGGCGCTCCGGCAGCTTCTGCGTCGCGACCTTCTGCGCACGGAGATAGTCCGTGATGTCGTGGAGCGTCAGCGCCGCCGACGGGTCGGCCAGGACGACGAACGCGCATGCCTTCTCGCCCAGCCGCTCGTCCGGCATGCCCACCACGGCCACTTCTGCGATGCCCGGGTGCCGTACCAGGTGGTCCTCGATCTCGCGCGCACTGATGTTCATCCCGCCCCGGATGATGATGTCCTTAAGACGTCCCGTCACCCGCACGTACCCGTCCTCGTCCATCCGGCCAAGGTCTCCGGACCGTGAGAGACCCTCGGGCGTGAACAGCGCGGCCGTCTGCTCGTCGTCGTGGAAGTACTCGATCATGTGGCTGGGCCCCCGGTAGGCGATGTCGCCTTCCTCGCCGCGCGGCACCTCGAAACCGTCCTCGCCGAGGATCTTCACTTCGGCACCTTCGACGGCCGAACCGTCCGAGGTGACCGCCCGGTCGGCACGGTCGTCCACCTTGCACATGGTGGTGACGAGGTTCTCCGAGCGGCCGTAGAGGCTGAGGGTCCGGCAGCCAGGGAAGATCTCATGGGAGCGCTCTACGACGGCCCTGGGGATCGGCGACCCCGCGCAGACCCAGAGCCGCAGGCTGCTGGCGTCGTGCTGGGCAGGGTCGTACGCCGCCATCAGCATCTGCAGGAACGGCGTCGCGGTCACGGCAGCGGTGCAATGGTGCTGCTGGATCCGGCGCAGCCCCTCCTCCGGGTTCCACGCTTCCATCAGGTAGGACTTCGCGCCCGCCACCAGGGGGATCATCACGCTGGTTACCAGGCCCGTCGTGTGGGATATAGGCGAAGGTCCGAACTGCACGTCCTGCTCGGTGTATCCCAGGCCCTTGATGATCGCGTTCGCGCTCGCGCGATAGGTGTTGAAGGTGTGGAAGCACCCCTTCGGCCTGGAGGTCGTGCCCGAGGTGTACACGATGAGGAAGCCGTCGTCGGGCGACGAGTCGGGGCCAGCCTCCTCTTCGAGGGCCGCCAGATCCCCGTCGGCTACCAGGCCGTCCAGTGACGGGGTCTCGGACTCCTCCACCCCTGCGGGGGTACGAGCGACGTACACGGTGCGCAGGTCCGGAGCTTCGGCGCGCAACTTCTGGAACATCTCCAGGTGTCCGAACCCGCGGAACTCGTGGCAGGTCACCGCGGCCACCGCGCCGGAGTGCTGCAGCACGTAGGCGACCTCGTCCTCGCGGTAGATCGGCATGATGGGGACCATGATCGCGCCGATCCTGGACAGTGCCGCGGCGATGACGGGGAATTCTGTCCAGTTGGGAAGCTGCACAGCGACCCGGTCTCCGCGACGTACACCCCGCCGCTTAAGCCCGACGGCGAGTCGCGCGGCCTTGTCACGGAAGCCGGCGTACGTCAGCGATGTGGTGCTGTCGAACACGAAGGTCTGGTCACCACGGCGAGCGGCCTGCTCCGCGACCAGAGCGTTGAAGCTGGTCGGCTGCCAGTAACCCGCGGCATAGAACGCGGCGATCCGCTCGTCGCTGTACCGGTCACGGACGGTCTTGATCGGTGCGTTCATGGGGACCTCTCCTCGCGTGTGCGAACCCACCCCTGAATGCTAGAATGGTATGACCTTTTTTGGCAAGAGGCTGCGTCCAGAACATTCCTTCTCCGTGAAGGTCCCTGCGTCGCCGCGGCCCGGCCCGCCGCGCGCCACCTCCCTTGGCAGCTTCGGCCAGCTAGGCACGTAGGTCCGTTAGGCGTTCGAGCGCGGCGCAGCCGGTGCGCGGTATCAAGGAGCTGATAGATTAGGTAAGACCAAATCAAGGATGTGAGCGAGATGCCGCGGCCACTGGTGTCGAAGAGCGGGCCGAGCCGGCCGCCAGTCCGGCTGACGCCGATGCCTGTTCCCAAGGCCTCTGAGGTCCTCGCGGATGACCTGCGCGAGCGGATCCTCCTA
>Ga0306926_10004304_pt1 | contig 14924 bp, 13 predicted proteins | sample flu12Cox44000178_FD_203759 | JGI IMG/M metagenome (GOLD analysis project Ga0306926, IMG submission 203759) | Lab enrichment of tropical soil microbial communities from Luquillo Experimental Forest, Puerto Rico - flux8day.12C.oxic.44.000.178 (v2)... | ecosystem: Environmental > Terrestrial >...
CTTCAACGCGCTGGCTGCCGCATCCGGATTGATGCCAGCGAACGTTTCCGACCGCGCCAACGCGCTCGCCTGGCCGACACATCCCGTCCGCCTGGTCGTGCCGTTCGCAGCCGGAGGGCCGACCGACGTGATCGCCAGGATTGTCGGCGAGCGGCTTTCAAGAGGCTGGGGCCAGCAGGTGCTGATCGAGAACCGGCCGGGGGGCGGCACCAACATCGCGAACGAGATGGTGGTTCGCTCGGAGCCCGACGGCCACACCGTGCTGATGGGCGGCTCGTCGCAGGCAACGACACGTGGCCTCTATCGCTCGCTCAGCTACGACCCGATCTCCGATTTTGCGCCGGTCGCCTTCCTCTGCAGCTATTCGTTCTTCATGTTCGTGCCCGACTCGCTGCCGGTGAAATCGGTCAGCGAGTTCATCGCCTACGGCAAGGCCAATCCGGGCAAGCTCACGCTCGCCTCACCCGGCACCGGATCCTCGCCGCACCTGTGCGGGGAGCTGTTCAAGCACATGGCGGGATTGGAAATGGTGCACGTGCCCTATCGCGGGGCGGCGCCGGCGATGAGCGACCTCATTCCCGGTCGCGTGCATCTCCTGTTCTCGGGCGGCGCGACGCTCGACAACGCGCGCTCGGGCCAGGTGCGGGTGCTCGGCTATACCGGAGCGATGCGCTCGGCAATCGCGCCCGAGGTGCCGACCATCGCCGAGGACGGCATTCCTGGCTTCAACGTCGTGTCATGGTACGGCTTGTTTGTGCCGGCAAAGACGCCGCCTGAAATCGTTTCGAAGATGAATGGCGATGTCATTGCCGCGCTCGCGGATCAAAGCGTGCAGGGCCGCCTGGCGCCCCTCGGCTACGAGACCAGGCCCGATGCGCCCGAGCAGGTCGGGGCATTCCTCAGGACCGACGCCGAGTTGTGGAGCCGGGTGATCAAGCAAGCCGGACTGTTGCCGCAGGACTGATCGCCTCAGGGCTGTTGCCCTCACTCGATCTTCTCGATGCCGGCCTTGGTGATGATGTCGTGATATTTGGCGATCTCGGCATGGAGAAACGGCTTGGCCTCGGTGAGCGGCAGCGCAATCACCTCGGCGCCGGCTTTTTCGAAGCCCGCGCGCACCGCAGGGTCGTTGAGCGCTTCCGTCATGAACTGATGCAGCTTTTCGACAATCGGCTTCGGCGTGCCGCCCGGCACCAGCAACGCGAACCAGCCATTCACCTTGTACTCCGGCAGGCCAGCCTCCGCGGTCGTCGGCGTGTCGGGCAGCGCGGGGATGCGTTTGTCGCCGGCAACCGCAAGCGCGCGTGCCCCGTTCGCCCCCAACGGGCCGGCCACGTTGGGAAACCACTGGAAGCCGAGCGGGACGGCGCCTGCGATCAGGTCAGGTCCATATTGGGCGATGTTCCGGTACGGCACATGGACGAGCTTCACCCCCGTCACCTGACTGAAATACTCGCCGGCAAGGTGCTGCGAGCTCCCGATGCCGACCGATCCGAAATTGAGGCCGGGATTGGCCTTTGCGTACGCGATCAGCTCCTTGAGCGAGGTGACCGGCAGCTTCGTGCTGGCGGTGACGACGATGGTGAAACCCGCGAACGGCGACACAATCTCGAGGTCCTTCTCGGGGTCGTATCCGAGCGCCTTGTATAGAGACACGTTCGCCGCCACCGGGCCCGAGCCACCGCCGATGATGGTGTAACCGTCGGGCGCAGCCTTGGCGCCGATCGCGGTCCCCATATTGCCGCCGGCGCCCGGCCGATTCTCGATGATGATCGGCTGACCCATCAGCTTCGACATCCGGTCGAACATGATCCGGCTGACGACGTCGCTGGCGCTGCCGCCGGCAAACGGGACGATGGCCGTGATGGGGCGCGAGGGATAGTCCTGCGCGGCAACCATGTTGCCGCCTCCCGCCAAGGCCAATACAAACGCAAAAACCAACCGCGTCGGACGCATCGTCCTCATCCTTTCCGTTACGAGGACAACCATGCCGATCTACGGATATGACTGCAACGTTTGCGGCCCGCTTCACGGCGATGTTCGTAGGGCGGATTAGCGCAGCGTAATCCGCCGTCCGCGGCGAGCCGGCGGATCACGGCGCGCAAAGGACGCGCCTAATCCGCCCGACGTAGCTTGTGCTACCAGACCGGCTGCAAGCTGTAGTGTCCGCCGCCGGAAACGAATTCCACGCTGCCTCCCGTCATCGCCCAAGCACTTGCCGCCGCCAGCAGCAAGGCTGCGGCAATGAGAACGATGGCTTTACGCGCGCCGTGTGTCGCCAGAACCTTCCTCGCTGAAGCGCTCATGATCCCGCCTCCATGAACGGGGACTCTCCGCTTCGTCCCGACCGCGGCGGAGAGCGACATCAGCAGCTTCTCACAATCTGCAGGAGAGGTCTGTGACCACGGTCACACTGCGAACGAGTGCGACCGGTGGTACTACCTTACTTTCTCGGTGTACCGATCGACTGACGCATGTTAGAGCTGCAACCATCGCCGATGGCGAGTGCGAACCAACATCAACGCCACATGCTCGCAGCGCTGATGCGCTTTCAATTGCCGCAGGGGTGAGGTTCGGTGGGGCCATGGCAAGCCGTTCTGCTGCTCTGCGCCATCGCGGTCGGCTGGGGCACGGCATGGCCCGTCATCAAGGCGATCCTGCACGATATCCCGCCGCTGTGGACGCTTGTGCTTCGCTCCGCCATCGGAACAGCCACGCTGTTTGCCATCTCCGCTGGGCGGCGGGCGCTGATTCTGCCAAGGCGTGATGACGCTCCGGTCCTGCTCAATGTCGCGCTCCTGCACATGGTGGCATTTGCTGCGCTGGTGAGCGTGGGACTGCAATTCGTGCCGGCCGGGCGCTCCATCGTGCTGGGCTACACCACCCCGCTCTGGGTGAGCATCGGCGCTCGGATATTCCTGGGCGAGGCGCTGACGCCGGCCCGCATCACGGGCATCGGCATCGGCCTGCTCGGGCTCGTGGTGATGTTCAATCCCGCGAGCTTCGCCTGGCACGATCGTGCGGCGACGACGGGAAACCTGTTGGTGCTGACAGGCTCGTTATGCTGGGCGGCAAGCATCCTGCATGTTCGCGCCCATCGCTGGGTATCGACGCCGTTCGAGCTCGTTCCCTGGCAGGCGCTGCTCGCGACCTGCACGCTTGCGCCGCTGGCGCTCGCGTTCGAGGGCATGCCTCATATCGAGTGGACAGCGCGGCTGGTTGCGCTCCTGGTTTACGGCGGCACCGCAGGCATCGCCCTGCCCTATTGGGCCATGCAGATGGTCAACAAAAACCTGCCGGCGATCACGACGGCGCTGGCCTTGCTGGTGGTGCCGGTGGTGGGCGTCGCCTGCTCGTCGATCGCACTCGGCGAGCCGCTCACCTGGAGCCTGATGGCTGCGATGCTGCTCATCATCGGCGGCATTGCGATTGGAATGGGCGACTCGATCGTTGCGATGCGAGCCGGGTGGACAAGCCGCGCAAGCCGCGCAGGGGCTTCTGCTCCGAGGACATGGAAGCCGTAGATATCGCCGCGCCGCCGGCAACGGTGATGAATTCACGCCGCCGCATGCCGCTGCGCCTAGATCCAGACATCGTTCCTGGCCGTGCGCTCGCCGCCCACGTCACCAGTGTTGAGCACCCCGCGCGGCTCGATCAGCAACAGACAGACCTCCTGCTCGGCGCAAGGCTTGTGCTTCACGCCCTTGGGGACGACGAACATCTCGCCCGCTGACAAATGAACCGCGCCATCGCGGAAATCGATCCTCAGAGCACCCTGAAGGACGATGAAGGTCTCATCCGTATCCTTGTGATCGTGCCAGATGAAGTCGCCCTGAAGCTTCACGAGCTTGAACTGGTAGTCGTTCATCTCGGCGATGACCTTCGGCTGCCAATGATCGTGGAAGAGATCGAGCTTGCTGGCGAAATTGATTGCCTCATACGCCATGCGCTCTCCCCTGGATGGCCGTGCAGCGTGTCGGTCAGGCCTTCTGCCGGAGCAGGAATTCAAGCATGCTGGCAGCCGTCATGCGCAAGCGCAATGGCCGCTTGTCGCCAGATCGCGGCGAAGACACGATGACCCAATTCGCATCCGACCGCCTGCCCTTGGTGATCGGCGTCACCGGCCATCGCGATCTGCATGATCGCGATATCCCGTTGCTGGAGCAGGCCGTCGTGTCCGTCATCGCAGCCCTGCGGCGCGACTTCCCCGCCGGCGATAGCGAGACGCAAGTGATCGTGCTTTCCGGTCTGGCGGAGGGCGCCGACCGGGTTGCGGCGCGGGCCGCGCTGGCGGCAGGCGCCAAGCTCGTCGCGCCCCTGCCCATGCCGCTTGCGGAATACCGGCGCGACTTCGAGCCCGGATTGAAGGCGGGCAACATTGCAGAGTTTGAGGAGCTGTTCGCACAGGCCATTGCCGCCCCGGTCATGCCCTTGCGCGCTGCGCCGATGGAGGCTCTCCGCGACAGCAAAGTGAGGGCCGACCAGTACCGCGCGCTCGGCATCTTCATTGCCCGACATTGCCATGTGCTGCTCGCGCTCTGGGACGGCAACGAGCAGGACGTAAGTCCCGGCGGGGCGGCGGAGGTGGTGGCGCTCAAGCGCGACGGCATTCCGCTGAGCCTTGCTGCCTCCGCGCGCGAGTGCCTCGACAGCTCCGCGATCGGACCGGTCATCGAGATTCTTACCCCGCGCATGAAGCACGCGCACGCGGCGCGCGAGGTCTCGATCAAGCCGTGGGGAAAGGAGGTCCTCGAGCGGCAGGGCGGTGCCGTGGAGACGCTTACGCATGGCCTAGCGCGCGGGCGCAATCCCCGCAGCACGGCGTTGCCGGCTGCGCAGAGGCGCGAGATCAAGAGCTGGCAACGGTTCGAGGCGCTTGTCGAACGCAACCGGCAATTCAATCGCGATGCCGAAGCGCTGCTCCGGCGCGACGATGGCGCAAGGCGCCTGGAACAGAGCCTCGTCTCCTTTTTTCACGATGGAGATGCCGGCGAGAATGACTGGCCCGACGCAAGGCGACGCGTGACGGAGCTTGCGCCGCTGAGATTGCGCCTCCATGCCATGGCCGATGCGCTGGCGCAGGAACGCGGCAGCCGGCTCAACAGAAACTGGAAGTTTGTGTCCGCGGCCGGAGTGCTGGCCGTTCTGTGGTTCGCATTGTTTGCCCAGGCCGCATCCGTTGCGAGCGGCGGCATAGCCGCTGTGCTGCTCGGCGGATATTTCATCTTCCTTGTCGCAGTGCTCGTCCTCATCGTCCAGTCAGGGCGCGAGCGACACTGGTCTCTCGAGTACCACGCACTCGCGGAGGCGCTGCGAGTCGCGGTTTTCTGGAAGCTGCTCAGCATCGCGCCCGGCTATGTCCAGGCAACATGCAGCGGAGCTCTTGGCGCTGATGGCGCTCATGACGCCCAAGTCGACGGCGCATCGGAGCAGGAGGTGGCCAATGCCTACCCGATCGAGGGGGAGACTGCCTGGGTCACGGTATGCCTGCGAACCCTGGAAGGCCTCGACAAGCCGCAGGGCACATTCCCGCACGCCCTCGATCCAATCGGCCATGCCATCGCGCGCCGGTTCTGGGTGCGCGGCCAGTCGGTACGGTACCGCCGGCAGGCGCTCCGGCAGGTGCAGCGCGCGGATCGTCACGCGGCCGGTGCGGCTGCGCTCATTGTCCTCTCGCTGTTCGTGCTGGCTCCGCAAGAGCTTTATCTGCTCCTGGCCGGCGACCGCTACGGTTGGCTGGCGCGGGCGATTGTCGTGCTGATCGGCCTCATGCCGGCCATGGCCGCGGCACTCACGATTTACTGCGAGCAGTCAGCGTTCCGGGCGCACGCGCGGCAATGCCAGCGGCTGCGCGTGCTGTTCGAGCGCGCGCTCGATCTGCTGCCGGTCGAGCTCGATGACGTGACGCGGCGACGGGCGCGCTCGGTTTATCATCAGCTCGGCCGCGCGGCGATGCGCGAGAGTGCGCAATGGGCGGCCACGGGCGCACGCGGGCCAGCTCTGCCCTAGGACTGAGCTTGGCAAATCGTCCCTTTTGTGCTGGCCGTCACATCGCCATCGTGCTCGCGGTCACATCGCCGCGGCCGACAATGACGCATCCTTCCTGCAACAAGAACCGTCCTGCAGGAGGACCAAGCCGTGTCCCGTCGTTCTTCTCTCCACGCACGCGCCATCGCAGCACTGCTCGCCGGGGCCGCGCTGTCGCTCCCGGCCGCGGAGCCGGGCATGGCGCAGGGCAGGCCGATCGCGCAAGTCAAGGCTGTGCTCGCGCCCAAGCATGCGGGAGCATGGGTCGTCAACGGCTGGGGCCGCGACGGGGAGGCAAGCCACTGCAGCGCCGAGCGTTCCGTAAATGGCGTTCTGGACGACGGCGGCCCATTGCAGTTCGGCCTCATCCGCCTGCCGGATGCCTATCGCATCTTCCTTGGGTCCAACGAATGGCAGCTCAGCCCCGGGTCGGCGTTTCCTGTCGAGCTGACTGCGCCAGGCGTCTTCCGCAGCGAAGCGAACGCGGTCGCCGTTGGATCGGGGTCCGTGATCATCGAGCTCGGCGGCGACAGCAGCTTCGTGCAGCAGCTCGCCACTGCCCCCAACCTGGAGATCAAGGCCGCGAAGAGCGTGTTTCGGCTGCCGCTTGAGGATTTCAGCCTCGCTGTTGCCGAGGTGGACAACTGCCTTGCCGCGCTCAAATTGCAATCGAGCTCTAATCCGGTTGCGCCCACGCCGACCACCACCGCCGCCCGCACCAGCAATGCAAACACTGCAGCGCCCGTCGCCTCGCGCATCACTGAAAATGCCGGTCTCATCGAGGAGCGCACCTTCCTCACCGTTCGCGATCCCAAGGGATCCTATCGCCTTGAGGCGGTGCTGGTGCGGCCCGCGCAGGCCAGCGGTCCCCTTCCCATCGTGCTGATCACGCATGGCAAGAATTTCAAGCCGGTCGAGAATCAGTCGTTGCACGCCGACTGGATGTTGCCCCAGGCGCGCGATTTCGCCGCCCGCGGCTGGCTTGCCGCCGCCATTGTACGGCGCGGCTACGGGGCCTCGGACGGCATACCCGGCGTGTCGCGCGGCGCGGCCTATATGGCATGCGGAAGGAACGGGGATCTCGCGCACGGCTTCTCGGTCGAGGCCGATGACCTCGCCGGCGCGCTTGCGGCGATCTCGGAGCGGCCGGACGCAGATGCCTCGCGCGTGCTGGTCGTCGGCCAATCCTTCGGCGGCGGCACGGCCCTCGCCTTTGCCAGCCGCCAGCCCGCCGGCCTCATTGGCGTGATCAACGTGTCGGGCGGCGTTTTCCGGACCGGCGGCGATGACGAGGTCTGCGATTGGGATGGGCTGGTGGACGCCATGCGCAGCTTCGGCGGCCGCACGCGCGTGCCCACGCTCTGGCTCTATGCCGAGAACGACCGCCTGTTTGGGCCTCCGGTCGTCAAGCGCATGCACGAGGCCTATGTCACTGCCGGCGGGCAGGCCGAGCTCAAGATGTTCCCCGCGCTTGGCAACGACGGACATGGCCTGTTCTCGAATTTTAGCGGACGCACTCAGTGGCTGCCGGCCCTCGATGCATTCCTGCTCGCAAATGGCATGGCGAACGCCAATGTCGCCCGGCTCGATGAGGTCAAGCGGACACCCAGGCTCGCCGGCTTCAAGCAAGCTTTCCTCGAGGAATATCTCGCCATGCCGCTTCCCAAGGCGCTTGCGGTCAGCGTGGGAGAGACCGACGCCTACTGGTATTCCGACACGAGCGGGATCGAGGCGGCGCGGGCCGCCGCGCTCAAGAATTGCCGCGAGCAGGCTCACGCCGAGTGCACGCTGGTCATGGAGAACAACGACTTGGTGCGGCCGCTCGTCACCAGCGCCAAGACCTCGGACGTGACCGCGCACTGAGCGCGCCAGTGAGGCAACCGGCCGCGCCCACTGCGGCATGCGGCCCGTTGCCCCTTCGCGCAAGCACCACATTGATGTAGCGTGACCGCAAAGCCGCCGGCACCTGCGTGCCGAGACAGCGACGAAGCCGCGTTCACGCCGGCCGAACGGGTGGAATGCCATGACACTTCCCCGCAGGCGATTGCTGAAGCTGGCGGCGGGCGCTGTCGCGCTGCCTGCAGTCACCCGCCTTGCACGCGGGCAAGCCTATCCGACGGGGCCGGTGCGCTGGATCGTGTGCTTTGCAGCCGGCGGCCCCAACGACATTGTTGCACGCCTCATCGGCCAATATCTGTCGGAGTATCTCGGCCAGCAATTTGTCATCGAGAACAGGGTAGGCGCGGGCGGCAATATCGGCATGCAGGCGGCGCTCAGCTCCGCCCCCGACGGCTACACCGTCGTGTTCGTCGGCCCCAACAATGCGATCAACGCGACACTTTACGAGAAGCTCCCGTTTGACTTCATGCGTGACAGCGCCCCCGTTGCGGGAACAATGCGCCTGACCAACGTAATGGACGTCAACCTCGCACTCCCCGTCAAAAACATCGCAGAGTTCATCGCCTATGCCAGAGCCAATCCGCGCCGGATCAACTTTGCGTCCGGCGGGGTGGGCACTTCTCCGCATCTGTCGGGCGAGCTGTTCATGGCGATGACCGGCGTCGAGCTTGTGCACGTCCCCTACCGCGGCACCGCGCCCGCGCTCACCGATCTTCTGGCCGGAGAGGTGCAGGTGCTGTTCGACAACCTGCCCGGCTCGATCGGGCACATCAAAACCGGCAAGGTGCGTGCGCTGGGCGTAACGGCCGCAAAGCGCGTGCCGGCGCTTCCCGACGTGCCGGCGATCGCCGAGACCGTGCCGGGCTATGAGGCAAGCGTCTGGTACGGGATGGCAGCGCCAAAGGACACGCCGGCCGACATCATCGCGACGCTCAATCACGCGGTGAACGCCGTGCTGGACAACCCAAAGCTCAAGGCGCGCATGGCGGAGCTCGGCGGCGAGCCGATGCCCATGACGCCGGTGCAGTTCGGCAACCTGGTCGCCGAGGAGACCGAAAAATGGGGCAAGGTGGTCAAGTTTGCCGGCGCCAGAGCGGACTGACCGCGAAGTGTGTCAGCACGTAGGGCGGACTAGCGTGATCCGCCATCCGCGGCGAGGTGGCGGATTACGGCGCGTGAAGAACGCGCCTAATCCGCCCTACGAACTGCGCGAGCATACGGCTCCTTGCGCTCCGTAATTGCAGGTTTCCCACCTCCTCCGAGCCGGCAAATCGTCGTCTTTGTGCTGGCCGTCACACCATCGGCGTGCGTTCGGTCACATCGCGCCGGCGCGAAATGGCGCAATCCTTCCTGCCACAAGAAACGTCACAGGCAGGAGGATCACCGTGCGCAGCCCCATTTTCCCACCAGCACCATGGATGGCCGCAGTCGTCGCAGCAGCCGCGCTGCTCCCGCCTGCGAGCGCCGCGCTGGCAGCGAGCAACCCTGCCGCGGAGACCAAGCAAATCATTGCGCCGAGGCAGGCGGGACAGTGGAGCATCACGGGCTGGGGGAAGGCCGGCAATCCGTCCCATTGCATTGCCGAGCGGCGGCCGACAGCGGGCGCGCCGGTGCAGTTCGGGCTCGTGCGCCTGCCCGATATGTATCGCATCGTCCTCGTCTCGGACGAATGGGCGCTTAGTCCAGGCAGCGTGCTTCCGGTCGATCTCAATGCAGCGCCGGTATTCCGCAGTGAGGCCAATGCGGTTGCGGTCTCGCCCAAGGCGATGATCATCGAGCTCGGCGGCAATACTACGTTCATGCAGAAGCTCGCGACCGCGCCAACGCTGGAGGTGAAGACGGCGCAGGCTGTCTATCGGTTCCGGCTCGAAGGTTTCAGTACAGCGATCAGCGAGGTCGATTCCTGCCTGGCTGCGATCAAGCCAAACTCTCACCCGGCTTCGGCCCCGGGCGTGGCGAGCAGGCTTCCTGCCGCGCCGGAGGAGTCGCGCGTCACCAATGGCGGGCTGATCGAGGAGCATACCTTCCTCACCGTTCGCAATGCGAAGGGATCATACCGGCTGGAAGCACTGCTGGTGCGCCCGGCGGCGGCCACAGGGCGGCTGCCGATTGCGCTGATCACGCATGGCAAGAACCTCACCCCGCTCGAGAACGAGGCCATCCACGCCGACTGGATGGCCCCGCAGGCGCGTGACTTTGCCGCGCGCGGCTGGCTCGCCGTGGTCGTCATACGGCGGGGCTACGGCGCGTCCGACGGCGTACCCGGCGTCGCCCTCGGCGGTGCCTACATGGCGTGCGGCAATGCCGACCTCGTGCGCGGCTTCGAAGTCGAGGCCGACGATCTCGCCGGTGCGCTGCAGGCGGTGTCGACGCGGCCCGATGCGGATGCCTCGCGCGTGCTGGCGGTGGGACAGTCGTTCGGCGGCGGCACCGTGCTCGCCTTTGCGGCCCGCAAGCCGGCGGGCCTGATCGGGGTGGTCAATGTGTCTGGCGGGGTTCGGCGGCAGGAAGCGAGCGGGGTCTGCGACTACAATGCCCTGATCGCCGCCATGGACAGCTTCGGCAACCGCACGCGCGTTCCCACCCTGTGGCTCTATGCCGAGAATGACAGCTTGTTCCCGCCCGAGGTCGTCAACCGCATGCACGACGTCTATGTTGTTGCGGGCGGTCGCGCGCAGCTCAAGATGTTTCCGCCCGTGGGCAAGGAGGGTCATGCGCTGTTCGCGGATGTGACGGGGCGCGCCCAATGGCTGCCGGCACTCGATGCCTTCCTGCTCGCCAATCATATGCCGAATGCCAATGTGGCACGATTGGACGAGGTCAAGCGCGCCCCCGGGCTCGCCCCGTTGAAACGAGAATTCATCGAGCAATATCTGGCCATGCCGATGCCCAAGGTCCTCGCGGTGAGCCCCAACGGAACCGTGTCATGGTACATCCATACGAGCGGCCTTGATGCCGCACGCAAGGGTGCGCTTGGCAGCTGCCGAGAGAAATCCGGCCGCGAGTGCACCGTCGTCATGGAGGACGACAATCTCGTGCGGCCGATGGTGACGAGCGCCACCACCGTGAACATCAGCGCGCGCTAGCACGCATTCCAGTGAGGCTTAGAGAATAACTCCGTTGCGGCACTAAGGCATGATTTGCTGTCGATGTCTGCAATGATCCGCTTGCGGATCAAAATCCGCTGGAAACCTCAAAATCCAGCGGTTCAGGCTGCGCGGCTGATTCCTGCTTCTCCAGATTGCAATCTCACTGCGGCAAGCGCATCGTTTGCAGGGCTAGTGACAGCCCAATATCGGAGGAGACCATGGCGGAAAGCGTCTACAAGATAGTCGAGCTGGTCGGGACCAGCACTGACTCCTGGGAGAAGGCTGCGAAGGCGGCTGTGGAGAAAGCTGCCAAGACGCTGCGAGACCTGCGTATCGCCGAAGTGGTGCAGCAGGATGTGCAGCTCAAGAATGGGAAAGTGGAAGCCTATCGCGTGAAGGTGAAGCTCTCCTTCAAGTACGAGGGCGGCCCCTAGGAGGCACTCGCCTATCACGGCATGAAGCGCTCGCGCGTGGGGAAGTTCGCGAAGGTCGTCTCCGGGACGCGGAAATTGGTCGACAGCAGGAGGTGCGGATTGCCCGCGATCCAGGCGGTGAGCGAGATCGACTGGTAGGCGCCGTTGTTGAGCACGACGAGCAGCTCGAGATCATCGCTGCCGGCGTTCTCGATGTAATGGCCGTAGCCCTGCGGCACGTAGCCGACATCGCCGGAGTTGAACTCCTCGGTGCGCACCCGGCCATTCGATCCGAACACGCTCATGCGCGCGCGGCCGGCGAGGTAGTACTGCCACTCGTCGGCATTCGGGTGCCAATGGAGCTCGCGCAGGGCGCCCGGCTTGATGCGCATCAGCGCGCCGGTCATGGTGGTCGAGATCGGAAACTCGCGCTCTGACACCAGACGCATCGTGCCTTCCGGGTAGCTTTCAGGTCGTTGCGCGAGCAGCCGGTAGCGATGGGTGAGCGCACCCGCGTCGAGCGAGCCCGGCCGCGGATCGGCGGAAAGCGGCGGCGGCACCGGTCCCTGCGCGATATACACCTCGCTCTTGGGGAAATTGGCGAAAGTCGCAGCCGGTACGCCGAACTCCTTCGCCAGCACCTCGGCCGGCGTGTGTCCGATCCAGTCGGTGATGCTGAAAGTGCCGAACTCGGAAAAATAGCCGTTGTCGAAAACAAGCAGGAACAGGCAATCCTCGCGCCCGATGCCCTGGATGGAATGGCCGTGCCCGCGCGGGAAATACCAGACATCGCCCACATTGAAATCGGCGATCTCGGTGTGACCCTGCGGGTCGGTGACCGTGATGCGGCACTGGCCCTTTATCACATAGGCCCACTCGGCCGCATTGGCGTGCCAGTGCAGCTCGCGCAATGCCCCCGGCTTGAGCGACATGAGCACGCCGGCAAGCTTCTCCGAGACCGGAAACTCGGCAACCGTGGCCTGCTTTGCCCAGCCGCCCTCCCAGGTCTTGGGAGTGATCGCGCCGAGGTTGAAGCGGAACGAGGGAAGCTCCTTGCCCGCCAGCAGCGGTGCGGTCGGGCCGAACCACGGCTGTCCCTGCCCTTGCGCCAGCGCTTCCGTGCCACCTGCGGCGGCGAGCATGCCGCCCGCAGCGGCGGCTTCCAGCACATTGCGGCGCGAGAATTCGGACATGGGGAGCTCCTGGATGTTAGTAGTAGGGGCGAGGCATAGAGCGTCGCGCAGACAAGCGTACGCAGTCTGCGCAAGCTTGACTGCGTTCGCGCGTAACCGCGCGGGCGCCCCGCCCCAACGCTGAGACGGAGCGCGTCGCAGACGCGCGCAGGTGGGCTAATGCCTTGCCTGTGTGAAAATTGCTAGGGCTGGACAACGGCGCGGAATGCCGCGCGTCTACCAATGTGGCGCGCCGAAAGGCACCTTCAAATCGGAGACGCATAATGACCGCAATCACGCTCGATCAGGCGGAGAAGATCATTGACGCCATCATCGAGCGCGGCGCGGCGCTCGATTGCCGGCCGCTTGCGGTCATTGTGGTCGAGCCGGGCTGCAAGGTGAAGGCGTTCAAGAAGGAGGATGGCAGCTCCATGATCCGCTTCGAGATGGCTTATGGCAAAGCGTATGCCGCGCTCGCCATGGGCCGCTCCTCCAGGCTCGTGAAGGAGCGCGCGCAGGAGAAGCCGACCTTCATGCGCTATCTCTCAAGGGCAAGCGGAGAGCAGATTTTCCCGGAAGGCGGCGGCTTTCAGATTCGCGCCGCGGACGGGGAGGTGATTGGCGCGGTCGGCGTCACCGGCGAGACCGAGGAGCGCGACGAGGAGCTTGCGGCCTTCGGCATTCGTGCCGCCGGCCTGAAGACCGATGAGGACTGCGCGGGACTGGGCCGGCGCGGCGGGGTGCGGCTGACAAATAGATGAGTGTGGCGGATTACGCTTCGCTAATCCGCCCTACGTGCTAGCATTGCGGCACCGACAACCCGCGTGCGGGAGGACAGCCATGGCAGCCGGCGGCGTCAAGCTCGTCGCAGCGACAATACTCCTCATGGCAGGCGCCGCGATCGTGTCGCCGCGCGCGGCGCCGGTGCTCGATTACGAGTTCTTCAAGGCGCGCGTCGAGCCGATCTTCCTGGAGAAGCGCGCCGGCCATACGCGCTGCTACGTGTGCCATGCGGAAAGCAATAACGGGTTCCGGCTGGAGCGGCTCTCGCCGGGCGCGACGTTCTGGAGCGAGGAGCAGTCGCGTCGCAATTTCGAGATAGCCTCGCGGCTGGTCAACCCCGGCGATCCCGCAACCAGCAGGCTGCTGCAGCAACCGCTCGCGCCCGAGGCCGGCGGCAATGTCTTCCACTCCGGTGGCCGCCAGTTTGCGTCCAAGGACGAGCCGGGCTGGAAGACGCTCGCCGACTGGGTCAACGGACAGAAGCTGTAAAGGGGGAGGAACCACGTGCAGACATTTTGCCTGCGGCTTTTGTTGACGCCGGGTGCGGGGCTCGGGCTCCTGCTCGGGCTGATCAGCGCACATGCCCAAACCACCGTGAAGATCGGGCTTGCAGTCCCGAACTATGGCGCGTTTGCGCCGGTCTACGTGGCCGAGGATCTCGGCTATTACCGGGCGGAAGGCATCAAGCCGGAGATCACCGCGTATCGCGGCGGCCCCGCCGCGCAGGAGGCGCTTGCGGCGGGAGCCGCCGATCTCATCGATTTCTTCCCGCCGGGGGTCGCGCTCGCGGTCAAGAAAGGCATCAAGGAGAAGATCGTCGGCAATGGCGGCGATGTCCCCTACGGCTGGGACATTGTGGTGATGGCATCCTCGCCGTTCCGGACCTTTGCGGATCTTGCCGGCAAGCGGGTCGGCATCACCGCCAAAGGCGCAACCACCGATTTCTATGCGCTGTGGGCCGCCAAGAACGCGGGCATCGCCATCGAGACCATACCGGTCGGCGCGCCGGCGCTGATTCCGACTCTCAAGTCCGGCCAGATCGACGCCGCCGTGCTCAACCCTCCCTTGTCGTTCCGGATGCTCATTTCCGGCGAGGGGCGCTCGGTTGTGGATCTGCGAAAAGCACTGCCCGAGCCGACGCTTCCCGATGTTTGGGTTGCAACCCAATCGCTCATCGAGGGCAATCCGCCAGCCGTTGGGGGGGCACTGCGCGCCATCTACAAGGCAACCGATTACATGAAGAAGAACCGCACCTTCTCCACCGAATATCTGCGCAAGTTCACCAGCGAGAAGGACCCGCAGGTCGTGGAGCGCGAGTTCGAGGTGGTCATCATGGGACGCCCGACCGCTGCGAGGATCGAGCGCAAGTGGATCGACGCATCGCTTGCGCTCGCCGCGCTCGGTGGCATCACCGATCTGCCGCCGATCGAGCAGATCTTCACCGACCAGTTTGCCGCGGTGAAGGGGAATTGATTGAGAGCTCAATTGCACATGATGCCCGTGCCCCCCTCACCCGGCGCCGGCGGCGCCGACCACACCCC
>Ga0306926_10004306_pt1 | contig 14921 bp, 11 predicted proteins | sample flu12Cox44000178_FD_203759 | JGI IMG/M metagenome (GOLD analysis project Ga0306926, IMG submission 203759) | Lab enrichment of tropical soil microbial communities from Luquillo Experimental Forest, Puerto Rico - flux8day.12C.oxic.44.000.178 (v2)... | ecosystem: Environmental > Terrestrial >...
ACGATTGTCCTGAGCAAAAGAAACGATCCGAGAATGGGCGAGCACACTTTTAAGCTGACGAACATCCAGCGCGCGGAGCCTGACCCGTCGTTATTCACCGTGCCATCGGACTTCAAGATCACCGAAGGCGCTAAGACGGTCCTCTACCGGACGAAGCAGTAGCACAAAGTCATCACGCCGGACGAATGGGTGTCCCACACCTTCCTGCCGTTGAAGCGTGTGGGCGCTTTCTTACTTCAGCGAATCTGTGTCCTCCAAGCTTTCGGCCTCATCCAAACAACTCAGCTTATGTCACTCGACGAATACCGCAAGAAACGCGATTTCAAGGTAACTCCCGAGCCTTCCGGCGAAAGCGCCGCCGCGAAGAAACCTCACTCGGCGCTGATCTACGTCATCCAAAAGCACCGCGCCACCCAGTTGCATTACGATTTTCGGCTGGAATGGAACGGCACACTGCTTTCGTGGGCCGTGCCAAAGGGACCGTCGCTCGATCCGGCGGTCAAGCGCCTTGCCATGCAGGTAGAGGACCACCCGGTTGAGTATGCGAATTTCGAGGGCGTGATTCCCCAAGACGCATACGGCGGGGGTACGGTGATGGTGTGGGACACGGGTACCTGGGAACAGGAGGTTCCCGACGTCGACGAGGCCCTGCGCAAGGGCGATTTGAAGTTCATCCTTCATGGAAAGAAATTGCAGGGCTCATGGGTGCTGGTTCGCACCCGGGGATTCGGTTCCAGCAAAGGCAAATCGTCGTGGCTGCTTATCAAGCATCGCGACCAGTTTGCTTCGGAGCGCGAGGTTACGCTGGACGAGCCAACTTCCGCGCTGACGCATCGCCTGCTCGCGGATATTGCGCGTGCAGAAGGCGGCGACGGTGGACAGGCAGCAACCGGTGATCCCCAGCCCGAGAGGACGGCCCGTGGCTCCTCATCCGTTCCCCCAACAAAGCGACAGCGGCAGGCGGCCGCGCGCCAAAACTTCGGTAAATAAGTCCGGCCAGTGAAACCATCACTCGTCGGGCTCCTGCAAGCCGCCCATGCTCGGGCGCGTGCGGTGGGAACTCCAAATAGGGTATCCACTGCGAAGGGGGCCCGCTGGCGAAGCCCGCCCCTCGTGCAGCACGAGTCAAGCCTTAGGCCCTTTTGCCGGTTGAGTCAACCGGTGGGACATCGAGTATCTGCGCGCCGCCCGCACGCTGGCTACTGCCTGGTGCGCCGGCTTGCCGCTGCAACATCTGCTGGAATTGCCGCGAATGCCTTTCCGCCAGTTCGACTGTTGGCTCCGACGGCTCAGGATGCCAATTCGCCACCGCAGCGGGGTGCAAGCTAACCGGCCGTTTTGTCCCACCCGCGGAGAAGTCGCGCCAGTTCGGCCGGGACGGTTCTCCGGCCGCCCGACTGCATCTCTGAGACGAGACCCTGTCTACGCAATCCGGCCGCATACGGAATGCCGAGTTCCGTGTGCGGCTACGTACACCAGAGCTTCCTCATGGGACGGCGCTCGCGTAGCTATCCCAGCACATCACGCTACCTTGCATCCCAGCATGAGTTGACGTAGAAGCGAAAGTGTTGGAGCCTTTAGGAGATCTTCTGGGGGTGCATTAGAGTCATGGAACAGTTCACCGCTCATTGGGAAGTCTGGTTGTGGTCGGCCGCACTCCTGGCTGGAGCAGCCATAATCGGTCTGGTTGCGCACCGCATCATTTTTGCTGCGGCCCACCGCATCACCAAACGCAAAGATCGCCCGATACTAGGTTCCATCATCCGTTACGGTGAGAAGCCCGCACAATTAATCCTGTTGCTGGCGGCGATCGAGGCGGTTATGCCTCTCCTGCCACTGCCCCCCAGGGTGGCACTCGTCGCCGAGCGCATCACCGGCCTCGGCCTGATCGCGTGTGTGGGCTGGCTGCTGATCGCACTGGTTCAGGTTCTCGACGAGCTTGTCGCCTACCGACACGATGTTAACGTTCGCGAGAATCTTGCCGCCCGACGCATCCGGACCCAGGTGCAGATGCTTCGCCGGGTTACCGTCAGCATAATCGTGATTGTCACCGTCGGCGTCATGCTGATGACCGTTCCCGCCATTCGCAATATCGGCGAGACTCTGCTCGCTTCCGCCGGTTTGGCGGCGATCGTCACTGGATTTGCTGCCCAGAGCACGCTAAGCAACCTCCTCGCAGGCATTCAGGTCGCCTTCACCCAGCCGATTCGTCTGGGGGATGCAGTAGTTGTTGAAGGCGAGTGGGGCTGGATCGAGGAGATCAACATCACCTATGTTGTGGTGCGCATCTGGGACCTGCGCCGCCTGATCGTGCCCGTCTCCTACTTCATCCAAAAGCCTTTTCAGAATTGGACACGCGACCAGGCTGATCTTCTGGGCACGGTCTTGCTCTACGCCGACTACAGCGTGCCGGTGGAAGCGGTCCGTAACGAACTGCATCGTGTCCTTGAGATGTCAAAGTTGTGGGATGGAAAAGTCTGGCGCCTGCAGGTTACCAACGCCACCGATCGCACCGTGGAACTTCGTGCCCTGATGAGCGCTCCTAACTCTCCCACTGCCTGGGACCTGCGCTGCTACGTTCGTGAGAAACTGATCCTGTTCCTGCAGCAGCAGTTTCCTCAGAGCCTGCCCCGAATGAGAGCTGAAGTTTTGCGCGGCAAAAGTGATACGGACCAATCGCAAGGTCGAGCCGCCTAATCCGCTTGTTACTTCGGAATGTGCACCTGACATTCCGCCCCACGTTCTGCGCATGAGCTGCCCCACCCAGTTCTTGTTCCGGCACCTAGCTAGTGCGCGGAATTGGTCCCCAGGCCAGGTTCGGGCGGCTGGACGGGCTTCACGAATTTTGCATCATCGATGGGTGTATTATCCTGCACATCGTCGAGTTGAATGGTAAAGGCCCCGCTGGGACGCGCGATAGTCCAGCGAAATGGAGTCTTCACCCCGTCCACTGCACGATAGTCAGCAAAATCAACTTGGGTAGGATTGAGTCCGAGGGCCGTATCGCTATAGTGCAGAATCCGCACGAGCAGTCCCGATTGTTGGTCAAAGTATAGCTTCGCCGGGGGCTCACCTTGGGTAATACCTAGAACCACGGTGGTTGCATGGCCGCCGATTGTCTCGAGGTTAGGTTGTAGCTTTAGTTCGTCGAAGACCTTCGCCAAGTGGGCTGGGAAGAATGCCGTTGCATCCACTTTGGCCGCGTACTGATCAGAGGCCGCCATCTCCCGCAGCGGCCGCCCTGGAGCGGCAAGCCAGCCTTCGTGGCCGTTGTAGGCTGTGACACTTTCGCCGTTGGGGGTGCGCATGACGGAAACGCGCTGATCGGGTGACTTGGCAAACACTTCTATCGGCATTCCGCGCCCTCCGGGCATCAGAGCGTTTCCCTTCTCGACCCGAGTCGCGACCCTGTCGAGTGCGGCTTTCCCTCCGAGAGCCTCGAGATACTCAGCCATCACAGGATCCCCCGAAGGCAAACTGGCCGGCGAGGTGTCATGCTCATGCTCGTTCTCTTCCCGTGCAGGCTTGGGAGCCTCAGCCAAAATTGCGGGAATCGCCTGCGGGCGAATGCCTCCCCGATGACAGGTGTTGCACGTGACCTCGCGCTCGCCTTTGAAGTTGTCCTTATTGAGGGCAAACATCATGGTCATCATTTCTCGCGCGGTCTTCTTGGTCTTCTTGTCGTCCTTGTCCATCTCGCGCTCGACATGGCAAAACTCGCATTCGACGCCCAGCGAGGCGCTGATGAATTGCATGGTCGGAACCAACTGGTCCGCCGGGATGTTCTTGAGCACCTGGATGTTCTTGTACTCCTGCCCAGCCATCCTCGGGGCGGAGCTGGCGGTGGCTTGCTGCATTGCTGCGCCATTCGCAAGGACGGTGAAGATCACCACGAGAAGGATCACGCCAAGAGTCATACAGATTTCCCTTCGAGACTGTGACAGCAACGAATGAGAGAGTTTCGGTCGAGCCCGGATTCGTTGCGCACCTTCAATAGATAGGGACCTAGTTCGGCGCCGGCTCACCTGCTCGAACTATCCGGATATCGTGGTCGGTAAACCCGTGATGCACGTCGGCGAAATCCTGCTTGGGCATGTGACAACTCGCACAGTTATGGTCAGCCTGAGGACAGGCCTTCCCCGGACGCTCCTTGGTTGGTGCCGTGGCTGCCCGGTCGACGTGACAACCAAGGCATTTCTGATCGTAATAGGCCGTGCTGTGTACCAGCGGCTGATGCGGATCGTGACAACCAACGCAGGTAATGCGAGCATCGCCTTTCTCCCAGCAGCGGCTGTTCTGCAGCCGGTAGGCGGGGAATCGCACAGTCTGCCGTTCCAGCAAATCACCCATTTGAACGTCGATCCAAGTCATGTGGCAGGAACCGCAAAAGTCCACCGAAGCCACGCGATCAAGGCGCGCGGGGTTCAGGACAAATGCCTCGCCTCCCTCCACGCCCGCCTTCATGGCAGCAACATGGTTGGCACCTGGCCCGTGACATGCTTCACACGTCACCCCCAGGATCACATCGTTGAACCCGCCTGCGGCCGTGACCGCTGCGGCGTGACACACAAAACATTTCCTCATCTCGTCCGGCATCACGATGCGCCCAACCGCCGATTGTATGGATTGAGCCTGTCGCGGCTGGTTGGTTGTTCGGTCGAATCCCTTGGCTCCGCCGTAATAGCTGAAGTGGCTTTCGTAAAACGTACCCTGCTTTTCGGTGACGTAGACCTGGCTGACGTTGCCCTCTCCGAACGCCCATGTGATGAGCTGGGAGGTGGAAGCGGAACCCTGACTGACGCTGAATACGTGACCTTGGGACGTTCGTTTCAGCCTGTACAAGTAGGAATCGAGTTGAAAGCTCTGGCCGTCGCGGGCTCGCAGGACCTCTGAGTCTTCCGGACGTAGTAGAGCTTTGGCCATTTCGGTGTCTCTCACCGAAGACGCCAGCGAGGCATGACATTGAGCACACGCTTCGGAGCCGACGAAGTCTTTTCGGGAGGGCAGCAGTTTGGTCGGCCACCAAGCTTCGCGGTCCACACGCTCCTGCGTACTCATTTGCTCGGTAACTTCAACCGCCGAACTCGGCGCAGACTGCCGCACCGGAACTCCGAGCGCCAGCGTTGCGACCACGAACGAGATGATTGCGATGCGTTTTCGCAGGGTACTCACAACTGCTCCTGCCAGGCGCAACTCAGGCTCGCTTTCCTTCGCCGCAGTTCAAAGTGCCGGCGATTGTCTTGTGAGGCAGACGATCGGCAGATGAGTTCTGCAGCCATGATACGTATTTTTCGCGAACAGTGCTACTACTGCCGCGGCGCATGCGTGTTACCGAAATGTGTTCACCGCCTCAGCCCGTGTAGAGTTCCACAAAATGCATAGAAAAACCCAATCCCCACTACCGGCTGTTAGTTAGCACTCGATGCGGAGCGGCAATCGTTCGCATGTCTTGCGGGTAACGGGAGTTGGTGGGGGTCAAATGTCAGGGGTGGCCGCTCGCAATCATCGAATCCCACTCATGCACAACCGAGTATGAGCTGGATCATTTCGTCGAATGGAATTTGGAGCCACCGTTTCGCTGCTTCACCGGCGACAGGTACGGCAGCGTGCGCGCGAAGAACCAGCCACAAGAAAAACCGCTGGGGGATGTGTACTGCGAGCTGCAACATTCCGTAGCCCACCAAGTCACGCGCCTGGAGGCGCAGGATGCCCAGAGCGGTAGCATCCAGAAGCGATTAATCAGGTTCGGGAGCGCTTCAGCGTTATAGATCTGCATCGCCCAGCCCCGGTGAACCTGATGCAGGTTCGCCGCCTGCAGAACGTATGGAGCTTCAATCACCCACTTGCTGCCGCCCGACGGAACAAAGACGCCCAGCACGGCGGAATAGATGGCGACCAGCAGGGGGAAAAGTGCTGTGGGTGGTCACCGCGGCAAACAGCCGGGCCAGCCAATCCGAAATGCCGGTTCCGAGGATCATCCCAAAAATCACAGCACAGAAGGGAAACTGAATCAGCACGCCTCCGGTCACCGGGATGCACGCCGTCACCGCTCTCATGAATCGCTTCGGATGCCAGTGCAGCAGGATTCCGACAGTCAGAAAGTCAGGTTGCAGGTGTTCCGGTCGAGAGCGGCCAGTGCGCCCTGCGGTGAGGTACGGAAGACAGCGATCCGCTACCAGCCTAACAATGCCGCAACCAGAATGTTGAGCCCAGGGCTGTTCCAGCCACTCTCCCGGCTTGGTTCTCGCCTCCATCGCGCCCGCGATGGGCCGAAACTCAAAACTGTAGTCCGCCGCAGTTCGGGCGTTTTTTCGCGGACGGCGCGGATCGATAAGCCACCACCACCACCGAGACGGCAATCAGGACAGCGGTGATCGCAGTGCGCTGCCACAGAAACAGCGTCCGGGTGAGAGTGATCACGGCCGCTGATGTCAAACAGCGAAGGCGGGATCGACGACTTGGTCGCCATCAGCATGCCGGAGGAAAACGACAGCCCCATGGACCACACCGCGCTCCGAGGCCGAGATAGGCTGCAGCTCCGGCGGGACGGTAGCCCAGGCCTTTTCCCACGCTGCGACAGCTCGCGCACGTACCGGCCGCTGAAGGTCAGGCTTTGTCCCCACCAGATCAGCGAGGTCAGCATAGAAAACAGCGTGAGCAGCGCCACCGCACTGCGGGGCGTCTTGGGCTCCCCCGCCAACCAGGGGATGGCGCGATATATCAGCGGCGTCGAAGCCACCACGTAGCCGCCGATCATGATCATCACCATCTGCATTGTGAACAGAACCAGCGACCAGAAGCTTTTGCCGCCGGCGATGGCGAGCTTCGATGGACCCTCGCGCAACACCAGTCCGGTAAGGAACACAACGACGAATTCCGAGAAAAGCGAACACCAGCGGATCGGAGAACCAGCGCTCGCTCCAGTTGGCAAGCGCAAGCCCACGGCGGACGAGGGCGCCCTCACGCCTGGCCTCACTCTTCCGTCTAGCGTGATCGGGTCGTGTCCGTGTGGTCATGCTGGGTAGCTTTCCGCAGTAAGATACGGACCTTTCTGCAGAAAATGCAATGCTATAGCCGCCTGGGTGCCTCAGGTTCGCGTCCGCGGTTTTCGGCGTTAACGTGGGAGCCATTTTCTAAGACAGCTTGGCATCGCGCCTCCCGGTGTGCATAATGGCACGGTCGAAATTTAGGAGGTACATCTCGATGCCACACTACGTGACACTGCTCCGCTACACGCAGCAGGGAATCGCGAAGGTCAAAGAGAGCCCCGCGCGGCTCGACGCTGCCCGCAAAGCCGCCGGGGCGATGGGAGGTAAGATTCACTCCTGGTATCTAACGATGGGACACTACGACGCCGTGTTCATCGCCGAGTTTCCCAGCGATGAGGCTTGTGCGAAATTCACGCTGTCGGTGAGTTCGCTGGGCAACGTGACCACGCAGACCCTAAAGGCATTCACGGAAGACGAGTACCGCAAAATCATTGGTTCGCTTGCTTGAGCCGAGTGCCCCGCCCATTCGAAGTCAGCGAGTGCGCGGGGCATTCAGCCACGCATCCGACCATGTGTTTCTTTCTTCGCACAAGCTGTCTCGCTGCGAAGGAACCCAGGGCGGCGAGCAGCGTTATGGTTCCGCGTTCAGGAGCCGGCACGATTTCGCCGAACCATCCATCTGGATGATGGTTATAGCCGGCGGTGAAACAGAGAGCGTCGGTATTGACGTTCTTTTCGCCCGTGCGAAACTCCAATGTCCAGAGAAAAGGATTGTCGACAGGCGTATCGCCCCTTCCATTGCGTGTGCCCAGGAATGCGTCGGTGACAGGGGCATAGGCGAGGATCTGACCGTCACCAAACTCCCAAGCTGGCGCCAGCGTAATTCCCCACAGAGCATAGGGAGCGCCACGGGTCGCAATCCGCTTCAGGAAGTTTCGCTGCTGTCATACTCGTCAACAAAAAAGCCCGGTTGTCCAACGTCCATCGTGGTTCGCTTGGCATACGTCACCTAGAGGTTGCCGCCCTTGTGATAGCTGAGAGCCTTCTGTTCTGATATGGTTTCCCTTCCCTGTGTAGTGGAAGAAATCGCGGTGCAATGCCAAAATGACAGTTCCCATGAGGATCACGAATGTCTGTCAGCGAAGTGCTGGTCGAAAGCCGTCTCCAACCGAGCAAACTCTACCGCTGGCTGGTGCTGATTTTTGTCAGCCTGGCCATGTTCGGCAACTACTACATCTACGACAGTATTAACCCGCTGGAGCGCATCTTTACCGAGCAGCTCGGCTTCTCCGCGTCGATGTTCGGATGGCTCAACGCCAGCTACAGCGTAGCGGCTTTGGCGACCTTATTGATTGGCGGCATCCTGGTCGATCGCCTGGGGATCAAGAAGTCTCTCCTGCTTTTCTCGACCTTGATTCTCCTTGGTGCGATTCTGACGGCGTTCAAGGGCAGCTTTCCCACGATGGTAGCCGGTCGCGCCCTGCTTGGCCTGGGGGCAGAATCGCAGATCGTGGCCGTCACCACCGCTCTGGCCCGCTGGTTCAAGGGCAAGGAACTCAGCTTCGCCTTCGGCATCAATTTGACTATCGCGCGCATGGCCTCCATCGCCGCCGACAATTCGCCCACCTGGGCCAAGTTCGCGTTCTTCCCCAACGGCGTGGGCGCGCAACCCAGCTGGCATCGTCCCCTCGTGCTGGCGGCGGTTGTGGGTTCGACAGCCGTATTCGGCGCCCTGGTGTACTGGGCGCTCGAGAGTTATGCCGAGGGCCGCTACCACCTGGGCAAATCAGGCGAGCCCGACAAGCTGAGCTTTCGCGAGGGCTTGAAGTTCAATCCCTCCTATTGGTATGTGGTTGCGCTGTGCTTTACCTTTTACTCCGGGATTTTTCCGTTTCGTACTTTCGCAATTGACTTATTTACCAGCAAGTACCTGTCGCAGATGGGCGAGGCGGCAGCAACTTCCACCGCGGCATTCGCTTCGGCGCAGCAGCATGCCGGCTGGCTGAACAGCCTGCTTCCCTTGTCCGCCATGGTTGCGACACCGCTGTTCGGACTGCTGGCCGACAAGATCGGCAAGCGCGCCTCTTTGATGGTATTCGGATCGTTTCTTATGATGCCGGTGTATCTGCTGATCGCCTACAGCAATGTCTCGCTGCTGGTGCCGGTGTCGCTCATGGGCATTGCTTTCTCCCTGATCCCGGCAGTGATGTGGCCGTCGGTGGCCTACATCGTCAACGAGCATCGGCTGGGCACGGCGTACGCGCTCATGAGCCTGTTGCAGCAGATCGGCTTCTTCATCTTTAACCTCGCCATTGGCAAGGCCAACGACATCGGCCATGCCGGGCCCGACAATTTCCACGGCTACGCTCTGGGCATGTGGATCTTCTCCATCCTCGGGTTTCTGGCGCTCTTCTTTGCCCTCATGTTGCGCCAGCGCGAAACTGGACCCGATGCCCACGGACTGGAGACCATCACAACGGCGACGGCCGCCGCCTAGCGATCCTCGGTTGTCATGAAAATTGAGGATTCGGCGCGATTCCCACATGCGGAACGGCCTGCGATTCTCCGGGCGACCGTCACCGATTGCGGGCAACCCATCCCCCAAAAAGTGGGAAACTTAGACTGCCACAGTACGGGAGTCGGCACTGCCGGCTTTCCGTCTCTTTTTCATCTGGCGCTGACAATACTTATCCGGCTATGATGTCGGAATTTGGAGGAAGCTGTGAAGCAACCAACGACCTCCTGGATGGATCGTCAACTCCTGCACGCTTTGCGCTCGCTGCTTGGTCCCGTTCCCGTTGCGCTGGTTCTGCGCGACGCTGAAAACTTGCCCAACACCGACGCACCCATCGTCGGTACGGTTCGCATTCCGGACCGCTCCACCTTGCTCTCCATGGTCGTGAGTCCTGAGATGGGCTTTGGCGATGCTTACTCCGCCGGCCGCATCCAGGTGGAAGGCGACCTGGTTCGCAGCTTGGAGTGTGTATGCCAGTCGTCTCCCAGAGTCCGGAACTGGGCCTGGCGCCTGCGCTCGAAGTGGTTCGATTGGGTACAAGCCAACACCATACGAGGCTCGTCGCGCAACATTCGTCGTCACTATGACTTATCCAGCGATTTTTATCAGCTCTGGCTGGATGAGCAAATGGTGTACACCTGCGCCTATTTCCCCACGCCAGACGTCTCGCTCGAAGAGGCGCAGGAAGCCAAGATGGACCTGGTATGCAGAAAGCTTCGGCTGCGTCCCGGAGAGACAGTAGTGGAAGTCGGCTGCGGTTGGGGTGCGCTGGCCATCTACATGGCACAGCACTATGGCGTCCGCGTCAGGGCCTTCAACATCTCGCACGAACAGATTGCCTGGGCACGCGAATGGGCAAAGAAGGCAGGCGTCGCGTCCTACGTCGAATTTGTCGAGGACGATTACCGCAATGTCAGCGGCCACTTCGACGCATTTGTCTCGGTCGGCATGCTGGAGCACGTGGGACGGGAGAACTACCCTGAGATGGGCCGCGTGATTCATCGCGCCATCGGTGACAGCGGCCGCGGATTCCTGCATTTCATCGGCCGCTCCCGTAGTCAGCCTTTCAGCGTCTGGATCCGGAAACACATTTTTCCTGGTGCCTACGCGCCTACCCTCCGTGAATCGATGGAGGTGCTCGAACCGCAGAACTACTGTGTGCTCGACATCGAGAATCTTCGTCTGCATTACGCCAAGACTCTTGAGCACTGGTTGGCGCGATTTGAGTCTGCCTTCGATACGGTCGTGCGCAAATACGGCATGGATTTCGCCCGCATGTGGCGGCTGTATTTGGCCGGATCAATCGCCACGTTCCGCGCTGGTAATCTGCAGTTGTTCCAGGTTTTGTTTGCCGGAAGCCGCTGCCAATCGATTCCCTGGACGCGCGAACACCTGTATGTCCCAGACCTGCTGGAGACGGACGACGAACTATGGACTCGTGCGATGTAATGATCGTCGGTGGCGGGCCGGCTGGCGCGTCGTGCGCCTGGGGACTTCGGAAATCCGGTCGCGACGTGCTCGTACTCGATCGCAGCACCTTCCCCCGCAACAAGCTATGCGGCGGATGGATCACGCCGTTGGTGCTCGACGAACTGGAAATCGCTCCCGAGCGCTACGCACCAGGTCGCGTTCTTCAGCCGATCTCTGGCTTTCGTCTGAGCGCCATCGGAGGCCCACAAGTTGACATCCGCTGCGATCGGATTGTCAGTTACGGCATTCGCCGCTGCGAGTTTGACGAATACCTGTTACGGCGAAGTGGAGCGCGGATCCGCGAGGGTGTACCGATTACTTCGATCGAGCGTTCCAATGGCGGGTGGCTCGTCAACCGCGAGATAAGGGCGCGAGTCCTTATCGGCGCCGGTGGACATTTCTGTCCCATCTCGCGCTATCTCGGCAACAAAAGCGCTCCTGCACCAGTCGTCGCGCAAGAGATCGAGTTTGAGATGGATCCGTTGCAAGCCGCCGGCTCGAGGATCTCCGGCGATCTTCCCGAGCTTTTCTTTTGCCGCGACATGCGTGGTTACGGCTGGGTCTTTCGCAAACACAATTTCCTGAATGTCGGCCTGGGCCGCACCGATCCACACGAAATCTCAGGCCACGTGAAAGACTTCGTCGGATTTCTGAAGAAGACGCGCCATGTCGAGGTGCCCGAGACGGGCATTGCGGGCCATGCCTACGGCCTCTTCGGCCACTCGCATCGCACCCTCTTCTACGACGGTGTCCTGCTGATCGGCGACGCTGCGGGACTGGCGTATCCCGAGAGCGGCGAAGGCATTCGCCCCGCGGTCGAGTCAGGGCTGATCGCGGCCCACACCATTCTCTCTGTGGAGGGCAATTACAGTGCGAGGAAGCTGGCTCTCCACCGCGAGCTTCTCAAAGCCCGCTTGCAGCGCGAGCGCAGCCGCCTCGACACGCTCTCCCAACTTTTACCGCACGCCATGCGCGAAATACTCGGTCGGCAACTACTGCGCAGCCGCTCCTTCTGCCGCAACGTCGTAGTCGATCGCTGGTTTCTACGCGTCGCCGAGCCGCGCCTCGCCTGTGAACCGCAGCACGTGCAGCGCGAACTCACCGCGATCTAACGGCAACCTTCCATCCGCATCCCCTTCCCATACGCCGCAATTTCAGCGATCCTAGACACACGGGAGACTTGAAAATGGGAGAGAGCACAAACAACTGGACAACCACGGTGCGTCAGCATCCGGAACGCGCGGTACGAGAGCGGGCGCAGGAATTCCTCGAGCAGGGTCGGGTTGCCCACGTCGGCTTTGAGCAGCACGGCCGTCCTTACGTCATCCCTATGCTGTATCACTATTCCCCCGAACGTGCCGACCGCATCTATCTGCACAGCGGGCTGGCGAGTCGTACCTTGCGGCAACTGGCCTCGGGCATTGCGGTGTGTGTCACCGTAACTCAGCTCGACGGCCTGGTCTACTCCCGCGACGCCAAATACCATTCCGCCAATTATCGCTGCGTGATGTGCTTCGGACGCGGACGGATCTTTGAAGATGAGCAGGAAAAGCGGGTGATGTTCGAGGCCATGACGCAGCGCTACTTTCCCGGACGCACCGCCGGCCGCGACTACACGCCCGCGCCGTCCTCAGATCTGACGTCTACGGCTGTGGTGGAAGTAACGATCGAAGAGATCAGCGCCAAGATGCGCGCGGGCGGCCCCAAAGGCCCGCAAGATGCTCAGGACGACGCTCCGGGCACGCGCGGCGTGGTGGACGCTTAGCGACTTGCGGACGCCCGCTCCATGCTACTCGGATTCCAGCACGAGGTAACTTAATCCGCCCTCACGCTCGATCTGCAATACGATCGCATCGCCAGGATGGACAGCTCTCATCGCCTGCTTCAGCCCAGCGATGTCGGTTACCGGCGTGCCGTTGACCGAGTGGATCACGTCGCCGGGCTCTGGCCCTGCTCCCAGGAGCGTACTGCCTGGCGTGCGCGCGGCCACAACAACACCCGACGGGATGCGTAGGTCGGGCAGCAGCTTTTGCAGGTCCTTGTTAATGGTGACCGCGACAATGCCGAGTTGCTGCACCACGTTGCCAGGACCGGTCACCATGTCGGCAAAGCGCATGGGATCGTCGGGGTGCTCGGCTACCTCGACATTCACTACCGTCTCCTTGCCGTCGCGCAGCACTCCGATTGGCGCCATCTGTCCAATCTTGTAGCCATACAACAGGGTGGCAAACTGCTTTACGTCGTCCACCGGCTTGCCGCCGATGTTGGTGATCAACTCGCCGACCTTCAAACCCGCCTTGTCTGCGGACGAACCTGGTGTGACATCTTCCAGCAGCACCCCGTGATCGCGCGGGAGTTTCAATCCCTCGGCCAGGTCGGGGGTGATGGTGTGAACATACACCCCGATCTGTCCGCGATGCACGTGTCCTTCCGTCCTGAGCTGCTCGTAGATACTGCGCACAACATTGCTGGGAATGGCGAAGCCCAATCCTTCGCTGCCACCCGACTCGGACAAGATGAACGTGTTGATCCCCACCATCCGTCCGTCTACATCCACCAGCGGGCCTCCACTGTTGCCGGGATTGATGGGTGCATCCGTCTGCACATAAGTCGATGGGTTCTCGTCACTGACCTGCCGCGCGGTGGCGCTGATCACCCCCATGGTGACGGAGTTCTCCAGTCCCTCCGGGCTGCCGAAGGCAAACACCACTTGCCCCTGTTTGAGTTGGTCGGAATCCGCCAACTCCATCGCAGGAAGGTCCTTGGCCTCGATCCTCAGTACCGCGAGGTCAGACTGCCGATCCAGTCCGACGACCTTCGCCGTGACCGGGCCATGCGGTTGCGAACCATCCGGGCCGGGCAACTCCAAGCCAGGAAGGCGCACGCGAATTCTGCGTGCACCCTGCACCACGTGTGCATTGGTCACAATGTATCCGTCAGACGACAGGATCACACCCGACCCGATGGCTTCCTGCGGCTCGAACAGTGCCGTATCGCTCGACTGTTTCTCAGAACTCAGGCCGTAGCCGGTTGCGATGATTTGCACCACCGACTTGGTCACCTTGGCGGTCAGCGCCTGAATCGACTCGCTAAAAATGTGCAGCGGATCGTTGTGCAGCGCGCCGGCCCGGGCAGAAGTCATCGCCGCTTTCTCTGCCTGCGCCCGGCAGCTTGCCGGGGCTATAAGCGAGACGGCAATCAAGGTTGCAATGGGGAGACTACGGGCGGGAGTAAGCTTCATTCTTGAAGAAATCTCACTAGGCTATACGTGTGTTTATTACAGCAGAAAATTGGATCAACCACTACGATATCTAGGAAATAGATGATCGTCGACGCCGTACAGGCTCAGGAATAAAAAGACCTGATCGCCGGCCCACAAAAGCATTTCCGGATTATCCACACCGGAGTTCCATAAACTGTGCTTGCGACGCGCTACCGCGGCGCATACAAATCCGCCACCTGCTCCGCCAGCTTTCCAGGCTTTAGGTCGTCGCGGTTGCACAGGATGATGATGGTCAGCCCTTCGTCAACGAAGCGGTCGATGAAGGTCCGGAATCCCGTTGTTGTACCCGAGTGCCACATGCGCTTGCGGCCCTTGTAAGGATCCAGGAACCATCCGAAGCCATACTCGGTTGGCGAACCGTCGTCCTTTTTCGCGCCTCCTGGCACTTCCACGGGCATGAACGCGGCCTGCATCTCTGCCGCGCTCAGCAGCGTATGCTCACAGAGGGCACCGTCCCACTTCGCCAGGTCTTCCACACTGGAATAAATTCCGCCGTCGCCCAGCACCGCTGAAGTCGAACTCTGGTCGGCGCCGAGCCAGACACCATCGTTCTTTGTGTAGCCCAGCGCGCGATGTGGCACTTCGTTCTTCCCTTCCTCATAGGCCAGAGTGTTCGTCATTCCCAGCGGCGCCAAGATGCGTTGCTGCAGGAAGTCGCCAAACC
>Ga0306926_10004307_pt1 | contig 14920 bp, 12 predicted proteins | sample flu12Cox44000178_FD_203759 | JGI IMG/M metagenome (GOLD analysis project Ga0306926, IMG submission 203759) | Lab enrichment of tropical soil microbial communities from Luquillo Experimental Forest, Puerto Rico - flux8day.12C.oxic.44.000.178 (v2)... | ecosystem: Environmental > Terrestrial >...
GTTGCGCCGACGAGGTGGTCGAGTAAAGCGGCGGTCAAACAGACTGGCCCGCAGGAACGATTACACCTGCGCGATTACCCGGTTTCATGTGATCTCTCCCTCACGGTTTTCGTCCGAGGCATGGCGGAGCACTAGGCTCAACCGCCTTCAGACGAAGACTGTCGTGGTCGCATTGCTCAATTAACCACCCAGCCCTGAGTGGGCGACTGAGATCATGCTCCGCTCGCGTAAGACGCGCAATCAAAAAAGACGCAACTAACAAAATTAAATGCGCCGCTATAGTCTCTAGCTATGAGCAAATAATCTTTTGCCGAGGGGATTGGAAATCCGCGTTTTTGTGATCGCCATCACCGCAACCGAAAAAGTGTGTAGGTATAACAATTCCCCATCTGGACATCATGTCGGCCCAACAAGCGAGGTCTTTCAATGCGTTTCCTCACTTTGATCCTGTCCTTCGGCCTCGCCCTGACCTGCATTGCGCGATGCTAGGCAGGACGTCCTTAAGCAGTTGAAGCCACTTTCCAGCCAGCGATGGCTCAAAATTGCTAAACCCGGTGACGTTGCCGTCGGGTTTCGCCAGATTCCTGACAAAGCCGCTCGCGACCGGATCGGACACTCGCGCGAACACGATCGGAACGGTGCGGGTCTCGCCTAACAGGGCGGCAACCGCAGGGGTGGTAACAGCCAAGATAGCGTCGGGTTTTAGTGCTACCAGTTCTCTGGCGGCTGTTTGCATGCGATTGGCGTCGCCAGCCGCCCAGCGGTACGCGATCCGAACGTTGCGGCCTGTCCACCCGAGCTTCTGGAGTCCCTGCCGGAACGCAGCGATCTCCGACTGAGCTTCGGGGTCGTTCTCGGCAGGCCCCATCAGGACGCTGACACGCTGCACCCTATCCAGCTGCTGCGCACGTGCCGCGAGCGGCCACGCGGCCGCCGCGCCGCCGAGTAGCGTGATGAACTCGCGGCGCTTCACTCGATCACCTCGTCGGCGCGCAGCAAGAACGTCTCTGGGATCGATAATCCGAGCGCCTTGACGGTCGTCAGATTGATAACAAGCTCGAACTTGGTCGGCTGCTCGACCGGAAGGTCAGCAGGTTTCGCCCCTTTGAGAATCTTGTCGACAAAGTCGGCGGCATGGCGGAACTGGTCCGCGTAGTTTGACCCATAGGACATAAAGCCTCCCGCTGCGAGAAAGTCACGGGAGGCGTGAAACGTAGGCAATCGGGCGCCCAGCGCCATTGTGTTGATGCGCGCGAAGTTGGCGTTTACCAGAGCGCCCGGACACACGTACAGCGCCTGCGCCCCACTCTTGAGCGCCTGGAAGGCCGGCACGATATCCGCAGCGTGCCTTATTTCGAGTACGTCGGTCTCAATGCCAACTTTACCGGCGGCTGCCTGAGCCTGCGCTATCTCTATTACCGAGCCGGCATACCCAACATCGCCGATGACCGCCAATCGACGAAGATCTGGGAGCGCCTCGCGTAAGATTTCGAGTCGCTTACCGGCAAGTTCGGTGGATTGAGCCGATAGACCAGTGGCGTTGCCGCCCGGTCGCGCCAACGAAGCCACCATGCCGCTTCCGACCGGGTCCACCGCAATCGCAAACACGATCGGAATCGTCGAAGTGACCTGCTTTGCAGCCGCTACCGCGGTTCCCACCGTAACTATGACATCCACCTTGAGCCGCACGAATTCGGCTGCGATATCCGCGTAACGTTCACTACGTCCATCGGCCCAGCGATATTCGATTGCCACTGTCCGCCCCTCGGTCCAGCCGAGTTCGCGCAGTCGCTGCACAAAGGCGGCAGTCCATTGGGTCCAGGCTAAAGATGTGCTCGCACCCAGGAATCCGATGGTTGGCAACTTGCCTGCCTGCTGCGCGCGCGCCGTATGCGGCCACGCGGCCGCCGCGCTGCCCAGCAGTGCGATGAAGTTGCGCCGTCTCATGCAAATTGCTCGTCGAGGACGAGCCTACCAAAGGGCAGCGTTGTGCGTCACAGCAAAATTGGCCGCCAAGTGCAGCGATGGGTCATTAGCGCCCAGTCGACTGGCTCGCGATGCGGGCGCAATGTCCGCTTAACCGCGCCATTAACGGCTCCCCCGTTGTGGGCGCGGGAGAGTAGCAGTGGTCACCAGGCAAGGCGAGAGCTTGGCGCTAGCCGACCGTGCCCTCAGGGCTGCGCCGCAGCACGATGCCAGGTGTTGCGCCGGTATGGGTTGCATTCTCAATGACGAGGCTGCCGTTGACGATGACGGTCGTGCGCGCGCCGCTCGGATAGCGGTGCGGGTCCGCATACGTCGCCTGGTCGCGGAAATCATCCGGATCAAACATGGTGATGTCGGCGCTATACCCCTCCCGCAACAGCCCGCGGTCGTGCAATCTGAGCGCCTTGGCAGGCCCGCCGGTCATCTTGTAGATCGCCTGCTCGAGCGGGATTAGTCGTTCATCGCGGACGTAGTGTCCGATAATTCTTGGAAAGGTGCCGTAAAAGCGCGGATGCGGCATGCCCTGGCTGACGATTCCATAGGTCGCAACGCAATTGCCGTCCGAACCGACGAGCGCGGTTGGCGAGCGTACGATCGTGCGGATGTCGTCTTCGCAGATCGACGCGATCAGAACGCGGGTGGCGCCGCGATCGGCGATCAGATGCTCGCAGATCTGGTCGATCGGATCGCAGGCGCGCGCCGCGGCCAATGCTGCCACCGTCTCACCGGCCGTCTCCTGCAGCTGCGGCGATATCGAGATTTGCACCGCTCCCCACGACGGTATTCGGCCCCAGTTGTTGAGCCCGTGATCAGCAATCTCCGAGCGAATCCGCGTGCGGATTTCCGGCAGCGCGAGCCGCGCCAGCATCGCGTCGTTGCCGCCGATCTGTACCCAGGGCGGCAGCAGGTTCTTGAGCGGATTCGCGCCGGCCGCGTAGGGATAGGCGTCGCAATCGATGTCGCAGCCTTGCGCTCGCGCGGCGGCGATCTTGTCGAGGACCTGCACCGCCTTGCCCCAGTTGTCGACCCCGGAGCACTTGAGATGCACGATCTCAACGTGCACCCCGCAGACGCGGGCAATATCGATCGCCTCGTCGACCGCCTCCATGACCTTGTTCGATTCGTCGCGGATGTGGGTGAAGTAGCCGGCCTTGTGGCGTTTGAGCACCGCGCAGAGCGCCATCATTTCTTCCGCTTGGGCAAAGCTGCCGGGCGGGGTGAACAGCCCCGACGACATGCCGAGCGCGCCGGCGCGCAGGCCGTCCTCCAACAGCGCGACCATCTCCCCGAGCTCGGCCTTGGTCGGCGCGCGATCTTCTAACCCCATCACCATGAGTCGCAGCGTGTTGTGGCCGACCAGCATGCCGACATTCACCGCCGTCGCCGGGAACGTATCGAGGTATTCCGGAAAACCCATTTCCCGAAACGGCAGCCACGGCGCGCCGCCGCTGAGATAATCGGCGAGAAGCTGCGTCTTCCCCGGCAGCACCGGCGCGACCGAGAAGCCGCAATGGCCCACGATCTCAGTGGTGACTCCCTGCCGCGCTTTGCTTTCAGCCTTGGGATTGATCGGCAGGACGAAGTCGGAATGGGTGAAGCCCGGCGTCACTGCGAGTTCCGCGGCATCGATGACCTTGTTGGCATCGCCATCGAGCGACGGCGCGAGCGCGGCGATGCGGCCCGCGGCAAGGGCGATGTCAGCGACGCTGGCCGGGCTGCCGCTGCCGTCGATAATGGTGCCGCGACGGATCAGAATATCCCAGCTCATCGAATGCTCGGCGCAACGATGCCATTCGCCCCGGTCGGAAGATTGGTGTAGCTTCGTTGAAGCATTACCGGCAGAACGCGCCGAAAACCGTAGTTTTGGCGGCTGCGGCGGTGCCGTCGGCGCGAGCGTGCGCCGCACCGTGGGGAGGAAACAATGAAGATCGTCCGCCGTCAATTCTTGCGTCTTGCAGGTGCTGGCACGGCACTTTTTGCTCCGCCATACCTTGCGCGGGCGATCGGGCAGGCGGCGAAGATCGGGGTCTCGCCGCCACGTTCCGCTCGTGACCGGCTCGAAGAGAGTCTCGCCCGCATCGCCGACCCGAAGGGCGAGGGTGCGCGAGCCTGCCTCACGGTCTATTCGCAGGCTGCCCGCAGCGCCGCCGATGCCGCCGACACGAGAGCGCGCGCCGGCATGATGCTCGGCCCGCTCGATGGCGCGATCATCAGCATCAAGGATCTGTTCGATGTCGCCGGCGAACCGACGCGCGCGGGGTCTAAGGTGCTCGTTGATGCGCCGCCCGCCTCCGGCGACGCGCCGGTCGTGCGTCGGCTGCGCGCTGCAGGCGCGGTGATTGCCGCCAAGACCAACATGGTCGAATTCGCGTTTTCCGGCATCGGTACCAACCCGCATTACGGCACGCCCGGCAATCCAGCGGACCGCACGCGCGTTCCGGGCGGTTCCTCGTCGGGCGCGGCGGTAGCGATTGCGGATGGCATGTGCGAGATCGCCATCGGCACCGACACCGGCGGGTCCACCCGCGTTCCCGCCGCGTTTTGCGGCGTGGTCGGGTACAAGCCGACCAAATCGCGGGTGCCGACCGAAGGCGCGTTCCCGCTGTCTTTCACGCTCGATTCCGTCGGACCGATTGCGAGGAGCGTCGCGGCGTGCGCCGCCGCTGATGCGGTCATGGCGGGCGACGATCCTTGGAGCATTGAACCGGCGCCGCTCCAGGCACTGCGGCTGGGCATTCCCCAGGGACTCCCGCTTCGCGATCTCGAACCAACGGTGGCTGCACGGTTCTCCGATGCAACCAAAGAACTCACGCGTGCCGGCGTGCGCCTTTCCGACGAGCCGCTTCCGCTTCTCGATGAGATGGTGCGCGTGAATTCCAAGGCGACGTTTGCGGTGGCCGAGTCCTATTTGATCCATCGCGAACGGCTCGCAGCGCGCGGCGCTGACTACGATCCGTTCGTCCGCTCCCGAATCGAAGGAGGACGCACGCTCTCCGCCGCCGACTATATGGCGATGCTGCGCGATCGCGCCGCGTTGGCGCGCGCGATGGACGCCCGTCTTTCCGATCTCGACGGGCTGGTGCTGCCGACGACGCCGATCGTTGCTCCGACGATCGCCGAAGTCTCAACCAGTGAAGGCTTCACGGCCAAGAATGGGCTGGCGCTTCGCAATCCTGCAATCGTCAATTTTTTCGATCTCTGCGCGATTTCGCTTCCGCTGCCGCGCGCCGGCGGCCTGCCGGTTGGATTGATGCTGGTCGCGCGCAACGGCCACGATCACAGACTGTTCCGAATTGCGGCTGCGGTGGAACGCCTTTTTGCAGCGTGACGGATGTAGCGCGATCGAATCCTGAAATTGTCCGCGCTCGATAAAGGAAACAAGGGAGGCTGAAATGAGGGCCGAGTCCAAAATAGCACTGGTCGTCTTCACCGGCGCGCTGCTTGCGGTCTTGCACGACCAGGCACCCGCGCAAACGGTCGCGGTCGCTACCGGAACTTCGGGAAAAGTTCATCTCCTTCCGGCGACGATCGAGACCACGCAGTTGGGCTGGTACGACAATGCGCAGAAGCCGGTGCTCACCATCAAGCCGGGGGACACCGTCATTATGGAAACAATGATGCATTATCACGATCGCCTCGTGCCGGGCGCGACCTTGGACATGCTGACCAAGATTCGCCTGGAGGTTCCAGGCCGCGGCGCGCATACGCTCACCGGGCCTATCTATGTCGAAGGCGCCGAGCCCGGCGACGTGCTCAAGGTGAAGATCAACAAGATCGTGCCGCGCTCCTATGGGGTAAACATGAATTTCGCCGGCCTCGCCGGCCAATTCCCGAAGGAGTTTCCGGAAGGGAGAATCCGCTACGTCTATCTCGACTGGGACAACAAGGTCGCGGAGTTCCTGCCCGGTGTTTTCGTTCCACTGCGCCCGTTTCCCGGCATCCTTGGTGTTGCACGCGCCGAACCCGGCCGGTACAGCACCATCCCGCCAGGCCGTTACGGGGGCAATTTGGACCTCCGCGAGCTGACGGCGGGGTCGACCCTTTACCTGCCCGTGTTCGTGAAGGGCGCGCTGTTGTGGGCAAGCGATGCGCATGGTGCGCAAGGCAACGGCGAGATAAACCTCACCGGCATCGAGACCGCGTTCAGGGAGTTCAATATTACGCTGGATGTCATCAAAGGCCGATCGCTCGAATGGCCTCGCGTCGAGACGCCGACGCATTGGCTTACGCTTGGCTACGATGAGGACCTGAACAAGGCACTCGACATTCTCAAGTCGGAGACCGTGAAGTTCATTACCGAGGACCGGCGCGTCAGCGCGGCGGACGCTCAGCGCATCATGATGCAGGGCTGGGATTGCCGTATCTCTGAAGTCGTCGACATCGTGAAGGGCACGTTCTGCTTCAATCCCAAGGATGCAAGGGCTAGGCCGCCTGCAGCGCTGCCGAGCAATGAAACGGCGACCGATTACGTCACCGTTGGCCGCAACGCCGACCTCAACAAGGCGATGGACGTCGCATCGATGGCGATGATCAACCTGCTCTCGGAGAAGCGGCAGCTGGATCGACTGGATGCCTACGGCTTAGCCAGCGTGGCAATGGATTGCCGTATCGCACCGCCAACCGGCAGCGAAGTCGCCGTTCACTGCCTGACCTCGAAGAGCCTGTGGCGGTCGCCGGCTCGCAGGCCGTGAAACATGGGGCAACGAACACATGCGCGCTCAGCCGCTAACCGCCATCGCCGTTATCGTAACTGCGCTCGCGCTCGCCTCCTCGGCCGGCGCCCAGGGGCCGCTCGTCATCGCCAAGCAGGGCTATTTCTTTGTCGGCGGCAAGTATTTCGATACGCCGAACGGCAAGGTGATGGCCGGCCACACCTATGTCGAGTACTTCATCCCGGAGAAGCGCACGCATCGTTTCCCGCTCATCATGATCGCCGGCGGCGCCATGAGCGGCGCGAATTTCACCGGCACGCCGGACGGGCGCGACGGGTGGGCGCAATATTTCCTCGGCAAAGGCTATGCCGTCTACCTGGTCGACCAGGTTGGGCGCGGGCGCTCGCCCTACGTGGAGAGTGTCTACGGTAAGAGCAATCTCAACACGTCGAAATTCCTGATGGAGCGATTCACCACGGTCGCGCGCTACAAACTATGGCCGCAAGCGCGCCTGCATACCCAGTGGCCGGGAACCGGCGAGCCGGGCGATCCGATCTACGACCAGATGCAGGCCCAGGAGCTTCCCGACATCGTCAACGTCGTCGTGCGCGAGGAGCTCAATCGCGATGCCGGCGTGGCGCTGCTCGAGAAGATCGGTCCCGCCGTGCTGTTCACGCACTCGCAATCGGGCGCCTACGGGTGGGCGATTGCCGACGCGCGGCCGGCCCTGGTGAAGGGCGTCGTCGCGATCGAAGCCGGCATGCGGCCGTACCGCGATGTCGAATTTATCGGCGCGCCCGACTATTTCCGGGACGGGTCAGCCAACAAAGCATGGGGCATCGGCAATATCCCGCTCGGTTTCGCCCCGCAGGTCTCCGATCCGTCCGAGCTCGCCTTCGTGAAGCAGGAAAAGCCCGACGGGGCGGACCTCGTCCCATGCTTTCTGCAGAAAGAGCCGGCGCGGCAGCTCGTCAACCTCAAGGGCATACCGATCATGATCCTGACCGGCGAGGCCGGCTTCCACGCCACCTCAGACCACTGTAACGCGTTGTTTCTCAAGCAGGCAGGCGTCGACAGCGACTTTGTTCGCTTGCCCGACATCGGTATCCACGGCAATTCCCATTATCTGATGCTGGAGAAGAACAGCGTGCAGATTGCCGGCGTGGTCGCCGATTGGCTCGGCAAGCGGGTAACTCCGGCGGAAGCAAATTAGCGGGCCGGCCGGTCAACCGGTTTTTTAAAATCGGCGGAGGACGCCACCATGAGCTCGACCCGTCGCGATCTGGTTCGTCACGGCGCTGCATTGATAACCACGGGCGCGCTCGCCGTTTCCGGATGTTTGGTGCCAACCCGCGCACGGGCTCAGGGCACAGCGGCGCTGCCGATGCCCGATGTCAAGGCGTTGGTTTTCGACGTATTCGGCACTGTCGTGGATTGGCGTAGCGGCGTTGCACGCGAAGCGCAGCGAATTCTAAAGCCAATGGGCTACGAACTCGACTGGCCCGCGTTCGCCGACGCCTGGCGGGCGCAATATGGACCAAGCATGGAGGAAATTCGCAGCGGGCAACGGCCATTCGTCAAACTGGATATTCTGCATCGGGAAAATCTCGAACGCATTCTTCCGCGTTTCAAGATCGAGAAACTCGATGAGCCGACCCTCGCTGAACTCAATCTCGCCTGGCATAAGCTCGACGCCTGGCCCGATGTCGGCCCGGCTTTCGCGCGGTTGCACAAGCGGTTCCTGATGGCACCTTGCTCGAATGGCAACATTGCGATGATGGCTGCTGTGGCACGGCGCAACAATCTTCCCTGGGACGCGATCCTCGGTTCGGAGATTGCCCAGGGCTACAAACCACAGCCGAAAGTTTATCTAATGACTTGCGAGGCGTTCAACCTCAAGCCCGAGCAGGTGATGATGTGCGCCGCGCACAGCGGCGACTTGTCGTCGGCGCAAAAGCTTGGACTGCGCACTGGCCATGTCGGACGGCCGGGAGAGGGCGGTGCGGGCACTGGGGAGACGGAACCGAAGGGCTCGTTCGATGTCGTGGGTAAGAACTTCCACGACTTCGCTGACAAGCTCAGGGTCTGACCGCAAGCTTCTGACATCAGCAGACGCGTTGCTACCTGCGGCTCCGCGGGCTCGTCCGTCGACGCGCGACCCTCAAAGCAGATGCGACCACGCCGTCGGAATGAAGCGATAGCCGCTGCCGTCGCGCACGATGTGGCCGTTCGCGGGGAACGGGAAGTGCATCGCCTGGATCAGCATCTTGTCGGCGGCGGCGCGATCCAGCAGGCGCTTGCGCGTGTCGACGCCCATCTTGCGATCGACGTCGGAGGCATATTCCCATTCCGGATGGCGCGCGAACACGAACGGATTGCCGGTCGCGTCGATGATCATCAACAGCGTCTTGTCGCCCGAAGATACGGTGAAGCCGGTATGCCCGGGTGTGTGGCCATAGGCGGCCCATGAGGTGATGCCCGGCGCCACCTCTTTCCCCGGCTCGTAGCGCGTGACCTTGTCCGCTATCGAAGCGAACACGCGTTTGCAGTTGGCGTAGTTGCCTTTGAGCCCCTCGGGAGCGTTGCTCGCCTTCGCCTCGTCCATCCAGAACGCCCACTCCGGTGCGGGCACCATGATCTCGGCGTTGGGAAAGGCGAGCTTGTCGTCCTTGGTCCAGATGCCGTTGATATGGTCGGGATGGAAATGCGAGATGACGATGGTGTCGACCTTGGCGGCGTCGATGCCGGCGGCGGCGAGATTCGCCATGTAGGTTCCCGCGGTCGGGAACGCGCGATCGCCAGTGCTGGTGTCGATGGCGACGAGCCGCGCGCCGGTGTTGATGATCACCGGGTTGAACGGGATCGTGAGCGTTTCGGTCGGCTGAAACGCCTCGCTCAGCACCTGCCGCACCTGCGTAAGCGGCGTGCCGGGCACGGTGGAATCCTCCAGCTTGCGGTTCCACACTCCGTCGTTGACCACCGTGATTTCATAGTCGCCGAGCTTGTAGCGATAGAAGCCGGGCGCCTGCTTGCCGGAAACCGGCGCCGCCGCGCGAACGCGAGCGGGCGCGAGCGTCGGGCTGGCGGCGGCCGCGGCCGCCGCCGCGAGCACGGTGCGACGGGTGAGCTTGCTCATGGAAATCTCCTCGATGATATCGGAAAGCGCGGACGGACAGCGCGCGCTCCGTCCATGCGCGCATGATAGCGCGTAGGGCGCAATAAGCGAAGCGCATTGCGCCCTATGCGCTGCCGCTCAAGCCGAACCATTCCGGCGGGTGCCGGCAATGTTGCCCCGGGTTGCGCAGCGCGCAGCCATTGGCGATCATTTCATCATGCGCTTGCCAATAGGGAGCATCACATGCAGCGCCTCTTCGCCGTGCTGGCCCTCATCGTCGTCACCTCCCCGGCCGCGGCACAGGACAGCTGGCCGTCCAAGCCGATAACCGCGATCGTTCCCTTCGCCGCCGGCGGCAATACCGATGGCCTCGCCCGGATTTATTCAGCGCGGCTATCCGCGCGTCTCGGCCAGCAGCTGGTGATCGAAAATCGGGTGGGCGCCGGAAGCATCATTGGCATCACCAGCCTGGCGAAGGCCGCGCCGGACGGTTACACGATCGGCGTTGGCACCTCCGCCGGCCTTGCCATCAATCCGGCGATCCTGAAGGACAACCTCGGCTACAGCGCGGAGAAGGACTTCGCCTATCTCCACCTGATGGCTATTCAGCCCAACCTGCTGGTCGTGCATCCCTCCGTGCCGGCAAGAAGCCTTGCGGAGTTCATCGCCTGGGTTAAGGCCAATCCAGATCAGCCGTACGCCACATCCGGCAACGGTTCGAGCCAGCACCTGTGCGGCGAGATGCTGATGCAGGCCGCCGGTATCAAGATGACTGGCGTGGCTTACCGCGCGTCGAACCAGCAGATGCAGGATCTCGTCGGCGGCCAGATCGGGATTGCTTGCGATAACTTCTCGTCCGCCTGGGAACAGGTCCAGGCCGGGAAAATCCGTGCACTCGCCGTCACCTCGGCCAAGCGCTACTCCTTCGCGCCGGATATTCCGGCGGTCGCGGAGACGTTCAAGGGCTTCGAGGTGCAGGCCTGGTTCGGATGGGTCGCTCCGGTCGGCGTACCGAAGGCCATCATCGACAAGTTGACCGCGGAACTCAACGCCGTCGGCCAGGAGCCTGATGTACGCAAACGTCTCGACACCTTCACCGTCGAGTTCTCCGGCCTTTCCGGCCAAGCCTTTGCCGACTTCGCCCGCAAGGAGCGCGAAACGCTCGCCCCTCTTATCGAGAAGGCCAACATCAAGCTGAACTAGTTACACCGGCAGATCTCTCGAACTGTTGCACAGTGCTATAGTCTGCACGCCAAGCCGTTTTGCGGGACCGCATGAAGCTTCCCCGCCGGACATTCTTGCACCTGGGTGCGGGCGCTGCCGCGCTGTCGGCCACATCGCGCCTGACATGGGCACAGAGTTATCCGTCGCGGCCCGTCACCATCGTCGTGCCGTTTCCCGCGGCGGGGCCGGCCGACGTGCTCGCGCGCATCCTCAGCGAGCCGATGCGAGCATCGCTCGGCCAGCCTGTGGTCATCGAAAACGTCACCGGCGCGGCGGGCAGCATCGCTGTCGGACGCGTCGCGCGCGCGGCGCCCGACGGCTACACGCTCATTCTGGGAAATTCGGGCACGCACGTGGTCAACGGTGCGATTTACGCGCTTGCCTATGATCTCGTGAAGGATTTCGCGCCGGTCTCGCTGCTGCCGAGCAATTATCAATTGCTCGTGGCACGGACTGCTACGCCAGCGAAGGATTTGCAGGAACTGATCGCCTGGCTCAAGGCGAACGCGTCCGGCGTCACGATCGGGACCGCCGGCTCCGGCAGCCCGTCGCATCTCACCGCCGTCTATTTTCAGAACGCGCTTGCCACCCGCTTCCAGCTCGTCCCTTATCGCGGCACTCCCCAGGTGCTGCAGGATTTGATCGCTGGACAAATCGATCTGGTGTTCGACCAGGTCTCGGGCTCGTTGCCACAGGTGCGTAGCGGCAAAGTGAAGACCTATGGGGTGACCGCCAAGGCGAGGTTGAGTTCGGCCCCCGATATTCCGACCATCGACGAAGCTGGATTGCCGGGATTCTATGCCGCGGTCTGGTTCGGCCTGTGGGCGCCGAAAGGCACTCCCGAAAACATCGTTGGCAAGCTCAACGCCGCGGTCGCCGATGCGTTGGCCGACCCCGCGGTGAAGGCGCGGCTTGCCGACCTCGGATCGGAGATTCCGCCGCGCGCGCAACAGACGCCTGAGGCGCTTGGCGCGCTGCAGAAGGCGGAAATCGAAAAGTGGTGGCCGATCATCAAGGCGGCGAACATCAGGGCCGACTGAGGCTGTAGCAGTGCCCGCTTTGGAGCGCTCGCGATCAGTTCCTTTTGCTTGCCTCCAGAATCTCCAGCTTACGCGCCAGCCATTTTGTCGTCGGCGCCTGTATCAAAATCGTCATGAGCACGGCAATGAAGGTGACCGAGGCGATCATTTGCGCGCCGGGTGCTTTCATCCCGAGTAACAAGCCGGCCAGGGCGGCCGGAATGACTCCAGTCTCGCGCGTCCAGCACATGAACAGCATCTCGTTGAAGCTCCACTCCGCACGCCGGTCCGGCAGCGCGCACAAGAAGACGGTCACCGGCCGCGCCACCAACATGAAAACGGCGATCACCATGACGCCGCCCGGCAGGTATAGACCGATCAGTGCGAAATCGACCTGGGCTCCCAGCAGGATGAAAATGAACAATCGCATGATGAACGCCGTGGTGGTCGCAAATTCCTGCAGTTTTCTTGCGTCGCCTGCTCCCAACTTGAACCCGAACGCATCCTGGTTTCCGAGCATGATGCCGAAGACAAAAACCGCCGTGAACCCGCTCGCCTGCAGGCCGTCCGCTGCAAAATAGGCACCGATGACGGCCATCACCGTCACCACCGGTGCATATTCCGCCAGGAACGCCCATCGTTCATGCGCGATGAGCAGGGCGGCCAGATATCCGAGCACACCACCGGCGACGATGCCGAACACCAATTGCCTGAGCAAATCGAGCAAGGACGACGTCAACGAGAATTCGCCGGTGCCCATCGCCACCGCGAGCACGCCGAAGGTAACGATCGCTCCGGTAGCGTCGTTGAAGGCGGACTCGCTGACCACGGTTTGTGCCACGCGCTCGCGAATCTTGACCTGCTGGAAAATCGGAACCAGCGTGGCCGGGTCGGTCGAGGCGAGCGTCGCGCCCAGCAACAACGCCGCCATTAGCGGAACACCGAGAACGTAATACCCGGCAATGCCCGTGATGGCGGCGGTAATCACGACTCCGGCCGTGGCGAGCACCACAATCGTGATCCAAACTTGCTTCAGCACGTTGAATCGCAGTGAAGCACCGCCGTCGAAAAGAATGTAGCTCGCACCGAAGAGAAGGATGATCTGGTAGAGCGCCGAATCCGCCTTGATGTTTATCAAGCCCAGCGCTTCGGGGCCGATCACCACACCGACGATCGGAAACACCGCGACATCGGGAATCTTTATCTTCTGAGCGATTAGGCCGGTGATCGTGCCGATAGCCAGGATCAGCCCGCCGGAAAGCAACGTATGTTTGGCAATCTCAATCGAGGCCGGCACTTCCAATTCTTTTTCTCCTCAGTTTGATCTGACGAGCCGGCCCTACGACATGCTCAGCCCGCCCACACAGCCAGTCGGCTGGCCTTTTGGCGGTTGCTCCGAATCGTGCTGCCGATACTTCCTCTGCCTCGCCTCCGTGAAATAGCATATCCCAGCGCCCTAGTGTCCCGATTCCGAAGTTCGCACGCGCTCGCGGCAGTCTCGATGCGAACTTCGGAATCAAAGGGACACTAGCAACGTTACGATTCTAGTGCCGCTTTTGAACCCGAAGTTCGCAAACACCCTTGCCGCCCGATCGTGCGAACTTTGGGTTCGCGGCACTAGCAGATCGCTGCAGCGCGGAATTTCGGTCTTGCCTATGTCGGCACTGGGCTCAGTTGCGTCGATGTCGTAAATCCGCGACGGACGAGAACAGGAACCAACACCCGCCAACTTTGTTGGCGCATGGGAGCATCAGCACAGGAGGCTCCGATGCGCCGCTTGAGTGTATCCGCTTGCCTTGTGGTTGCCGGGCTGATCAGCGGCTCGGGGAGCTTCGCGCAGCCGCTGGAAAAACCGGTCTGCATGGAAAATCCGGGCGGCGCGAGAAGCTGTCTTTACGATACCTTCGCACAATGCCAGCAGGCGACCACGAGCCGTTCGGTCGGCACCACCTGCGTTGCCAATCCCACGCAGTTCGGCACGACCGGGCAAGGCGGCATGGGTCCAACGCCGCGTCCCAACAACTTGCCGCCGCCGCGCTGACGAAATGCAAGCCCGGCCCCGCGTGTCGCGGGCCAGTGTCCCGATTCCGAAGTTCGCACACGCTCGCGGCAGTCTCGATGCGAACTTCGGAATCAAAGGGACACTAGCAACGTTATGATTCTAGTGCCGCTTTTGAACCCGAAGGTCGCAAACGCCCTTGCCGCCCGACCGTGCGAACTTCGGGTTCGCGGCACTAGCCCCCACGCGAAAATAAAAGCCAAAATCCCGCGGGCCGATGGAACCGAGCCTCGGCGGTCCCGTTACCATCGACGGCTGGAGCTGGCATGGGGGCCACCTGCCTTCCAAGCAGCGGTCGTGCTCACACGTGGGCTAACAGCCGCATACATTTTCTTTACTCCATGCTGGAAATCAGTGTAAACCTGTGCCTCGGTGTTAGGGGGCATAAATCGGCGTTAGCGCGTCGGGCTGTTTGCCCACTGTTAGCCGGGAGGCAGGCATGACGCAGACGAGACGCAGGCGGCTCAATGACAAACAGATCCGGTCGCTCAAGGTGAAGGGGTTGCGCTACGCGCTGCCCGACCCTGAGCTGGTCGGTCACTATGTGCGCGTTCACCCGACCGGGGCCAAAACGTTCGTCGCCGTTGCGCGCGATCCGCTTCGCAACCACAAGCAAATCTGGACCACAATCGGATCGATCGACCACCTCTCAATTGATGAAGCCCGTGAAAAAGCCCGCGAGATCATCAAGCGGGTGAGGGCCGGGAAGCCTGCCACGGAACCACCGCCGCCTGCCCAGGACTCCTTCGCCGTGGTGGCCGAGAACTGGATTAAGCGCCACGTCGTCGCAAGGGGTCTGCGCTCCAAAGACGAGATCGAACGGTCTCTTGCAAAGTACGTCCTGCCAAGTTGGCGGGACCGGTCG
>Ga0306926_10004308_pt1 | contig 14919 bp, 17 predicted proteins | sample flu12Cox44000178_FD_203759 | JGI IMG/M metagenome (GOLD analysis project Ga0306926, IMG submission 203759) | Lab enrichment of tropical soil microbial communities from Luquillo Experimental Forest, Puerto Rico - flux8day.12C.oxic.44.000.178 (v2)... | ecosystem: Environmental > Terrestrial >...
AGCAGGCTGTCCCGCCGGACGAGATCAATCTTGTTCAAAGCCAAGATCGATTGGCGGCGTCGCTCGGCGAGACGGTCGAGGATGCGGCGGGTATCGCGGTCGACGCCACGGGCGGCATCGACCAGGAGCACCGTCTCGTCGGCATCCTTCGCTCCCGACCAGGCGGCCGCCACCATGGCGCGGTCGAGGCGGCGCCGAGGCGCAAAGATGCCGGGCGTATCGACGTAGATGATTTGCGCCTCACCCTCGGTCGCGACACCGAGCACTCGGGTTCGTGTCGTCTGCGGCTTAGGGGTGACGATCGCCAGCTTGTGGCCGACGAGCCGGTTGAGCAGCGTCGATTTGCCGGCGTTCGGTGCGCCGATCAGCGCGACATGGCCGCACCGCGTGGGCGTGGCCTGCTCCTCAGCCAACGTCTCAGGCGGCGTGCCGTTTTGCCCAGTCGACGACCTGGGCGTGGGTGGCAAACCACACCCCCTTGCGCGCTTTCGCGTGACGGATGATCTCCTCTAGGATCCAGATCCGCGATCGGTAGCCGATGATATGAGGATGCATCGTCAGCTGGAAAATGCCGCCCTCGTCATAAGCGGCATCGAATTCGCGCCGGAAAATATCGAGCACGTCGGCTGGCGGGGTGTAAGGCCGCAGCGCCGAAAAGCGGTTCATCATGAAATAGACCGCATCGTCGCGCACCCACTCGACCGGCAGCTCGACGACCCCGGCCGGCGCGCCGTTGAGCAGCAGCTCGTAACAATCCTCGTCGCTCATCAACGAAGAGTCGTAGAGCAGTCCCATCTCCTTCTCAATTTCCAATGTATGTTGGCTGAAGTCCCAGGAAGGAGTGCGCAAGCCGACCGGCCGAATGCCGGCGATCCGCTCGAGGGTATCGGCCGAACGCCTCATGAGGTCGCGCTCAGCCTCGTACGGTAGGCTCGAATTCAGCTCGTGGATCCAACCATGAATCCCGATTTCATGGCCTTCGGCCACCACCCGACGCTGCTCCTCAGGGTGGAGCAGTGCCGTCACCGCCGGCACATAGAACGAGCCCTTGACATCGTATTTGTCGAGCAGGTCGAGAATCCGCGGCACACCCACCCGGTTGCCGAACTGGCCCCAAGCCAGGCGCCCGATCGACTTGCCGCCATCACGCAGGTCGCTGGTCTCGTGGTCGCTGTCGAACGACAACGCGACAGCGCATCGCGAGCTACTTGGCCATTCGTCCGGCTTTAGCCGCCGCCCGGCACGAACGCGGTTGACGAGTTTGCGCCACTGTTCCTCGGGCCACTGCCAGGGTTCGAGATCGGCCTGGGGAACTGTCATGTCTCTTTCTCCTCGTCCATGCTTCGATCGGCGTCGAGCCGGCGGGAAAAGAGAAGGGAATGGTCGGAGCGGTGAGATTCGAACTCACGACCCTCAGCACCCCATGCTGATGCGCTACCAGGCTGCGCTACGCTCCGACCGGGGCGGCTCTCCCGACGCGATCGATCATAATAATCCGCCTCGGACAGTGCAACTTGCCATAGGCGACGGGATTTTTGGCCGGCTGATCAGGACGCGAGGAGTTTGGCGAGCAACGCCTGGATTTCCAGAAGCTCGCGCCGCACCTCCTCCAAAGCCGTTCGCAGAGCGAGCCGAGAGGGGACGGGAGCCGGCGAGGCGCTCGACGAATCGGCTACCGGATCGAGCGGAAACAAGGTCGCCGCCGGTTCTTTGTCGACCAGCCCCCCTGGAGGCTCCTTGCCTCGCAGCCCGCTTTGGCGAAGCAGCTTCTGGACCCCGCGGATCGTATATCCTTCCTGATACAGGAAATGGCGGATCTGCCGGAGCAGGTCGACGTCCTCCGGCCGATAGTAGCGGCGCCCACCGCCGCGCTTGAGCGGCTTGATCTCGGGAAATTTGGATTCCCAGAAGCGGAGCACGTGCGCCGGAAGGTCGAGCTCTTCGGAAACTTCTCCGGTGGTGCGATAGGCAGCTTCCGATTTGCCAGTTCGCCGAGCGACTGCCGCCGCGTTCGCCCGGGTCACCTCACGCCATGGGTGCCTTGGCCGCAGACGCAGAGGGCGTCTCCCCTCCACCCGCATCGGTCAAACCCTGATTGATCTGATCCTTGAGGGCGTGCGAGGCACGGAAGACAAGAACGCGTCTGGGGCTGATCGGCACTTCCTGCCCGGTCTTGGGGTTGCGGCCGATGCGCTGGCCCTTCTGCCGAATGGCAAAACTTCCGAATGATGAAATCTTGACGATCTCTCCGCGTTCGAGCGCGCCGGAGATTTCGGCGATCACAGCTTCGACGAGCTCGGCCGACTCGTTCCGCGACAACCCTACCTCTTGATAAACCGCCTCGCTGAGCCGCGCGCGGGTCACCGTCTCTCCAGCCATCAGGCCCTCCCCTTCTTTGGCTGAAGCGTAACCCTCAGGAAAAATCTCGTCAAATTCCGGTAGTGGGTCACTTTTGATCAAACCGACCCACTACCCAAATTCCAAAGCGTTGTCGCGTTGCGTCCAAACGGCGGCGGAGTGGCTCCGGCACGACTACCAGCGCACCAAACTCGCTCCCCAGCTCAGCCCGCCTCCCAAAGCCTCCATCAAGACCAGGTGCCCTTGCTGAATCCGCCCATCCTCGACCGCCGACTGGATTGCGAGCGGTATCGAAGCGGCGGAGGTATTGGCGTGGTGTTCGATCGTGACGACGACCTTGTCCTTCGGCAGGCCGAGCCTTCTGCCCATACCGTCGATGATGCGGCTGTTGGCCTGATGCGGCACGAGCCAGTCGATATCCGCCGCGGTGAGGCCGTTCGCGGTGAGGGCTTCATCCACTACCGAGCTCAAATGCTGGATTGCCAGCCGGAAGACCTCGCGTCCCTCCATCCGCAGGAACCCCGTACAGCGGCTCGAGGACGGGCCGCCGTCGACATAGAGGATGCCGTATTGGCGTCCGTCCGAGTGCAGATGATTCGAAAGGATGAAGCGACCGCCGGGTACCGCGGCTGGAACCGCCGTCAGAACCAGGGCCCCGGCTCCATCGCCGAAAAGCACACAGGTGCCGCGATCGTCCCAGTCGAGAATGCGAGAAAATGTCTCCGCCCCGATCACGATGGCGGTACGCGCTTGACCAACGCGCAGCGCGTTGTCGGCAACCGACAGCGCAAAGATGAACCCGGCGCACACCGCCTGAACGTCGAAGGCCGCTCCACGCCTCATCCCGAGACGCGCCTGCACCTTCGCAGCGGTAGCCGGAAAGGTGTTGTCGGGAGTTGTTGTGGCAAGAACGAGCAGATCGAGGTCGTCGCCGCTCATCCCGGCACTGCTGAGCGCCCGTTCGGCAGCTCGGACAGCGAGGTCCGAGGTCAACTCTCCCGGCGCGGCAACCCGGCGCTCGCCGATCCCGGTGCGCTCCCGGATCCATTCATCCGAGGTGTCGAGGCGGCTGGCGAGCTCATGATTGGTGATGATCCGCTCGGGCAGGTAGGCGCCACACCCTGCGACCTGGGATCGCGAGCTCATCGTCACAGCGATCAGAGCGCCGCGGGCTGCGGTACGGACCGCGGATCGTTGAGGCGCTCCAGCTCGATCCGGATCTTGTCGAGGAAGCCGTTTAGCTTCATATCGATAGCAACGCCGATGGCGTTGGCGAAGCCGAAGGCGTCGGTCGAGCCATGGCTCTTGACCGCGATGCCGCCCAAGCCCAAGAAGATTGCGCCGTTGTAGCGGCGCGGATCGCAGCGCATCCGAAGCTTTCTGAGCGCCCCGCGCGCAAAGAGGTAGCCGATCCGCGCCGACAGCGAGTGGCTAAAGGCCGCCTCGAGGAACTCGGTGAATAGCTTGGCCGTTCCCTCGGCTGTCTTGACCGCGACATTGCCCGTGAAGCCGTCGGTGACGACGACATCGACGGTCCCCGCAGCAATATCGTCGCCCTCGACGAAGCCATAAAATTGGATCGGGGTCTTCGCCAGGCGCAACCGTGCGCTAGCGGCACGAACCGCGTTATTGCCCTTCAAGTCCTCAGCGCCGACATTGAGGAGCCCGACGGTAGGCTCGACCAGACCGAGGACGGTCCGCGCGAATACATCACCCATCAGCGCAAATTGCACGAGATTCTCGGCGTCGCATTCAATATTGGCCCCGAGGTCCAGCATTACGCTCTCGCCGCGCCGTGTAGGAAAGAACGACGCAATTGCCGGTCGGTCGATCCCCGGCAACATCTTGAGCGCGAATTTGGCCATCGCCATCAGCGCGCCTGTGTTGCCAGCAGAAACGACGCCGTCGGCCCGCCCGTCGGCGACCGCGTCGATCGCCAGCCGCATGCTCGATTGCCGTCCGGTACGAAGCGCCAGCGACGGCTTCGCGTCGTCTGCTACGACCTTGGAAGTGTGGTAAAGCGTCACCATCCCACCGAGGCTCGGCATCTTGGCGATAAGCGGACGGATCTCGCCTTCGACGCCGAACAGCAAATAGCGAACGCCGGGGTATCGTTGCAGCGCGATCTCGGCCCCCTTCAGCACCATGCCCGGGGCGCGGTCGCCACCCATCGCATCGATGGCAATCGTGATCGTGTCGCTCACCGTGCGCGACCTCTAAGCCGAGCTTGTTGGTCAGGCCGTCTCCGTCGGCACCGCGATCACCTCGCGCCCGTCGTAATATCCGCAGGCTTTGCAAAGATGGTGCGGGCGCTTCAACTCGCCGCAATTGGGACATTCTGCATAGGCGGCGGGTTTGAGCGCATGGTGCGAGCGGCGCATGTTGCGGCGCGACGCCGAGGTTTTCTTTTTTGGAACGGCCATGGCAGGCTCGCTTTCGCGAAAAGCGATGTAAAGGAACGCCGCTAATTAGCCAAAAAAGCCGGCCGCGGCAACCATCATGCAGCCAGCCCGAGGTCCGGCCGCTGACAGGCCGGCGCTTCGCGAGCCCCTCAGCATTCCGTACGCCGCTTGAGATGGCCCAGGGAAGCGAAGGGGCCTTCAGTCGATTCTGCCGAGCTTTCCACATCGATCTTCGCATCTGGGCACCGTGGAAAGACCGGCAGCGAGAGCGAGAGCTCCTGCGCCACCGCTTCACCGATGTCGATCGCATCGCCGTTCAGTGGCTCGAATGCCACATCGTCTCTTTGCGATTCGATCTCCTGCTGCTCTGCTTCGGCAGGACCGTAGACTAGCGTAAAGCGGTCCGAGATCGCACCCGCGACCGGCTCCAGGGTGACGACGCAACTCTGTACGAACGCGGCCTCGAACGCGGCTTCCAGCACGATGGCCTCATCGGCTTCTCGGCGAAGCTCGACCATAGCGTTCAGACGGTCGAGGGCGAGGAGGTCGAAGCGCCGGGCTAGCTTCTCACATTCGCTCGGCGTCGCTTCGACCTGCTGGCGAAACGGGGCAGAGCCCAAGAGAGTGAGCGGAACGAGACGACAGAATTCCGGAATGATATCGCTCACCGCGATCCCCTTCCATCGCACGCGAGACACTTCCCATACGGACGTCGGCAGTGCGCTCGAACCGCCGGAGACGTTGACAACAAACGGCCACCGGTTCACAAAGCTGTGAGGCGAAAATGGGCGCGGTCCCGACCTGCTTCAACAGCAAACTGATTGTGTGATCTAGTGTTCTACCGGCGAACCCCCTTTATTCGATATCTCTGCGCAGCTCCGGTGATCGCGCTATCCGCCGGCTGTGCAACAACCGTCGAGCAGCGCGGCAACCTGCCGGCACAAGACAAGATCGCCGGGATTCAACCAGGCAGCACCACCAAAGACGAAGTCGTCAAGATCCTGGGTTCGCCCTCGAGTGTCAGCGTCTTCGACGACAAATCCTGGTACTATATCAGTCGGCGGACCGGGCAGTTCGCCTTTCTCGACCCGAATGTCATCGATCAGCAGGTCTATATAGTGAATTTCGACGACCAGGGTGTCGTCAAAGCCGTCGGCCACAAAGGGCTAGAGGACGGGAAGGAGATTGTTCCGGTTGCCAGAACGACCCCGGCGCCCGGCCGCGAGTTGTCATTTTTTGAGCAATTGATCGGCAACCTCGGAAAGTTCAACAAGGGCGCAGGCAGTAGCGGCGGCACCGGTGGCACCGGTGGCACTGCCCCGACCGGCAGACCACAAAGCTGATTCTCCTTCTGCCGCTGGCGGATTTCAGCTCGCCCATTTGGCGAGGATCGCGAGCAGCAGCAGCGCGACGATGTTGGTGATCTTGATCATCGGGTTGACTGCCGGACCGGCGGTGTCCTTGTAGGGATCGCCGACGGTATCGCCGGTCACCGCGGCTTTGTGGGGTTCGGATCCCTTGCCGCCGTGATGGCCTTCCTCGATGTATTTCTTTGCGTTATCCCACGCGCCGCCACCCGAGGTCATCGAGATGGCAACAAAGATCCCGGTCACGATGGTGCCGAGCAGCATGGCGCCTAGCGCACTGAACGCGGCTGCGCGCCCGGCGATCAGCGAGATGACGATGTACAGGACAATCGGCGCCAGCACCGGCAACAAGGACGGCACGATCATTTCGCGGATTGCCGCGCGGGTCAGCATGTCGACAGCGAGCCCATAATCGGGCTTGGCCTTGCCTTGCATAATGCCGGGGATTTCGCGGAACTGGCGTCGCACCTCGACGACAACCGAGCTGGCCGCTCGTCCGACCGCGGTCATGCCAAGCGAGCCGAAGAGGTAAGGCAGCAGCCCGCCGATAAATAGCCCGATTACGACATAGGGATCCTGCAGGCCGAAATGGACGTCGAGACTGGGAAAATAGTGCTTTAAATCCTCGGTGTAGGCGGCGAACAGCACCAGTGAGGCAAGCCCGGCGGAACCGATCGCGTAGCCCTTGGTGACCGCCTTGGTCGTGTTGCCAACGGCGTCGAGGGCGTCGGTCGTGCGCCGCACCTCGCGCGGCAGGTCGGCCATCTCTGCGATGCCGCCCGCGTTGTCGGTGACCGGACCATAGGCGTCGAGCGCGACGATCATGCCGGCGAGCGCCAGCATCGTCGTCGCAGCCACGGCGATCCCGAACAGGCCGGCGATCAAAAACGACACGATGATGCCGACGCAGATTACGATGACCGGCAGCGCCGTCGCCTCCATCGATACCGCAAGGCCCTGGATCACATTCGTGCCGTGCCCGGTCGTCGAGCTCAGCGCAATGCTGCGGACCGGCCGGTAGGTAGTCGCCGTATAATACTCGGTGATCCAGACGATGAACCCGGTGACAGCCAGACCAACGATGGCGCACAGCCACAATCCGAGCCCGGTTACCGACGAGCCCGTGCTCATCGCCAGCGGGTCCGAGAGGCCGAGAAGCCAGTAGATCACCAGGGCGATCGCCACGATCGACAAGATCCCGGTCGCGACGAGGCCCTTGTAGAGCGCCTTCATGATCCCGTTATCGGCCCCCAACCTTACGAAAAAGGTGCCGATCACCGAGGTGGCGATGCACACCGCACCGATCGCGAGCGGTAGCAGCAGCATGTTGTCGCGCAACGGCGGGGCAAAAAAGATGTTGGCGAGCAGCATCGTCGCGACAATCGTCACGGCATAGGTTTCGAACAAATCCGCGGCCATCCCGGCACAATCGCCGACATTGTCGCCGACATTGTCGGCGATCACCGCCGGATTGCGCGGGTCGTCTTCCGGAATGCCAGCTTCGATCTTACCGACGAGGTCGGCGCCGACATCGGCACCTTTGGTGAAGATGCCGCCGCCGAGGCGGGCAAAGATCGAGATCAGCGAGGCTCCGAAGCTCAGCGCCACCATCGCTTCGAGCACCGGCCGCAGATCCTCGCCGGGCATCGTCGCTCGCAACACGAAATAATAGATCCCGACTCCGAGGAGCCCGAGTCCGACCACCAGCAGGCCGGTTATCGCGCCGGCCTTGAACGCGATGGCCAATCCGGCCTTGAGGCCGCTGCGGGCCGCCTGCGCCGTGCGGACATTGGCGCGCACCGAGACGTTCATGCCGATATAACCGGCCGTCGCCGACAGCACCGACCCGATCAGGTAGCCGATCGCGACCCGCAGACCGAGGGTCACCCCGAGCACGATTAGAACCACCACGCCGACGATCGCGATCGCGCGGTATTGGCGGTTGAGATAGGCGCGCGCGCCCACCAGGACGGCGCCCGATATCTCCTGCATCCGGGCAGACCCGGCGTTGGCCGTCAACACCTGACGGCTGGTAACCACACCGTAGAGCAATGCCAGCACGCCGCAGGCGATGACCAGCAAATATGCGGAAGGCATCCGAAGGGGTTCCTCGCGACGACAAAGTGAAGCGGTAGCCCCGCCAATTCCCGGCACGGCGAGGCGTTTTAGCGCGTGCGAAGCATGCCAGAAGAGCAATCTGCAGGCAACCGCACGGGCGATCGCTCAGAAATGTCGGTAGCCGGGCTCTTCGATCGGGATGGTCCGCCCCGCCGCATCGACGAGGCGCACGCCCTCTCCGGCTTCGATCTTACCAATCCTCGTTAGCGGGAGGCCGAGCGCCGACGACAGGTCCGTGATCGCCTTTGTCGAACCGGCCGGCGCGGTGAACAACAGCTCGTAATCGTCGCCTCCCGCCGCGAGCCTTGCTCGCACACCGGGTTCCGCAGCGACGATGACGCGCGCCCCCGACGACAGCGGCAGCGCCGCCAGCTCGACGACGGCGGCGACGTGTGAGGTCTCGCAGATGTGTCCGAGATCGGCGATCAAGCCATCGGAGATGTCGATCATCGCATGCGCGATGCCGGCCAATCGGTGGCCGAGCTCGACGCGTGGATCGGGCGCTCGGAAGCGGCTGATCAGCCCCGCGCGGTGCTCGGGAGAAAGTTGCGGATAGGCACCCCGCAACAAGGCGAGACCGAGAAACGCATCGCCGATCGTGCCGGATACCCAGACCTGGTCTCCGGTGCGGGCGCCGCTACGCCTCACCTCCATTCCCGCCGCGACTTCGCCGATGGCGGTCAGCGACAGCACGGCGGGGCCCGTTGTCGCCACCGAATCGCCGCCCAAGAGGTCGATCTCATATCGGCGCTGATCCTCGGCCAGCCCGCGCGCGAACTCGGCCACCCAGTCCACGCCCAGTGCGGATGGAAGCGCTGTCGTCAAGAGATAATGCAGCGGCCGCGCCGCCATCGCCGCGAGATCCGACAGGTTGACCCGCAACAGCTTGCGTGCGACGAGGTCCGGCGGATCGTCCGGCAGGTAATGCACACCCGCAACGATCGCGTCGGCGGTCAAGACCAGATGTTGCCCGGCGCGGCATTGGACGAGGGCCGCGTCATCGAGCAGTTCGAGACCGCCCGGCCCGGCGAGCGGCGCGAAAAAGCGCCGTATGCGCTCAAACTCACCAAGGGGGCTTCCGGAGACGCTGCCGGCCATGGCCGCTAGAGGTCGTCCTCGCGGAATGCGTGGGCCAGGTGATTGAGGACGCCATTCGCGAGTCCCGGCTCCTTGCCGGTGAAGAAGGCGTAGGCGATCGCGGTATATTCGGCGAGCGAAACCCGCGGCGGCACGTCGTGGCGGTGCACGAGCTCATAAGCGCCGGCGCGAAGGATCGCGCGAAGAACCGAGTCGAGACGCGCCAGCGGCCAATCCTCGGTTAGCGCCGCGGCGATTTCGGTATCGAGGCGTTGCCGATCGTCACTCACACCGCAGACGATATCGGCGAACAGCTCGGGATCCGCTTCGCCCAGCCGACCGCCGTCGATTTCCTGGCCGAACCGGTGCCGGACGAATTCACTGACCACCGATCGGGGATCGGCCTCGCTGTTCGCCTCCAGCTGGTAGAGGGCTTGAACGGCCGCCAGCCGAGCCACGCTGCGCCGGCGGCTGCCGCCGGCATGACGGTGTTCGCTTTCGGCCGAGGTCGTCACCCCTCGCTTCCGGTCAACCGCCGCTTCAGCTCGACGATCGCCAGACAGGCGCGTACCGCCTCGCCACCCTTGTCACGGCCCTCCGGCGAGGCGCGGGCGAGCGCCTGCGCCTCGTTCTCGACAGTCAGAATGCCGTAGCCGATGGCGATGCCGTCGCGGACCGCCAAATCCTGAAGCCCCCGCGCGCTTTCGGCACAGATGTGGTCGTAATGCGTCGTCTCGCCGCGAATTACACAGCCCAGCGCGACAAACCCGTCGAAATTCCGGTTCGCGCGGCTGGCGATGGCGATCGCCCCCGGGACCTCGAACGCCCCGGGTACCGAGATGCGCTCGAAGGTGGCCCCCGCCGCGGCGAGCGCACGCTCGGCGCCGCGCCGCAGCTCGGCAGCGATGTGAGAGTAATAGGGCGCCTCGACGAGGAGGATGTGGGGCATTTGGTTCATGGCGTTGGCCGCAGCAACCTCGCGACATAGCGAGCCATCAGGTCGACTTCCAGGTTCATCCGCTGCCCGGCCTGCAACGAGCCGAGATTGGTGCATGCCAGAGTGTGCGGGATAATATTCACCCCGAAGCGGTTTCGCGCCACCTCGTTGACGGTCAGGCTCACCCCGTCGAGTGCCACCGAGCCTTTGGGCGCGATAAAGGACGCCAGTTCTTCGGGCGCCTCGAAGACGAAGCGGACCGACTCCGCCTCCGGCCGCCGTTCGACGATCCGCGCGGTGCCGTCGACATGACCCAAGACGAGGTGACCGCCGAGCTCGTCGCCGAGCCGCAGCGATTTTTCGAGATTGACCGGCGTGCCTTCCTCCCAGTCCCCGAGGGTGGTGCACGTCAAGGTCTCGGCCGAGGCCTGCACCGTGAAAACGCCGGGCGCGACGGTAACAACGGTGAGGCATGCGCCCGAGCAGGCGATCGAGGCGCCGATCGCGATCGCCGCCGTGTCGAAGGCTGTGGCGATCGTCAGCTCGAGAAGCTCGCCGCGGCGCAGCTGCCGCACCCGCCCCACATCGGTGATGATGCCGGTGAACATGACGGTAAACTACGAGTGCGGCGAACGATTTACCAGGGCTCTTCGCCCTCGGCCGCAATCCCTGGTCGCCGGGAAAAAACTGCGAAAACGCCGATCCAGCCCGGTAAAGCGAGTTCTCGCCTCGCTTCTAAGCGATTGATATTCAAGCAGTTACGAGAGCAAATTCCCTACCCGCCCGAACAGGGAAAGATATCCGACGAACAGGGAGACCAAATCGGCCGATCAGGGAATCAAATCGGCCGAACACGGAAGGTCGTCAGCACGTCCTCGCCAATTGTCTCGGTCGCCAGCCGCTCGAAAGCAGCGGCGTCGGCCAACGCCGCGACATCGAGACCGGCGATCGCCGGGATGCCGTCGCCGCCGATCACCAGCGGCGCGTGGACCCAGACCAGGCGGTCGACGAGACCAGCGCGGATAAAGGCGGCGGCGACATGTGCGCCGCCTTCGACGAGCAGCCGGGTAATACCGCGCTCAGCGAGTGTGGCGAGCGCCGCAGCGAGGTCGATCTGGCCGTCACGGCCGAGATCGACATCGATCAGGATCACGCCGTTGGCCAGAAACGCCGCACGCCGATCCGGATCCGCCGAGCGCGAAGTCAGCACCCATGTCGGCACCAGCCCGGCATCGACGATCAGCCGAGCGGCCGATGGGATGCGCAGATGGCGATCGATGACGACCCGCACCGGCGAGCGCTGGTCGAGCCCGGGCAGGCGGCAGGTCAGCTGCGGATCGTCGGCGATGACGGTGCCGGTGCCGACCATGATCGCGTCATGACTGGCGCGCAGGGCATGCGCGCGCTCGCGCGCCGGCGGCCCGCTGATCCATTGGCTCTCGCCGCTCGCGGTGGCGAGGCGGCCATCGAGCGATGTCGCGAATTTGAGGGTGACCAGCGGGCGCCCGAGCCGCAGACGGCTGAGAAAGCCGGCGTTGACCTCGGCCGCCTCCTCGGCGCAGAGCCCGACCTCGACCTCGAGCCCGGCTGCTCGCAGGCGGCGCAACCCCTCGCCGGCGACGCGCGGATCGGGGTCCTCGAGCGCCACGACCACACGCCGCACGCCGGCGGCGACCAGGGCATCGACACAGGGCGGGGTGCGACCCCAGTGACAGCAAGGTTCGAGACTGACATAGGCGGCCGCTCCGCGTGCCGCTGCCCCCGCCCGCCGCAAGGCCTCGGTCTCGCCGTGCGGCCGCCCGCCGGATTGGGTCCAGCCGCGGCCGACGACCCGGCCGTCCTTGATGATGACGCAGCCGACCGCGGGGTTCGGCCATACCGAACCGAGCCCGCGACGGGCGAGCGACAGGGCTGCGCGCATCGCGCCGATATCACCGGTCGGAGCCTGTGGCGCGGCGCCGGCCTCAATCGCCATCCGCCGCGATCCGTCCCACAAAATCCCCGAAATCCTTGGCTTCGCGAAAGTTGCGGTAGACCGAAGCGAAGCGGATATACGCGACCTGATCGAGACCCGACAGCGCCTCCATCACGAGCCCGCCGATCATATCGCTCGGAATATCGGTCTCGCCCGAGCTCTCGAGCTGTCGCACCAGCGAGTTGATTATGCGTTCGACCCGGTCGGGCTCGAACGGACGCTTGCGCAACGCGATGTAGATCGATCGCGCCAGCTTGTCGCGGTCGAACGGTTCGCGGTGGCCGTTCTTTTTGATCACGGTCAGCTCGCGCAGCTGCACCCGCTCGAACGTCGTAAACCGGGCCCCGCAATTTGGGCAGAACCGCCGCCGGCGGATCGCACCGCGATCGTCCGTCGGACGCGAATCCTTCACCTGAGTGTCATCGGTTCCGCAAAACGGACAGCGCATTTCCTCCTCCGCCAGCTCCGGCCGCTCCGGCGCACGAAGCGGCGCTCTCTATCCCGCGCGGCCGCTCAGAGCTCCGTGTAAATCGGAAAGCGGGCGCACAGCTCGTGGACCTCCTTTTGCACACATGCCTCGGCTATGCCGTTGTCGCCGGGTCCTCGTGCCAGGCCTCGCAGTACTTCGACGATCGCTCCTCCAACGGTCCGGAACTCGTTCTGCCCGAAGCCGCGGGTGGTCGCCGCCGGCGAGCCGAGGCGGATGCCCGAGGTAACCGTCGGCTTTTGCGGGTCGAACGGAATGCCATTCTTGTTGCAGGTGATCCCGGCCCGTTCGAGGCTTTGCTCGGCATCCCGGCCGGTAACCGCCAAAGGCCGCAAATCCACCAGCATCAAATGTGAATCGGTACCTCCGGAGACGAGCTCGAGCCCCGCCGCTGCGAGGGTCGCGGCGAGCGTCTTTGCATTCTCCACGACCTCCGCGGCGTAGCGTTTGAACGCCGGGCGCAAGGCTTCGCCCAGGGCGACCGCCTTGGCGGCGATCACATGCATCAGCGGGCCGCCCTGCAGCCCGGGGAAGACCGCGCCGTCGATCCGTTTGCCGATCTCTTCGTCGTTGGAAAGGATCAAACCGCCTCGCGGCCCCCGCAGCGTCTTGTGGGTGGTCGTCGTGACGGCATGAGCGTAGGGCAGTGGACTGGGGTAGACCCCACCGGCGACCAGCCCCGCGAAATGCGCCATATCGACCATCAGATAGGCCCCAACCGCATCGGCGATCGCGCGAAACTGGGCGAAGTCGATGATCCGGGAATAGGCGCTGCCGCCGGCGATGATCAGCCGCGGCTTGTGGCTTTCGGCGAGGCGTTCGACCTCTTCAAAATCGATGCGTCCATCCTCGGGTCGGACACCGTAGGAGAGCGCGTTGAACCACTTTCCCGAAAGGTTCGGCCGCGCGCCGTGCGTCAGGTGCCCGCCCGCTGCGAGCGCCATCCCGAGAATGGCGTCTCCCGGCTTCAGCAGCGCCAGGAACACTGCCTGGTTGGCTTGGGCCCCCGAATGCGGCTGGACGTTCGCGAAGCGGCACTCGAACAGCTGCCTGGCGCGCTCGATCGCGAGCCGTTCGGCGACATCGACGAACTCGCACCCGCCGTAGTAACGCCGACCGGGATAACCCTCGGCGTATTTGTTGGTCAGCACCGAGCCTTGCGCGGCGAGCACTGCCCGCGAGACGATATTCTCACTGGCGATCAGCTCGATCTGCCATTGCTGGCGCTCGCGCTCGTGTTCAATCGCCGCGGCCAGCTCGGGATCAGCCTCGAACAGGGCGGCCAAAGAGCCACCGTCGACGGCGGACCCCGTGGAGGCAACTGATGATGAGGGCATCGGCGGGACCGCTTGCTGGGTGAGGATGAGCCGCCGCGCCGAGGAAGTCGCGGAGGCCAGTTGGTGATCAGATCAGACGCAATCATTCGCAGCGCGACCCGCGCGACGAACTCAACCACCTTTATTCTACCAAATCTCGACCGAGAACACCAGTCGCCTACCACAAATCGCGTTGCTTGGCGACGCTTGTGCTAACCTTCGGCGCGAGCGAAGCAGATACGGCGCGGTTAACCTCAAAATGTCGAGCACTGTCTCGTCTCGCAAGTATCAGTTGACACAAGAAATTCGTGCTGCGATCATGAACGCTAGCTTGAACCTTCCAGAAATCGGGGCGACAGATGGCAGAAACGGCGATGCCGAGGATAGCAGAGGAAGAGTTGTTGCGGATGACGACGGATGTCGTAGCCGCCTATGTCAGGAACAATACGTTGCCGACAACGCAGTTGGCCGAGGTTATCAATGCCGTCTATCGCTCGCTGAAATCGTTGGAGTGCCCAGTCGCTCAGGTTCCGCCGGAGCCGCTGAAGCCGGCGGTGCCCATCCGAAGATCAGTCACCGCGGAATTCTTGATTTGTCTGGAGGACGGCAAAAAGCTGAAGATGCTGAAACGGCATCTGCGGTCGACCTACAATATGACGCCGGACGAATACCGCGCGAAATGGGGGCTGGCGCCGGATTACCCGATGGTGGCGCCGAACTATGCCGAGCGGCGCTCCGAGTTCGCCAAAAAAATCGGATTGGGACGCGGGACCGGGCGCCAGGTAGCTCGAGCAAAGGGTTAGCTCTGCGCGCTCGGGCCGATCGTCGATCCCTCTCGAGTTCTCACATCTCGGCGTATTTTCCGTTCTTCCAGACGTAAAA
>Ga0306926_10004310_pt1 | contig 14917 bp, 13 predicted proteins | sample flu12Cox44000178_FD_203759 | JGI IMG/M metagenome (GOLD analysis project Ga0306926, IMG submission 203759) | Lab enrichment of tropical soil microbial communities from Luquillo Experimental Forest, Puerto Rico - flux8day.12C.oxic.44.000.178 (v2)... | ecosystem: Environmental > Terrestrial >...
CGCTCCGGTACGAGTAACACGTAGCGTCCACTGCCAGGCGTCTGACGGCTGTGGTTCGCATCGCGGGCGGATGACGGGCAACCCTTCCATAATCCGGTAAGGGAAGGGTTGCCGACAATGCGGAATTGATTCCGCTCAGTCTGCTAACCGGACACAGTGTCCACTTACGACGTTTACTAGGATCTAATCCGGACCTGGCCCGCTCCGGGCTCAGGGACTTGACGTTCCACTACGCGAAGCTGGCCGGGCGTGGAGACCTCCACAGCCCTGTAGGTGCCTGTCATTGGTTTGAGGGCGGTGCCCTGCGACGGTGAACTCATATTTTCCTCCTGTCTTAGGCCGAGCCTGTTCGCGCGTCATTGTGCAGGATAGGCCAGACAAAGTCACGCCATTCTCGGCGGATGACGGGCATCTCGGACAGAACGGGAATTTGATTAGGGAAGGGTTGCCGACCAACCGTCCAGAAGCGGTCCGACGCGCGGAATGTTCGATAACGAGTCCACGTCGCCTCTTCTACAATTGTACGCTGCGCGGGCGCTCTGTTGCATGCGCTCAGCGGCTTCGCCTTCTGCTTCGCGCAGCAGATTCCGTAGGTTCGGCAAATCATCGTTCTGCGCTAGAGTTCTCATCGACACAAACGCAAAAAATGTTGGCGAGGGCATCCCCGCGTTGACCTGATACACGACCCACGGCAAATCGGATTCCGTTTTTTCCGTACGCTGCAGTAAGCTTCTTTAAGGCTTCGGCGAACTTCGGAGGAAAACGTCATGTCCGAGTCCATCAAGACTGTTTCGGAGGGTGGCGCTGCTCAGCAAGTGAATGTGGAGCGGCTTCTTGAACCCGTAAGGCTGGGGCCTTACGACCTGCCTTCCCGGTTAGTCATGGCGCCCTTGACTCGGTCGCGAGCGCGACAGCCTGGCAATGTTCCGTTCTCTCTTAACGCGTGCTACTACGAGCAGCGAGCTTCGGCCGCCCTTATCATCAGTGAGGCAACTCAGGTGTCCCAACAAGGACAAGGCTACGCTTGGACGCCCGGAATTCACAGCCTGGAGCAAGTTGAAGGATGGAAACTGGTTACCTCCGCGGTGCACAAAGCTAATGGCTTGATCTTCCTGCAGCTCTGGCACGTCGGGCGCATCTCCCATCCGTCTCTGCAACCGGATGGAATGCTTCCGGTAGCCCCCTCAGCCATCAAGCCCAGAGGAATGGCGTTTATCGAGAACGAACACGGCGAAGGAGAGCTCGTTCCTTTCGTCACGCCGCGGTCTCTGCAGATAGAGGAGATGCCTTACATAGTGCGGCAATACGCGCGCGGAAGCGAGAATGCTCTCGCGGCCGGGTTCGATGGCGTCGAGATTCATGCCGCGAACGGCTATCTTCTTGACCAGTTCATCAATTCCAGCACCAACGGGCGGGCCGATAGCTATGGGGGGCCGATACAGAATCGTGCGAGGTTGTTGATGGAGGTGGTCGGCTCGGTGAGCAAAGTTTGGGGGTCGAACCGGGTAGGAGTGCGACTGTCACCTCTGGGCACATTTAATGACATGGGCGACGACAACCCGGAGGAAACTTTCGGCTACATCGCAGAACAGCTCAATGGTTATCAGCTTGCGTACCTGCACATCGTCAATCCGGCCCTTACCACGGTCGAGAAGGGGGTAGAACCCGAACCTCAAGCACACCGAATGCTCGACCTGATTCGCGGCAGGTACCATGGCACTCTCATCATGTGCGGTGGTTTCGATCAAAACACTGCCGAGGCATGGCTGACGCAGGGCAAGGCGGATTTAATCGCTTTCGGGCGCAAGTTTCTGGCTAACCCGGATCTGCCGAAGCGATTCCGCCAGCACGCAGCACTCAACGCTGACGACCCGTCCACTTACTATGGCGGCGGCGCCAAAGGCTATACCGATTACCCGACCCTCGCTCAGGAAATTGGCGAGGAACCGAAGCCTTGCTTGGACGACCGATGGCGATAGCGCACTCGCAACAGCATTGTGAGTGAAATGGCGATATTACGCCAGCAACCAGCAGGCGTTAGTTTCCCGTTTGCCGACAATTCAGCAGTGGTATTCGCGGGGGGCCATTTGATTGGCCGGGAACCGGTGATGAGGATGTCCACGAGTCTCCCGGCGCTTTGCTACCAATCAGGGCTGGTCGCCACGTAGGAGACGCCGACTAGAGCCTTAAGTAGATCGACCGCGTGGAGGTCTCTGTGTATGTTGCCGCTCTTAGCGTGACCTCCGACCAGCGCATTCAGTGCAGGAGGATGCCTGACGCGAATCGGCAAAGTCAGACTTGACACGCACGTTCGTTAGTGATAGCTTACGGTAAGTCATGGCTTACGCTGGCCAGATCCTGGACGCATTGGGGGATCCGACGCGCCGACTCGTATTCAAGCGCCTGCGCAGCGGCGCGCGATCGGTGGGAGAGATCGCCGAAGGGATGGACGTGAGCCGTCCCGCAGTCTCCCAGCACCTGAGGGTACTCAAAGCGGCGCGTCTGGTCACGGACCGCGCAGAGGGTACCCGGCGGCTCTATGCTGTGGACCCGAGAGGGATCAAGGCCCTGCGTAGCTGGCTCGATGGATTCTGGGGCGAAGCGCTCAGCGCGTTCAAAGAAGCGGCCGAACGAGAAGCAGCGGAAGAAATGAAAACCATGAAGACAAAAAAAAGGAGAAACCATGAAGACAGCGCAGACGATGTCCGCCAGTACCGACGCGAACAGCGTTCGAAAGGTCGTGAGCGTTCAGGCGCCACAGGAAGTGGCCTGGCGCGTGTTCACTGAAAAGATGGGCATGTGGTGGCCGCTGGCAACGTACAAGATCGGAAAGGCCAACGCGGTGGATGCGGTGATCGAGCCGCGGGTCGGGGGGCGCTGGTACGAGCGCGGTGACGATGGAAGCACGTGTGACTGGGGCAGCGTCGCCTTGTGGGAACCGCACTCGCGTTTGGTGCTCTACTGGGAGATCACCGCGGACTGGCAGCACGACCCGAGTCTGAAGACGGAACTCGAGCTGCGCTTCATCGCCGACGGCAAGAACGCTACGCGCGTCGAGCTCGAGCATCGCCGTCTCGACCTTTACGGGGCGCGTCGTGATGAGATGCGTCGCATCTTTGACACTGAAGGCGACTGGGGCCGCCTCCTCGAGGCGTTCGCCCAGACTGCCCGCGCTGCTTCGGCCTAAACCGAGGACCGGCATGTCGGATATCGCGAAGGCGCGCAAGGCGTTGGTCACGCGGATCCTTGAAGGAGACGGCACGGCGTCGCGCGGCCAGCGCCGTGCCGCGTTCGACCACACAGGATTCGCCGAGCCGCTGAACACACTGATCGACAAGGTCACCAAGCAGGCCTACCGAGTCACTGACGAGGACATCGCCGCTGCGAAGGCATCCGGCTTAAGTGAGGACCAGATCTTCGAAATCGTTGTGTGCGCCGCGATCGGCCAAGCTGCGCGGCAGCACGATACGGCCCTCGCTGCCCTCGAGGCCGCGACGAAGAAGGAGTAGGCATGCGCCTCGCTATTCTCGATAATGGCCACAGTCTCGTCACCAAGGCCCTGTTCGCGCTCATTCGTGCGGCCTCCCGCCAGCCGGTGCTCGACGTCATCAAGCTGGTCAAGTACCGCGCCGACTTCTACGGCGTGCCAATGCAGGGAGTCACCCAGGAGGCGATGCGCGGGCCCTCCGCGTGGTCGGTTGCCGACCGCGAGCTCATGGCCGCGTTCGTCGCGAAGACTAACGAGTGCGAGTGGTGCACTAAGGCGCACGCCGCCGTCGCCGAAGGTGCATATCGCGATGGAGCGAGGGTTTCCACAGTGCTCTCCGATTTTGAGACTGCGGCTATCGAGGAGCCTCTGCGTGCGACGCTGCGCATGCTTTGCAAGCTGACGCGGGAACACGCGGTGAATGCGGAGGACATGCGCGCGGTGCTCGCTGCCGGTGTCTCGCGCGACCAGATCGAGGATGCGCTCGCCGTTTGCTTCTCGTTCAACACAATCGGCCGGCTGGCCGATGCCTTCGGGTTCTTCCTGCCCGGTCCCAAGGTCTTCGAGGCTGGCGCGAAGTATCTGCTCGCGCGCGGGTACCGGTGACCGTTGAAAGAGTTGATTGTCGTCACCGGGACAACTGGTCGAGTCAAAGGGAGGCACAAAAAATGGCAAGCCTAGCGATGGAAACGGCGAAATTGGACACATTTACGGAAATGTTAGGGAGTCTCAGGCACGTGCTGGTCAATCTATAAAGAAATAGAATTGCCTACCCGAAAGGTAGTCGAAGTCGAAGGCCTTCGCGTCACGCGTCACTGTTTTGTCGTTTCACTCGTCGGGCCGGAGCCTCCGGCGCTGCCGGCGCGTTTCGTTCCTTTGCGCTGGATCGTGCAAGGCACCTTTCCAAATCCCACGAAAATACTCACCATTCAAACGCTTCATCCCGATAAGCGCAACTAATTGCCAATTAAGCTTACTGCTTGGACGAATACGTCTCCGCAGTCGCAGACTTCGACCATGAGCGAGATGCTCGGGAAGGAGTTCGACAATGAGTACTCGTCAAGTGGAAACCGTCATCGTGGGAGGCGGGCAGGCAGGGTTGGCCCTGAGCTACTACCTCAGACAGGAAGGCCGCAAACACGTTGTCATCGAGCGGGCCTCAGCCGTCGCAAATGCGTGGCGCAATCAGCGCTGGGATTCGTTCACACTGGTCACACCCAATTTTCAGGTCAGAATGCCGGGCGCTGAATACCAAGGAAATGATCCTTACGGATTTATGCCCCTGGCCGAGGTCGTCAGGTACTTCGACGACTACGTGCAGGACTTTGATCTGCCGGTTCGCTGTAGCGTCGAAGTCGACAGCGTCGAGAAGACTCGAGAGGGATACCTCGTTCGCACCAGTGAAGGCATCTATGAAGCCGAAAATGTTGTGATTGCGACCGGCCTTTACCAAGCGCCCAAAATCCCACAGCTCAGCGAACATCTCCCGGAAGAAATTCTGCAGCTTCATTCCATGGACTACAAAAACCCCTCTTCGCTTCCCGCCGGAGCCGTTCTTGTGGTCGGCACCGGACAGTCAGGCGCCCAGATTGCCGAAGAGCTTTATCAATGCGGAAGAAAAGTCTACCTCTCCGTTGGCAGTGCCGGACGTGTCCCGCGACGCTTTCGCGGCAAGGACATCAACGATTGGTTCACCCGCATAGGTCTCTTCGATACCAAGGTCGAAGAATTGAAATCGCCTCGGGACAAGTTTGCTTACCATCCGCAAATCTCTGGCAAGAGCGGCGGCCACAGTCTGAATCTCCACCAATTCGCCCGCGACGGAATCATTCTGCTCGGTCACGTCCGTGATGCACGCGAAGGAAAACTGATTCTCGCAACCGACTTGTACGAAACACTCGAAAAGGTAGATCAGTTCGAAACTAACGCCCTGCAAAGAATCAACGACTACATCGATCGCGCGGCTTTGAAGGCTCCCATGGAAAGCATTCCCGAGCTCTACGACGGCTACGCACAGGAACTGCTCACCGAGCTAGACCTGAAAGCATGTGGAATTTCAACCGTGATCTGGGCCACCGGATACACGTTCGATTACAGGCTGGTGAAGCTGCCTGTCGTTGACGCCGACGGCTATCCAATTCAGAAGCGAGGAGTAACCCGCTTTGGCGGCTTGTACTTCCTCGGAATGCCGTGGCTCCACAACCGCAAGTCCGGAATTCTCTTCGGCGTTGGAGACGACGCAGCTTACCTCGCCGAACACATCACCGCGCGAAGTGCCTCACGCGTTCCGGTTGAGGTGTCATGAGCGGGGTCAGCAGTTACTCTATAAGAGATTCGTAAATTCAAAGGGGAAAAGGAGAACGAGTGTGAGCATCACAAATAAGTCTGAAATAACCCGCGCGCCGCGCATTAATGAGACGGCACCGGATTTTACCGCGGAGACGACGCAGGGCACGATTCATTTTCACGATTGGATCGGAAACGGTTGGGCGATTCTGTTTTCCCATCCCGAAGACTTCACGCCCGTCTCCACGACAGAGCTGGGGCGCATGGCTGGGCTTCAACCCGAATTCGCCAAGCGCAACTGCAAGATCATCGGCTTGAGCGTCGATCCTGTTTCCAGTCATCGCGAATGGGAAGCCGATATTGAGGAAACGCAAGGCCATAAAGTGAACTACCCGATGATCGGGGACCCGCGCCTCGAGATCGCCAAGCTCTACGGCATGCTGGCGGCTGACGCCGGCGAGAACTCCGAGGCACGCACCGCGAACGCCAACGCCACCGTGCGCACAGTGTTCGTGGTCGGCCCCGACTAAAAGGTCAAGCTGGAATTGAGCTATCCGATGAGCACCGGCCGTAATTTCGACGAGATCCTGCGCGTACTTGACTCGCTGCAACTCACCGCCAGGCACCAAGTCTCCACGCCAGCAAACTGGAAGCCGGGCGAAGACGTGATTATCGGCGGCTCCGTCTCCAACGAAGAAGCGCACAGGAAATATCCCGCTGGCTGGAAGACACCAAAGCCGTATCTGCGCATCGTGCTGCAACCAAAGTAACTCCCTACAAACAAAATACATGAGGTCTCGGCTTCGTCGCGAGACATCGTTTCGGATCCAACATGTCGCGACGGTTGCATTCGGGGCGGATGACGGGCAAACCCGTAGTAACCCCTGCGGGCTGAGAATTCTTGGATCCAAGTGGCGAAGTCACACCGGCTGCGGATTTAATCTGTCAACCACGTGTTTCCTCTGACGCTTACAAAACCAGTTGTTTGCCGTCGATGCGGACGCTCGCCGCAAACCGCTGACTACTGCGGCACGCCATATCCGGCGTCAGGAAACAGCCAAACCTCTCCTGGATGAGATCCGTAGCAGGATCGCCGCAGCGCAGTCGGTTGCATTGCCCGCCAGCGCACTCAGCAAGGCTTGCCAGTACGCGCTCACGCTTTGGAAAAAGCTCACCCACTTCCTGGAGTATCCCGAATTGGAGCTAAGCACCAACCTGGCGGAAAATTCCATGCGTCCTGTGGCTCTGGGTCGCAAGAACTGGATACACATCGGCAGTCCACTGGCAGGACCGAAGGTTGCAGCGATTCTCTCGGTCGTGGAAAGCTGTCGCAGGCTGAAAGTTCCGGTGCGCGAGTATTTTTTTGCGATTCTCGCCGGGCTTGCCGATCTCCCGATCCGGTGCCTTCCGGAACTCACTCCATCTGCATGGGTCGCCCGACGTTCATGACTCTAGCGACCGGGGCATTGGCGTGAAGGCATTTTTGTGACTTCTGCCCGATCGCGGTCATTAGGTCATTACTTCCTGTTGGCCGACCATCCAGACACGATCCAAAAAAATGGTAGCATTCACGCCGAGCAAGCGAGCAGGACATTCCCTCCAGCAGGCGGTATCAAATGCCGGAACAGCCGGGCCAGGAAGTGGATACTCGCACTCTGATTATTCTGGCCTTCTCCGCCACAGCAGGAGTGTTGGTAGAGTTTTACGATTTCACGATTTTTGGATTCGCTGTAGCTAGCGCCTTCCCGGATGTTTTCTTCCCGAATTTGCCGTCCACGCAAGCACTGGTGTTCTCCTACCTGGCGCTTGGAGCTGGATATCCAGCGCGCCTTCTGGGCGCATTCATCTTTGGCCACTTCGGTGATCGTGCGGGACGGAAGATTGCGTTCCTGATCAACATCTTGATTGTTGGGGGCAGCACCTGCCTGACCGGCCTCTTGCCTGGTTACGCGAAGCTGGGCATCGTGGCACCCATACTTCTAATTCTGCTGCGAATCATTCAGGGGATCGGCGTGGGGGGAGAGTTTGGCGGCGCCACTTCGTTGCTCGCCGAATTTGGCGCCAAGCGGCGGTCCCGCGCCTTCTGGATGTCGCTTGCCAATCTGGGTATCTCCCTAGGGTTGATCTCCGCAAGTGCCGTTTTTCTGATGTTGCGCAAGACGTTCGCCACCACAGGCTGGCGGATTGCTATGCTGCTTTCCGCCCTCATTGTTATCCCGGCGCTGGTGGCGCGGTATAAGCTGGCCGATTCTCCCCTATTCGAGCAGCTCAAGCATCGAGAACAGCTCGCCAAGATGCCGAGCCTTGGTGTTCTTAAGGAACAGGCCATTCCCATCATTCTCCTTGCTGTGATTTCGGCGTTTCAGGTCATGGACTCAGTCGTCAGCGGTACATATGCCATTTCCTTCATGCGCTTTGCCGGTATTCCGTTGGCGACCACGGCAGCCGTCATATTCATCAGCCGAATCGGCGACGTTCTTGGTGTGCTCCTCAGCGGGCCTTTGGCTGACCTCTGTAAGCGAAGAATGGTTGCGTACCTCGCTATCGGTCTCACGACACTTTTGTCCTATCCGGCCGCCCTCGCGATCCTAAGCAGGCGCATTCCCCTGGTGACGCTCCTGCAGTTTCTCATCACGTTTTTCGGATTAGGGCTTTTGCACGGATTGGCCCCCATCCTGACCGCGGAGACCTTCCCGACGAAATTCCGATACTCCGGCACGGGAATATCCTTCGGCCTCGCCGGCGTCCTGGGTGGAATGATTGGGCCGCCCCTGCTAGCAAGACTCATTGGCCAGGACGTTCTTCACAAGTGGTATTACCTTCCGATGATTTACGCTGTCTACTGTGCCGCGGCCATGCTGGCGCTGCTCTTCATCCCTGAAACGCGTGATTTGCGCCTGGAAGATCTGGATCAGGGCAATTACAAACGGCGGTAACAATCCTATAAGAAGTGATTTGCGGGAGTCCCGAGTGGATAACGGGCAAAGAGGAAGTAACCGGATTATTTCCGGATCGCCGACAACCCGGGAGTGTTCTCTGGACACGGGCGCGTTTAGCGGCACTGATGTTGGAACCGGTTAATGATCCGGTTATCTAGCCACCAAGGTTGCGACAATTCGCTTTCAACTCACCGTGCGTGGCGTAAAGTTCGCATTCGGTCCGTGGACGCGGGCCATGTAGTCCCTGAAGGTCACGTGCAAGAATTCATAGCTGCCGCCATTCCGGATCAAGAAGAGGCGTTCGTTGGCCTCGTTCAGGAAGCGCACGTACTGGAGAGGCGCAGCCCGCACCTGCCAAAGCAAGAAGCGAATGACGTAATGCCGCAAGGCAAAGAAGCCACCCTTTAAAAAGGCGACGGTAAAGCCGAAAAAGACGGTCACGAGGGGCAAAATTGCGCGAACAGACGGCGAAGCGGGAGGTCCTAAGTGACGCACTATGGAGAAGGAAGCGGAAGGGAGAACCACACTTGACAGCACAATCCCAAGCGCATAATGCGACGAGCGTAGTGTGCCGAGATTGGGCGCGGAACGCGTGCTCACCGACTGTGGCCGAAGCCCGTCATTCAGCCCGAGAACAAGCCCCATGCCCAGGCCGATGAACAACCCGACGCTCACTCCGCCAGCTAGCAAGAAGCCCAGCCTCATCCCCAGTCCGAAGGCCAGCCCAACGACCAATCCGAAGATCAGCCGTTTAACGAAATCATCCCACGACAAGTAAAATTCCTCGACTAGTTCCACACTCTCCTCGCCGCCCAGCCAGAGGATAAGCCCGCCGAGCAGTCCAAAGGCCATCGCAGCATACAACATGAAGCTCAGCCCGAAGGCCAGCCCAAAGAAGAACCCGAAGGCCAGCCCGCCGCCGAGGTGCCAGAAGATCAGCCCGAAGATCAGCCCAAGGCCCAGCCCGATCTTCATCCCAAGGCGCATCGAACCCGCCAGGCTAAGGACCAGCCCAGTGCTCGTCGTGAAGATTAGGTTGAGTAGGAACAGCACGGCCCGGGACAGTCTTGAGGGAATCCAACTTTCATTCAGGTCTTCGAAGGCAAATTGCGTTTGGCTGTGGCGCCGCATCTCCTCCGCTAGCCAGCCAAGCCAGCGGAGCATCGGTCCTCGAGCAGTCCGCCTACGCGGAGAATCGTCCGTTTCGCGGCCCAGCGTGTATTCCACGTAGTGCGCATACAACCAGTCGCGTGGGTCTACACTTGTGTCGCGTTTGGCCAACTCGGCCTGCGAGACAGCGTAGAGCACGTGCAGCCAAAGGGGCGTATCAATCAGCTGCAAAAGTTCTGGGTCGGACTCGAGCGCCTGTCTTGCGCGTTTCATACAGGGCGTAGCAATTTCACGCTCAACGTCTTCGCGAGTCAACTTCTCAACCCTTACCGCAGTTGCCAACTCGAGTCTTGGGAGGGTCGCATACTCCGTGACACGGCAGCAGATCGCCAAGCGGCCTAAATCCCGGTCCTTTTGGAATGCCGTAATTGCATTGGCACAAGCAGAGCGGCGGCTCTCAGAGACCTCATCGAGCCCGTCCAAGAGCGGCAAGATGCGGTCCTGTCGGATGAGCGCATCTGCGGTTGCGCGTGAGAGGCCGTATTGCCTGAAAAGATCGTCCTTGAGCCATTCCCGCAGTGTGCGATCTTCCTTCACCAGCGTCCAGCGCGGCAGATTAAAGACAACCGGGATGGGAAAGGCCTGGTTGCTCTTTGCCTCTTCTATTAAACTGTCCGCGAGTTCTAGTAAGAGGTTGGTCTTGCCAGTTCCCGGTTCGCCAAGGATGAGGAGTTGAGCCCCGGCTGTGTTTCTGAACATGTCTTGGATTGTCCCGTCTATCGGACGCTCAGTAAGCGTGCCACCCTCCGCGATCGCGTAAATCCGCAGCTTTGGCTCCACGGCCCCGGGAATTGCCGTCAAATCGAGGTCAACGCGGAGCGCCTTGCGCAAGCCTTGAAGTAAAATGGCATCAACCCGCTCCTTCTTGATTTTGTCGAGCAGCCGGAGGCGTAGATCAGGCTCAAGCGGGGTTGCGAAACCTTTGGAACCTTGTGTTACGTCATCGTACGCGTCGGCCGTCCAACTTCGCCAAATCTCAACAGCGATATCGCGACAACAAGGCTTGCCAACGCTATGGAGAGGGGCAACGAAGAGTACCAGGGCTGATGCTCGAGCCAGGTTTTAACTTCCCGGTTCTCGGGGAGCACGCCTATCACGACGGCAAGCGCCACCGAGAGCAGTACAGACGCAACGTTCGAAACTACGGACGTCCGATGATGTGACATATTTGCGGCCCACCGCGAAAACAGACGGATTATAAAGGAATCTACGTTCGCAGTTGGTACGGCGGTCACGGAATCGCTAGGACACGAAGGGCGGGCGGATTTGTCTTAGCTCACCGGAATTAGTACTGGGAACCGTTCAACCGGCGTGTGTCAGACAGGATGCAAAAGAACGCGGAGAGGGCGATCATGCCGGGCACTGGTCGGATGACGGGCAACCCTGAAGTAATCCTAAGGTAAGGGTTGCCGACCATCCAGAAATCAGCCGAACCGGTGAGTCACTAACGCCCAATAGGTCGCTTACTTCAGGAAGGCCACCAAGTCAACGTGCGTATAGCTGGTTTCTACTCTCTGGAGCGGACGGGAGCTGGAAGATTCAATGAACGGGATCCACGCTAATGACTAGCCGCCGGTTGAAAGAAGTTCAGCAGCACCTGGTGAGCAACGTGGTGCCCCAAGACGAGGCCCTGTATCACGGAATGGTGATAGTGGAACCCTGCATAAATGCGCGCGGCTCCTACTTCTTTTTCAAGGTCTTTCGTGCTGTCGAACGCGTGTGCATGGGGCGGGCTAAAGACGGTGCTGCTGACGGTAAAGGTCACGTTGGGAGTCCCGAAATAGCCTTTCAGGATTTCCGCTACCGCGCCCGTAAGACACCCGTGAGCCGCTGGGTATTCCGGGTGATTCGGCGTAGTGCCGAGTGGCATCCATGTCGGGTCGGCAACCGTGGCGGAATTCCCGTCGATTCCCCCGTTCTGAATCGCCGTCAGCGGCCGCCAGAAGCTGAAGTGGTACTTCGCATTCATGCAGCCAATAAAGGAATCGGCCACAGCGGTCCACATGATGGCAAAGAAGCGCGCCGTGTCGGACGTATTGAGCGCGCGCCCTGCTGCTAACGCACGAAACGCTCGTGCATATTGCCTCGATGTATGTTCGGTCCAGAACACGCCAATCTCAGTCTGCTCGGGCGTCCGCACCGTGCTATTCACTGCGCCTAAGGTTTTAACCTCGTTGTAATCGTCCGCCCACTCTGTGCTTGTAAACGCGGGCGGCGGTTCGTCGGGAAGGAATTGTGACGCGCTGCTCATCGTGAAGGGCAGCATCTGACTGACCCAGGGCGTTTGTGGCAAAGCCTTCGCCGGTGGAGTGGGAATCCACACTCCGGCTGTTGGTACGGACGGGAATACATACGACACACTCGCTCCACGACCATCGCTCATTCTCATGGCTATGATTGCATTCGCAGCCGCCTTGCCCACCTGCACTCCATCGTCTTTCGCCTGGCTATCGGCGATGAGACTAAGCGCCGCCGTGTACTGCGTATACAAAGAAGCGGACTGGTCCGGAAAATAGAAAACAAGTGTGTTGTACGCTGCCGATATAACTGCGGCATCGAGCGATGCGCCCGCGGGCGCGGAGATTTCTGCTCCGTAGGGCTGAAAGCGCTGGTCGATCGCATTCACCGCGTTATAGATCGCCAGGTGTGTATAGGCCAAATAGAGGCTCATTCCACCAGCGGTGTTTGACCCTGGAGATATCGTCTGATTCCCACTGAGCGCCGTTGTGACGGCTACGGCGTTCCAATCTATGACGGGGTTTTGTGCTTTCGTCGGACCACAAAGTGCGAGTGCAAGTGAGATTGTCGCGGCGATCCGAGACCAAAGACTCTGGGAACCGACAAGCTTTTCAGAATTGTCCATGCTGGGTCTCCTTTTTAGAGGTCTCTCTCGTGCCAAGCGCCGCACGCTCTTCGCAGCGCGCCTCGATCCCGGCATCGTGACCCGCTCTTGTGCATCAACCGCCGCTTGTTGCGCCGGAATCTGGCTCACCGCTACCCGATGGGTTGCGACACAGCCAGCCTGATGGGGTCTGCGCGGCACTTCAATGTAGGGAAGCTGAAATGTTTGTCGCTCTATAAGTCATTGAACTAGCGAGGGATTGCGAAAGCTCTCCACCGCGATCGCTTGTCAGTCCTAAGCGCAATGATAAACTGCTGGAAAGTTGAGGCCCGCACAACATGGCAGAAAGCCTGAGTACCTCGCAACCGGTCGTCCGCTTTGGCACATTCGAAGTGAACCTGCGGTCCGGCGAACTGCGGAAGGGCGGAGTAAGAATCAAGTTGCATGGGCAGCCATTCGAGATTCTCGCCATGATGCTCGAGCGGCCTGGTCAGGTGGTAACGCGTGAAGAGCTGCGACAACGCCTATGGCCGACTGACACCTTCGTGGACTTTGATCACGGAGTGAACACCGCTATCAAGAAGCTGCGCGCGGCGCTGGGCGACTCCGCAGATAATCCTCGCTTTGTTGAAACCCTTCCTCGCCGTGGCTATCGCTTGCTCGCGGGAGTGGAAGGGCCGGATCAGACAATCGCGGGTGAAGTAATCCCGCCGGTTGAAGGAACAGGTGGGCGCGCCATCGCGGTGCTGCCCTTCAAGCTTCTGACTCCCAACGTGCAGGATGATTACCTAAGTGTGGCTTTGGCCGATGCTGTGATCAACCAGTTGGGGATCAAAGGCGAGTTGCTCGTGCGACCCACCAGCGTCATGGTGCGCTATGCAAAGCGAACAGTGGATCCGTTGACGGTCGCGCACGAGCTCAACGTCCAGATCATTGTGGACGGCACCATCCAAAAGTTCGGTCACCGGTTGCGGCTTCACGTCCAGGTATGGAACGCAGCCGATGGCTCCACGTTGTTCACCATGAAGCACGACTCCGAGATGGCGGACTTGTTCGGGGTACAAGACAAGATTGCCGATGCAGTCGCCCGCGTTCTAGGGGCACACGCAACACCGGCCCCAGAGAAACCTGCCACGCCGCCCTCGAAACATCCGCTGGCATACGAGTTATTCTTCCGCGCGGTTGATCGGCTTTCGCGGGTAAATCTTTCGGATACCCGTACCGCGATTGAGATGCTGGAAGATGCGGTCAAACTTGATACTGGCTTTATCGACGCCTGGGCCAGGCTGGCCGAAGCTTACGTCGTGATGGCTGTGACGTTCGAGCCGGGCGTGCGTTCGATTCGTCGAGTAGACCGCGCAATTCGCCACGCTCTGACCCTCAATCCCAACAATGCGGAGGCCCACTGCGCGCGCGGACGCGTCCTCTGGACACCAGCCAAGCATTTCCAGAATCGCGAGGCTTTGCGCGCGCTCCGTACCGCCCTGAGACTCAGTCCGGGCTGCCAACCTGCAAAGACCTGGCAATCCGTAATCTTTCTCCATCTCGGTTTGCTGGAAAGAGCCAAAGAAGGGCTGCTCTCGGTATTGGCCGTCGACGCCGACGACCCTTTTTCCCTCGCGTTTCTGGGTCAAACGGCTCTCTACCGTTGGGACTATGAGGAAGCAGAGGAATACCATCTGCGAGCGTTTCACGTCGATCCAACCAACATTTGGGCCCACCTCTTCCACCCCACGATTGCCCTTTATCGAGGACAGTTGGAAGAAGGGGCTGAGAGAATTCACGTTGCGCGCCAGTTGATGCCCGACGATCCTTGGCTGCAAAGTTGCGAAGCCCTCTTGTCCGCCAAGCGCGGCGAGCTTCGTAAGGCAGAACACTTGATCGAGCGAGCGCTGCGAGGCGGCAAGCCGCTCCTGCACACGCACCACGTTTTCCACACTGCGGCTGCAGTCTACGCACTGCTCGGGAAGCCGGCCCGAGCGATCAAGTTGTTGCGCAAAGCGGGCAGCATGGGTCTGCCGAATTACCCGGTCTTCTGTGAGGATCCGCACTTCCACTCAATGCGCGAGCGGCCTGAATTCTTGAGTTTAATGGCCGAGCTGAAGCGCGAGTGGGATAGTTACCGCCAAGAATTCGGCCGGAATTGAGCCTAACGCGCCTATCCGCCTTCCCGCAGCTGGTGCGCCGAGTGGG
>Ga0306926_10004312_pt1 | contig 14915 bp, 10 predicted proteins | sample flu12Cox44000178_FD_203759 | JGI IMG/M metagenome (GOLD analysis project Ga0306926, IMG submission 203759) | Lab enrichment of tropical soil microbial communities from Luquillo Experimental Forest, Puerto Rico - flux8day.12C.oxic.44.000.178 (v2)... | ecosystem: Environmental > Terrestrial >...
TCTGTTCCTCGGTGACGTCCCAAAGGTTGGGGCCGATCTTGTTCGGCTCTCCCTTTTTGAAGGTGTGGCAGGTCTGGCAGACTTTTGCGAGCTGCTCGCCTTTTTTGGGGTCCGCCTTGGCGAGCAACGGCGCGATCGGCTCGAGCTTGGCTGCGGGCTGCTGCTCCGCCGTCGCGGCGGCGGTCTGCTCGGCCCCCTGCACGACAAAGACGGGCTTCTCCAGCTCCCTCGGGCGGACGAGCTGATTCGCCAGAATGCCGGACACCATCGCGATGATCAGCGCCGTGAGCACCGAGGCAATGATCTTGTTCCACTCGAACGACGACATCGATGCCCTTTCGACAACTCCGGTAAATTATCGCGCTTCCGGCGGCGCGACGAACCGGGCATCTTGTCGCTGCCGAAGCAAGATTAAGCAATACCCGTGAGCACTGCCCTACCCGCGAACCCGATCATCATGATCCCCGCCCGCCTCGCTGCCACGCGTCTGCCGGGCAAACCGCTCGCCGACATCGCCGGAGCGCCAATGATCGTCCACGTCTGGCGGCGCGCCGTCGCCGCCAAGATCGGGCCAGTTGTTGTTGCCTGCGGCGACCGCGTCATCGCCGATGCGGTGGTGCAGGCCGGCGGGCGCGCAGTGATGACCGATCCGGACCAACCCACCGGCTCCGACCGCATTCACGAAGCGATCATGCACATCGACCCTGATCGGAGATACGACGCGGTAGTTAATGTTCAGGGCGATCTTCCGTTGCTTGACCCGAGCGCGGTCCGCATCGCCATCGCCGGTCTCGCCGATCCGGAGATCGACATCGCGACGCTTGCAGCGGTGATCACGGATCAGGCCGCGCTTGAAGACACCAGCGTCAACAAGGTCGCCGCCGGCTTTGCCGACCCGAGCCGGCCGGCGCGCGCGCTCTACTTCAGCAAAGCGGTCGTGCCGTGGGGACCGGGGCCGCATTACGAGCACATCGGGCTCTACGCTTACCGGCGCGCCGCGCTCGAAGGGTTCGTCGCGTTGCCGCGCGGCGTCCTCGAACAGCGCGAGCGGCTCGAGCAGTTGCGCGCGCTCGAAGCCGGCATGCGCATCTCGGTCAGCCTCATCGATCCCGCCTGGCTCGGCGTGCAGGTCGACACCCCGGCCGATCTCGCGCGCGCCCGCCAACTGTTGCAGACCCATGCCTGAGCAAACGATCGCATTCCAGGGCGCACCCGGCGCCTATTCCGATCTGGCCTGCCGCCGCGTGTTTCCCAATATGACGACGCTACCCTGCGCCCAGTTCGAGGACGCCTTCGCCGCAGCGCGCGAAGGCCGCGCCCGGCTGGCGATGATCCCGATCGAGAATTCGGTCGCCGGACGCGTTGCCGACATCCACCACCTGATGCCCGAATCCAGCCTCCACATCATCGGCGAGCATTTCGAGCGGGTGAACCATCATCTGCTGGCTCTGCCCGGAGCGAGCCTGGACAAGATCCGCACGGTCAGAAGCCATGTTCACGCGCTGTCGCAGTGCCGCAACTTGATCCGCGAACTCGGGTTCCAGCCGGTGATCGCGGCCGATACCGCCGGGGCTGCAGCGGAAGTCGCCGCGCGCGGCGATCCGACGGTCGCAGCGATCGCCTCGGAGCTCGCCGGCCAGATCTACGGTCTCGTCTCGCTGAAGGAGAATATCGAGGACGCCGAGCACAACACGACCCGCTTTCTGATCATGTCGCGTGAGCCAAAGCGGCCGCCGCGTGGCACCCCGACAGTGACGACGTTTCTGTTCCGTGTGCGCAACGTGCCGGCGGCGCTCTACAAGGCCTTGGGTGGGTTTGCCACGAACGGCGTCAATATGACCAAGCTCGAAAGCTACATGGTCGGCGGCACCTTTTCGGCGACGCAATTCTATGCCGATGTCGAGGCCCATCCCGAGGATCGGCCGCTGGCGTTCGCGCTGGAGGAGCTCGCTTTCTTCTCGCGTGAGTTGAAGATCCTCGGCGTCTACCCCGCGCACCCGCTGCGCATCGCCGCCTCCGCTGAATTGTCAGGAGAATCACCATGATCGTGATCCGTCATAACGAGCTGCACGGGATTGCGCTGCGCGTCTTCGAGGCGGCGGGCAGCGAAGCCGATGAGGCGCGCCTCATTGCCGACCACCTGATAGAGGCCAATCTGCGCGGCCACGACAGCCACGGCGTCGGCCTCATCCCGGGGTATCTGCAGCGTCTCGCGGGCGGCACGGCCGTTCCGAACCGGAAAGGCCGCATCGTCAGCGAAAACGGCTCCCTCATTGTCTATGACGGCGAGCGCGCCTGGGGCCAGATCGCCGCGCGCGAGGCGACATTGATCGGCATCGCCAAGGCGCGCGAGACCGGGGTCGCCGTCGTAGCGCTGCGCAACCCGCACCACATCGGCCGGGTCGGCACTTACGGCGAGATGTGCGTCGAGGCGGGCATGGTCTCGTTCCATTTCGTCAACGTCACCGATGCACGCCCGGCCGTGGCGCCATGGCGCGGCACCGATGCGCGCTTCAGCACCAACCCGGTCTGCATCGCGATCCCGGGCCCCGAGCCGCAGCGCCCGATCATTCTCGACATGGCGACGAGCGTCGTCGCGATGGGCAAAGTGCGGGTCGCGCGCAACAAGGGCGAGCAGATGAAACCCGGCATCCTGCTCGGCGGCGACGGCAAGCCGACGACCGATCCCGGCGCGATGTATCGCCAACCTCGCGGTGCCGTGCTGACCCTGGGCGAGCACAAGGGCTATGCGCTCGCCTTTGTCTGCGAGATGCTGGCGGGCGCCTTGTGCGGCAGCGGCACGATGCGGCCCGAGCGGCAGGGCGCCGGCACGGCGACGAACGGCATGCTGACCATTGTCATCGACCCGTCGCGCCTGATCGACCGGCAATGGCTGCGCGAGGAGATCGCCGCGATGACAGCGTACATCACCGCTTCGCCGCCGATCCGCGCGGACGAGCCGGTGCTGATCCCTGGCGATCCCGAACGCCTGACCCGCGCCGAGCGCATCAAAAACGGCGTGCCGATCGATGACGAGACCTGGCGTGAGCTCACCGTCGCCGCCCGCGCCATCAACGTGCTGATCGAGCCGCCACCAGCGGTGGCATAACAACAACGACGCGCGCCAGGTTCGGGCCGATGGGCGACCGCACCCCATCTCCCCGGCGACAAGGAATCGCGGAGTCATGCCAGCCCGCGCTTGACGCGGTCGGGCGTCATCGGCAGGTGGCGCAGCCGCTTGCCGGTGAGCACGGCGACCCCGTTGGCGATCGCCGGCGCCACCACCGGCACGCCGGCTTCGCCGATCCCGGTCGGCTTGCTGTCGGTGGAAATCACCTTCACGTCCATCGGCGGCACGTCCGACATCCGCATAACCCGATATTCGTGAAAATTCGTCTGCCGCACGACGCCGTCCTCGACGGTGATCTGCTCGATCAGAGCGGCGCCGAGGCCGAAGGTCATCGCGCTTTCGATTTGCGCGACGATGTTCTTGGGCTGCACGGCGAGACCAGCATCGACCGCCGCCCAGAGATGATGCACCTTGATCTGCCCGCTCGCCTCGTCGACCGACACTTCGGCCACCGCCGCGGTGCGGCTGCGGAGCGCGTCGGAGTAGGCGATCCCGAGCGCACGCCCTTGCCGTTTCTGGCCCCAGTTTGCCATGGTAGCGACCGTCTTGACGACGGCGGCGGCGCGCGGATCGTCCTTGAGCATCGCGATCCGATAGGCGACCGGATCATCGCCTTTGAGTGCGGCGATCTCGTCGATGAAGGTTTCGATCGCGAACTTGGTATAGCCGGCCGCGATGCCGCGCCAAGCCCCGACGTCGACCCCGCGCGCGGCCCGCACCCATTCGACCCGATGGTTGGGGACCGTGTAGCTCATCTCGCCGCCGCCGCCCGAAACCCGGTCCTGCCTGAGTTTGGCAAACAGATCGGGGGGCATGATGCGGGCGAGATAGGATTCGTTCACGATCCTGTGCCGCCAGCCGACGATGTCGCCCGAGGCGTCGAGGCCGACCTCGACATGCTGCGCCGTCAGCGGGCGGAACTTGTCGTTAATGATGTCGTCTTCGCGGCTCCAGATCATCTTGACCGGACGGCCGGCAACCGCCTTGGCCAACAGCGTCGTCTGAAACAATTCGTCGCCATCTGTCTTGCGACCGAAGCCGCCGCCCAGAAAGGCGGTGTGAACCGTCACCTTGTCGGGTGTCGTACCGGCGGCGAGCGCGGCAAGAATTTTCATTCTCGTCGGCGACTGATTGCCGGACCAGGTCTCGACCCGGTCGCCATCGACCTTGACGGTGGCGTTCAACGGTTCCATGCACATGTGCGAGACGTGCTCGGAGAAGAAATCCGCGCTCAGCACCTTGGCGGCGCCTCTGACAGCCGCTTCGGCGTCGCCCTTGCTGAGCATTTCGATTCCGGGCTGGTTCCAGTCGGCTGCGATCGCAGAATAGTCCTGCAGGATCTGCTCAGTGCTGTAGGTCTGCGCCTGAGCAGCCGACCAGGTGACCTTGAGCGCGTCCTTCGCTTTTCGCGCCGCTTCGATTGTCTCGGCGATCACGCCGACGCTGGCGGGCAACGCCACGACCTTCACGATACCCTTGACGGCCCTGGCGGCGCTGTCGTCGATCTGCTCCGGCTTCTGGTGCTGCACGGACGGATAGAGGATCGCCGCGTACAGCATGTCGGGAAGCTGCGTATCGATGCCGAATTTTGACGCGCCGTTGACCTTGGCTGGCATGTCGAGGCGCGGCACGTCTTTGCCGATCAAGCGGAACTGAGAGGCAGGCTTCAGATCGGCCGTGGTCAGCAGCGGCAATGGATCGGGCACCCTCGCAGTCTTGACCAGATCGCCATAGCTGATTGTGCGGCTCGATTTGGCGTGTACGACGATGCCGGGCTCGGTGGTGAGCTCCGCTACCGGCACTCCCCATGCCTCCGCTGCATTAGCGAGCAGCACCGCGCGGGCTTGTGCACCGGCGAGACGCAGCTTCTCGTAATAGCCGGTAACGGCAAAACTGCCGACGGTAGTGAGCTGGTTGCTGAAGGCGGGATTGCCGTAGACTTTGTCGTCGTCGGGGGTTGCAGCAAGGCGCACCCTGCTCCAATCGGCGTCGAGATCCTCGGCCAAGATCAGGGGTAAGGAGGTCTGCACGCCCTGCCCCATTTCGACCGCCGGCGGAACGATCGTGACGACGCCGTCTTCGCCGATCGTGACCCAGGTGTTGGGCGCCAATGGACCGGCGGCTGCAGCGGTGTCGGGCAGCGCCCCGAATGCGACCGCGACGCCGACGGCGCCTGACGTCACCAGGAACGCGCGGCGTGACAATGTCTGGCTGCGGATGTCATGCAGCATGGTCAGGCCCCCCTCACGCTCTCGATCGCGGCGATGATGCGGCCATAAGTGCCGCAGCGGCAGATATTGCCATCCATGTGGGCGACGATCTGATCGCGAGTCGGTCGGGGGTTCTTTTCGAGCAGAGCCGCCGCCTGCATGATCTGGCCCGACTGGCAATAGCCGCATTGCGGGACCTGCTCGGCGATCCAAGCCTTCTGCAACGGGTGGCTCGAATCAGGCGACAAGCCTTCGATCGTCGTGACCTGCTTGCCGCGAATATTCGACAGTTGCGCACTGCACGAGCGGACGGGCTCTCCGTCGATGTGGACAGTGCAGGCGCCGCATTGAGCGATGCCGCAGCCGAATTTCGTCCCAGTCAACTTGAGATGCTCGCGTATCACCCAAAGCAATGGCGTATCGGGCTCTGCTTCCACGCTCACGGCTTTGCCGTTGATCGTAAATGCCATCGCCGCCATGCGTCCCTCCATTCTCTGTCGCTTGTTGGGCGCAGAATCTTCCGCCCCATTTGGCGCAATCCGCCGCCAGTCGCAGCCCAGATGAACGTCGATGTTTTCCCGAAAGCGCACCTGCTAGTGGGCGCAAGGGCGAACGTCCTCCCCGAACATTCTTGTCTGGAAGGATTATAGGCTCAGTCGGATGGTCGGGATAGCTGGAATGCAGCCTCAGCGGGTTCGCCCGTCGCCGAGGTAACACGCCATGTGACGCCCTGCGACGAGCGTCGTCGCGATGGGCGAAGTGCGGACGCACGCACAACGAGGGCGAGCAGATGAAACCCGGCATCCTGCTCGGCTGCGACGGCAAGCCGGCGGCCCACAGCGTGCCGGTCGACGACGAGACCTGGCGTGAGCTCACCGTCGCGGCGCGCGCCATCAACGTGCTGATCGAAGCGCCGCAGCCAATCACTCGATAGCACTCCGGCCCAGTCAACCTCCATCGTCATGCCCGGCCCACGGGTCCGCGCTGCGCGCGGCCCAAGGACAAGCGCTTGAGCCGGGCATCCACGAAACCAGCTAAGCGTCAGCCAGTGGCCCCGCGGGTGGCGGGGACACAGCCCGGCCATGACGGCAGGCTAGACGCCGACGCTGCTTTTATTCAGTGCGCTCGTCTATTCAGTGCTCTCAATCCGACGCGACCTTCCAGTCGTCGGCACTAGTTTGGACGGGTTCGGGTGCGGAGGAAAACGGCGGAGTGAGCTGTGAAACGACTTCGTGGATATGACGGCCGCCGTCGCTGATCACAAACAGGATTTGTATCACTCCGTTGGGCGGTGGTGCGCCAGGCACGTTCAAGTTGATTACCATGCTGCCCGTACAGTCGGGATTGACCGTGTAGGTCCCCCTCTCTTGCCCTTTCGGTGCGAACTCGGCGGGAACGCTGTCACCGATGTAATCACGCTGTGTGAGATTGCCGTTGCCGTCGAAGACCTTGATACCTGCCACAACCTGTGGTATAGTTAAGTTGGTAACACCAAAAGCGTATTCGCCTTTTAGCGTCGCGTTCGAGCACCCGTAGTCGTCAGTGCCTCCTGCCCTGGCCACGCCGCTCAATGCCGGCAGAGCGATCGCAGCGGTCAGCATTCCCTGAAAGAGCCAACTTTTCATCCCCGTCTTCCTTTCCTTGCGATTGAGTGGGGTGCGTGATCCAACCTCCGATCCAACTCCGCTCGACGGGGAGCGCTCTATGAGAACGGGATAAAAAGTTATAAATCGCCCTAAAATTTTCGAAGGCGTGGACGCGCGGTGTAAGCCACAGGGGGACGCGCTCACTATGGACGATATTTTCCAATTCGAAGGGTTTCGTCTCGACCGGCGCGGCCTGTTCCGGCGCGACGAGCGCGGTGTTTTCATGCCGACGGCGATCGGCTCGCGCGCGCTCGACGTTCTCGGCGTGCTGGTCGAGCAGGCAGGGGAACTCGTCCCCAGGGACGAGATCATCGCTGCCGTCTGGCCGGCGATAGTGGTCGAGGACAACAATCTGAACCTACAGATCGCGGCGCTCCGCCGGCTCTTCGATCAGGGGCGACTAGAGGGCAGCTGCATCCAGACAGTCGCTCGGCGTGGCTATCGCTTCACTGCGCCGGTAACACGAATCGCGGCAGAGGCGCACACCAATGCCGCGGCCCTTTTGCCAGGCGCAGTGCCGCCACTGCCGGATAAGCCGTCGCTGGCGGTCATGCCATTCCAAAATATGAGCGGAAACCCCGAGCAGGAGTATTTCGCCGACGGTATGGTCGAGGAGATTATCACCGCGCTGTCGCGCATCCGCTGGCTCTTCGTCATCGCCCGCAATTCCAGCTTTACGTACAAGGATCAGGCGGTCGATCTGAAGCAGGTCGGGCGTGAACTCGGTGTCCGCTACGTCCTCGAAGGCTCGGTGCGCAAGGCAGGCCAGCGCGTGCGAATTGCCGCACAGTTGATCGACGCGACGACCGGCGCGCATCTCTGGGCCGACCGCTTCGACGGCTCGCTCGAAGACGTGTTCGAGCTTCAGGACGAGGTGGCCTCCAGCGTGGCCGGCGTCATCGAGCCGACCTTACAAGAGGCCGAAATTCGGCGCTCATCCGAGCGCCCGACCAGCGATCTGACCGCCTACGACCTCTATCTACGCGCACTCCCGGACTGGGGCTCACCCGAAAAGCGTCGCATCGTTCGGGCGCTCGACCTGCTCGGGCAAGCGATAGAACGCGATCCGCAATATGGCTCGGCTCTCGCCTTGGCGGCTCATTGTCACCAAAGGCTCGAGCTGAGAGGCTGGACCGAGGACCCGGACTCGGCCCGGCGCACAAGTGTCGACCTTGCGCGACAGGCACTACGGGTCGGCCCTGACGACCCTGACGTCCTCGCACTGGTCGCCTTTGTGCTCGGATATTTCGGCGAGGACATCGATGTCGCGATCGGGTTGATCGACCATTGCCTCGCCCTCAACCCGTCCTTCGCCGCCGGGTGGCATTGGAGCGGCGTTCTCAGGATCTTTGCCGGCCAACCCGCTCTCGCGATCCAGCATTTTGAGACCTTCTTGCGCCTCAGCCCGCGTGATCGTCCAGCCCACTACCTTAATAGTATTGCCGAGGCCTATTTCTTCAGTCGCCAGTTCGACGAGGCGGCGGCAAACCTGCTCGCTTCGCTCGAACGGGCTCCGGAATTTCCGATAACCTACCGCGTTCTGGCTTCCTGCTACGCGCATATGGACAGGCTCGACGAAGCGCGCGGGATCGTCTCGCGCCTGCGTTCGATCACGCCACACGTCATGGAACCCGGTACGCGCTATCGAAACCCGGAACTCCGCGAGATGTTCCTGTCCGGTCTGCGCCTGGCGGCCGGCGAGGCGACATGATCCGACGGGCGTCGGCCTCGCGTCCGCCGGAGGAGCCGAGGCGTAACGCCGTCAAATCATCGCCGGCGTCCAATGCCCGATATCTAATCGACCAGCGAGGCCGGCGCCGCTTAAATTGCGAGAACCCAACCATAAATTTGCCACTTTTATATTGCATAAATGTATGCATGGCGGTTTTCGAACGGATGGCGGTTGGGTCAGGAGTCATCCGCGCGGACGTGCTGGTCCGCCGCCGATGGGTGCTACAACTAGAACGCGACTTTGCTGCAGATTCGCTGCAGATAGCACAAAAGGCAAAAACCGATACAATTTGTGATTGCGATCACCGAGAGAGAAGAACGTGGGCGAACCGGACGCTGCGGCCGGTCGGCGGATCTCAACGGGTATTAACGCCTGTATTTTTCCTGTAAAACAGGCGGAACAAGTAGGGCAGTCGAAGCGGGATGTGAGGTGGCCCTCGCGGTGAGGGCCTGCGTCACCCATCTGGAGCATACGACCGGCTCGGTCATCTAGCGGATCGCAGCGCGATGGGCAGCATTGGGCGGCAGCGCGATATCATCGACCGCAGGGTATTGGCGGAGGGATTGTCCCTCGCCGCGCAAGACGCGTCGGCGCCGGCGCTCGATCGCGGCCCCTTTCTCGCCCCGCTGAGAGCCGCGCTCGCGGCCGGCCGTGCCGAGATCCACCGGCGGTTCGAGGCGGCCGGCGATGGCGCCGCGGCCAGCTGCGAGCACTGCTTTTTGATGGATCAGCTGGTCCGCGCGCTGTTCGACCTGGTGACAAACGAAATCTACCCGCTTGCCAACCCGACTTCGGGTGAGCGCCTGGCGATCGTCGCAGTCGGCGGTTACGGGCGCGGCGAGCTCGCCCCCTATTCCGATATCGACCTCTTGTTTCTGCTGCCCTACAAGCAGACCCCGCACACCGAGCAGGTCGTCGAATACTTGCTCTATCTCTTATGGGACCTCGGCCTCAAAATCGGGCACGCGACGCGGTCGGTCGAGGAATGCCTGCGCCAGGCCAAAGCCGACCTGACCATCCGCACGGCGCTGCTCGAAGCGCGCTATTTGTGGGGCGAGCAAGCACTCTTCGACGAGCTCAAGCGGCGTTTCGATGCGGAGGTCGTCAAGGGCAGTGCGGCGCAGTTCGTGGAAGGCAAGCTCGCCGAGCGCGACCTACGCCATAAGCGGGTCGGCGACAGCCGTTACCAGCTCGAGCCCAACATCAAGGAAGGCAAGGGCGGGCTGAGAGATCTGCATACGCTGTTCTGGATCGCGAAATACATCTACCGCACCGACGACGTCGGGAAACTCGTCGACCTCGGCGTGCTCTCGACAGATGCTTCGCAACGCTTCGCGCGCGCGCAGCAGTTCCTGTGGACGGTCCGCTGCCACCTCCATTACCTCGCCGGCCGCGCCGAGGAGCGGCTGACCTTCGATCTGCAGGCCGAGATCGGCCGGCGGATGAGCTATACCGACCACGCCGGCAGCCGCGGTGTCGAGCGGTTCATGAAGCATTATTTTTTGGTTGCCAAAGACGTCGGCGATTTAACCCGGATCTTCTGCGCGATCCTCGAAGCCGACCAGAAGACCAAACGCCGGCTTTCCTGGCTGCGATGGGGAAACAATCGGCGCAGCCTCGCCGGGTTCCTCGTCGATGGCCAATGGCTCACCATTCCGTCGGACGACTTTTTCAAAAATGATCCAGTAGCGTTGCTGCGGCTGTTCCATGTCTCGCAACAGCACGGGCTCGACATTCACCCTCGCGCGCTGCGGGCGGCAACTCACTCATTGCGGCTGATCAACCAGGAGCTGCGCGAAAACAAAGAGGCCAACCGCCTGTTCTTGGAGATCCTGACTTCGGACAAGGATCCCGAAACAACCTTGCGGCGGATGAACGAGGCGGGTGTGTTCGGACGCTTCGTTCCCGATTTCGGCCGGGTCGTCGCACAGATGCAGTACGACATGTACCATGTCTACACGGTCGACGAGCACACGCTGTTCGCGATCGGCGTTCTGCACCAAATCGAGCGAGGGCTCCTTAAGGACGAGCTTCCGCTCGCCACCCAGCTGATGCCGACTATCGTCTCGCGACGGGCTCTTTACCTCGCGGTGCTTCTGCACGACATCGGCAAGGGCCGCGGCGGCGATCACTCGATAATTGGCGAGCAGATCGCGCTGAAGCTCGGCCCGCGACTGGGGCTTTCGGACGAAGAGACCGAGACCATCGCGTGGCTGGTGCGCTGGCATCTCTTGATGAGCAGTACCGCGTTCAAGCTCGACACCAGCGACGAGCAGACGATCCAGAATTTTGTCGAACGCGTGCAGTCACCGGAGCGATTGAAGCTTCTCCTGGTGCTGACGGTAGCCGATATCCGCGCCGTCGGGCCGAAAGTTTGGAACGGCTGGAAGGCGGCGCTGCTGCGCGAACTCTACCACCGCGCCATCGAGGTGATTTCGGGTGAGCTCAGCGGCGAGGGACAACGATCGCGCGTCGCAGCCGCTCAGGCAGCGGTGCGCCATCTACTGCCCGACTTCAGCGAAACCGAATTCGCGGCCTTCTGCAGCCGCGGCTATCCGTTCTATTGGCTATCTTTCGATGCCGCGACACATGCCCGTCATGCTCGCCTGGTGCGCGAGGCCGAGACAACCGGGGCCCCGCTCACCGTCGAGAAACGTGTCGATGTTCACCGATCGGTAACCGAGGTAACCCTCTATACAGCGGATCATCCAGGCCTCTTTTCGCGCATCGCCGGCGCGCTCGCCGTCTGCGGCGCCAACATCGTCGACGCCAAGATCATGACGATGTCGAACGGAATGGCGCTCGATACCTTCTGGGTTCAGGATTCGACCGGCGCCCCTTTCGACCGTCCAGACAAGCTCGCGAGGCTGTCGGTGGTGTTCGAGAAGGTGCTGACGGGCGATCTGAAGCCGCACCACGAACTCGCCCGCCCGCCCGCCTTTCCCAGTCGGACGCAGGTTTTCACCGTGCCGCCTCGCGTTCTCGTCGACAACAAGGCGAGCACCTCCCACACGGTCATCGAGGTCAACGGTCGCGACCGGCCGGGCCTTCTGTTCGAACTGACCCGTGCGCTGACCAATGTCAACCTGCAGATTTCGAGCGCCAAGATCTCGACCTACGGCGAAAAGGTCGTCGACGTGTTCTACGTCAAGGACCTGTTCGGCCACAAAGTCAAGCACCCGACCAAACTCGCCGACATTCATCGGACGCTCGAAGCCGTGCTGGCAAAGGGAAACGAACCGATCCCCATGATCGCTGCCCGCGAGTCGGTAACCGCGGAGTAGCGACCGGCGCTATTCCCTCAGGTCTTCGAAGAATTCCTTCACTTTGGCGAAAAAGCCTTCACTTTCAGGGTGGGTCATGCCACCCTCGCCGGCCTTTTCGAATTCGCGCAGCAGTTCCTGCTGGCGTTTGTTCAAATTGCGCGGGGTCTCGACGACCGCCTCGATGAACATGTCACCGCGAGCGGGGGAGCGCAGCACTGTCATGCCCTTGCCCCGGAGGCGGAACTGGTGGCCCGACTGGGTACCCGCGGGCACCGTGACGCGCGCCCGGCTGCCGTCTACACTCGGCACCTCGATCGTGCCGCCGAGTGCCGCGGTCGTGATGGGGATCGGCACGCGGCAGTAGATGTTGGCGCCGTCGCGCTGGAAGATTCGGTGCGGCGTCACGCTGATGAACATGTAAAGATCGCCTGCCAGGGCGCCGCGCACTCCGGCCTCACCCTCGCCGCCGAGCCTAATCCGGGTACCGTCCTCGACGCCGGCCGGGACGTTCACTGACAGCGTTTTCTCGCGGCGCGCGCGCCCTTGGCCGCCACAAGCCTTGCAGGGGTTATCGATAACCCGTCCTGCGCCTTGGCAGGTCGTGCAGGTCCGCTCGATCGTAAAGAAGCCCTGTTGCGCGCGCACGCGTCCGCGGCCGTAGCAGGTTGGGCAGGCAATCGGCCGCGAGCCGGCTTCGGCGCCACCGCCTTTGCATTGGTCGCAGGCGATCAGTGTCTGCACGCGAATTGTTGTCTGTTTTCCGCGGAAAGCTTCATCGAGCGAGATCTCGAGGTTGTAACGGAGATCACTGCCACGGCTCGGCCCGCCCTGGCCGCGTCGGCCGCCGCCCATGAACTCGCCAAACATCTCGTCGAAGATGTCGGCAAACCCACCGGAAAAGCCGAAATCGCCCGGACCGCGCGCGCCGCCTTGCTCGAAGGCGGCGTGGCCGAAGCGATCGTAGGCGGAGCGCTTTTGATCATCCTTCAGGATGTCGTAGGCTTCGTTGATTTCCTTGAACTTCTGCTCGGCGCTCTTGTCACCCGGGTTGCGATCCGGGTGGTGTTTCATTGCGAGCTTGCGATAGGCCGACTTGAGCTCGTCCGGACTCACCGATTTGGAGACACCGAGGATTTCGTAAAAGTCTTGCTTAGCCATGGCCGACGGGCGTTCGAGATAGAGCTTTGTCCCAATGTATCACCCCGGCAGAAATCCCGCCGGGGTGATCGCAACCGCTTTGCACCTCGGCTTCGCCGGTTTACGCCGAGCCGCGCTTTTTCTGATCGTCAACTTCCTCGAAATCGGCGTCGACGACTTTGTCGCTCCCGCCGGCATGGCCTTGGGACGGACCCTGAGACGGATCGGCTTCTCCGGACGCGGCCTGTTCGGTCTGCTGGGCGCGATAGAGCGCCTCGCCGAGCTTCATCGAGACCTGGGCCAACGCCTCGGTCTTGGCTTTGATCTCGCCGGCGTCGTCACTGCCGAGTGTATCCTTCAACGCTTGGACGGCATGTTCGGCGGCGTCGCGGTCAGCCTGCGGAACCTTGTCGCCGCTCTCCTTCAATGTCCGCTCGGTCGTATGGATCAGCGCATCGGCATTGTTTTTCGCTTCGACTAGCTCGCGGCGCCGCTTGTCTTCCTCGGCATGCGCCTCGGCGTCCTTTACCATGCGGTCGATATCGGCTTCAGAGAGACCCCCCGAAGCCTGGATGCGGATCTGCTGCTCCTTGCCGGTCGCCTTGTCCTTAGCCGAGACCTGCACGATGCCGTTGGCATCGATGTCGAAGGTGACCTCGATCTGTGGCATGCCTCGCGGCGCCGGGGGGATGCCGACTAGGTCGAACTGGCCGAGCAGCTTGTTGTCCGCGGCCATCTCACGCTCGCCTTGGAAGACGCGTATCGTAACCGCGGTCTGATTGTCCTCGGCGGTGGAGAAGACCTGGCTCTTCTTCGTCGGGATCGTTGTGTTGCGATCGATCAATCGAGTGAAGACACCACCCAATGTCTCGATGCCGAGCGACAATGGCGTTACATCGAGCAGCAGGACGTCCTTGACCTCACCCTTCAGCACGCCGGCTTGGATCGCCGCTCCGACCGCCACGACCTCATCCGGGTTGACGCCGCGATGCGGGTCCTTGCCAAAGAATTGTTTGCAAGTCTCGATGACCTTCGGCATGCGGGTCATGCCGCCGACGAGGATCACCTCGTCGATCTCGGACGCCTTCAGCCCGGCGTCCTTCAGCGCGCTGCGGCACGGCCCGATGGTCCGCTGGATCAGGTCGTCGACCAGGGCCTCTAGCTTTGCCCGCGTCAACTTGATGTTGAGATGCTTGGGCCCGTGCTGATCGGCGGTGATGAACGGCAGGTTGACGTCGGTCTGCATCGACGAGGACAGCTCGATTTTGGCCTTCTCCGCAGCTTCTTTCAGGCGCTGCAGAGCCAGTCTATCATTGCGCAGATCGATGCCCTGTTCCTTGCGGAATTCGTCGGCCAGATAATCGATGATGTTCTTGTCGAAGTCTTCACCGCCGAGGAAGGTGTCACCGTTCGTCGATTTGACCTCGAAGACGCCATCGCCGATCTCGAGGATCGAGATGTCGAACGTGCCTCCGCCGAGGTCATAGACTGCAATCGTGCCGGTTCCCTTTTTCTCCATGCCGTAAGCGAGCGCCGCTGCGGTTGGCTCGTTGATGATCCGCAGCACCTCGAGCCCGGCGATCCTACCCGCGTCCTTGGTCGCCTGGCGCTGGCTGTCGTTGAAGTAGGCGGGAACGGTAATGACCGCCTGCGTGACCGCCTCGCCGAGATAGGCCTCGGCCGTTTCCTTCATCTTTTGCAGAATGAACGCACTGATCTGAGAGGGCGCGTATTTCTTGCCGCGGCTCTGGACCCAGGCATCGCCATTGTCACCGGTGATGATCTTGTAGGGGA
>Ga0306926_10004318_pt1 | contig 14894 bp, 13 predicted proteins | sample flu12Cox44000178_FD_203759 | JGI IMG/M metagenome (GOLD analysis project Ga0306926, IMG submission 203759) | Lab enrichment of tropical soil microbial communities from Luquillo Experimental Forest, Puerto Rico - flux8day.12C.oxic.44.000.178 (v2)... | ecosystem: Environmental > Terrestrial >...
TTCCTTGTTGTTGAAGAACCATCCATGATGCACGCTACTCATGGCCGCCTCCCTACGGCCCGATCCAAGGGAACACATTATCACAATCTACAGCACGATAGCTACGTTCCCGTCGGCCGCATCTAATATAAGGCTAACGCGGCACCTCTAGGAACTCCTTGGATGTGGACGTTAGCCTTCGGGCGAAGATCGCACACACCGACGCACGGCTATGCCGAGACACGCGAGGCCGCTATGGCGGCATTCGCTAAAAGTTGGCGGCGCGAGTGATAGACCCCCTCGATTTGGCGCCTCCACGCATCGGAACCAATCGCTTCGGCTGTAGTTAAGATTGGGGGCGAAGCGCGCCAGGAGGAAGTGCGTGCCGCTACACGCAACAGGCGGATCAGCGGCGACTCGCAAGGGCAGCCATCGGGACGCTGCCGGACAAAGATTGAACATCGAGTGGCTAACCTAATGCCGGTTAGCCAATCCGCCGCCGAAAGCATTTAGGTTTTCAATCTCTTAGAAACCTCCGTACTTAATCAAGAGTTAATTTCGCGCCGCCATCGTCTGGCGGCCATCGCGTCGCGAACGTCAGGACACAGCGAAGCCTGATTGCTGATGAGTGATGAGTTAGTAGCGATTCGCCCGGCGGCGCCTTATGACGACGATTCACCTCGGCCAAGAGCGCGGCCAGCACTTGCGTCGGCCTCGGCGCCGCGACGGGAGTCATCTTGCGCCAACGCTCCTGGTGTTCGCGGCGATAGGGTTCAGCGCGTTCGGCTATATCGCCTATGTGCTGTGGCCACGTTGGCCTGCCCCGCGCCTCGATGATCCGCCACTACCAATCACGGTCGCGGGTGTCGCATTCAGCCTGCCGCCGGCTGCGATCCGCGTGCCGGCGCAGCGCCAACCGGGCGCGCAGGAGCGCGTTGACCTCGTTTTTCTGTGGCCTTCCTTCGAGCCACCCGACCCCAACGCCAAGCCTGGCACCGACATGGCGGCGGGATCATCCCGACCGTCTGCACGCGTGTTCATGACGATCGTCGCCGCCGGCGACACGCTTGCCCCGGCCGAGCGTGCGCGCACGCTCTATCCACGCTATGCCGCGCCCGAGCCAGCGCCCGGCCCGGACGGGCTTACCCTTCTCGCCTTTCGCGACGGCACGCCGTATCAGGGCGAAGACCTGATCTATGATGCCGGAGCAACGGCCTTTCTCGTGCGCTGCAGTCGCAACCGCGCCGGTCCCACCCCTGGGATATGTCTCTATGAAAGGCGCATCGACGCGGCCGAAATCGTCGTGCGTTTCCCGCGCGATTGGCTCAGCGACTGGCGCATGGTTGCCGGCGCGCTCGATCGGCTGATCGCAAGCGTACGGCCGCTGCGCTGATCTCGTCGCGTGCGAATGTTGGCTTCGAGCGGTCACGCAACGGGGGGACCGCCGATGCGATCTTGCTGCCCGTATTAACTCTTGAGCAGTCCCGGCTCGTCCAGATCAAGCGCCAGGATCGGTAGCTCGAAATAGGACGAGCGGGCATCCTTCTCGTCGAAAAATAATACGCCGATATATTCGTCGCCGACGTAAACCTCCGCCGAGTCCTTCTTGCGAGCCCTCGGAATCACGCGGATCCGTTCGCTATCGAACTTGCGCTTGAGGTAGGCGTCGAGCTGCTTGATATCGGGAGCGGTCGTCGAGGCGTCGCCCAAGGTGATCTTCACCTCTAAATTGTAGGAACGATCGTCATCTTCCTCGTCTTCATCGAGAGCGAGGGAGCCGATCCGCTCCTCGCCGACGAAGACATCGGCCGCGTCGGCTTGCGTAGGCACCACGCGGATGCGCGCATTGCCGAACAGCCGCCTGAGATAGGCGTCGAGCTTTTTGACTTCCTGAACGTCCACGCTTGCGCCCCCGCCTCAGCCGTCGTCATCGTCGTCAAACAGATGGTCCATGGTGCGCGACGGTTCGGGACAGCCGGCCTCGCCAATAACCCGGGCCGGAACGCCGGCGACCGTGGTGTTATGCGGCACCGATTTGAGCACGACGGAACCGGCGGCGATACGCGCACAGTGACCGATCTCGATATTGCCAAGGATCTTGGCGCCTGCCCCGATCAATACACCGCAGCGGATTTTTGGGTGGCGATCGCCCGCTTCCTTGCCAGTCCCGCCGAGGGTTACCTCCTGCAGGATCGAAACGTCGTCCTCGATCACCGCAGTCTCGCCCACGACCAATCCGGTAGCGTGATCGAGGAAGATGCCGCGTCCGATGCTCACGGCCGGATTGATGTCGGTTTGGAAGACCGCCGACGACCGACTCTGGAGGTAGTAAGCAAAGTCCTTGCGGCCCCTGCTCCACAGCCAGTGCGCAAGGCGATGGGTCTGAATCGCGTGAAAACCTTTGAAGTACAAGACCGGCTCAAGAAACCGATTGGTTGCGGGATCGCGGTCGACCGTCGCCACAATGTCCGCACGGAACGCCTCGCCGATGCCGGGCTCGGCCTCGAGCGCGTCGGCGTAGGCCTGGCGGATCATCTCGGCGGAAATCTCGGGGCTGTCGAGCCGCTCGGCCACGCGGTGCACGACGGCCGCCTCCAGCGTGTCGTGATGCAGGATCGTCGAAAAGATCAACGTCGCGAGCTCCGGCTCGCGGCGCACGATCTCCTCGGCCTCGCCGCGAATGCGCGCCCATACCGGGTCGACCTTATCGAGCGCTCCAGCTCTCGCCTGCCGCTGGGCCATCACCGTCTCCTGCGCGTTGACGAGATCAGCTTAGCACAATTTGGCCGAGCAATAACGTATATGGAGACTGCGCCTGCCAAGGGGAAGGCGGGCTAAGCCATAGCGCGACGAAGAGCGGCTGCGAAAAATGCCGTGGCAACGGCCATGGGCCGTACCCTCAATCCAGTCTAGTGATGATCGCAGCTGATCGCAGGATGAAGACCGAGGCGGTCACTTCCGATCCGTTTCGGGCCCGAGGCGCGGCGTCCAGCTGGACGCCATACCCAGCGCGCATGACCACATCGCGATGTACAAAAGAATCGGCATAAGAGTCCCTAATTGTGTTGCGCTCGGTCAACCGTTTTGTGCCCTGCGAGTTCGTTCGGGCTGCACCCTCCCCCTCACATTTATTTGAGGCCGACCGGCTTTCATCCGGGGAACCAAGGCGCCACGCCGTGCCGACATGCGCAGACTTGGTTCTCAAGGCCGCTCCGCGAGAAAGGCCAGCACCGCCGACTTGAAGGCCTTGTCTCCCACGGCGAGCATATGATCGCGCCCAGGAATCTCGAATGCGCGCCCTGCGGGTAGCAGTGCCGCAAGGTCGCGCGCTGAACCTGCCAACTTATCCTTGGTGCCGACCGCGACCAGCACCGGCACGCGGATCTCCGCGACGTCTTCCCGCGTCAGGGTCTGCCGCGAGCCGCGGATGCAGGCCGCCAGCGCTCTGAGGTCGGATTTGGTTTGCTCGGCAAAGGCGCGGAACATGCGTCCCACCGGATCTCGAACCTCCGCGAGGGAGGGCGCCTCCAATGCCTCGGCGATACTTTCCGGCAGGCCGACGCCATCGACGAGATGAATGCCCAATCCGCCAAACACGGCTCGTCGCAAGCGCGCGCGATGCGCGCTCGCAAAGAATGCCGCGATGCGCGCTCCCATGGAGTAGCCCATGATGTCGACGCGCGCGAGATCGAGATGATCGAGCAACGCGCGCACATCCTCCGCCATGAGGGCGCTGTGATAGGCCGCCGGGTCATAGAGCTTGCTGGAGGCGCCATGCCCGCGATTGTCGAGCGCGACGACGCGCCGGCCGGCCTTGGTCAGCGTGTCGACCCAGCCGGGATACACCCAATTGACGTGGGCGGTTGAGGCAAAGCCGTGCACGAGAACGATCGGCTCGCCCTCCCCTTCATCGAGAAAGGCGATTTCGATGTCGCCGCGTCGAAAACGCTGCAATGGTTTAGCGCGCGACAACGCAGCGCTGTGAGATGCAATGATCGTGAGCGCGCTGGTTTCTGCGACGCTTGCGGTGCATGCAGAAGCGCTCGGTGATCCGCTCGGTCACCCGCTTGAGCGATGACACGAAACCAAACAACGCGACGAACGCCCAAAACAGCCACATCGCGAGGTTGAACGCGCCCACCGTGAGGAGCATGGCGCCGCGGCCGGCGAGCTTGAGGATCGCCCGGGTCTTGCCGCCCTTGGCCGCAGCAAGCCGCGCGATCCTCGACATGTCGCGTGGCCCCTCGGCGAGCTTCAATCCGTCGAGAGCGGTTCGCGTTCCGGCACTTCCCTGCACACGCCCAACATCACCGATGAACCTCACGAGTGGCTGCGCTTTTTCCGCCCTGATCGCCTCGCGCATGCTGCGCGCGGCGGCCGCGGGTTCGGCAACGCTTGCGTAGCCGATGCCGCGCTTCAGGCTCGTCCAATCGACGATCTGGCGCAGCGAATGGTTCATCCATGTCGCCATCTCGCCGCCGAGCCGGCCGGTCTTGCGCGCGGCCTTGACGACCGTCAGCCCCACGCGTGCGGGCGTGGCCGCACCGACCGTGGCATAGGTTCCGGCCGTCACCGCCAAACCGACGCCGGCCAATCCGAGGACGAACTCATCGGCCTCGCCGCCAGCGGCAAGCCGCCAGCCCTCCCGCACCACGTCGCGGATATCCCCTACGACAAACAGGTCTCCAACCGCAGTGCCCGCAAGCCCCGAGACATCCTCAGCTTCGCCGGTCATGAGCCCCCGGGCGAAGCTCACGAACGATCGCGCAGCCGTCGCGACACTCCCTTTCGCGCGCTCGACCTTTTCAGCAAGCTCCGGATCGACCGCGACGTTGTGCTCACGGGCGAGTGCGAGAAAGCTTACGGCGAGGTCGGGATCGTTGGCGGCGAGCGCGGCCTCGATCTCCCGGGCGGCAACGGCGGCATCGAAGGAGCGCGCCACCGCGTGGTCGGCGAGCGCTATCGGATCGTCCTGGGCGGCAAGCAAGTATTGCGCCTCGAAGGCGCGTGGCGCAATGACGAGCGCAGCGCTCGCCGAGGCGATCGCGAGAATCAGCGGCACTGCTATCCGCGCTGCTGTCACGGCGCTTCTCCTGCGCTCCCAAGCTCGTCACGCGTCATGGCGTCGGCAAGATATCAGGCGAGGAAATTGGCCGTCATCGGAATTGTACGCGGCCGCGGAAGATTCGAAAAAGTCTTTGCTTGTCTACGGGCTAAAGCCGATTTGGCTAGCCATTGATAGCCCAGATAGCTATGGTGCCGCGCCCGCGCGAGCGCAACACGGCGCAGTCCGCTTTTGATGCAGGTCGGTGCTGGCGGCGCGCCAGGTGAATGCGGATCGAGCACATGGCCGAACGGATCGTTCCTCACTTCCACAACACACCGGGTGTCGCCGTCATCGAGATCGGCGCCCGCGAATTCATGTGCGAGGGCGAGTTGGCGCCATTCGATCATCCGCACGTGTTCCTCGATATGGGCGATGCCAACGAAATCATCTGCCCTTACTGCTCGACCCTGTTCCGCCACGATCCCACGCTGGCTCCGGACGCGGCGCGCCCGGCGGAATGCGCATTGCCGAACAGCGCGACCGCCTAGCGATCGACGGAGAAGTGAACCGTGCCGTCCTCGCGCACCGTGATGATCGCCGGCGCGGGGATCGGCGGACTGACCGCCGCTTTGGCGATTGCTCAACATGGATTTGACGTCGTCCTCTTCGATCAGGCGCAACGCTTGGAGGAAGTCGGCGCCGGCATCCAGCTCTCGCCCAACGCGTCGCGGGTCTTGCTCGCCCTGGGTCTCGGGGATCAACTGCGGCGGCATGTCGTTGCTCCCGAAGAGCTTCGGGTTGTCGACGCACGAACGGCGCGCGCGATCGTGCGCGCGCCGCTCGGTGCGGTCGCCGAGCAGCGCTTCGGCGCACCGTATTGGGTGATCCACCGCGGCGATCTGCAAGCCGTGCTGATCGAGGCCGTGGGCAGGCACCCCGAGATCGTTCTTCATCTCGGCGCAAGGATCGAGGATTTCGTCCTCAACGAAAACGGCGTGGCGGTTTTTGCGCGCTCCCCGCAGGGCGCTCTCGAGCATCGCGGCGCGGCGCTGATCGCAGCCGACGGTCTGTGGTCGACGCTGCGCCGAAGGCTCGGTGATCGGCATGACCCACGCTTCGCCGACCATACCGCCTGGCGTGCTCTTGCTCCGGCCGACGCGCTCGTGTCGGAGTTGCGCGCGCCAGCAGTCAATCTCTGGCTCGGCAGCAGCGCGCATCTCGTCCATTATCCGGTCCGGGGCGGCAGTCTTATCAACGTCGTGGCCATCATCCGCGACGAGTGGCGCGAGGCCGGCTGGACCGCGCCCGCAGAAGGCGCGGAAATCCTTGCCCGCTATCCCGCCCCGATGTGGTCGCAAGCCGCGCGCGCGATCCTTGCCGCGCCACGGCTCTGGCAGAAATGGGCGCTCTACGACCACGCGCCGCTTGCCCACTGGGGTCGGGGCGCGGTGACGCTATTGGGGGATGCGGCCCATCCCATGCTGCCCTATCTGGCCCAGGGTGCGGCCATGGCAATCGAGGACGCCGCGGTGTTGGCGCGGCGACTTGCAGCGACGCGCAACGATCCCGCCGCGGCCATGCGGGCCTACGAGCGCGAGCGGCGCGGGCGCACCGCGCGCGCGCAGCGCGCAGCGCGCCGCAACGGGATGATTTATCAGCTCAGCGGACCCGCGGCCTTGCTGCGCACGCTCACGCTCGCCGCCATCGGCGGCAAACGGTTGCTCGCGCGCCACGATTGGCTCTATGGCTGGACGCCCACCTGACGCGGTAACATCTATCCAGCATGTCTCTATTCGCCACCACCATCGCCGGAAGCCTGCCGAAGCCCGCCTGGCTCGCCGAGCCGAACAAACTATGGCCGGCCTGGCGGCCCGCCGGCGCCGCGCTCGACGATGCCAAGCGCGATGCCACCCTGCTCGCGCTCAAGCTGCAGGAGGACTGCGGCATCGATGTCGTGACCGACGGCGAGCAGTCGCGCCAGCATTTCGTGCACGGCTTCCTCGAGTTCGTCGACGGGATCGATTTCGCGCGCAAGGTCGAGATGGGCATCCGCGCCGATCGCTATAAGGCCATGGTGCCGACCGTCACGGATGTGCTGCGCCTCAAGTCACGCGTGCATGCGCGTGAGGCACAGGTCGCGCGCGCTCATACGAAGCGCAAGCTAAAGTTCACGCTGCCGGGACCTATGACCATCGTCGATACCGTGGCGGATGCCCACTACGGCGATCGGGTGAAAATGGCGATGGCGTTTGCCGATCTGCTCAACACCGAGGCGCGCGCGCTCGAAGCCGATGGAGTGGACGTCATTCAGTTCGACGAGCCGGCGTTCAATGTCTATATGCGAGACGTCGAAGGGTGGGGCATCGAAGCGCTGCATCGTGCGATCGCGGGGCTTACCTGCACCACCGCCGTTCACATTTGCTACGGCTACGGGATCAAGGCCAATATCGACTGGAAGGCGACGCTCGGCAGCGAATGGCGGCAATACGAGCAGATCTTCCCGGCGCTCGCGAAAAGCCGAATAGGCCAGGTTTCGGTCGAATGCCGCAATTCCCGTGTTCCGAGCGAGCTGTTGAAGCTGCTCGAGGGCAAGGACATACAGGTCGGCGTCATCGACGTGGCAAGCGAGAAGATCGAAACGCCGGACGAGGTCGCCGGCGTCATCGGCGAAACGATGAAGCACCTCCCCAAGGAAGCGATCATCGCCGGCACCAATTGCGGCATGGCACCGATGCGTTGGGACATCGCGTTCGCAAAGCTGGCGGCGCTCGGCAAGGGCGCAGAGCTCGCGCGCCGGCGATACGGCTAGCGCGCGGCTTGTTCGCGCTCTGCTGTTTAGCGGCGACGACCTGCCGAACTCACAATCTGCTGTGTCGCAACCGCAGCGAATTGCTGACGACGCTCACCGAGGAGAGCGCCATCGCCGCCGCGGCAATGACCGGCGAGAGCAGGATGCCGAAAAACGGATAGAGCACCCCGGCGGCAATCGGCACGCCCGCGGCGTTATAGACAAAGGCGAAGAACAGGTTTTGTCGGATGTTGCGCATCGTCGCCTGCGACAGGCGACGCGCGCGGACGATCCCGGTCAAATCGCCTTTAAGCAGCGTGATACCCGCACTCTCGATGGCGACATCGGTCCCGGTGCCCATGGCGACGCCGACTTCGGCGGCTGCGAGGGCCGGCGCGTCGTTGACGCCGTCGCCGGCCATGGCGACCGAGCGCCCTTCCCTTTGAAGCTTCTGGACGACGGCGCTCTTCTGGTCCGGCAGCACCTCGGCTTCCACCTCCGTGATGCCGAGACGCCGCGCGACAGCCTGCGCCGTGGTTTTGTTGTCGCCGGTGAGCATCACCACTCGGACGCCTTCTTTGGCGAGCGCGCCGAGCGCATCGGGGGTGGTGCTCTTCACCGGGTCCGCGATGGCGATCGCTGCGGCAACTTTGCCATCGACGCTTAAGAAAATCGCCGTCGCGCCCTCGTGGCGAAGCCGTTCGGCGTCTTGCTCCAACTCGCTTGTTCGAATGCCAAGCTCGCGCAGGAACTTTGCATTTCCGAGTGCGAGCCGCCGCCCATCGACCGCGCCAACCACGCCTTTGCCGGTGGGTGAATCGAATTCAGCGACCCCCGATATCTTCAGACCGCGCTCCTCCGCGGCCCCGACGATCGCGAGCGCGAGCGGGTGCTCACTGGCCTTTTCCACGCTCGCGGCCAAACGCAACACCTCGTTTTCCTCGAACCCATTGGCGGGGACGACAGCCACCACCTTCGGCTTGCCTTCGGTGAGCGTCCCGGTCTTGTCGACGACAAGGGTGTCGATCTTTTCCATCCGCTCCAGGGCCTCGGCGTTCTTGATCAACACGCCGACCTGCGCCCCGCGTCCCACACCGACCATGATCGACATCGGCGTCGCCAAACCGAGCGCGCAGGGACAGGCGATGATCAAAACCGTGACCGCCGCTACCAATCCGAACGCGAAACGCGGCTGCGGCCCGTAGATGCTCCACGCGGCGAATGCCACGAGGGCGATGACGATCACCGTTGGCACGAACCAGCCCGATACCTGGTCCGCCAGCCGCTGGATCGGCGCCCGGGATCGCTGCGCCGCCGCAACCATTTGCACGATGCGTGAGAGCATGGTGTCGCGGCCGACCTTTTCGGCCCGCATGATGAAGCTGCCGGTGGTATTGAGGGTGCCGGCAATGACCTTCGACCCCACATCCTTGGTGACCGGCATGGATTCTCCCGTGACCATCGACTCGTCGATGGCCGAGCGTCCTTCGATCAATTCGCCATCAACCGGAATCTTCTCGCCCGGGCGAACCCGCAGCCGATCAGTCACCGCGATCACGTCGAGCGAAACCTCCTCTTCGGTCCCGTCCGCGTTCAGCCGCCGCGCCGTCTTAGGGGCGAGATCGAGCAAGGCCCGGATCGCGCCCGACGTCTGTTCGCGCGCCCGCAACTCGAGCACTTGACCGAGCAGCACAAGGACGGTGATGACGGCCGCGGCTTCGAAATAGACAGCGACCGCGCCATCCGGACTGCGAAACGCCGGCGGGAACAAGCCCGGCAGCAGAATCGCAACCACGCTGTAGAGCCAGGCGACACCGATGCCCATGGCGATCAGCGTGAACATGTTCAGACTACGCATGAGGAGCGATTGCCAGCCGCGCACGAAGAACGGCCAGCCAGCCCACAGCACCACCGGCGTGGCGAATACGAATTGCAGCCAATTCGACCATTTCTGGCCGAGCAGCATGTGCAGATTGGTAAGGTGGCCGCCCATCTCGAGCGCTAGGACCGGAAGCGTGAGCACGAGCCCAATCCAGAACCGGCGCGTCATGTCCACGAGTTCGGGGTTTGGCGCCGCTTCGGCCGCGACCAACTCCGGCTCCAACGCCATGCCGCAGATCGGACAAAAACCGGGCCCGACCTGCCGGATCTGTGGATGCATGGGACACGTGTAGATCGTGCCCTCGGGGACCGCCGGCCTCGATTCCGCCCCGAGGGGCGCGAGGTATTTCGTTGGATTGGCCGAGAACTTGTCCCTGCATCCGGCAGAGCAAAAGTAGTAGGTCCTTCCGGCGTGCTGCTGCCAATAAGGCGTATTCAGCGGGTCGACCGACATGCCGCAGACTGGATCGCGCACGCCGTCGCGGAGAGTTTGGCTGCTCCGCGCATCACCACCCAGGCTGGCGGCACCATCGGAATGTGCCGCTGCGTTCAGCCCACCCGCACCCGAATGGTCGGCGGCCGCCGAGCAGCAGCCGGGATGCGTCAAGACGCTCGCGTGTGCCATGCGGGGGGTCCTCGAGGCTTGAAACGGATACCCTCCCGGGGTATATAGCGGGCATGCGGAAAGACATCAAGGCGTCCTGCGCGAAACGACTGAATCGGATCGAGGGTCAGGTACGCGGCATCGCGCGAATGGTCGATGCGGATCGCTACTGCATCGACATCGTCACGCAGGTTTCAGCAGTCCGCGCCGCGCTCAAGCGGGTAGAAGAGGAGATCCTGCGCGACCACGTCGCCCATTGCGTCGAACGCGCGATCACCTCCGGCAACAAGGCCGATCAGCGCAGAAAGATCGAAGAGCTGATGGAGGTCGTGAGCCGCGCAGAGCGCTAGGTGCAGGCCAAATTTAAATAACGCGCCGCAGTTGATAAGCGGCCTTTCGATACTCCCGCCGGAACGCCGTCACCTGAAACTCGAGTTGCTGCGCCAGTTCTCCGGCGTCGAGCAATTCTTCGAACGTGCGGCGGCAGCCAGAACCCAACTTGTTCCTGGGCCTGGACGTAATCGGCCTGGTAAGCAATCACATTGATGACGGCGCCGCCGGTGCTCTGCTCGGACCTTGCCATCAATTGTTTCAACTCCTGCTCGCGGCTCGACCAATGCGTCCGCAGCGCAGCGATCTGATCGCAGCTGTGGTAGTCGAATGCGCCCGGGTCGGCGAAGAATGTGAGCTTGTCGCTGCTCGTCGCCGAGCACGCCGACAATGCCATACCCGCCAGTAATCCGCGGACGCCGATGGCGATCAAGCGCGCAACGCGCATGGACGGGTGATTCAGCGACGCTGCCCTGCATGTGCCAGAACCATTTCGATACAGGACTCCTCGCAGCAAGCGGTATTCCCTGACCGAGGTTCGTTTATGCCCGCAGAATGCGCCCTAATCGTGATGCAAAAGCCGAGGGCTCGCAGCCCAATGTCAGTTGATGTGAACGAGGGCGCCGCCATCGACCGGAAGCGCCACACCGGTAATGAAATTCGCCTCGTCCGAGGCGAGGAATAGCGCCGCATTCGCCACGTCCCAAGCCGTGCCCATCTTATGACGCAGCGGCACGCGGGCATCGCGGGCGGTGGCCACCTCGGCACGGCTTTTTCCGCTCGCGCGGGCGCGCGTATCCACCGCCATCGGAGTGTCCATCAATCCCGGCAGGATCACGTTGGCGCGCACCCCGAATTCGGCATTCTGGATGGCAATCTGCTGAGTGAACGCGATCATCGCCGACTTGGATGCCTTGTAAACGACGTTGGGGTATTGCTCCCAGGCGGCGACCGACGAGATCGTAATGATGACGCCCGAGCGTTGCGCCCGCATGACCGGCAAGACATGCTTGCACGCCATCATCGCGCCGCGCAGGTTGATGGTCATGATACGGTCGAAGGCCGCTTCGGTGATCTCGGCAAGCGGCGCGTCGCCGCCGGCAATGCTCACGCCCACATTGTAGTGAAGCACGTCGATGCGGCCCCACCGCCGCCGCGCCGCCTCGGCCATCGCCGCGAGCGCCGCGTCCTTGGCCACATCCGCTTCGAACGCGATGCATTCCCCGCCCGACTGCCGCGCCATCGCCACCGTTTCCTCGGCGGAGGCAAGATTGTTGTCGACGGCGAGCACCTTGGCCCCTTCCTGAACGAAGCGAAGCACCGTGGCGCGGCCGTTGCCCATCCCTTCGCCCGGCGACTGGCCTGCGCCGACGACGATTGCGACTTTGTCCTTGAGACGCATGGAAACCTCGATGATGCAAGACCAGCTTATGGAAATTCGGCGATGGAAACGAGTCTCATGGCTCGATAATGCCGCCGGCTTTGCCGGCTCGTGCCGGGATTCCGCTCGCCTGCGATCCGGGCTACCGTTGACCAAAAACTGTCCCTCTGGAAACAGCCGTGATTGACCGCCAACCGCTCGCATGACCAAGACAACATCTGCCACCGCGCCTGGAGCCGACACGTGACGGCAAAGACGGTCTTTTATGCCAGTACCGGCCCGGAGCTGAGCCTGCTCGATGTCGATTTCGCCGAGGCCGCGCTGCAGAAGCACGGCACGGTCACTCTGCCCGCCAACGTCCAGTATGCATGGCCGCATCCTTCGAAGCGCTACCTCTACGTTGTGTCCAGTAACGGCGGACCGGGTCTTCCCGGCACCACTCACCTCGCCAGCGCCTTCCGCATGGACGCACGTTCAGGCGCGCTGCAGCCGCACGGACAATCGCAATCGCTGCCGTCACGTCCGATTCACACCAGCGTCGACGCATCCGGTGAATATCTGCTCATCGCCTACAACGCCCCGAGCAACGTCACCGTCCATCGCCTCAACGGCGATGGCTCCATCGGCGAGGCGATGAGCCAGCCCGGCAAACTCGATACCGGGATCTACGGCCATCAGATCCGCACGACGCCGGGCAACCAGACCGCGATCCTGGTCACGCGCGGCAACAACGCCGCCCATGGCAAGCCCGAGGATCCCGGCGCGCTCAAGCTCTTCGCATTCAAGCGCGGCACGCTCACGAGCCTGGCTTCGATCGCGCCGGGAAGCGGACTTGGCTTCGGTCCGCGCCATCTCGACTTCCACCCCTTTCAGCCTTGGGTCTATGTCTCAATCGAGCGGCAGAACAAGCTTTACGTCTACAAGCTGCAATCAGACGGCACGCTCGGCCGCGACCCTCTATTCATCAAGGATACCTTGGCCGATCCGGTCAACGTCAAACCCGATCAAGGCGCGGGAGCGATCCACGTGCATCCCAACGGCCGCTTCGTCTATCTGACCAACCGCAACCAGGGCGAAGTCGACTTCCAGGGCAAGAAGGTCTTCGACGGCGGGGAGAACAATGTTGCGGTGTTCGCAATCGATGCACAGACCGGCGAGCCCAGTCTCATCCAGACGGTGGATGGACACGGCATTCACCTGCGGACCTTCGGCATCGACCCGAGCGGACGGTTGCTGGCGGCGGCAAGCATTAGGCCCCTCGCGGTCCGTAACGGCAACACGATAACGACGCTCGCCGCCGGCATCACGATTTACCGCATCGCCGGCGACGGTAAGCTCGCGTTCGCGCGCAAATGCGACGTCGATACCGCCAGGGGTCAGCAATTCTGGAGCGGCATGGTCACGCTGTCGTAGCCGAAGAATGAGACGTGAGGCAACTGAATTGTCACGAATGCAATGCCGCCACGAAGTTAGCGTTGCGCTGCCACACACGGTTGAAGAAATCGGGGATGACAGGGTCGGTGCGATCTAAAATTAGAGACCAATCGGAAGCGAAGCGATAGTTCTCGCTACTCAGTTCCGTTCCGTCGTTTGGATTTTTCCAAGTCTTGAACTGCTTTAGAAAGATGTGACCGCGTGACAAACGCGCGAACTCCGAAAGATAGAAGTTAACTTGATCATGCCGCATCTCTGGTAAGGTGCTGATCGATAGTACTACGTCGAAATAGCGATCTGGAAACTTGCTGATCTGGTTGGGCGTGAAGAGTGCGACCGAAGCTTCATCGAGCTCGTTCTGAATATCATCGAAGCGATCAAATCGCCGAAACTCAAATAAACGTTTAGGGCCAAGCGTTTGTTTCAAATACCACTGGGCAACGGACAGTGCGGGCGGGATGTCGAAGATAAAGTATTGGCCCGGAAGCGTGGTAGCGTAGACATGCGCGAGGCGTCCGTAACCTGCACCGAGTTCGGCTACTCGCGGCGAAACGACATTCTGGACCGAGTCTGCGAGCACATTGCACTCGATAATTGAAGGCGCGAGATCCTGACTTAGAAGCTTGGTGCCCAGCATCACGGGCAAAGGGTTGCCCACGTGCGGCTCGGTAACCTTTGACCGCAGACTATGGCGATCAAGCTCTTTCATGATCGTCCAAATGAAGCAGACGTAGAGCCGATAGGTATGGCGCTGAATTGCGTTCAAACGGATTAATCCCTCAGCGGTGTTTACCCGCAAATGCCGCGTTTCACCCAAGCGAGTGAGCATTGGCAATAGATCGGGTCGGCGAAGCCATTGTCGAAATGCATGACGAAATAGCGCGGACTTGTGATCAGTGATGAGCCAATTGAAGTAATTATTGGAGACCGTTCGTTTGAAATTGGCCAAGCCCTCTTCAACCAGCATACGCCGGTTGTCTTCGTTGAGGGCGTGCCAGAACGCGGACGGTGAGAACAGCGGACCGGCGGCCACCCATTCGGCCATCATATCGCCGGCGGTGGTTTCGATCGCGTTCATCTGAGGGCCCGCCACAGCCATTTTCGTTTGAGACGTGGGCGCGACGGACTGAATTCGGCAGAAATCAGAGCGAAGCGGAATCCAGCGTCAAACGCGGCATGTTTTCGTAATGGTGGCCGCGGCCGGATTCGAACCGGCACTCCGGTTTCCCAGAAGCAGATTTTAAGTCCACCCGAGGCCGCCTACCCCAAGTTCTTATGCGGACTGAGCCTTTCGGGTCAAAGGCGAAGAAATGCCGATGACATCAAAGGAAATGCGTTGACAAACGGGGACACGCTCTGCCACCGTCTGCCAAGACTATCCCATTTTGGTGATGACATAGTGATGACACGCAAACAGCCGCCTCAGAAGCTGACTGACAGTCTGCTACGT
>Ga0306926_10004319_pt1 | contig 14893 bp, 12 predicted proteins | sample flu12Cox44000178_FD_203759 | JGI IMG/M metagenome (GOLD analysis project Ga0306926, IMG submission 203759) | Lab enrichment of tropical soil microbial communities from Luquillo Experimental Forest, Puerto Rico - flux8day.12C.oxic.44.000.178 (v2)... | ecosystem: Environmental > Terrestrial >...
CATATGAATGGTGACGCGATCTCCGCTCTTCAGGCCACAGAAACCACGCAGCAACGCCGCGAATTCATTCACTCTCACATAGAGTTCGCGGTAGGTGACCGATACAGTCGCCTCGGATTCCGGTTCGGGGACAAAGATGAGCGCCGCTTTGTTCTTGTACTTTGCGAGGTGCCGGTCGACACAGTTGTAGGAGGCGTTGATCTTGCCGCCGACGAACCACTTCCAGAACGGCGGATCACTGGTGTCGAGCGTGGTATGCCAGTATTCGTCCCAGCTCAACATATCAGCGTACTCCCGGAAGCATTCTGGGAAATTTTTCTCGCTGAACCGTTCGTTGATGTTGGGATCGGTCAGATTTGCCTGGCCGACAAATTTCGGGGAAGGATAATAGTATTCTTCCTCCCGCCAATGGACTGCGATCTGAGCTTCGCTGGTTTCGATTACCGCACCCTGACTCTCGAGAGGTCGAGCCATATGCAATCACTCCTTAGGTTTTTGAATTTGCAATCCCTTGTTTGATAGCTATACGTGCGCTCTTCGCCCGGTTCGCGTCCCGGATGAGGGCCGTCTTGTTCCTGTGCCAAATCTCGACCTGCCTGCGATGAAAGACGAAATTTGGGTTAATACTGTACTGCGTTTGCTGGTTGCTAATCCACTTTCGCTGGTACCGGCGGATTCCAAGGGCAACCCACACCCAAGCCCGACCCGCCCGTCCAGAGGGTCGGAATTCTATTCCGGGTGGCTCAATTGCTCTTTGCGGCCCCTGCGGCCTTGTCCGGGGTGGGCTGTCTGTCGAGAGCCACCCTCATCTGATGCCAGGCGTGGCGGGCTTCCTCGACCGAGCCTTCATCCTCAATAGTCGTGATATCGCCCGGATTCTTTTCCTGAGTCACGGCTTTCAGCACACGTCGCATGATCTTGCCGCTGCGTGTCTTCGGCAACATATCCACGAAGTTCAACTCGCCGATAACCGCCACCGGTCCAAGTTCATGGCGCACCTGATCGAGCAGTTCCTGCTTCAGTCTCTCCGACGGAGTGAAGCCCTGCTTGAGCATCACAAACGCGGAGATCACCTCGCCACGCAACTCGTCCGCCCGGCCAATCACGCCCGATTCCGCCACCGCAGGATGTGTAAGGAGCGCGGTTTCCACCTCGATCGTGCCGATGCGGTGTCCGGCAATCTTGATGATCTCATCGGCCCGGCCGGCAAACCACACGTAGCCATCTTGATCGATCTGCGCCGAGTCTCCGGTGTAATAGACGCCGGAAATGATCTGCCAGTAGTCGCGCCCATACCGCTCGGCTTCACCCCACAACGCAGGCGTCAATCCCGGGAAAGGACGCTTTACCACCATGATTCCTTTTTCGTTTACACCGCACTCTGTCCCATCCAACTGCACGACCGCAGCGTCGATGCCCGGCATGGGGACAGTTGCGGACCCCGGCTTAATGGGGAGCATTCCCAGTCCGTAGGGATTGCCAAACATGGGGCCACTGGTCTCCGTCTGCCACATGTGATCGATTACGGGAATCTTGTCTTTGAAGATTTTCTTCTGTAGCCATTCCCAAGCCGGTGCGTTAAGAACTTCGCCCGCGCAAAACACCCGTTTAAGATAGCTGTGATCGACCTTCATCAGCGGACCCTCGCCGTAGCGCATCAGCAAGCGCACGGCCGTGGGCGAGGTAAAAATACCGCTGACGCGGAACTCTTCGATCAGTGTCTTCCAATTCTTCTCCGGAGTAGGGTGGTCGAGGGCGCCCTCAAAGGCGACCGTGGTTGCACCAGCGAGCAGCGGCGCGTACACAATGTAGCTGTGCCCGACGATCCAGCCGATGTCGGAAGTTGACCACCACACATCGGTTTCCTTCAGGTCAAACAACCACTTCCCCATGCTGTCGATGTGGACCTGATAGCCGCCGTGGGTGTGAATCGCCAGTTTGGGCGTCGCGGTCGTGCCAGACGTGGCCAGGATGAATGCTGGCTCATTGGCTTCCATCTCTACATAGTTGCCGTTGTACCCAGCAGCCCGCGTCAGGAACTCCTCCCAAAGCAGGTCGCGGTCGGCGAGCATCGGAGTCTCTCGGGACGTCCGCTTCAGGACGACGACGTGCTCCACGCTGTCACAGCCGTCCCCCAAGGCTTCGTCCACGATCTCTTTCAGTCGGGTGTCCTTGCCCTTGCGATAGGTTACATCCGCAGTGAACACCAGCCGGGAACCGCTCGCCCGCACCCGGTCGCCCAAGGCTTTGGCGCCAAAGCCCGCGAAAACCACGGAGTGAATGGCACCAATGCGAACCGTCGCCAGCATCAGCATGATGGCTTCGGGACAAGTTGGCATGTACAGGGTAATGCGATCACCCTTGTTGACGCTCAAGCCACGCAGCGCTGCAGCCACCCGCTCAACTTCGTAGAGCAAATGGGCGTAGGTATAAATACGGCGCTCGCCGCGCTCATTCAGATACACCAGGGCGGTGTGTCCTCCCCACCCACGCCGGACGTGATGATCCAGTGCATTGTAAGCCAGATTTGTTTGCGCGCCCACGAACCACTTGAATGTGGGCGGAGTCCAGTCCAGCACGCGGTCCCACTTGCGAAACCACGGTAGATTGTTCGCCGCCCGCCCCCAAAGGCCTTCGGGGTTGTGTTTGCCTTCATCAATCCATTTTTGTACTACGGGCGTAATTAGGGCGTGCGTGTGTTGCGAAACCCCATGTTCGTCGGTCGTTTTCGTTGTCAATTCCGGCGCTGCGGTCAAGGTCGTTGCGCTGCCCATAGTAGAACTCCTTATGAATAACGAATTCGCGAATGTATGTTGGCCCTGAAAACAGCCACACATCCGGCGTGGGCGCTCGTACGCGCGTCCACGCCTCCATTGACTCGAAAGCACCTTACTTCTGTGGACGTTTCTAAGTGTGCTTTGGCCGCCGCGCGAAGAGTTCGGCGACCAGCGCCACCGCCGCCAAGATTCCGGCGGTATAGAACGCCAGCTGGTAATTGTGGTACTTGTCGTACATCATGCCGCCGATCTTGGCGCCAGAGTAGCCTGCCACTCCCCATGCGGTGAACAACATCCCATAGTTGATACCGGCGTTCTTGGTTCCCCAGAAATCCGCGGTCGTCGAAGCATTGACCGAGAGCTGCGTGCCATAGCACCAGTACACGACAAACACGACGACGTACAGCGCCGTCACGTTGTTGCCTACGAGGTAGAGCACGGGCATGGCGATCATCGAAGCAGCGATCATCAGTCGCAAGACATTCAGCCGACCCAGCGCGTCCGACATCCACCCCGACAAGATGCGGCCGGAAGCGTTACCAATCGCTCCCACGACCAGCCCCATGGTGGCCAGCGCTGCGCCGGGAATGCCCACGCTCTTGGCGAAGGGCACCAGTTGGCTGATGACCATCAAGCCAGCCAAGGACCCCAAGGCATAGGCAATCCACATGAAGTAGAACGTCGGCGTGCGCAACACTTCACCCGGCGTGAATTCCTGGGTTGTCGCGCCTGACTTGGCCGTCACCGGCGCGGGCGTCCACCCTTCCGGCCGATAACCGGCGGGAGGGTTCTTCAGCAGGAACGCGCCAATGACCGTCATGACCAGGAAAATACCGCCCAGGATCGTGAACGTGGTGTGTACTCCATACGCTGGGATGAGCTTCAAATTCGCCAGCGGCCCGAACAGTGCGGACCCTGCGCCATAGCCTCCCACCGCCAGGCCCACAGCCAAACCGCGTTTGTCGGGGAACCACTTGGCCATCACCGGTATAGGCGTGGAATATCCGAAGCCGTTCCCCAAGCCACCGACCACTCCAAAGCATAGGTACAGCCAGTTTAGGCTTCTCGTGTAGCTGCACAAAAAGAAGCCCAAACTGACCAGCACCCCTCCGGTCAGGGAGATCCAGAATGGCCCGAACTTGTCCTGCAGCCGTCCCGCAACGATAAACGTCAGTGCAAAAACCACCACTGCGATGCCAAACACGGCGGAGGTCTGCGCGCGCTTCCACCCAAATTCTTTCTCGAGCGGCGCAACAAAAATGCTCCAGGCATAGAGTGTACCCAGAGCGATGTTCATCAGCAGTCCGCCGACAACGCGCCACCACCGGTTCAGCGTGGCACTCCCAATCTCGACCGAGTCAATCTTGCTTGCCGTTGTTGCGGTCATCTCCTTCCCCTTTCATAACGCGAAGAACCATATCACCGGTCCAACGTCACCACATACTGAAATCGTGTAAATCCGCGTAAAATCCCGGGGTTGACTACCGTGGGGAGGTGCCACGTCCAACTCCAGGGACACTCCAAGCCATCCCGCGGACGCCCCAAGGTTCGGTTTAGCGTTGCAATCAACTCCGCTGACTTGGGCGGGATCACATCGGCCTCACTCGCGGCGGGAGACGCATGGGGTAGAGGAGAGTGGTCACGGCCGTACACCGGTAAGTGCGAATGCCAGCCGGGAAGCCCCGGTTTTCCGCTCGCCGAACAGACATTCGAACGGTCGGTCCTCCACAGATGTACGGCTGATGAGACCTTTACGCCTCCCGCCATTTCATTGAGCCGTTGTGGGCGGCATTCTCCTTCGGGCGGCGGGTGAGGGTCTGTGATTCCGATTACTGGTTATTGTGACACCTGTCACCAGGGAAGTGTCCCTGTCTGCTGGGCGGGCATCACTGCGGGTTCCAAGTGCTCTTCAAAAGACAAACAAAAAGCAGCGAATGGATCCGCTGCTGCGATGATCGCGATGATCTACCCGCTCCAGGCCTCTGGATGCTACCGCTTGATAATGCGCCACAGCATTCAAGAACGGCTGGGCTGCCGGCGGCACAGTACCGTTTCGGTCAGCAAAGCCAGAAAGGCTCGTCTGTCCGCAAAACGCCTGGGTTAGCTTCGGCGTCGGGATGGATGGCCCGCCCCTTCAGGGCAACGCCGACGAATGCACCGTTCGAGTGCGAGTAGGTGAGGACCTCCGCATTCATCTTCCAGTCAGTATTCCCGAACTTTCGCCGCCAACCGGTCCAGCAACCACACCCCAAGTTCGAATTTGCCCAGGAGCAACTGTGGCATGCCCTTGTGGTTCATGATAAGCATGACGAGATCAACTCGGCACCAAGATTTCCGCACCCCAGTTGCCTCCCGTAAGCGTGAAAAATAACTGGGCACTCCAGCTGCCGCCAGCGCGGCAAGTGGCCACGCCCTCACCCCGCAACGCGCCGAATATGAGGCCGCCTTTTTCAGACGGGAGCAACAGCGACGCACAGGCGAGCCACACACATCGCCCGGAATGCCCTTGTCGCGAGCTGCCATGATCTAATTCAGGACATTCGCCCGCGTGGCTGCAGGCGATCGTTAACCGCTGCCTCATCGTCGGCGGCACACCTCAAGCCGCCAAAGCGGGTCGCGATCAACACGCAGAGCATTGATTTCATGCTTCTTGCCCCTGGGTTTGACAGTTGTTTTCCACCGAACTCTCCATCCGTTCCATCAGAGGCCGGGGCCCCGGGAAGCAGGTCCGCTCTCGCGATTGATGACGGGATTTCTCGATGTTCGGCCCATTTAAAATGTTAAGATACGAAGTAAGTTTCAGGGAGAAACTATGGGGTCACCTTACGGATTTGAACTGGTGGAAAACTGCCTAATCTGTAAGCTGCGCAACGACAGCTTTTTCTGTGCTCTCCCCAAGGCAGCTCTCGAAGCCTTCGACAAAATCAAGTACACAGCTTCCTACCCTGCAGGAGCGGTGCTCTTCGTGGAAGGTCAATCGCCGCGTGGCATCTACATGCTTTGCAAGGGGCGGGTGAAAATGTCCACGACATCGGCTGAGGGCAAGACTCTGATCCTGAAGATCGCCCAGCCCGGCGAAGTCTTGGGTATGCACGCCACCGTATCCGGCACACCTTATGAAATCACCGCCGAAACTGGTCAGCCGTGCCAACTGAACTTCATCAAGCGTGAGGACTTCCTGAAATTCCTACAACAGCACGGCGATGCCTGCCTGAAAGCAGCACAGCACCTCAGTAAAGATTGTCAAAGCGCGTACCAGCAGATCCGCAGCCTGGGTTTGTCGCACTCGGCGCCCGAGCGGCTGGCTCGCCTCTTGTTAGAGTGGACGGCCACGAGTCCCGACAAGCTGGAGCCCAAAGTGAAGTTAGCGCTTACCCACGAAGAAATCGCCCAGATTATCGGCACCTCTCGCGAAACTGTTACTCGTGTGCTCGCGGATTTCCGCAAGCGCCAGATCGCGGTTCTCAAAGGATCTACTCTCACCATTCGCAACAAGGCATTCTTGGAAAAGCTGGTGGGGGCGTGATTTTAACTTCCAGGAACTAAGCGGACGTTTTCGCCGCGCAACCATTGGATTCTTGCGCCATTTCTTCGACAAAGCGCGAATCCCTTCTTATACAAGCCCTAACAGGCGGTTACTCGAAGCAACCTGCTCTGCTTGGGCAGCCTCTCTCTTGATGTAGGTCCATAAGAGCAGGTGTCTCATGGAAGATAAGCGGAAGGTTCTACTCGTCGACAATTCTCCTGATCGTAAAGACCGGATTCGGGCCTTGAAAGAAAAGGGATTCGTGGTCTATCCGGCACTGAGGATTGCAGAAGCCCGCACTCGCTTCAGGCCTGGTTCGTACGACCTGATCGTGATCGATTCCGGTGAGGACCAGAGTGGCGCAATTGAGCTTTGCGACTCTGTGCGTGAGAAGAGTCCCAAGCAAAACCTGCTTCTGATGGTTGCCAAAGGGAGCCCGGTTCCTGCTCGTGACTATGTGGTGTCCCGCGAGCCTCGAGAGCTGGCACAGAAGGTTGAGGATATTCTTAAGCGCCGGCCGACGGAACTTGGATTGGTCGCTTGAAGCGCAGGGTGACCTCTGGCGTACTCTGTCAATGCTTTCTTCTGTCTTTGCGAGTCCGGGACTCTCCGCCTTGTCAGGTGAAGCTCCACAATTTTCCTGGGTTCTCAAGCATGACATGGCATACGGGTAGTAACGGGTGTGGGAGAGACACTCACCGATCTCGAAAGGCATCCCGGTAGTGTGATCACTCCTTCTGGTGTATTCCCCTTAAAGTCTAACCTCAGGCACTTACACTGCTGAGAACGGGCGTTACACGTTGCCAGCCCTAAGGGCGACTTGGCATTCTGGAGGTCGAAAGGAGCCTCTCTTTCAGTGGGTTGGTGAAATGAGGATCCTAGCATCTATGCGCCACTTCGCGAGCAGTACGCTCGGACGTACGAGTTGGTGGTTGGGCTCGAATAGACGCACTATTCTGCAGCGGCAAAGACCGCAATCCAGCTTCCTGATTTTTGGCGCTCTCTTCCGCAGTTGAATGATCCTAGTGGCCCTGAACCAAATGGCGGAGGAATGCGACAAGCTGATCCGCACCATCAAAGCCCGCTAAGCGGAAGGGGTTCTGTTCTAAACGTGCTTTTGGTATGCGACACAGCGGCTTCTTGCAATCCACCTGAGAGTTTCCGTCGTTATAGACTGTGGCACACTGCAGCTGAGAACAAGTTCGTTGTGCTCTCGCTTATACCGATTGGGGGGCGCTCGCCTTACGCAGAACGGTGCCAGTGACCTGGCGACTGTGACGCATCGCTGAGTCATGAATCTAAGAGAATGTAGAGTGAGTAACCTCCTGATGCGCTGGATGTCGAGCTCGCCTGGGGGCACTGCTCGGAGGCACTGATGTTGATCAAGAAATCATCGAACATTCCCGATTCGGAGATCACCCCGAAGCGGCTCTATATGGATCGACGCGCCTTCCTTGCAGGAGCCGCGACACTGGCAGGCGCTGCCGTCAGCGGCACGATGTTTAGCGCTATTGTTTCCCCGGGCCAAACCGTGCTGGCCGACGCGAAACTTAGCTACAAAAAAGGACCTTACGGCACCGACGAGAAGGAGACTCCATACAAGGACATTACCAACTACAACAACTACTACGAGTTCAGCACCGATAAGTATGAGCCGGCAGGCCTGTCCAAAAATTTCCGGGTTCGTCCCTGGAAGGTCAAAGTTGACGGCCTGGTCGCCAAGCCGCAAGTTTTGGAGATTGATGCATTGATGAGCATGCCCTTGGAAGAGCGCGTGTATCGCATGCGCTGTGTCGAAGGGTGGTCAATGGTGATCCCCTGGATCGGGTTTCCACTCAGCTCTCTGCTCAACCAAGTGCAGCCCACGTCTAAGGCAAAATATGTCGAGTTCACTTCGTTATATGATCCCTCGCAATACCCAGGCCAGCGGCGTGAGGTTCTGCAATGGCCGTACGTCGAGGGTTTGCGGCTTGACGAAGCAATGAACCCGCTCACGATTCTTGCAGTAGGTCTCTACGGCGGTCCCCTACCCAACCAAGATGGCGCCCCGATCCGCCTGGTCGTGCCCTGGAAATACGGGTTCAAGGGGATCAAGGCGATCGTGCACATCAAGCTGGTGGAAAAGCAACCGGTTTCGACCTGGACCAAGGCCGGACCCAACGAGTATGGGTTCTATTCGAATGTCAATCCCGACGTCGACCATCCGCGCTGGAGCCAGGCCACCGAGCGCCGCATTGGGGAGTTCTTCAAGCGCAAGACACTGATGTTCAATGGCTATGGAGACCAGGTTGCGTCGCTCTACACGGGAATGGACCTGAAGAAGAATTTCTAGGGTCCGCTGCTTAATAGTCGATTTTACAGGACCTTGAATTGTGAAACCGAAGTACCTGAAGCCGATCCTGTTTATGGCCTGCCTGATGCCACTGGTTCGGCTGGGATGGAAGGCTGCATCCGTCGGGCTGGGCGCAAATCCCATCCAGGTGATCACCTACTCGACGGGCACATGGACGCTGGTTTTCCTTCTGGTGACGCTCTCAATAACGCCGCTGCGAAAGCTCACCAGGCAATACTGGCTCATTCAGTACCGTCGGTTGGTGGGACTGTTCGCCTTTTTCTACGCGTGCCTCCACTTCACCACCTACCTGTGGCTGGATCAGTTCTTCGACCCGCATAGAATCTACAAAGACATCTACAAGCGGCCTTTTATCACGGCGGGATTCACTGCATTCGTGTTGCTGATTCCTCTCGCAGCCACCTCGACAAGGTGGGCCATCCGCAAACTGGGCAAAACCTGGCAGGCGCTGCATCGGCTGATCTACGTGTCGGCGACAGCGGGGGTCATTCACTACATCTGGCTGGTGAAGAAAGATGTGCGGGTTCCGGAAATCTATGCGGCGATTCTGGCAGCGCTGTTGTTCTATCGCATCATTGTTTGGGCACTGGCCCGCAGGTCTGTCGCCACAGCACAGAATCTGAGACCTGCGCTCGAACGGACCTCGGCCATCGCCGACTGACGCGGAAGTTCCCGCCTCAGGACTAACAAAGATGCTGTAATATTTGAACTTTCCTGAACGCTGCCTAACCTGCAGCTTACGAGTCAATATGGACCAACGCAGTTTCCAGAGACTGCTGCGTCGCACTGTCGCCATACCGGTCGTGTTGCTAGTATTACTCGCCGCCACCCTAGTCGGTGAGATCTGGCTGCTCTCGACGTCCCTGCATTGGGTTGATCATTCCGATCGGGTAATTGCCAACGCTCGCCAGTTAATCCGTTACATCGTAGAAATGGAGACCGGCGTGCAAGGGTACATCCTCACGGGAGATCAAACGTTTCTTGAATCCTACAACGATGCCAAGTCCAAGGTAGCTGACCAAGCTCAACTTCTACAACAACTCACCTCTGACAATCCGGACCAGCAGCGGCGCGTGAAAGAACTCAATGACCTGGACATGCGGTGGATCCTGTGGAGCGATCAACTGCTGGCACAACACACGGGAAGCATGCTAACCCAGCAGGAGCTGTTGGATGGTCAGCGCCTGATTACGGTCATTCGCGAAAAGCAGAGAGAATTTGTAAGCGTCGAGGAAGGGTTGCGAGGCGATCGCTCCCGCCAGGCGTCACACCTTAATGGGCTCGTCGTCGGATCCGCCGTCGGGCTGTCGCTGCTGATCGCCATCTCGTTATTTACCCTCACTCGTCGCGAGTTGCTCCAGCTTTCCACAACGTATGAACGCCGCTTGGCAGCAGAGGCAGAGCGGACAGGAGAGTTGCAGGAGAGCCGGGAGTTCCTCCGCATTACGTTTCGTAGCCTGGGCGAGGCTGCTATCGCGGTTGATTCCGGAGGCAAAATCTCCTTCATCAATCCCGCTGCCTCGGAGTTGACCGGCTGGAGTGAGACGGACGCCATTGGTTGTCCCCTGCACCAGGTTCTACGGTTGGTTGATGAACGGACCCGGCTCGAGTTCGAAAACCTGATGGAGCGGGTACGCCGATCGCAGGAGCCCGTGGCCATATCCAACCATGTTGCTCTCGTGAGCCGGAATGAACAGGAATTTCCCGTCGAACTGAATGGCGCGCCGATAATGAATGATCGCGGCAAGCTGGGGGGCCTGGTCATGCTGTTCCGCGACATCAGTCAACGCCGTATGACAGAACAGACGCTGCGTTCCAGCGAACGTCTCACGCTCGCCGGGCGGCTCTCAGCAACCATCGCACACGAGATCCGGAATCCCTTGGACACGGTTTCGAACCTCATTTACCTGATGGAGCATGAGGCAGGGCAAAGCACAACAACCATGCAGTATCTGAAAATGGCTGGCGACGAACTGGGCCGAATCACGCAGATTACCAGCCAGCTGCTGACATTCCACCGCGAAGCACGGGCTCCAGTAAAGGTTGATCTCGCAGAAGTGCTGCAGAGTGTGCTGACCCTGTTCGCTCCGCAGATTCGAAAGAGCCACATCAAGGTCGATGAGCGGTTTGAGGCTGCCTTGCCGGTTCGCGGTTATCCCGGAGAGCTTAGGCAATTGTTCTCCAACCTGGTCGGTAATGCAATCGACGCAATGCCCAGAAGCGGAAAGTTGATTTTGCACGTACGCCACTCCAGCCTGGCGTCCGATCCCATGCGCAAGGGTGTGCGGGTTACGGTGGCTGACTGCGGAAGCGGGATACCGGCAGGTGTGCGGAAAAATCTCTTTGCTCCCTTCTATACCACCAAGGGTGAAAAGGGAACTGGTCTCGGTCTCTGGGTGAGCCGCGGCATCATAGAGAAACATGAAGGCACGATCCACCTCACCAGCGTACTTCGTCCAGGGCGGACGGGCACAGCGTTTTCGGTATTCCTGCCTTTCGAGCAAAGTCTGGGAATGCTCGACGTGCCGGAAGTCCCGCCCGCAGCATGATCAGATCTTAGAGACTGTAACAAAACCCCCTAGCAGCGCGGCAACAGCTCCGACATTCTATTGCTGTTCGGAGGACCTTCACATGGCTGGCGTGCTCGTTCCTGATGCGTTGTGGAAGTTGATCGAACCTCTTCTGCCAATTCCGTCGTCCAAGCCGCAAGGTGGGCGACCGCGCCTGACAGACCGGGCTTGCCTCGCGGGCACTATTTTCGTGCTCTGTAGTGTATTCCCTGGCGAATGATGCCAAAAGCACTGGGTTGCGGCTCCGCCATGACCTGCTGGCGACGGTTGCGAGACTGGCAGCAGGACGGAATTTGGGATTTGATCTATTTCGCATTGCTGGACTGGCTTTCCCGTGATGGCCAGATCGACTGGTCGCGTGCCGGGGTTGACAGCTGTTCGGTACGCGCGGTTTTGGGGGCGGCTGACTGGGCCAAATCCAACAGATAGGGCTAAGTGTGGCAGTAAACGCCACTTGATTTGCGATGGTCACGGTATTCCCTTGGCGATCAAACTGACCGAAGCCAACTGTCACGATTCAAGCCAGGCTTTACCTTTGCTCGATGGCATTCCGTCGCCCCAAGGGCCGCGTGGCTTGGGCGATGGCGCTGGGTTGTGGAACGGGCAGCCCGGCGTAAGCATCAGATTTCCGTACCCCTTTGCTTGTGGACCAGCATTAATGGCGCGTAGGAATGCGAAAAACTGAGGCATGTTTTGCTTCGCTCGAGCCAAGTGTAGTCCCGACTTGTCGGCATCACGGAAGCAGCCTTCCAGTTGCCCGTGATCCGGCCCCGAGCAGTAGACATATCCCACCCGCTGAAGGCGACATACGATACTCTCTCTGACGGAGGGGCACAAGACCATGCCGACTGAACGTCTCATTCTCATTGACTACATGCCGCTTCTAAAGAAGTTGGTGGCAAATGCATCATGTCGTTTGCGGGCTGTAGTCATGATTTCGGCAAACTGTGGCTCAGTCCGTAGGGCGTCAAGCAGACGATCGCTTTGAAAATACGGGTAGGGGAAGAATCCGTTCTCGACGCTATACCGCAGCATACGTAACGATGAGGCACGATCGCCGAGTTCAGCATAGGCTTGCGCAACCTTGTAGACAGCCTCCGGATCACCCACCCCGCGCTCCGTTATTTTCCTTTCCATCTCTCGAAGAGCGTCGATTCCCTTGCCAGCCTCGTGATGCATACCGTAGCTCAATGCCTTACCAATTTGCGCCTGAAACATCGCCGTGTCGAGTTCAAATGCACGATCAAAGTATTTGGCTGCTTGCATAAAATCCCGCTGATAGTACTTTCCAAAGCCGCGATAGAAGAGAACAAACGCGCTGTCATAGTCGTCAGGCAAGCTGCGGAGGAATTGGTCGTAGTTTCCGGTGTACAGGTAACCGTTTATCGCCGACGTTGTGATTTTGACGGTTGGGTCGATCTGGCGGGCTAGCTCACATTCTCTAATTGATTCGCGAAGCATTCCGCCATAGCGATATGCGTATCCTAGTTCCCAATGTAGCTCCGGATGATTTGGATTCGCCTTGAGGGATTCGCGAAGCAAGGGAACCGCTTGCTCGACTCGACCTGTGTCGGTCAGCAAATTCGCCATATAGATTCGCGTGTCAGTCTGCACTGGATCCAGGGCAATGGCTTTTTCGTAAGCGGTCTGCGCCTTCTTGTACTGCTCTTGCCCGCCGAACCTGAACGAAGCTTGTGCAGTATATGCACGACCGATCTGTGCCCAAGTTGGCGCGTAGTTTGGATCGATTTCCACTGATTTCTGCAGCATCTGTATGCTCAGGGGGAATTCGCCCCGCGCGTACAAATCCACGCCATGCAAGTAATATTCGTAAGCCAAAGGACTCACTGCCGTCGCCGCGTTTAGTGTTTCGTGTTGAGAAGGAGTCAGATTCAGCTCGAGGCTTCTTACGATTTCCTGTGCGACCTTATCCTGTACCGCCAGCAGGTTGTCATACTTAACATCGATCGCACCCTTCCAGAGGATCTTGTTTGCCTTCACGTCAATGAGTTGCGGTGTGACCCTGAGGTTATCACCGTCTCGCACTACATTCCCGGCCAGGATGGTGTCCACTTTCAAATCAGCAGCGACCTTTTGAATGTCGATTACCTGACCACGATACTTTTCGACAGTCGATGATGGCCGCACTGACACGGCATTTACGCGTCCCAGCTTCGTGATGGCCGCGTCAGCCAGTGAGAAGCCCAGGAAATCTGTCCTCGGATCTTCTTTGAGGTTGTGAAACGGAAGGATTGCCAGTGCTCGTGGTACTGGTTGATTCGCGTTCTTCTCCTCCGCTCGGTGGCTCAGCCTGTAAACGAAAAGTGCCAGAATGAAAATCGCTGCCGTGCTGAAGACTCCTGCTGTGACCCCTCGGACTCTGTTCGAAGTGATGCTCTTCGGGAAATCCGGACGAGCGCCAGGTACGACCGTGTCCGGTGATGCTACCTGGACAGCTTGGTCCTTCGCATCTGTCTCTTGTTCGCCAGGAACCAAGAACGGTAGGACATTGGAACCGGATTCCGGCGAACCGCCGAATCGAATGCTTTGGTCGCCCAAGGTATTCGAAGTCCTTAGTGAGGGAGCTTTCGGCGGTGTTTGTCCTACGTGGACCGGCGCGGCAAACCGGTAGCCCGCCTTGGGCACGGTTTCAATATAAGGCGCCTCGTCGTCTCTCTCGCCAAGTGCCCGCCTGATAGCAGAGATAGCCACCGGCAGGTTGGACTCCTCAACAAAGCTACCTGCCCATACCGACTCAAGAATTTGATTCTTGGTCATTAGCCGACCGTGGTTTGCCACGAGCAATACAAGCAAATCGAAACTCTTGGGAGGAAGGGAAACTGCCTGCTTGTCACGCAGCAAGCGGCGTTCTGCGGGGTCCAGACAAAATGGGCCGAACTCATAGAAGTGTTCCTTTTCCAATCGCATAGACACGTTCAGCCCCTCGTTTAGAAGTTCTCAAGAATTTCTTTAGAGAGTCCTCACCGCCACTTAAAGACTTAACTACAATCTCGGCGCGAAACTGCCATCACGTTGCGACACCTTGCACGCTTGTTGGCACATTCTAAGCCCGTGCCAAAACCCAAGCAAGGATCCTGCGAGATTCACTGAAGAACACACATGCGCAAACAATCAAGTCCCTCGGCAGCGGACGGGGCATAGCAACTCCAGGAGGAGCCAAAAAAATGTACTCTCGTTTTCTCGCGGTAACGGCGCTGGCAGGTATGCTTGCCCTTCCCGCTGCCGCCAACTCATTTTTCTTCACCACCGGTAGTCCCGACGGCAAAATTGCCACGCTCTCTCGAGTGAGCAGCCCCGGCAAGATTCAAACCGAAACCGCCGACGACTTCATCCTCGGTAAACAAACAGCCCTTACCCAGGCCACCTTCATCGGCTTGATACCGACCGGTAGTTCCCTGAACTCTGTCAGTCAAGTTGAGATCGAGTTCGACCACCTGTTTCCTCAAGACTCAGGCCCTTTTGACGGATTGGTCCCAACCAGAACGAACTCGCCGGCGGATGTTGAGATTGGGTCGGCGACCCGGGACAGCGCAAAAGGGACGCTTAGCTAGTTACGGCGCTGGAGTTCGTCCAGCACGCGTTGTCGAAGTGAGGTCACAGAAATCTCCTTTCTCTGTGACACACACTATGTCACCTACTCCAACAA
>Ga0306926_10004320_pt1 | contig 14892 bp, 8 predicted proteins | sample flu12Cox44000178_FD_203759 | JGI IMG/M metagenome (GOLD analysis project Ga0306926, IMG submission 203759) | Lab enrichment of tropical soil microbial communities from Luquillo Experimental Forest, Puerto Rico - flux8day.12C.oxic.44.000.178 (v2)... | ecosystem: Environmental > Terrestrial > Soil...
GCCGCTCCCGTACCCCGTACAGAACACCTTGCTCGACCCGGGGTTCCCCAAGGGTGCCCGCAACTACTGGAAGTCCGCCTACTTCAAGGAGATCACGGCCGACACCGTGTCCGTCATGGTGGCGCGGTTCGCCCAGACTCCGTCGATCATGACGGGAATGGTCATCGAGCACTTCCACGGCGCTGTCACCCGCGTCGCCCCGACGGCCACCGCGTTCCCGCACCGGAAGCCGGGCTGCAACCTCGTCATCACCGGCGTGTGGCCCGACGCCAGAGACGACGACGCCAACATTGCCTGGGTCAAAGACACCTTCGACGCGCTCGCTCCATACACGGCCGACTCGGTCTACGTGAACTACCTGGCCGACGACGACACCGCGCGGGTGCAGGCTGCGTACGGGCCCTGCTGGGATCGGCTGCAACAGGTCAAGCGTGCGTACGACCCCGAGAACGTCTTCCACCTCAACCAAAACGTCACGCCCGCATAGCCGCACGTGCATTTCGACTGTCGCCTACGCCGACGTCACGGCAGGATCCGTGAACCGCCCGGGTTCTCTCAACACCTCCTGACCGCGGAAGCGAGGACGGAGAAATTCGCTGGAGGTATCGCCTGCGAGGCCAACCGCGCGTCGGTGCAGCGAGGCAAAGAAGGCGAGCGGTGGCAAGGCGTGCCAGCTCCGCAAGACGCTGACGGCCGAGCCGGGTACCGCATGGCGGCCAGAACGACGGCTAGCCGCGGTTATGACGAGTTCCTGAGGTCGCCGGCTGCGTAGCGGTCCCCTGGTGCAGTCCGGCGGACCTTGTGACCCGGGGCGTGCTCGCGTCGTCGACCTGTTCGTTGGATCTGCCCGGAGCCAGGGCCACCTGGAGCACCGAGGACCGGCTGCTGTACACCCTCGCCGGCCGGGCGCCGTGGTTGCTGGGCATTATGTGCGTCCGCGTGCCGATGGCGTCAGGCCCGGATGGGACGCTGGCAGGCGGTGGGTGGCATCCAGATCCGGGCACTGCTTGGGGAAGGATACGAGGACACTGGCAGCCTGATTAATGCGCTTACGCGCGTGGCGCGCTCGGGCCCGAGAGCGTCGAAGAACGCTGCGACACTGTCCTTGCTGCGTGACCGCTCCCGGGTTCCTGCTGCGTGGTCCGATCAGGCCGCTCAGCGCGGGAGCACGGGCTCGTCGGGAGGGGATTCCTCAGGGAAGGATTTCTCGGCGAGGTGATGCAGGACTCGTTCGTTGAGGGCGGCGAGGGTGTCGAGCTCGGCGGGGGTGAACAGGTCGATGAAATGCCGGCGGACGTTGTGCACGTGCTGGGGCGCTGCGTCCTCAATGGCGCGGCGTCCGGCGGGCAGAAGGCAGATCATGGCGCTGCGTCCGTCGGCGGGGTTGGGTTCGCGGACGATCAGCCCTCGCTCCTGCATGCGCCGGACCTGGTGGGAGAGCCGGCTCTTCTCCCACTGCACGAGGGCACCCAGTTCCTGCGCGGGCATACGGCCCGTGGGGTGCCCGGAGAGCACTGCCAGGATCTCGTAGTCGGCATCCGACAGACCTGAGTCCTGGAGCAGGTGCTGGTTCAGGCACGCGTTGAGCTGGTGGCGCGCGTGCATGAAGGCCCGCCAGGCGCGGTCTTCGCGGGCGTTGAGCCAGTCCGGTTCCGTCGGCATGCGCCCATGCTACTCCTTGGTTGACGCGTCAACCAAGAGGAGTATATGGTTGACGCATCAACCGCTCGTTTGCACCAGGAGGAGAGCGATCATGACCACCACCAGTCTGAGTTTCGCGGCCCTGACCATCGACTCCGCCGATCCCGCCGCCCTGGCGAACTTCTGGGGCAACGCCCTCGGCCGCCCGGTCAGCCCGGGCGCGGTCGCCGGGGACACCGCGGTCGACGCCACCGGCCCCGGCAGCGGCCCGCGGATGATTCTCCACCATCCCCCCGGGCCCGGGACGGCCAAGAACAGCGTCCATCCCGTCCTGGTCACCGACCACCACGACGAGGAGATCGAGCGGCTGACCGGCCTCGGCGCCAGGCCGCTCAACGAGATCACGCTCCCGCCTGCGGCGCTTCCACCTGGCGTGGCGGCGGTCCGCCAGACCACCTTCGCCGACCCGGAGGGCAACGAGTTCGACCTGGTCACCTGGCAGCCCGAGTAGCTGCCAGGCCCGGGCGCCAACCGAGGCCCCATTGATGATCTTGGATCGGCGGCTACCTTCGGCGGTGACCCTCGATCCAAGATCATCAGAACTGGCCGAAGGAGCAGCCATGCATTATCGGTGCTTCGCCTGCCCCACATCGCCGGGCAGTGCCTGGTTCTCGAGGCAGTGATCGTCCGGGTCGATGGCGCGCATGGTGCGCTGGCCGAACATCTCATGAAGCAGCGCATAATGACGATTGTGGTTGCCGGGGCGGCGCCGGATGTGATTCGGACGCCTGATCAGCGGGTGCGGGTGTTTGTGAGTTCCACGCTGCAGGAGCTGGCTGCGGAGCGTCAGGCGGTGCGGGATGCGGTGACCCGACTGCGGCTCGTGCCGGTGATGTTCGAGCTGGGGGCCCGGCCGCACCCGCCGCGTCCGGTGTACCGGGCCTACCTGGCGCAGAGCCAGGTGTTCGTCGGCATCTACTGGCAGAGCTATGGCTGGGTCGCGCCGGGCGAGCAGGTCTCCGGGCTGGAGGATGAGTACGAGCTGTCGGCCGGGCTGCCTCGGCTCGTCTACGTCAAGGCGCCGGCGCTGGACTGCGAGCCGCGGCTGGCGGCGCTGCTGGCCCGGATCAGGGACGAGGGCGGGATCTCGTATAAGGCCTTCGCCGACGCGGCTGAACTGCAGCAGCTGGTCGAGGACGACCTGGCGGTGCTACTGAGCGAGCGGTTCGAGATGACCCAGCTGGGCGGCGACGCCGCGGAGGGCGCGCTACTGGCGGGGGCGGTTCCGGTGCCGGCCACGCCGCTGCTGGGCCGCGAGCAGGAGGCCGCCGCGATCGAAGATCTGGTCGTCCGCGAGGGGGTGCGGCTGGTGACGCTGACCGGCCCGGGTGGGGTGGGGAAGACCCGGCTGATGCTGGAGGCGGCGCGTCGGCTCGGCCCAGGGTTCGCGGACGGCGTACGGCATGTTGACCTGGCCGCGGTCTCCGTGGCCGACCTGGTGGCGCCCGCGATCGCCACCGGGCTGGGGCTGAGCACGTCAGCTACCCGGCTGACCGCCGACCTGGAGTCATACCTGCAGGCCCGGCAACTGCTGCTGGCGCTGGACAACTTCGAGCAGGTGGTGGGTGCGGCACCGCTGCTGTCCGAGCTGCTAGCGGCCGCGCCCGGCCTGGTCATGCTGGTAACCAGCCGGATGGTGCTTCGGCTCAGCGGCGAGCACGAGTTCCCCGTCCCGCCGCTGCCAGTCCCGCCCGCCGGCGCGGCCCCGGACCCCGCAGACCTGCAGGACTACGCCTCAGTACAGCTCTTCGTGGAGCGGGCGCACGCCGCCGATCCAGGCTTCGAGCTGACCGCCGAGAACGCAGGAGCGGTGGCGGAGATCTGCCGCCGACTAGACGGGCTGCCGCTGGCCGTCGAGCTGGCGGCCGCGCGGGTCCGGCTGCTGCCGCCACAGGCGCTGGCCCCGCGGCTTGATGAGAGGTTCAGCCTGCTGACCGGCGGGGCCCGTGACCTGCCCGAGCGGCAGCAGACCCTGCGCAACACCCTGGAGTGGAGCTTCGGCCTGCTGCCGGCCGGCGAGCAGGCGCTGCTCGCCCGGCTGGGCGTGTTCGCGGGCTCGTTCAGCCTGCCCGCGGCCGAAGCCGTCGGTGCCGATGCCCCGCAGGAGGGCCACACCCCGGCGCCGGGACAGGTGATGGACACGCTGGGTTCCTTGATGGACAACAGCCTGATCCGGCCGCAAACCAGCCGCGGTGAGCCGCGGTTCGTGCTGCTGGAGACCATACGGGAGTACGCGCTGGAACGCCTCGCGGACTCCGGCGACTGGGTGGAGACGCACGACCGGCACGCCACCTATTTCCTGGCCCTGGCCGAGCCGGCCGACGCCGACCTGACCGGTACCGGGCAGCTGGCCTGGCTGGACCGGCTGGAGACCGAGCACGACAACCTGTGGGCCGCGATCTCCTGGCTGGCCGACCACGGCCCGCTCGAACAGGCCGTGCACCTGAGCCTGGTCACCTGGAGGTTCTGGTGGCTGCGCGGCCACGCCGCGGAGTATGCCCGCCTAGTCGACGACTTCGTGGCCGGCAGCGAGGACATGCCGCCCTGCCAGCATGCCATGGCGCTGACCGAAGGCGGCTTCATCCTCCTCGGCAACGGAGATCTGGCCCGGGCGCAGCAGCTGTTCGAGCAGAGCCTGCCGTTGTACAAGCAGGACGACGAAGGGCTGGCGGTGTCGGTGACGATGAACGCGCTGGTCCTGGTCGTTCTGGGCCGCCTCGCCGCACTCCGCCGCGATTACGCCGACGCCAGCAGACTCGTCGATGAGGGCCGGGCTCTGCTGCGGGAGCTGCGCGACGAGGACTTCACCGGGTACGACCGGCTTCAGCAGCAGCTGGTCCTCGCCTACCTGGATAGCGTCCTCGGCCATATCCGGCTCGGCCAGGGCGACAACGACGCCGCGGCGCGGCTGTTCACCGACGGCCTGGCCGTGGCCCGCGATGTCCAGGACTGGAATCCCCTGCTCGTTTTGCTGTACGACCTGACGCTGGCCACCCAGGCCCAGGGCGACCTGGCCGGCGCGGCGGGGCACCTGCAGGAGGGGCTGGCGCTGGCGGCCGAGGCCGGAGACGAAACAAGCGCCGCCTACTACCTCGAGGTCCTGGCGGGCATCGCCGGGCAGCAGGACAACCCGCAGCGGGCTGTGCGCCTGTTCGCCGCCGCCCGCTCGATCCTGGACGCCCGCGGCAGCGGCTGGCTGCACGCCTTCGTGCCACCCGCCCCGCACGACGATGCGATCCTGGCCAGGTTGCAGTCTCGTATCGGCGACGCGGCATTCGAGCAGGCCCAGGCGTGGGGCCGGTCCGCCGGGAGCACACGCGCGGTGGAATACGCACGGGAGCAGGCGTGACCCGCCGCGGCCGCGTCCGTCCACGGCAGGCTGCGGCGGCCCGGCCAGCGGGCCCGGCACCGGGCAGGAAGCGGCCAGGGGGGCGGCAGGCAGCCGGCCGGCTCGCGCCACCTGGGAAAGGCCCGCGAGGCTGCGCGGCGCTGCAAAGCCGAGATCGCGGCCGCAGGTGACGCCACCTGGCCTACACGAAGCCTTTGGCACGACCGAGTGTCGGTTCAGCTCGCTGGCCAGGAAGTCCGCGCCGATCATCCGGATATGAGACCCCGCGTTCAGCCATCCCGGCGGTTGGAAACTACGCCAGATCGGCGGGTAGGCGCGCTGTTATCAACCGGGCTTCGCTTAGTTGGCCGCCTCGGTTATGGCCCCAAACGGGTGAGTAGTGGGCCCGTATTTTTATACAGCGGTTCCCTCCGGGTGAACATCCGAATCTGCATACAGCGCGCTCGAGCGCGAGCCTGCCGACCCTGGTGGCGGTGGCGCGTCCCTGCCCCGCCCGCCATTTCCGGGCCTGCGGGCGGCGTTTCCAAGACCGATCACCGCACAGGCACGCCAAGCAACCCACCACCCGGGGCCCTCGCGGCCAGCGCTACCTGGACGCTAGCCAGACCGGACCAGAATGCACCGCGCCTACCCATTCGCCCGATGCGAATAGTGCTCGTTGCCAGGACTCTGGGTTAAATAGAACGTTTTGTCGACTACGTAGAAAGGGCCGCGACATGCTGGGCGAACGGGTGGACGATCAGCGGCGCGAACGTGCTACGTGCCGGACTGTCTTGCTCGCAGATCGCCGTTCTAGCTGGTCGGCCCTTGCCATGTCCAGGATTGAGATGGGGTTCCGTCTGGCTCGCGCCCGGACAAGTAGCCGGGCGCCCCGTCAGCATGCACCGTGAGGAAAGATCGAACATGCCCACGCTAGAGCTTTGGGTCCTGGATTGTGAACATGAGAGTCATGTTTTCAAGCTGCGTGCTTGAGCCGTGCTCGGGCGATGTAGTCATCGACGTGGCGGTCGATGACGGTCAGTGCCTGGCGTAGCGCGGGCGGGGCTTGCGGCTGGTCGGCGGCGGCCAGGGGCCTGAGCAGGCGGTTGTAGAGCTTGGTGTAGAAGACCGCGACGCGCCTGCCTTCGGGGGTCAGGGCGTAGGTGTGGGTGTGGTCGATCCGGCGGATCAGGCCGTTGAGGCGCAGGCGGCGCAGGTCGTGGGTCATCTGGCTGGGACTGTAGCTTGCTCCGAGCAGCCGGGCGGTCAAGGCACGCAGGCTCTTGTTGGTGATGCCGCAGGCGCCGGACAGGGTCAGGGACAAGGCGCCGGCCAGGGCCATGACCCGAGGATCGCCGAACCGCAGGGCCGGGGTCCTCCGCCCCTCCGCGTCGACGGAGGGGTGCGCGATCCGCTCGATGGCTGGGCTCGCAAGGACGCAGTCCTGGCCGGCACGCATAATCTGCATCAGCCGGCGGTTCACGTCACCGGCCTTGGCGGTCAACTCGCCGAAGTGTTCCAGGCGGCGCAGGACGCCGATGTCGTAGGCGTCGTTGATGACGGTCTCGACCCGCAGCGCCCGGCCGTCTTTGAGGTAGGTCTTGATCCGCGAGTGCCGGTAGAAGGCGTTGACCACCACGCCGTCGTTGTCGCGGTCGACGGCGGTGCGGAAGATGCCCTTGGTGACGCAGCGGACCTGCCGGTTGAAGATGATCTCCATGTTGTCCGGGCGGCCGATGTCCAGGTTGTCCGCGGCCAGGGCCTCGAAGAACGCCCGGGCATGCCGGGGCGCGGTGAAGACGATGGTCTTGGCGACCTCGACCTGGCGCATGGAGATATCCCACCAGTAGCCGGCCTGGCGGTCGGCGCGGTTGAACGGCAGCGGCAGCCGCGCCCACCAGCGCTCGGCGAATACCTGGATGTGGCCGGACCCGAGGCAGTCGCAGATCTTCTGCAGCGCGGCCGGGTCCTCGCAAGAGGCGAACCCGTTGGACAGCTCTTTGAACGGCAGGGCCGCCCGGAGGGCCTGGCGCTTGGCCCATTCGTGCCCGTTGACCCAGATCTTGCCCGGGTAGGGGAAGTAGGCGCAGACCTTGATGAACGCCGGGCCGAAGCCCTCATCCCAGACGTAGAAGTAGTAGCAGGTCACCCATCGTTCGGTGCGGTTATAGGAGAACCACACCGCCCCGGTGGGGGTCTGGTCTTTGGTTCCGGTGAACACCCGCTGGTACTCCTGCGCCACCCCGATCGCCACCACCTGGGACCGCCCTGTCGCGGCGGCCTTGCGCATCAGCGGCATAACCCGATCGATCTTCCGCTCCGGCCACGGGCTGTCGGCCAGCACCCCTGGCCGGCTCTTGTCCCGCCTGCCGGCGAAGCTCAGCACCGGGATGCCGTTGACCTCGGCGAAGGAGGCCACCGCCCGGCGGAACGCCTGCCCCCGCCGTTCCAGCAGCGCGGGTGAGGGAATCGGGTTGTGCTCATGGACGGTCAGGAAGTTGACCACCTGGCCGCCCACCACCAGGGTCGGGACGGACAAGGTCAGGTAGACCCGGTCCACGCAGTCGATCTCCAGCAGCTTGTGCCCGTCCAGCACGTCGTTGACCGTGACCGCCTTCGCCCGCACCAGACGTGATGCCATGACCACTCCCGCAACCAGATCCTGATCGCGAGGATGAACCCGCTAGCACCGGCTTGCCTGCAGAACCGTCAACCTCGGCGGTCCGAGGCGGAGCCTCCCTGGTGCGCTGTCCACCAACGTTCACCGGCTCCGGCACCAGCTCCGAGCGCGTTGGCACCCGGCGGAGGTATGTGGACACCGCACTAGCGGCCCTAGTGGCCAAGGTGCTGACCGCGTCGCTGGCCCGTGCCTCCTGCAGCGCATCCAGCAGCTCGCCAACATGCCTCGGGTCGCGCGGGTCGCCGCAGGCGATCACGTCGCATCCCTGTCTCGGGTACGCGCCTATCGCCGAATCGGCGCGTGCGGTGCAGGGCGTGATCGCGGGAGGGAATTCGCCCAGGACTCCCAACTCGGCGCGCCGCTTCGTTTCGTACGGAAGTCTCTCGCCTGTCTTCACGTTCCCCGCAGCGCCTGAAGAAGACCGGCCAGGCTGCCGCAGGCCGGCAGTTATTGGGTTCGTCCAAGAGGAGTGACCGGGATCGGGTTTGTGTGCTGGGCCTGGAGATGGTCACCCCGATGACCAGGACCGGCGGCTCAGTGTTTGATTGATAGTGAGCCGGTTCCTGGCAGGTGCCAGCGGTAGGGCGCGGTGAGGCGGTCGAGTGCTGGCTGGGGTCCCCAGGAGCCGCGGGAGTAGGGCTGGGTGGGGGGCGGGTTGTCCAGCAGCGGGGCGGAGATCTCCCAGAGGCGCTCGATCGCGTCGGCGCTGGTGAACAGGGACTGGTCGCCGAGCATGGCGTCCAGCAGCAGCCGCTCGTAGCCCTCGAGGGTGCTGGCGGCGCCGGAGGAGTCGGCGTAGCGGAAGGTCATCTCGGCGGGGCCGAGCCTCATCGCCGCGCCGGGTTCTTTGGCCAGGAAGCTGGCGGTGATGGAGCCGGGGTCGGCGAAGTCGATGACGATCTCGTTGCGCCGCCCGTTCGGGGCGTGGCTGCCGTGGACGGGGAACATCCGCAGCGGCGGCTCGCGGAAGCCGAGCGTGATCAGCTGCCGGCTCGCGGCGAGGTGCTTGCCGGACCGCAGGAAGAACGGGACCCCGGCCCACCGCCAGTTGTCGACCTCGGCGCGCACCGCGGCCAGGGTTTCGGTCGGGGAGCCCAGTTGCACGCCGGGCTCGTCGTGGTAGCCGGTGTACTGGCCGCGCACCGCGTTGGCGGGGTCGATGGGCTGAAGCGCGTCGAAGACCTTGGCCGTCTCGGCGCGCAGGTGCCGGGCGTCCAGCGAGGTGGGCGGTTCCATGGCCACGAACCCCAGGACCTGGAACAGGTGGGTGACGATCATGTCCCGGTAGGCGCCGGTCTGGTCGTAGAAATCCGCGCGTCCCTCGGTCGAGAGCGTCTCGGGCACGTCGATCTGTACGTAGGCGATGTGCTTTCGGTTCCAGACCGGCTCGAACAGGCCGTTGGCGAAGCGGAGGGCCAGGATGTTGTCGACCGATTCCTTGCCGAGGAAGTGGTCGATCCGGAACACCTGTGACTCACCGAAATGGGCGTGCACGGTGGCGTTCAAAGCGCGGGCGGAGGCCAGGTCGGTGCCGAACGGCTTCTCGATGATGATCCGGGACCCGGGGGCCAGGCCTGCGGCGCCGAGCATGCCCACCGTGGGCTCGAAGGCGGCCGGCGGGACGGCCAGGTGGAACAGCCGCCCCGGCGCGCCGCCGATCTGGTGTTCCGCCCGGCTGATGGCCTCGACCAGCGGGAGGGTTCGGACGGGGTCTGCGCTGGCGAACGAGAGCCGGCGGGCGAACGCGTGCCAGGCCGCTCCGGTCGGCTTGGTGGTCCCGAATTCGGCTACCGCCTGGCGGGCGTGCTCGCGGAACTGCTCGTCGGTCATGCGCCGCCGGGAGGAGCCGATGATCTGGTATCTGTCGGGCACCAGGCCGGCCCCGGCCAGGTGGAACAGCCCCGGCAGCAGCTTGCGCCGGGCCAGGTCGCCCGTGGCCCCGAACATGACGATGACGTGGTTTCCCGGGCGGGGCGCCGGTCCCCGGACCTGCCCTTCCCGGGAGGGTGCCGGGGTAACCACGACCTGCTTCCCGGCAGGCGGCACGCCGAAGCCCTCGACGGGTTCGGTGACGATGGTCTTGGACATGACGGATGCGCCTTCCTCGGGTCGCGCTGGGCAACGACGGTTAAATGGTGGTGCCGGCCAGGTGGCCGATCAGGTAGGTGACGCCGACGGCCACAGCGCCGAGCAGCAGGTGACGCAGCGCGCCGCGCAGGAAGGGCTGGCCGGACTGCCGGGCGGCCAGCCCGCCGCCGGTGAAGGCGGCGACCGCGGCCAGGGCCAGCGCGGCGGCCAGGGAGGCGTACCCGAGCAGGTAGGGCAGCAGCGGGATCAGCGCCCCGGCCGCGAAGGCGGCCATGGCGGCCGCGGCCGCGGGCACCGGCCCATTCGATAACCGTGGGCTCCCGATCAGGATCGGGAACCGGGTCCTTGAACTCGACATACCAGTGCATGCCGCTGCAAAACGGCTTGTTCTGCGAATGCCCGCACCGGCACAGCGCATAATGCTCACCGGAAGCGCCCGCGTTGCGGTGCTCGGGTTTGCCCTGGCCGTCGCTGAGCGGGATGCCGCCGGTGATGCGGTAGGGGCAGTCCCTGGTGACCTCGATCACTGGCTCACGCGTGGCGTGCCAGTCGGCGTCGGCGCGGGCCTCGGCGCCGACGATGCCGTAGCGGAGCGCCCCCGACGGGCAGTCGCGTACCGCGCGGATGATCTCATCCATCCGCCCGCCGCTGGGGGCGACGAAGGGTTCTTGGCCCTGGCGGAAGACGGGCGCCAGCTGGCCGGTGCAATATCCCGAGTGCTGGCAGGTGCCGCGGTTGTCGAAGATGGTGACCTGCTGCCCGGCGTGGGTGTCGCGCCGGTCGGGGACCCGGCCCGGGTCCTTGGCGGCGGTGAACCCGGTGGCGGCGTGGCTGCCGTCGCACAGCGGCTTGATCTTCGAGCCGCCGCAGCGGCACAGCGCCAGCTGCGGCCGCACGCTCACCGGCTGGCCCAGCCAGTCGACCAGGCTGCCGACGCCGGTGACCAGGTAGGGGCCATCGGTCATCGCCTGGATACCCGGGCCGAGTCCGGCCTGCAGCGCCGCCAACTCCGCCAGCCGGCTTTCGGCCGCGCCCGGGCCGGCCGCTGCGATGGCCAGCCAGATGTCTCGCACGGCGCGGCCGCCTAGGACCCAGCCGAAGTGCAGTTCGCCGGTCATCGTGCCGGGTTGCCCAGCTGGGTCAATGCCGGTCCATTCCAGGTGCCAGGAACCGACGAAACGGCCGAAGAGCATGAGCTTGCCGGCGTGCTCGCCGGCTGGGCCTGTGACGTGCAGCGCGCGCACGAGCCCTCGGTTGCAGCGGGTCGCCTCTGTTTCGCTCCTCACTTGCCGTCCTCCTCGGTAAATACGCGGAACGCGTGGCCTGCCCGCATTGCGAGCGTCTGTATGACCTGCGCTCGTGTCCAGCGCGAGCGTCAGGCGTCGCGGGTGCTGGTGCGCCAGGCCCCGGCGGCGAGCGGGATCAGCGCCCAGCCCGCGATCACGGCGGCCGCCACGGCGGCCGACATGGTGGTGCTGACCGGATCCGGCCGCGCACCGGACAGCAGCCCTGCCGGGATCAACCGGTCCAATCCCGCCGTCAGCAGCCCCTCGCGCAGGACGCCGAGTTTGGACACCGCCAGCGCCAGCGGGGTCACCGCGAACTGCCAGGCCAGCAGGATCCCCACGGTGGTGGACCGCGACCCGGCTAGCGCCGCCAGCCCCAGGCCCGCCAGGTAGGCAACGGTCACCGCGAGCAGCACCCAGACGCCACCTTGGGCCATGGCGGCGATGCCAGGGCGCGGCAGCCGACCGGCCAAGAGCACCGAGCCCACGGCGGCGACGGCCCAGCCCAGGGCCACCAGCGGCAGGAGCAAGGCCAGGCCGCCAGGGATCCGCGCCGCGTACAGGGCCAGCCGGGACCGGCCGGTGGCCACCAGGTCCCGGAACACCCCCGCCTGCAGGTCACCGGCCCCCATGGTTGCGCCCACTAGCACGGCCGCGACGGTGCCCAGCGTGGACAGGAGGTAGGCGGCGTTGGCCAGGTTGCCCAGCCCGCCAGCTGGCCCGTACTTGGCCGGGTTCTGTGCGTGCAGGACCGCCAGCACGGCGCCCGCTGCAGCGACCGCTCCGGCGGTCAGCAGGGCGGCCCACGCGACCAGGCCGCGGCGCTTGCGGACCTTCAAGAACTCGGCGCTGACCAGCCTGCCGGCCACCACGGCCGCCCGGCCGCCGCCCAGGCTGGGGATGATGACGCTCATGCCACAGCCTCTTCCTCGAACTTGTGGGTGACCTGGAGGAACCGCTCCTCCAAGGTGGGCGCGGGCACCTCCAGCTGGTACACATCCACGCCAGCCTCAACCAGCGCCCGGTTGATGTCCGCGGCAGCCAGCCGCGCTTCGGCGTCCTGCCCAAGGCCGATGCGCAGCTGCGGCCCGTCTTCGGTCACCGAGCGGGCCGCGGGGTGGCTGGTAAGTACCGGCAGCGCCCGGCCGGGATCGCTGACCTGCACCACGACGGAACGGGCTCCCGCGGCCGACAGCTCAGCGACCGGGCCCTGGGCGATGATGCGCCCTCGGTCGACGATCGCCGCGATGTCACAGATCTTCTCCACCTCATCCAGCAGGTGCGAGGACAGCATCACCGTCCGCCCCTCCGCGACCAGCGCCCGGATCATCCCCCGGAACTCCACGATCCCGGCCGGGTCCAGCCCGTTGGTGGGCTCGTCCAAGATCAGCAGGCGGGGGTCGGCGAGCAGGCAGCGGGCCACCCCCAGCCGCTGGCGCATGCCGGTGGAATACCGCGCTACCCGCTCGCCGGCCCGCCCGGTCAGGCCCACCCGTTCCAGCGCGCCCTCGATCCGGCCGACCGCCGCGGGGTCGCGGGCGGCGGCGTTGATGCGCAGGTTCTCCCGCCCAGTCAAGTGGTCCAGGAACCGGGGCTCCTCGGCCATCGCCCCCACCCGCCGCAGCGCCACCGAGCGCTCGGCCGGGACCGGGTGCCCCAGCAGCCGCATCGACCCGGAGTCTGGCCTGGTCAGCCCCAGCAGCATCCGGATCAGCGTCGTCTTCCCCGCGCCGTTCGGCCCCAGGTAGCCAAACGCCGTCCCGGCCGGGACCCGCAAGTCCACCTCGTCCACCGCCGTGCGGTCACCGAACCGCTTGACCAGCCCCGACGTCTCTACCGCGTAGGCGCCTGGCATCGCGCCCGGTTCCATAACCGGTACGTTCTCTGATGCGATCATGACCACATGCCTCCGGTTGCGTTGCCTGATCTCGACGGTAGGAGCCGCCTGCCGGCTGGGCATCGCTCGAAGGGGTGGGTGCGGGTGGAATCTCTTACTGAGGCGCGGCGCCGACCAGGCCCTGCTGGCTGCCTCGAAGGAGGTAGGAGGCGTGGTCATCCTGCGGGCGCGGCGCGCAGCGGCTCTTCAGAAGCCGGGGTTGCCGGAGCGAAGGCAGAACCGGTCAGGCCACCGCCGCGGTGACTGGGCGCGCGGCCGATGGCGTTGCCTGGCACGCGCGTTCGGCTCGCGGGGAATCCGCGCCGTGGCGCGCCGCCATCAGGCCAGGTGAACCCGGCCGGCGGACCGCTGCCGCAGCGGCGAGCACGCCAAGACGGATCGTTGCCAGCACGACCAGCGCAACCAGGACAGCCACGCTGCGCTGGCCGACCTGACGCCAGCGGCCCGCCAGAACCCGGGCATGCAGCGCACCTGCCGCCGCGCACGGGTACATGACCTGGACCGATTCGGCCCGGATCACCGGTGACGCTTTTCTCGGTACCTGTGCGGGCTGGTCAGCGCGCACCGCTGGGCCACCCCCGGCGGCGGGGTGAGGCCAATGCACCCTGGCCGGCATCCCCGCCATTCCCGGCGATCATGGAAGGTACAACCCGGGGCCTGTGGCATCGCGGTCTACCCCTCGTGCTGGCGTCCGACCGCAAGGCTATCGGATTGCGCGGCGCCTGAGGTTCCGACGGCGTGCGCCTGCCCGTGGCGAACTGCGCGACGCCGAGGGCCAGCACCAGCAGTGGGATTCCGATCAAGAGGTGCCTGGCTGTGGCCCGGTCACAGTGCCCGGGCTACCAGCTGACGGATAGAGGCATGCTCGCCGCGGCGGGGTCATTGGTGGAGTCCGATGGCCTCTATGGGTGGGGTCCGCAGTTCGCGGAGGATGGGCAGCAGGGTTCCGGCCATGCCGAGCAGGATGGTGCCGCCGATCACGGCGAGCCAGCCGCCTGCGGGGATGTAGGGGGCAGGGTTCCCGGTGGTGCCCTTGACCATCGGGACCAGCGTCAGCGCGGCGATACCCCCGCCGACGGTGAGGGCGAGCCCGAGCAGCACGGCCTGTTCGACGCGCACCATGGCCAGCAGCTGGCGGCGGGTGGCGCCGGCCAGGCGGAGGATGGCCAGCTCTCCGCGCCGGGCGAGCGCTGCCATGGCGAGGGTGTTGAGGGCCGCGATGATCACGTAGATCAGCAGCACGATCACGCTGACGTGGATGGTCCAGGTGTTCTGGGCGATCTGGGCGTTCACGGCGGCCTGGTAGTCCCTGGGTGCCAGGACCTGGGCGGCGGGGTCGGCACGGTGGATGGCGCGGGCCAGGGCGGCGCGGACGCTGGCGTGATCGGAGCCGGGGGTGTCGGCGATGAGCACGAGGCTGTCGAGCCCGGTCGCGGTGTGCGGGCGCAGCACCTCGGCGGGGAGGGTGAGGTCGGCGAAGCCGAGCCCCCGCCGGTAGATGGCGGCCACGCGCAGCGCGGCGGGGGCGCCGTCGCCGAACCAGCCGCGGAACGTCCTGCCGACCCGCAGGTGCAGGTCACCGGCGGTGACGGTGTCCACGGCGACGGTGTCGCCGCGCAGGCCGCTCAGGCTGCCGCCGACGGTGCCGAGATCGAGGGTGGCCGGGAGGGCGCCGGGGCCGGCGCCCTCGGCGGTGTGCTCATCGCCTTGGCTGTCGAACATGGTGCTGCGGACGATGCCGGCCGCCATCGCGACCCCGGGCACGTGGCGGGCCGCCTGGGCCACGCCCGCCGGGAGGCCGGCGCCGGTCGCAGTGATCACCTGGCTGGCACGCAGCCCGGCGCGGGCTTGCTGGAGGGTGGCGTGCTGGATTGAGGTCTGCAGGAACCACAGCGAGCCGCCCAGGGCGTCG
>Ga0306926_10004321_pt1 | contig 14892 bp, 13 predicted proteins | sample flu12Cox44000178_FD_203759 | JGI IMG/M metagenome (GOLD analysis project Ga0306926, IMG submission 203759) | Lab enrichment of tropical soil microbial communities from Luquillo Experimental Forest, Puerto Rico - flux8day.12C.oxic.44.000.178 (v2)... | ecosystem: Environmental > Terrestrial >...
AACGCCTTCCACTGCGGGACGAACGACGGACAAGCACCAAGCAGGACACCCATCATGTCGTTCTTCGCGATCATCCGCTCGGTGACTCCGCTGGTTCCTGACTCAAGGGGATAGTTCCCAAAAAAGTTTACTTGATAGCATCCAACGCGCGTTTCAGCACTTTGGGATTGACCTGGGCAAGCTCCTTGGCGACCTCCTGGAGCACCGCGTTGACCACTTTGGACCCGGCGGCATGCCGTTCCCGTCCGAGCCGTGTCACTTCTGCGCGCACGGCTCTCCGGTCAGCTGGATCGTCGATTCGTTTCACCAGGCCGTCCGCCTCAAGGCGATCCACGAGCTGGGTGACATTGGAGCGTACGCAGGTGAGCTTCCCGGCCAGCTCGCTGAGGCTAATCGGCTCGTCTTGGGTCACTAAGACGGACAGCGCAGCATGTTTCGCGCCGGATAGCTTCACGCCAGCTAACGCCTCCTCCAGTCGCGCCTCGACGCGATGACCGGCATGCATCAGTGCGAAAGCGATTGCATCGTTCATATATGAATCATACAGCCGTGGCCAATCGGTGTCAAGGGGCCAATCTGTGTCGCTGGTCAATCCGATCGAGCTCGGCCAGGCCACGAGAGATGCCCCCGAAGGACCTGCTCGACCAATTCCTCGCCGAACCGCTTGGTCAAAACACTACATTAGGCCAAACGGGTGTATTCATCAGCTCAGCCTTCGCAGCACCTGCGTAACCCTGGGCCGGCTGATGCCGAGGTAACGGGCGAGCGCCGCCCGGCTCTCGAACTTGCCGGAGTCCATCAGTGATTGGTAGCACATCACGCCTGCAAGAGCCAGTGTTGCTATTCTCGGACGAAAGAGGGTGACCGGACGCTGGTGCCCTTCCAGCACCCGGCCTGGGCCGAGCGCATCACGACCAACGCGCCTTGGTTGCGGCCAGTGCCCCCGGGCGACATCAACCAGTTCGCCATGCTGGGCATCAATCCGCCGACCGCGTATCTCTTGCTGACTGACGTCGTAAAATTGCCCCGCGGCTCCCGAGTTACGCATCGCCATCGCCTTCAAGACGTGGCCGCCGCGCTCACCTCCCGTGGCGTCGTCATCGACTGGTCGTGCTCGTGCCACCAGCGGGCGGCGTGGGACTGTGTCCACTGATCGGCGGCGGCGCACTCGGACAGGGCTTGTTCCAGACTGTCGGCGTCCTGAAATCGGTCCTCCGGGCGCTTGGCCAAACAACGGAGAATGATCCGTTCGAGATCAGCAGGCACGTCGGGCTGCCGTTGCGACGGCGGCACCACCTCGTCGCGGGCATGGGCGACGATGACTTCCAGGGGACTCGTCCCTTCGAACGGCGGGCGGCCGCTGAGCAGGGTGTACGCGACGGCGCCCAGCGAGTAGATGTCGCTTCGGGCGTCGAGGTCACCGCGACCCTGGGCCTGCTCGGGGGACATGAACAGCGGGGTGCCCGAGACGCCGCCTTCCTGCGTCAGGCGAGCCGAGGGGAGCTCGGCCACCGCTTTGACCAGGCCGAAATCCAGCAGCTTTGCCACGTCGTAAAGGCCGCCGCGCCGGGCGACGAAGACATTGCCCGGCTTGATGTCGCGGTGGATCAGGCCAATTGCGTGAGCCTCGCGCAAGGCCTGACACGTCTGCCGCAGCAGATGGACGACACGCTCGGCCGGCAAAGGGCCGTGGCGCTCGATCAAATCCTCCAGGCTCAGGCCGGGCAGATACTCCATCACATAAAAGAAGGTGCCGTCTTCGGTACGGCCGTAGTCGTAGATCTCCACAGTGTTCCAGTGCGACAGCCGGGCGGTCATTTGGACCTCGCGCTCGAAGCGGGCCAACACCTTCGGGTCGCCGGCTTGCCCGGGGCGAATCAGCTTGATGGCGCAGGGCCGCTTGAGCATGCGGTGCTCGGCGAGGTAAACGTCACCCATGCCGCCCGTGCCCAAAGACTCGATGAGGCGGTATTGGCCGAGTTGCCTGGCTTCGAAGGCTTCGCGCCGAAGCGTGTTGATCAGGTGCGTGCCGAACACGGCGGCGACGGCCGCGACCACCATCGTTAACACCTGCTGCATGAAGGCGGTCCCCGTCATCACAGCGTTTACTTCCGAATACGTCAGCATCAGTCCAACAATGAGCAACTCCGGCGCCAGCGCCATGACGCCGATCACGCAGGCAGCGCGCCGCCACGTGTTCGGAATGAACATCCCATAGGTGAAAATGAGCAGCAGCCAAAAAGGCAGCGGTGGCGGCATAAAACCATGAGCGACGTCATCCAAGGTCACGCGGCGCTGCAGGAGCAGGAAGAACACCGCGGGCAGGCCGAAGATGACCAGCTCGGCGACACGGAGCCTCCGCAACGACACTGGAAACGTCCGGCACAGCGGCAGCGAGCTGAAGCCGAGGACGAGCACGACTAGAACGTGAAATCCCAAGAGCACCGGATCGAGAGGCTCGCCCGAGATCACTCCGACGACGTGCCGGACCAGGAAAACGCTGAAGCCGACCAGCAGGATGAAGGCGGCGGCGCGCAGCCGCAAGCGCAGCAGCACCTGCGTCTCCGCGGTGAGGTGCGGCCCGCTGCCGGTGACGATCGCCCTCTTGGGACGGCAGACCTTCGGCTGCGCGCCTCCGTTTGCCGGGGACGGGATGGTCTCGTCGCCAAGGGGGCTCAGTGGCCCTTGCTGGAGTCCGCTGTCCATGGTCGGGCACCGCTTTCCGTAATGATCGCCTCAGTTAGTGATGCCAGGTTACTCCGGGCGGCGACTTCACTCCCGAGCAAGAGACGCGCCCACTGTGGGAGCCGTGGGCGGCAAGAAAATGCAACCCTTCATTATTATACCGGGCTGTTGCCTGCCGGCGCACCGCGTCCCTCGACGGCCGGGTGCGGTCATTTCGTCAGGGATACCTCCAGGCCGATTGGCTCTTCGTGGATCGCGCACGCCGTGAATGGCGTCCTGAAAGCCATCTCGCGGAATTTCGCTCCAATTCAGCTACGTCCCCGAAAGAGACTCGAAACTTCGTCACAGTAGTTAACACGAGCTCTGAGATTTCCCTATTTCTATTGGCACCGATTATCGAAGGCGGGCGGTGGTGGTTATGGCGGGGACATTTTGTACGACTATGGGAGCCTAACTGTCAACAATAGTACCCTGGTTGATCCACCGATCCAAAGCGGTGCGCACCACAGTCCAAAAGCACGTGTCCCGGCTGTTTGCGCTGAGTTTGCAGGATCGGTACGAGAAACTGCTTGACATTAGTGGGGCTGAGGTAATGGAAAGGCCACCTGGGGGGAATTTCCAGTCCCTTCCGCAACGCCGTCTTGCCAATTCAGCGGTCGATACGCATCCCCCGATTACTTGCGGCTGCAGAGGTAGGCGAGCAAGTCAGCCGCCTCCTGGGCGGTCAGGCCGGCGAGCTGCCCGTCAGGCATCAGCGACCGCCGCGCCGGCTGCAGCAGCTCGATGTCCTTGGCCGCCAGGACAATTTCCTTGTTTTGAGAGTCGCGCAGCACCACCGCGCGCTCGTCCCGGCGTACGAGCAGGCCGGTCAACGAACGGCCGTCGGCGGTCTGGGCGATGTACGCGGCGTACTTCGGCTCGATGCGCCGGGACGGCTCCAGGATGCTTTCCAGCAAATCCTCTCGCCCGCGCAGCTTGCCGATCGCCGACAGGTCCGGGCCAAGCGCGGTGCCCCGTTCGCCAATTATGTGGCAGCTGCCACAGTTGAGCGTCTTCGACCAGAACAGCTTTTCGCCGCGGCCGGGGTCGCCCTGCAGCGCCAGGATCGTCCGCGGCCGGGGATTGGATCCAAGCTTGCGCTGCCCCGGCTCCGGCTGGGGCAGGTAGCCCTCGAACAGGGCGCGGATGGTGCCGTCCGGCAGCTTGGCCGCCGTGGCCAGCAGCGCCTCCCGCTCGGCCGGCTTCATCAATCCGTACCCGAGCTGCCGCGCGGCGCGCATGGCCGACTTCGGATCGCCCAGCAGCTTCTCCGGCGGGACCGCCGATAGCGGCCCGAGTTTGCTCGGGGCGGCGGCCAGACCGGTGATCCATTCCTCGATGAGCTGCAAGCCCTCTTCGTCCGGCCATTCCGCGCCGATGTGCGGCATGCGATCGCGGCCGAACTTGGCCATGCGGTAGCACAACGTACTAGACCACGGATCGCCTGGCTTGATGATGTATGCATCCGGTAACCCGAAATCGCCGCGGGTGGGGCGGACGCCAATGGCCTGCATCTGGGCGTTCGGCACGGCGAATTGCAGGCGGAGCGAAACGGTGCCGCCGCCATGCTCGAAATGGCAGTGGCCGCAGTTGGCGTGCAGATAGCCCCGCGCCCGCGCCTCGAGCGACTGGGTGGTGTCGGTCGGGTCGGTGACCTTGCGCTCGCGGGCGGCGGATGCGGCATCGAATGGCGGCAGCGGCTTACTGTTCTTGCCTGTGCGGTGGATGTACCCCAGCTCGGTGAGGGTAATAAGCTGGTTGGGCCCGTCGGGCCCCGGCCGGTTCAGCTGCTCGGGCAGGAACGCCAGCGCGTACTCCGACTGGTTGTTGTGACACAAGAGGCACTGGCTGCGGCTCTGGAATTGCCAGAGGCGTGTCCCCCGACCGCCGGCGCCGCGCACCTCCTTTTCGGCGCCGTCGGCATTAACCAAGTCGGCGTCTGTTTGGTCGTCGCGCCAAGCGAAGGCGTAACCACGCCAGTCCACGCCGTCGTAGTGCAAGAGCTGCGTTTCCACGCGCCGGCCGGCCAGCGACCAGGTCCGCAGCAGCACCGCGTCTTTGGGGAAGTGCATACGGAAGGAGTGCCAGTAGACCATCCCGGGGATCGGCTTGCCCTCTGCGTGCAGCGTGGCGGCCGAGGTGCCCGGGAATGCCGCCCAGCACACCGCCGTGGCGCCGTCCTGCCACTGCCGGCCGTTGATCGCGAACGGGACCACGCCGGGCACCGGCGTGTGGTCCTTGACGGACGCGAACAGGCCGGTCTCGGAGAGCCGCGTCGGGAAGTCGTTGTTCTTCGCCGCGCCGTCGTTGCGCTCCAGGGTGTGGATCGTGCCGCCGTCGTAGTCGAGGAAGTACAGCTCGCCGTCCCCGTCCTCGCCGAACGCAACGATGCGCACCGACGGCCGTGTGATCTCCGGCATTTCCTTGCAGCGGTCGCCCTCGAAGCGGGCGGCCCATAGACGGCGCGTTTCCCAGTCACCGAAAACGTAAGCGCCGCGGAGCTCGGGGAACTTCTTACCGTAATAGGCCCGGCCGCCGGTAACGCTGCACGCGATCGTGTGCGGCAGCTCGATCAGCGCCGGCCGGATCGGCGTCGGCCCGACCTTATTGGGCTTGATCGGCTGCGGCCCTTCCATGGCCGCCCAGCCGTAGTTGCCTCCCTTCTCCACCCGGTGGACCGACTCCCACAGCTCCCAGCCGACGTCGCCGACGAACAGCTCGCCGGTCCGGGAGTCGAAGCTCATCCGCCACGGGTTGCGGAAGCCGTACGCCCATACCTCGGGCCGGGCTCCTTTCAAATGCACGAACGGGTTGTCCTTCGGCACGGCGTAGTTCCGCCCTGGGTCCTTGCGGTCCACGTCGATGCGCAGGATCGAAGACAGCAGGTCGGAGATGTCCTGTCCCGTTTCGAGCGGGTCGGGCGGGTTCGGGCTGGCGGCGTCGCCGGTCGAGATGTACAGCATGCCGTCGGGGCCGAAGTGGATGTCGCCGCCGTTGTGCCCGCCCTGCAAGAAGGTGAGCACGATCTCCTCGCTGGACGGGTCGATCCGCGGCGGGTCGGCCCGGGTGACGGTGAACCGCGACACGCGCGATCCGTCAGCCAGGTTGTGGTCCTTGCCCCGCAGCGTGTAGCAGACGAAGCACTGGCGGTTCTTCGCGAAGTCGGGGTGGAAGGTCAGCCCGTAGACCGCCTCCAACCCCTTGGCGCCGGGGAGCAGGTGCAGCGTTTTGATCTCCTTGCGAAGGTCGTAGAACAGCTCGGCCCGCGCGTCCGGCCGGCCCGCGAAGGAATACAGCACGCCGTCCTGCTCGCCGACGAAGAGCCGATCGCTGCCCGGGGGCCGCGCGATGAGCAACGGGTGCGTGAACTTCAGGTTCGGGAATGCCCGCACCACCTTGAACGGCGGCGGCGGGTCCGGCGAGCCCACGACGCGCGAGGTCGTCCACGGAACGCGCACGGCCTTCGCCGGCACTGCTTCCTCGGTTTGCGCCGGTTGCCCCGCCGATATGGCGACCCAGGCCGGGAACCCGCCCACGAGCGCCACCAGCGCCAGGGCCAAACCACGTGCGCCGCGGATGAGAGATTTCATGAATGCCGCTCCAGAAGGTCCGTCCTTGGAGATGATAGACGCGGAAGTCTGCCTCGTCTCCCGGAAATCACTTCGCGGTTGCATCTTGTTTGCGAATCAACCGGAAGCGGAAACGCGACAACGATGTTCTCCGAATACTCGGGAAGCAACTTCATCGGAACGTCGCCAGGCGAAAAGGCCAATTCCTGGTTGCCGACATCCTTGGTACTCGTCGTGGTCCATAAACACGACCATGGAAATCCGAGACGTCGAAGCGCCGGTCGATCCGGTTACCTTGTGATTAGCGCGCCAACCGGCGCGCTATAACACGACTCATGAGACCAAAGCCCGATGAGGCTGTCAAGGACTCGGCGGCACTTGTCGCTCATTTGAGTTTCTTTGGTTGCCGCTGCCGTCGGGGCGTATTGCGTTAACTGCATTGTCGCGAAATTTCGCTCCGTATCAACCAGCTCCCCGAAAGAGACGCGACCGAGCCAGCCGCCACCACGGTTTACGGCCTGACGTGTCCCAATGACCATACCCCCCGGGCGCACTCGAAACCTCCTATCGGTTCAGGAAGGCAGCTAACCCCTGGATGTAGTTGACCGGGCCGGCATCAAGGCTTTCCCCGCGTTGGAAGTTCTCCTGCCGGCCCCGCAACTGATCCTGAACGTACGGCAAGAACAGCCTACGATGTCCCCACATCGCTTTGGCCCAACCCCTCTTTCATTTCTTGATCGCATTCTTCAGCGTCTGGACCACCTCGGGTACATCCGTTTCGTTCACGGACAAGTATCATTGATCGTTGCCCTTCGTCATTTAGACGGGCCTATCCGATAGATGAACACGGTATTGGCGTTGCCCGCCGCCAGGGTGATTTGTTTGGACGACGAATCGCCACTGCAGTCGAGGGCCAGACATTGGAACTGCTGGGGGCGCTGCTTTGAGAAGCGCTGCTGGCCGCTCTCCACGTCCCAGACGATGAGCTTGCCGTCATTGCCGCACGAGGCGAGCAGGCGGCCGTCCGTTGAGAAGGCCAGCGCGGTCGCCGGCTGCGCGTGGCCTTCAAGGACTTTCTTCCGCTTCGGCTTTGCCTCCAGCGTGTAGAGCTGGACGGTGTTGTCATTCGCGCCGCGGGGGAGCGGTAGACCCCGGAGAGCCGTATTGGCCCCCAACGTCCGCTGTAGCGCCTGGCTCGGCCGTTGTGGTTCCGCTCCGTGCGGCGGAGCCTTACTTCTTCGTCGACCCCTCGATCTTGGTCGCCTTCTTGTCGGTGATGGTGACTTTGACGTTGACGCCGGCCTTCAGATCGGACACCTTGCACTCCTTGCCGTCGCAGCTCACCTTGCAATCGGCGGCCATCTCGCAACTGTGTTCCTTGTTGTCCTTGTCCTTGATGGTGAGCGTTTTCCCATCCACCTTGACGAAGGTTCCTTCGGCGGTTTCGGCCAGAGCCGTACCGGCGAAGAAGCAGGCCACGGCTATGACGACCAGAACTAACGACAGCGTGCGGTACATTGATGCGTCTCCTTTCAAAAAGACAGCCTGTTCAAACAACCTGCGGGTACGGGTCGCACTTTCCGTCACCGGTCCGACGGCCCCAGCCGCCGGGCAGCACTCTATCCCCCTCCGCACATACTCCGGACTTCCCGGGTGTGCTTGGGAGAGGAGCCTTTCATGAACACGATATTTTCGCTAACTGCGAATCATTCTAACCCTGCCGCGATACCACGACAAGCACCAAAACTACATGATCGCTTACGAAACCGCGCTCGAGGCGCGCCGCTATCGGGTCGAGACGGTGGGCCGATTTGTTGACAGGAATCGGCAGTTTAAAGCTACTACCCCGCTCCTCCAACCTTCGCCGGGTACTGACCATTGGTCCAAGGGCCGGCGAGTTTCATGTATTCCGGCGGCTCCAAGACACTGCCGGTGTCCCCAGCGCGCCAGCCGAGGATCTGGTTCGGCTTACCGTGCCGCCAGCGCCGGCGGCGGCATTGACAACTTCGGCACGCTGACCGTCACCAGCTCCACCATCAGCGGAAACTCCGCCGCAATCGACGGCGGCGGCATCGACACCTCGGGCCAGCTCACCCACTCCAGGAACAACATCATCGCCGGCAATACGGCCCCCACTGCCCCCGACCTGGCAGGCAACCTCGGTTCACAGGGTCACAACCTAATCGGCAACACCCAGGGCGGCAGCGGCTTCGATGACACCGACCTACTCAATGTCGATCCGCTTCTCGGCGCCCTTCAGGACAACGGGGGCCCGACGCAGACGATGGCACTACAATGCGGTAGCGCGGCCATCGACGCCGGTGACAACACCGACGCCCCGGATTGGGACCAAAGAGGCGAGGGTTTCCCGCGCATCATGAACGACATCATCGATATCGGGGCCTATGAAGTGCAGCAAGGCGAATGCAATGGCTCAGCCCCGCATGACTCCGGGAATAATTTGAACCGTTTCTCACTAATTGGATCGGCATTGGAAATCCACCAAATCCCCAAGTTCGAGCTTACCAATGTCCAAATTCCCGCTGAGTTGCAAAGGAACTCTCTCCCGGCCGTTTCGGATGTAGCAGCGTCAACGCCATCCCCGGCGAGAACCTTTTCGGTTCCACACCTAATGGCAAACGTCCATCCGGCCCAAGATTTATTGTTCATGGACTGGGACTTGAGTTTCCGGGAATTGGAATGGAAGGGATGATTACTTGGTGTCCGCGAAGATCGTTGTGGCAAGCCTTCCTGCTGCTTTGCTTTCCGCGTTTGGTCTGAGCGGTACAGAATCCCATTATCCGGTTCCCTCTCCGGAAAGCGGCCGGCCGCTTGGCCCGCGATGCACCGCACAGTAGATAACGGACCAAAGCGGACCGGCCGCAATTTGAGAAAGTCGAGCAGTACCAACCACTGCACAAAGCACCCAAGTTATTATTGCCGGTGCATCCTTGTTCCAAGCTGGGGAGATGATACAGGGAGCGCCTACAACGCCACACAACCCAAGAATAGGGTTCAAGGCCCCCTTGACACGAAGACAACGGCCGGCTTCGGTTAGAGACCACCAAAGCCAATCCCGGCCCGTGCAATGATCCGCTGATGGCCGCAAACGAAAGCGGCAACGGGCCGATTGCCTTCAACTTTCGTCGGCAAAGATCCAGCCTTCGAACCGAAACCGCATGCAGAGGCACCGACTGCACAAGCACGGTCCTTTGCCCGGAACATCGACGTTTATGCCTCGGAACTGGACATCCGCGATGCTGTGGCTGGAGCGTGGGTGCCCGCACAGACACTTCTCATCGATGGCCTTCCTTCGGTCGATCCAGATCTTTATGAACGGTTTGTTCATGGAAAATCATACGGATGTACTTAGGCCCCACCCCCACCTTTTCTTTATCTTCATCTTCTTTGATGGGAAATAATCCGTCTATTAAACTAGACTGGAAGGGGTTTGCCAAACCGTCCCCAAAATGGAACAAAGGGCGGTAACCTCAAATCTCCCGGATAATTATCCCCTTAACAGCATTATATTCACCATTTGAGGGGAAGCTACAATCCCCGTTGGAAAATTTGGGGGGGGAAATGAGGCGCTTATTTCACAGGTTCTTTCATCGCCTTTTGTTGGTTCCGTTCGATTTGTTTTTCCAAGAGATCCCCCACGACAACTTTCGCTTTAGGCCAGGGGTCCAGGGTCTGGGCAAGTTTGATTAAGAATTCGCGGCGGGCTTCCGATTTGTCCTCGGTCCTTTCTTCCAGACCTTCAATCCGGGCGGCCAGGTTACCGGCTTCAATCGCCTTTATGGTGAGGGCCGCCAGGTAACCGATGGGCCGGGCTTTCTGAAGGGTCTTGGCCTTCCGGTCCTTGCGCACGGCTTCCACTTGTTCGGCCAGCATCGCCAATCCATCAGCCGCGGTTTCCAGGCGAAAAGAAGGCGGGACATGGGATGTACAGCCGGTTGTACAACCCTCTGCCGTGCGTTGAACTCGGCGGTACTCACGCAGGTAGTTGCGGGCCTTGTCGGGATCGGCGTAGGGCATGGGTCTTGCTCTCTTTCTCATTCCATTATTGCGGTAAGGGGTTGTTCGATTGAGTCAGCTCGTCGAGGAGCACTTCGATCGCGCGGCGGATGGCCTCGGGGACCTCCGGCCAGCGGGCAAGGGCATCGCGAAGCGCTTGCTGGAGCGCCGGCCAAAGAGTCATGACAACGGCCAGTTCGGGGTCTTGGTCTCGCGCAACCTAAACGAAACTTCCGGTCCGTCCCAACACACGGTTCACTTGCACTTGACTCCACGGCTTGCCGCGGCGGGTTGTATGTCCCTCGGCATTTAGCCGGGGGCAATCTCCCGGAGAGAAAGGCCATTGGCTTTCATCTTCGCCATGATCGGTGCCAAATCGGTATAGGCTTCTATGGCCGCCTTGGCCCGCAATTCAGCGGACCGTTGGCGGCCTTTGGCAATCGCTTCCGGAGTCAGATTGCGGCATTGGGGCAAATGTCCTCCCAACTTCGCCCCACGGGCTTTATAGGCAGCCAGGGCCGCTTTCGTGCGGTCAGAAATGGCTTTGGCCTCATTCTCGGCAACGGCAGCCATAATATGTAACGTCAACCGATTTGGGGCCGGATAATCACAACCTGCCGGACACCCGCGTGCCAGCGCATAACCCCCTGAATGGCTAAGCAGTCCAGCGCCTGGTCGTAGGCTCGATGCGTTGACGCCGGGGAACGACCGGAATAGGGTTTTCTGTGGTACCAGCGCTACCAGGCTCATTCCCCATGGAACTGTTGGATATCCGGCGAGATCCACCGGAGGTCTTGCCAATCTCTTGACGTTCCCGCCTGATCGGTGTTCGCTGTTCCTCTAACCGGAGGCTGCCATGCGACGTTACCTGATGCCGTGTTCCCTGCTGCTTGCCCTGGTGTTGACGGCCAACGCCCAGGAAAAGAGTGTCAAACCGGGGATCAACGAGCCATTCAAGAATCCGGATGTGGAGAAATTCCAGAAGACGTTCGAAGGGGAAAGCCGGGAGGTCTTCGTCCAGCGCGAGAAAATCGTCGCCGCGTGTGGCGTCAGTCCCGGCATGGTCGTGGCCGACATCGGGGCCGGTACCGGACTTCACACCCGCTTGTTCTCACGGGCCGTCGGGGACGACGGGCAAGTCTACGCCGTTGATATTGCGGCGAAATTCCTGGAGCACATCCGGAAGACAAGCCGCGACGCCGGTCTGCGCAATATCACTCCCGTACTCTGCGATGAAGATTCCGTAAACCTTCCACCTAGCTCGGTCGACGTGGCCTTCGTGTGCGACACCTATCACCACTTTGAGTACCCACAGAAAACGCTGGCGTCGCTCTATCGGGCCATCAGACCCGGTGGGAAACTGGTGGTGGTCGATTTCATTCGCATCGCGGGAAAAAGCTCGGTATGGATACTCTTTCACGTGCGCGCGGGTCAGGAAGTGGTCGAAAAGGAATTGACCGACGCGGGCTTTCGCAAGACGGGTGAGGTCAAGGACCTGCTCAAGGAAAACTACCTCATCAGATTCACCAAACCCCTGCCGGAGCCGAAGAAGCTCGTCCCATGAAGTCCTCTTTTCCCTCCCAAGCCGCTCCACCCCGGCAGTTCGGCTACTGGGCTGGCCACTTCGTGGTGATGGCCAGCATGATCGGGGCCGGCATCCTGGTGACCTCGGGCTACACTCTTCAGGCAACGGGGAACCCCGCGGCGCTGCTCGGCCTGTGGGTTGTTGGCGGCGTGATGGCCCTCTGCGGGGCGGTCACCGTCGCGGAGCTGGCCACCACCGTTCCGCAGGCAGGCGGGGATTATCTCTTCGTTCGCGAGGGGTTTGGCCGGGGGGCTGGCTTTGTCGCCGGCTGGGCCACTTTTACGCTCGGGTTTTGCGGTCCGACCGCTGTGGTTGCGCTCGTCGGCGTTACCTATCTCACCGCCGCCTTTGGTGAGCAGCTCTCCTCCACGGTGCCCGCGTGGGCTGCGGGCTACGTCATTCCCCTCGGCGCAACCGTCCTGATCGCGGGCGTCACCGCCGCGCACTGTGTTGGTCAGCGCGAGAGCGGCCGGTTCCAGGTCGCTGTGACCTTCGTCAAAGTCGGGTTGTTGCTCGGCCTGGGTGCGGGCGGGCTGCTATTCGGAACCGGCCACTGGGGACATTTCCTGGTCGGAACCTGGCCAGCCTCCGTACAGTGGCCGGCCCTCAGCACCGGGCTGATTTACGTCTGTTATGCGTATTCGGGGTGGAACGGTGCCGGGTATCTGGCAGGCGAGCTGCGGGAACCAAGCAAGTTTCTGCCGCGTGCGCTTCTTGGGGGCACGCTCTGCGTGGTTCTCCTGTACCTCCTCTTAAATGTCGCTTACGTCTATGCTCTCGACCCGGCGGCAATGACTACACGGTCACCCGCCGAGGTACAAAAAGTGGCTGAACTGGCAGTCGGCGAACTATTTGGCCCGGCGGCGGCGAACCTTTTCGCCGTGCTGATTGGGCTCAGCCTGGTGGCGTCGGTCAGCGCGTACGTATTAACGGGTCCGCGTGTGACGTTCGCCATGGCACGCGATATGTGCTTCCCCGCGTTGGCGGGAGCCTTGCACACTTCCCGGGGTATTCCGGTTCGGGCAACGGTAATCCAGGGAGGAGTAGCGGCCGGGCTCGTCTGGTCCGGTTCGTTTCTGCAATTGCTCGATTACACGTCCGTCGGTCTGGCGGCCATATCTGGGCTGATGATCGCCAGTGTTTTCCCGATCCGACGGCGCCGCGATCTGGCTCGCCCCTACCGCGTACCGCTGTTCCCGATCCCTCCGCTCATTTACCTCGGGCTGGTTGGCTGGACGATCGCGCAACAACTGGCCCAGCCGGACCGTTTCCTGGCCGCGCTGCTCAGCCTCGGCACGCTGCTGGCCGGGGTACCGCTGGCCTGGTTCTTCCTCGCACGACCCGTGAAGTAAGCCGCTTCGCTGGGTTGCCAACCGAAACCATGAGGATTCCGCGCTATGCGATCCATAGCTGGAGGTGAACCCGAGGGAAACGGGGACAGCGCAAATAATTCTGAAAGAATTTATGCTATGCCCGTTTCTTGTCCACTCGCACCAGTCTTCCCACTCAACCGCAACACCGGCGGCCGGCGCTCCGTGATTGTAAGGATTCTGCGGGGTCCGAACGTCCAGATCGCGATCCCGAAACACCATGGCGCGGGCAACTCGAAACCAGTTGGTGAACGAGTTATTTGTCCGGTTTCTTCGGGGCAGTATAGAGTAGGGGCCCGCCTATTGCGGTAGGAGCTGGACAGGGCACCCGGTAAACCGAGGAACACATGTTTATGACAGCGCCATTCTGGCCGCTGCAGGCTTCGGCGGAAAAGGCATCCGCAGCGAAAGCGGTGCCGGTGCGCCCAACGTGGAAGCGTACCGGCTTGGTGATCGCCAGCCTAGCAGCCGTTCCGTTGTTGATGGGACTGGGCAAGCCACAGATGATCTTGGACGCCGAGAAGTTCATCCTCCGCGACGCGGCCGGCCAACCCCGCGCCGAACTAGGTTTGCACGCCGGCCAGCCGAGCCTGACCCTGTTCGACGAAAGGGGCAAAGGTCGCACCCGGCTGGTGGTGTCGGCCGACGGCTCGACGAGTGTGTCCTTTTATGACCAGGATGGTCAACCCCGCGGTACCCTCTCGGTGCCACCGGAAGGGAAGCTAAGCCTGAACCTCGCGAACAAACGCCGGCCGGCTCTGCCTACTTCCATCTCCGTGCCGGCGGCCATCCGTCAGGAGTTACCGGCGCACAGCGGCAAGCGGATGCGGGCCGCCCAGGAACTTTATCATAAGCTCTGCGTCACCTGTCACGGTGACAACGGGCGCGGCCAAAGGTCTCGGTCCAGGCCGAAACCTCCCGATTTCACCAGCGCCGCCTGGCAGGCCGAGCGCAGCAACGCGGAACTAACCGCCAGCATCCTCAACGGCCGGGGAGATATCATGCCGGCCTTCGACGGCCGCCTCAACACCGGCCAAGCGGGTGACCTGGTGGCGTTCATTCGCACCTTCGACCCGACATCGGCTCACCCGTCCGATCTCGCGGCAGACGATTTCGAGATCCGTTTCGATCAGCTTCAGCAAGAATTCGACGAGTTAAGTAAGCAGCTGAGGGAAATGTCCTCAACCCTGCGCAAACCTTGACCGGCCCCAGAGACGCAGCCGAGATTGGTGGTGTTGCTGGCGTTTTGGAAATAGGTAGCATTAAATACACTGCGAGCGCGAATCGTAGCGGACATTGTCCGCGTCGGGGGCGGGCAAGGATTTGACCAGCACAAACGTATCTCCGTTGAAGACATTGCGGCATGGTAACAAACACCACATCGCAATTTGCGCGCTTGCGGATCGTTCGCCAAGGGAATAGAATTAGGTCAATTTCGCGCTGTGTTTGCAGCGCCATATGCGGATGGAAATCGACCGAATTACTATAGTTCGCCAGCTTGGCGTGGGTATGAACGCTAAGGAATCTATCCTGCGTGCTCCGCCTGCAGGGACTGAGCTGTCGTACAACGACGTTCTGGGCGGAGCACGCAGGATAGATTCCAGTTGAACTGAACCGCTTGGCTCGA
>Ga0306926_10004325_pt1 | contig 14889 bp, 12 predicted proteins | sample flu12Cox44000178_FD_203759 | JGI IMG/M metagenome (GOLD analysis project Ga0306926, IMG submission 203759) | Lab enrichment of tropical soil microbial communities from Luquillo Experimental Forest, Puerto Rico - flux8day.12C.oxic.44.000.178 (v2)... | ecosystem: Environmental > Terrestrial >...
AATGAGCGGTAGTTATGTGGCTGAATGGTCTTATGCGCAATTATATGCACTTCGAGTCCGGCACGCTCATGACGTTCTAATCAATAGTCATTCATTTGCCCAGAACAGTGCCTGGGCCACGGTCGATTTAGATTGGAACGCGGCCACCTTCACTGGGTCGATCTCGCCTACGCCCCCAACATTGACTGTATCTGCGGTTGCCGCTGGTGCTCTAGCGGTTGGCCAAAGTATTACAGGAGCAAGTGTTGCAGCAGCCACCGTGATTACGGCACTTGGCACAGGAACCGGAGGAACTGGTACTTACACTGTCAATAACTCGCAGACTGTAGGCAGTGAGACAATGAATGCAGCTGAGGCGCAGCACGGCAATAACGTGTTGATGAACACCTCAGTACCTGATGGCCTCATTCTGCCGACTGATACGCGTAATCTACCTGGCTGGAAATTTGTCAACTTGAATGGCTTGGTCAATGCTCTGCAAGGCGTTGCTGGGTTTACCAAGAACACGGTTAACCAAGGTGGTGGAGCGATGAATTTCGCTGATCTACCTGGGCAGTACACGAACCCGACCTACGTCGACAGCTTGGGCTTTACCCGTTCTACATTCCAAGCAGGTCCGTTCGAGGCACAGGAATATGACATTAAAGACGGAAGTAAGTTTGGATTCGCACCACCAACTGCGGCAGCTTGGGGCGATCAAGTAATTGGTGGGGGCAATGGTCACTATAAGGTCCGCTACAATGGGACTAACTGGATACGCATTGGATGACAAGTTTTCCATCCTACGCCTTTGCTGCTACTGACCCTCAGGGTCTTGGGAGGACTGTTGATCGCACCTTGCCTGATCGATACAACGATAACATTAATGTTAAGGACTGGGGTGCAAAAGGAGATGGAGTAACAAACGACGCGGCTGCAATTCAAGCTGCAATCGACTATGCATGGCTCAACATCCCGATTGTTGGTGGGTTTGTTCACGGAGCCAATATCTTTTTTCCGGCTGGAACTTATAATATTGCCAGCACGCCGATTCGAATCTCGCAGCCAACAGGTGTCGTAACAGCAAACCTTGGCATCAATATAATTGGTGCTGGTCGAGATGTAACGATTATTAAAGGAAATTACTCGACTGGACAGGTGCCTCAGAACGCTCCTGGGTTTCTGATGTATGGAACTTTTATTTCCGGTGCTCTTGAGTTACCACAAGTTTTCAGAGGGATGACAGTTTGGAACACAAGCACTGTGGCGTATTCTGGTGCGCTGTTTTACTTGCAGGGGCAGGCCCTTACGATAATTGATTGCCGATTTGTTGGTGTTCTTGCTTGCGTTTACTGCGGCAGTGGATCGTTTGGTGGTTCGATCAAGAATTGCATTGCTGAATGCTCTGGGCCCAGTGGAACGAAAGGTGAGGCCGCAATAGCACCTGCTAACAGCACCACGCCAGGGCCGCTCGCAGGGTCGTGTGGATTTTGGGTCGGACAGCAGTATGTTGTGAACTGCCAAGCGGTAGGTTTTGATATCGGCTTCGCACCGTGCGGCGATACCAACGCCACTGGGAACACCACCTTTATGATTGGTAACAGAGCCACTCGCTGTAATTGGGGATATTCACCGGGATATGTGGCCGCAAGTGGTAATCAGTCGTGTCAAGGCTTAGGGATGTTTTCGAACCAAGCCGACCGCTGTCTTCAAGGTATTCGGGCTTATCAGATGTACGAAAGCATAGTTGCAGCCAATTTCATCTATGGCAACTATGGACCGGCTACACCAGTAACAATTTTTGCGTTAAACTGGACAGCAGGTGGTGGCGGCACTGTGACTATATCATCCGTTGGGCATAATATTGGCTCAGCTCAATATATAACTATTACCGACAGCAATGGGGCTAACAGCAAATTTGCTTCTGTTACTATAGTTGATGCAAATCATTTTTCCTACGCTGGCCCAAGCTCAGATACAACCACTTATGCCGGTGGAACGTGGAACTATCCATGCCAGCAGGGTATAGGCAATGGAGCCATAACTAACTGCACGTATGCTGCGAACGTTTTCAACAGTCTGACTATCCAGGGCAGCTTTGGGTTCTGCTTGATGCCTGGGTTTATAGCTCGCGGCTTCATTAGTGCCTTGGTAATGTCTATGAGTGCGCCTGGTAACTGGTTTATCACAAACGACGATACCCAGAGTTTTGGAAACATCGCGATTATGCAATGTCCAGAACTGACCCCATTTGTTAAATACTCCGGACTCAACAAAGATCCGTACTTGAATCGAATCTATGAAGTCGGCTACGAAAACACGATCATCGACGGTGTTCCAAGCTCGGCTGCGTTCGGTGCGACTATTACCGGTGGTGGAGCTGGTCGCTACAAGGTCAGGTTTGACGGCACCAACTGGACAAGGGTCGCATGATACAGCTCACAGACCAAGGCGGCGGCTTGTTAACTAGCGACGAACCTGGGTCTGTGGGGTTTGTCTTGATAGACGTTGGAAGTGGCGGTGGTGGTGGTGGAGGTGGTGCCAGCGTTTGGATTTTGGGCTTTCAAATGGTTATGCACGCAGTAATTCTACTAGCGTTTATGGTGATACCGCTATGACAGTCACCGCTGCACTTAATAAGATTATCTACTCAGCTGATGGTTCGACGACGGCTTGGAGCTTCCCGTTCCCAGGAGTATCTACAACTAGCATACAGGTTTTTATCACTGACTCTTCTGGCAATATTACTCAACTGGCCACAACTGCTTATACAGTTATTCTAAACCCACCAATCAGTCCTAACCCAACTGGCATAGGCGGCACTGTTAACTATCCACTGACCGGACCACCGCTAGCGATTGGTAATCAGCTTACTATCATCAGGGAGTTGTCTGTATCTCAATCAGTGTCACTCTCTAACCAGTCGATTGTGTATCCGCCAGTGGTAGAGGCTGAATTCGATTATCTGACTATGCTGGATCAGCAAGACCTAGAAATCATAAGTCGAACGCTCACAGTTGGGATTAGTGATCCGCCTCCGCTTTCGCTACCGCCAGTGGCTCAACGCAGGAACCAAAACGCCTTCTTTGACACTAACGGAAATCTAGTCCCTGGGCTTGCTCCTGGCGGTTCAGTGTTTGTCTCTCCAGCAATGCAGCCAGTGGTTGGTGCCAGTACGCTGCCGCTTGCCAGGACAGCAATGGGCTTGGGCTCAATTGCTACCGAGAACATAGGGTCGGGTTTGCAGGATGATGGTGCGGGGAACCTTCGAACCAACGTCCCGCTCCGCACAGTGACGACCAATCAAACTCCAACGGCTGCACTGCACGGCTCGACAGATATTGTTAAGGCAAATGTCAGTTATACTCTGGGCGCAGCTGCTACATATTTCAACGGTTTTGGGTTCTATGTAGATGCCTTTAGTGGCATTGCAACGCTAATCCCACATGCGGGTGAGACGATCGGAACGTTGAGCGCTGGAGTTAATTGGGCAATTCCAGTTGGCTCTTACGTCTTTGTCCAGACAGATGGTGTTAGTGCATGGTATCTTCGATACTTTAAAGCTCCACCACCGACGTTTGCTACTTTGAGTGGTTCCGGAACATATGTAATCAAGCCTGGATGCACCTACGTCAGGGGTAGAATGGTTGCCGCTGGCGGAACTGGAGCACCCAATTCGACATCCGGTGGAGTAGCTGGGGTTACCGGTGGCAATACGGCATTCGGTGGCTGGGGTGCTGTTGGCGGTGGTGGTGCTTCTGCGCCCGGAGCAGGGGGTATTGCTGGTGGTGCACCAGGTAGTGGTGGTACCGGCGGGGCGAATGGCACTGGAACATTGGTAGCTAGATTCCCTGGCGGTCCTGGGGAGTACGGTGGAAGCACACCAACGGTCGGAACCGGAACATACACTCGTGCTGGTGCTGGTGGCGGTAGCTTCTTCGGAGGCGGTGCTGCTGGTGGAGCCTACGCTTCTTTGGCCAGCCCAGCTGGTCCTTATGGCTCTGGCGGTGCAGGTGGCCCGAATGGTGCTGCCGACGCTGGCTGTGGCGGTGGGGGTGGCGCCGGTGAGTATGCCGAGTTTATCATGCCAACTCTCGGAGTCACCAGCATCGCTTGGTTCACTGGGGCTGCTGGAGTTGGAAACGGTATCATATTCATAGAAGATCGCTACGACGGAGGCCCATAATGCCCAGCACAAGTCCAAAGCAGAAAATCGCCATGCGGATCGCTGCTGCGGGTAAGAGCAACATCGGTATACCACCAAGTGTCGGCAAGAAGTTTGTTGCAGCCGACAAGAGAGTTGGCATGTTGAAGAAGAAGAAAGCCAATGGTTAACCCACCCTTCAATCCGCTGGACTTGGGATCGCTCTATCAAGTCGATCCCAACGATCCAGAGCCTATAACTGATCTGATCCCACCGAAGATTCTGCTGTTGGCATGGCATCTCCATAACATGATCTACATCAGGTTCTTCTACGAGCAGATTGGAATGCAGCCGCCAGAGTGGACTAAAGGTGAGATGCATCGGTCACAAGTGCAACTGCTACGCCAGCTTGACATTGAGTCAGGCCAAGGTGGTAGATTTAGAAAGGAGATAAAAGATGCGACAAGGCAGAGCAGACAAGAGCGGAAGGGAGAGCTGGAAAGTGGAACCCAAGTCCCGCAGAGTGGACATAGAAGACGTTTCTAATCTCGGGCTTTCAAGGGCCTGGCACAAGGATGAAGACGTTGTCGAAGAGTCGGGCTTCAACCCAACTCATACGAGTAGGCCGGCGCTGGGTCCGGGTGGAGGTCGTACTATACACCCACACGGTTCGCAGGGTAAGCACAAATAGGAGGCTGGAATGCCATACGAAGAGACTGAAGCAGTAAAACCGGAGTACGACACCGAGCCGAACTTTGATGTCGAGAAGGTCCATGATCTTCTCGCCATAACAGACTTGGCAAAAGATTATCCGAACCTCAAGCCCATCTTCGACGAGGCTCTCAGAACCCTTGTGGCGATGGCTGCTGAACTCTTGCAGAAGCTTGAGGATGAAAAGAAGGAGGCTGCGTGATGGCTAGAGACATTCTAGGCGAGTTCGGGAAGGACATTCCGCATCCCCAAGCACCAAGAGCCACTAGTGGCGGTGTCACCGATGCCAAGCCAATCCATAACTATCATGCGCCTCAAGGTCCTACGAATATTGGCGACCCTCATAGTCCTGGTCTCCACGGTGATAGTCATGGTATGGCCAGATGTCCTACTGCTAGTAGCGGTGGAGGTGGTCATCCTGGCATCAGCCATACCGTTCATAAAAGTGGGTCGCAACGGTGACATCTGAAGTCGATATAGCGAATCGGGCGCTGTCTGAGATAGGCACACGGTCGCAGATAGCCTCGCTCGATGAAGGCTCCAACGAGAGCATCCAGTGTAAGCTCTTGTTGGAGCCTCTTCGAGATGAAATGCTGCGGATGGCTCCTTGGGACTGTTGCAGAAACTTCGTAAACTTGAGTCTGATCTGCGCAGCCCCAGGAACGCCAGAGAATCCATCTGCTGGCTCAGCGACCTGGCAGAAAGGTATCCCTCCCCCACCATGGAGCTACGAATATGCGTACCCGTCAGATTGCATTCGGGCGATTTACGTTGTACCTCAGTTCACCACCGGCTTTGCCAGTGGCGTACCTATTACTACCGCAGTTACCGGAGGAGCCCCTGCTTTTTGGAATGGCCCTCCGGTACGGTTCCAAATTGCTATTGATCAGATTGATCCGACGACTGGCAAGCCCTCAGTCAGCGGATTCGACCAGCGAGTCATCCTCACAAACCAAGAGCAAGCCATCCTCTGTTACAACCGCAGGGTGACAAACCCAGATGTTTGGGATGAGAACTTCCGGCATGCGCTAACAGCCGGCCTAGCCGCAAGGCTGGCTATAGCCCTCACCGGTGATAAGGGCCTAGCCCAGCTTCGGCTGGAAGAAGCTAATCGCTACATCGTCATAGCTCGCCAACTAGATGGAAATGAGGGGTTGACGATCAACGACGTGACACCGGATTGGATCAGAACGCGAGGTATCAGTTATCAAGCATGGGAGTTCTCGCCGAACATCATGTTCGACTGGGGTCCGCAGCTGACTATGTACTACTGAGATGTCTGAAAATGTTATCCAAGCCTCGTTTGCTAGTGGCGAGCTCTCCCCGAGTTTATTTGCCAGGGTGGACATTGCTAAATATCATTCCGGCGCTGCTCGTATGCGGAATATGTTTGTTGATTATCGCAGCGGTGCGAGCACTCGACCAGGGACAGAGTTTGTCCGACCGACGAAGCAGGGTCAGGGACCCGTTCGACTCATAAGATTTCAACAGTCTACATCGGTTACGTACGCCTTAGAGTTTGGGAATAACTACCTAAGATTTGTGACACAGGACGGTTCTGTTGTAGAAGTCGCAGCTCCTGTAACTAGCGTAGCTCAAGGGTCAGGTGGCACCACCACCATCGTCACAGCACCTGGTCATGGCTACGCTAATGGCGACTTAGTATTTACCTCCGGCGTTGGCGGGATGCAGCAGATCAACGACCGATACTTCATTGTTCAAGGTGTTACTGGTAGCACGTTTGAAATAACCGATCCGTTCACTGGAAATCACGTTGATTCTACGGGCTGGCTTCCGCTTACTTCTCCTGGGCAGGTCCAGCGGGTCTACACAATAAGCACTCCATATGCCGCCAGTGAGCTAGCACTGCTGAAGTTTTCGCAGAAAGCTAGCAAAATGAATCTGACTCACCCTAACCACCCGCCGTATGTGTTGACGTTGATTTCAGCCACTAATTGGACCCTGACACCAGCCAGTATTGGTGCTACAATCGGCCCTCCGGCCGGACTCAGTCTTTCGGCATCGGCTACAGGGCCGGCTAACGTTACTTATGTTGTAACGGCTATAGATGATAACAATCAGGAATCTACTTACAATTTCGTAGTTGGTACTGGCGTTTTAGATTTGAGGACTACATCCGGAACTATAAATATTAACTGGACCTCTGTTGCTGGTGCTTCTTCCTACAATGTATATAGAACTAGTTTCTCGTACGTTAGTGTTCCAACTGGTCAGTATGGGTTTATCGGTACAACAACTGCCACCAGCTTTGCCGATTCCAATATTGGTCCTGACTTCACATCCTCTCCGCCGCTTCATGAAAACCCGTTTACTGGCGTCGATGCTAACCCACAAGTTTCCGCCTATTTCCAGCAAAGGCTTGTCCTCGCTAACGGCGGTGGGAATGACGTGGATCGGTTTTGGATGGGCAAGGCGGCGGCGGATTATAACTTCGACGACTCCAACCCAAGCCAAGCCGATGATGCCATCGACGCTAGGCTAGTCAGCCTGGAGGTTAATGAGATCAAAAGCATGATCCCGATGCCCTCAGGGTTGATAATGTTGACTACGAAGGGCGCATGGCAAGTTTCTGGCGGCGCTGGAGGCGTGGCTACACAGGGTGGACCTGTGACGCCATCAACACTGACAGCTACCCCACAAGCGTATATAGGAGCCAATGATGTACCCCCAATACTTATCAACTACGACATCTTGTTTGTGCAGCAAAAGGGATCAATCATTCGGGACCTCAGTTATAACATCTACGCCAATATTTACACCGGCAATGACATTTCGATTTTGTCCAGTCATTTATTCTACGGTCACCAGATACTCGAATGGGCTTACGCAGAAGAGCCATTCAAGATTGTGTGGTGCGTCAGAGAAGACGGAACTCTGCTTTCCCTGACGATCCTTAAGGAACAAGATATGTACGGCTGGGCTCGTCACGACACGCTCGGCAACTTCCAGTCTGTCTGTAGCGTAACTGAAGGTATGGTTGACGCTACTTACTTCGTGGTTCAGCGGCCTCTGCCTGATGGCACGTCCTTTGTTCAGCAGATTGAGAGGTTAGCGGATAGGACGTTTCAGTTCGGTGCTGAGGATGCCTGGAGTGTCGATGCTGCTGTTAGGACCAGCGCTAATGAGCCAGCCTCTGCTGTTACGATAGTCTTAAGCGGCAGTAACGCCGTTGGACAATCTGTTACTCTGCAAGCCAGCGCTGCTGTGTTTACCAGCGGAATGGTTGGGTGGGTAGCTAGGGTCGGCGGGGGGATAGTTATTATAACTCAGTTCATTAACACCCAAACGTTGATCGGCACTATTCAGTTGGCTCTGACCGGACTGCTGCCCGATGATCCGCTGAACCGTCCCAACATTGCTCAGGCAGGAACTTGGTCTATCGATCAACCTATAACCAAGGTCTTCGGCCTAGATCATCTTGAAGGTCAGCAGGTTTCTGTCTTAGCTGATGGCGGGGTTGTTAACGGGCTTACTGTAAATCAAGGCTCGATCACCCTTCCAGCACCAGCGAGCAAGGTTATAGCGGGTCTAGGTTTTCAAGCCCAGCTTCAGACAATGCCGCTTGATATTGGCAATGAGCAAAACACCATTCAAGGCAAGCGCAAGAAAGTAGGGGCACTTACCGCTAGGGTTAAAGACAGCCGTGGACTCAAAACCGGTCGTACGTTCTCGACTGTGGTCCCAATTAAGGAGCTTAATCGAGTAACCACGCTGGGCCAGAGCACGCCACTTATCACCGGCGACGAGCGCATAATCATGGACCCACTGTGGGACGTACCAGGCCAGATTTGCTTCCAGGTTGACGACCCGCTACCTGTGACGATCTTAGGTGTTATACCAGAGATCGCGGTTGGAGATACGCCGAAGTGACGGAGATTGAGAAAGTAAGCCCGCTCAGAGCTAAAGAGCTTGTCAGGACTTTGCGCCTGAACGAGACTGAGGCTAAGGCCTTTGATTATTGCTTCGTGATGAGCACAGTGATATGGGCAGGTCTGATCGATGGGAAGCTCGCAGCAATGTGGGGCTTGATTCCACCAACACTTATGTCCAATCAAGCCTATCTCTGGCTCTACACCACCAATGTCATGAAGGAGCATCAATTTATCTTGGTTAGGCACTCTCAGCTGGTAATGGAAGAGATATTGAAAGAGTATCCCTCAGTATGCGGCCACGCCACAATCGGAGATTATAAAGCTATCAGGTGGTTAAAGTGGCTAGGAGCTAAGTTCAGCGAGCCTTATGGGCATGATGTAATGTTTAGGATAAAGAGAAATGGGTGATCCACTCTCGATGGTAACTAGCGGGATGAAGGCTGTCAGCGGCCTTGTCGGTATTGGCTCTACTGTTATGGGAGGCCAGCTGCAAGCGCAGGCTGCTGGGATCAAAGCCCAGGCCGACATAAATAATATCCAAGGCCAGATGCTGACCACGATTGGTAGGGCGTATCAATTCGATGTTGAGAGTCAGGAGTTCAAATACAAATCTGATGTCGAAACGTATCAAGCTGCGGTATCCCTGATCAACCAGAAGATCGCCTTGCAGAACGCAAACTATGAAGTAGATAAAGGCGATGTCGAAGCTGAACAAGCTGGGATGCAATCGCGATATGAGCTTGGTCAGGCTAAGGCTGCGCAAGCCGCCTCAGGCATCGACATAGGCTCTGGCTCGAGCACTGCTGTCAGAGAAAGTATGATCGAGGTCGGCAATTATAACCAAGCTCTGATCCGGGCTAACGCCTCCAAGATTGCTTACGGTTATGATATTCAGGCCACTCAAGCCGAAGCCGAAGCTGCTGTCCACACAATGACCGCCAGCCTCGACACAGCGCAAGCCGCGAACGCATCAACCGCCGCTGGCATCACCAGAGAGGCCCTTCCTTTAGAGCAACGGGCTATGGGCCTAGCTGCTCAAGCCGGGCAGATCGGTGTCGAAAGCTCAATGGTCAACATGGCCGGCTCAGTGGCGAGCAAGTGGATGCAGGCTGATTTTCTGGGAATGCTTAAACCCTCTAGCGCAAGTAGCGGAAGCGGAACTTCGATAAGCTAATGCCAGTCGATTATAAACCAGTTCCTGGTGTCAGACCTACGGAGCGGCCGACTCCGGAGATGAGCATTACTTTTCCCCATGTTAATTTTACAGGGGCGATAGGCTCTGCGCTAGGAGAGCTTGGTAAGGGACGAGAGGTCCTTGGTGGTGCTACCAGAGAGGTCGGCGCAGCGCTAGCAAGCTTAGGTGGTAGCTTCGACAAAGCAGGAGATGAAATCTTTAATCGAGCCGCTGCCATTAAGCATGTTGAAAATCAAACGGCAGCGGTAGAAGCCGATACCAAGTGGATGATGACTGCCGGTCAGGCAACAGCTGATTTTCATTCCAAGACCGGCAACGCCGCTTCACAAGGCCTGGAGGCTTTTGGGAAGGGCCTAGAAAATCAGAGACAGCAGATCAGGAACACCCTACCTAACGATGATGCTCGCCATGCGTTTGATGAGAAATCCCTATATACACTTGGTCGTACAGTCTTCAACGCTTCAATCCATGCCAATGGCCAGAGCAAGGCTGCTGCTATTGGTGCGTGGGAGGCTAATTTCAAGATGGAAGAGTCAACCCTTGCTAACCAATTTACTACAGGGAAGATAAGTGAGGAGGAATTTAATCAGAAGCGGCAGCAGATGAGGGAGAACTACACAGCGAATTCTGCTAAGCTCCTGGGTGAGAAAGGCCCTCAATTAGAGTTTGCACTGAAGCAGAGGGATTCTAAACTGACTTCAGCCTGGCTCACTGGCATGGGTAAAACCGATCCGACTTCAGCGCTAAATAAGCTTGATGAATTTGTAGCCAAAGATCAGATAATGGCTGCTGATGCGATGAAGCTCCGCAGTGACCTAGAGGGTAGTCAGGTAATGGTCTCTACACGGGTCGAGTCTGATAGGGCAATAAACACTGTAAGGAAGAGCATGCAAGATGACCCTAACGCAGCAGTGCCAACCATGGACGAAGTGAGGGCCAAAGCATTTGATAGCCTTCCAGACAATATTAAGAATGATCCTGTTCGAGGCCCCTTAGCCTTAGAGATCACCAGTCGCAGGGTTGCTTCTGACTATATGGACCTCATGAAGGGTAAGGTTCAGGCCCAGCAGAACACAGTTCAATACCTGAGTGGTCTATTACACCCTAAAGACGGCCCCCCGATTACGAAAGAGGAGCAAATGTACGCCGCTAAACCCGATGCTGAAGCTATGTATAATAGCCTACCCAACGAAGGGCCGTGGAGTAAGAAAACAGTTAGAGGTATAATGCTAGACAATCTTAGGGGTGCCAACCGTCATGATCCTCTAGAGAGTGGTCAGATGGTCTCTGACTTCAAGGGCCAAGCCGACCGTGGCGGTGAGTCCGCAATGGCGTTGCTAGGCGTAAATCCTTGGGACCCTAAACTTCCGCTGAATGTCAACGATAGGCGTAGGCTTGAAGGCATAAGAAACAGTATCAAAGATAATCCAGCTGGTAACAATGAAGTTCAGAAGGTATTCAACACGCTGAAGCAAAACTTCAGACAAGAAATGACCGACCTTCACATTATAGGCAGGACTATTCATGATGATACGGTCAACAGAACGTATGGCGCTATAGGAGCAGCCTACGAAGATTTCGTAACTACTCATAAGGGCCTAAAGCCTACCGAGAAAGACATCGTTGAGATGGGTAAGGAGATTCTTCGCCACTCTGCTGGGTCCATGCTTCCGGGATGGCTTGGTGGTACTCCAGCTGAGCCAGCTATGGTCGAGCGGGAGCCACCAGCAGATTGGGTTAAGGGGTATGTGGATAAGAAGACGCAAGAGGACGGAGTGGCTCCAACCAGTGATCAAATCTACCATGATTATCAACTAGGATTGTGGGACCTAATTCATCAGGGCCGCACACGCACATCGCCAGTGCCTCAAGCTAGGCCAGAGCCAGTCGCCGGGCCAGCACAGGGAACGCAAGGACTTCCAACCGTTCCAACGAGTAGATAATGCCAGAAGAACCGGACATCGGCAGAGTGCTTCAGCTATCTAGAGCCAGGTCTAATAGGGCCTACAACACTGCTGTTGATGCGCTCGACTCTGACCCCGATGAAGCCGCTCGTGCGGATAGCCTTGGTAGGGCCACGGGCGTTCCTTCTAGCCTGATCAATATGGATCAGGAGAGCTTTGAGCGTCAGCACAAAGCTGGCATTGTTGGCAACGTCCTTCGCACTAATCGAGAGCTTCAGGGTCTGCTGGAAGAGGACCCAATATTTGCTAAGGTTGGAGCCGACGACTGGGCTCAGACCGCTAGGGTTGCTGAAGCTGCTAAGAAGCATATTCTACAAGGTTTTCCGGACATTGGTTTTGGCAGTCATGGCCCTATGGATAGAACCGAGTTTGCTGCGGCTAAGAGTTTTATGGATACATACTCTAAAGACATGGAGCAAAGCTACGGTCCGCTGCAAGAGGAATATGAAAAGGCAACTCCGTACGTCCGCCCATTCCTTTATTACATGAGGCGAGGAGTTGATGTAGGAGCAGCAGCGCTCCACGGTGCAAGCCAATTCGTACACGAAGGCGTAGCCCAGGCTGGTAGAGAGGCTGGGCTGTCAGAGGAATACGCTCAGTGGTTCGCTAAAGGAGCGGCAGAAATCACTGAATGGAAGGCCACTGACATGGCTGCTGGTGGCATAGCTGTGCATCCAGAAATCGGCCACGCCATGCAAATGAGATTCAACAAAGCCATGGAGTTTGCCAAGCCATACATAGATGCTGGCGAAAGGCCCCCGGTTGGAGTAGATCGCCTGGTTGATGCGGCCTATGCTCTACAAGCCAAAATCGAAGCGGCTTCTATTGAGGCGTTATTGAACGAGGCTCACAGGTCGAAGATTAAGGAACGTGATCCTGATATGATGGTCAAGATGCTTAGGAAGTATTATGGAGAGAAGAATGTAGCACTTCCATACGATGCTGTGGAGAATGTGCTGTATGGAGATAAAGAAACACCACACTCGGGCGATGGGAAACTGGGTGATATTCCTGGGTTCATAGACAAGTACAATGACGCTGTTCTTACTGGCGGTGATATTGAGGTGCCTATAGCTGAGTACATTGGTAGGATTGATCCAGAGACTCGTGAGGTCCTCAGAGAGCATCTTAAGCCCGACCCCAGAGGGATGAATCTAGAACAGGCTGATGAAACGGCTAAAACACCTATCGATCTGGATGTGCCGGGTCCGCCGATCGTTAGATTTCGTAGGCAGGCAGATGAGATAACAAGAGCATTGCCTCCAGTTGAGGAAGGCATGACTCGGCTGTGGCGAGGTAATCGGCCCGGAGAGTTAGGGGTCAGTCCGTCATTTACTAGCTCGCTAGAGGGCATTGCGCTGCCGTTTAGAGAGTCTTACGGTGGTCCGCTGTCGTATGTTGATGTCCCTACCGCTGACCTTTCTAAGATGCGAACAGGCGCTGGCGCTACAGAAGCTGAGTTTACCCTGACTCCGGAGCTGGCAGCTAAGGCTAAAGCGGCAGGAGTCCCGCCAACCAAGTTAACAGACACGGTTAGAGACAGTGCTGGTTTTAACGAATTGATGCCAGAGCAGATTTATGCTGGCCTAGATGAAAGGACCAAGGAAAGATTTATTCAGCTAGCTGAGCGGTTACGGCTAGATGACTTGGCTTGGGAGATGCGCAAGGCAGGGGAGGAGATTTCTAAGGTCCGGACTGCGCAGTGGAGGGAAGGGCTAGAGGCTATGCGTCCGCAGGCGGCTTTCGACGTGTCAGCCAGGCCGGAATGGGTTGCGCATGAATGGCTTAAGAATGGAGTTTTGCGTGGCAAGAGCGGGGAGTTGCTTAGGCTTGACCCTAAGTATCTAACCAGGGAGCAGGAGAAACTCTTTCCCAAAGAATACCTGAGGTACGGTGCCTATGCACCAGATGACGCTGCTCGTATGGCTGGGTTTAGGAGCGGCGACGAGATGATAGACGTGATGAATAGATTTTATCAAGAGAAGGGAGACCTGAGTCCAACTGAGTATTTCGAGCGGGTCGTCGATGATGAGCTAAGTCGTAGGATGGAGGCTGAATACGGCAAGCTACCGGACGCGATATTGGCCGAGACTCAGGATCATGCACTCAGTCAGCTTCAAGTCGATCGACAGTGGCTGAATACAGTCGGCATAGCCGAGCGTGCTGGGGTAGAGCCTCCTTATTCTAAAGAGGGCTTGGAGCTGGCGGTTAAGAACACCATTGCGAAAAAATCGGTAGGTGAATTAAATCGTGAGAAGTACATCCGGAGCATGGCCGATTCAGGAAAGAAGATGGCCAAGGCGTTCCTTAAGGGCGACTTCGTTGAAGCTCTAAAATACGCTCAGAAGCAACATGCGGCCACAGTTGCCGGCAGGGAGGTTAGAAGAATTCTACAAGAGAAGAACCAGTTCGAGAAGTTGGCAAAGAGATTTTCTAAGAGTGAGATTAAGGGATACGACAATCCGTTCTCTGGTCCGTACGTTCCGTACATACAGTCTATCTTGGCGAGAATAGGGAGAAGGATCGATCGCACTCAAGCTCAGCTGGTCGATGCGCTTGGCCAGGGTGATTACGCTGGCTTGACGCTGGCCAAGTTTGTTGAGAGGAAGGGGGGTGAGTTGAAAGCCATCGATCTTCCTCCGTGGCTCCATGAAGGGTATAACACTCCTGTGGAGAAGATGTCGGTAGAAGAGTGGGAAGATGTTCATAGGGCTATCAAGGACTTGGCTACAGCTGGTAGGGAGGAGGGGGTTGTATATATAGAGGGCGAAGCCAAAGACTCAGCAGAGGTAAAGGCTGGAATGATAGAGCAGATAAAGAAGAGAGGAGTAGTGAAAGTCGACCCGACTAAGAAGCCAGGTGTGCTTAGCAGGGTAGCTGATGTGCACGCTGAGCATCTAACCGTTGAGAGCACACTCAACAGAATAGATGAAGATGACCCTATGGGATTGCATAACCAAGTCATAGTTAGGCAGATAGTCGGAGCTGTTAACCATGAATCTA